>Ga0180432_10003237_pt1 | contig 23563 bp, 20 predicted proteins | sample SS_ome_10_FD_132414 | JGI IMG/M metagenome (GOLD analysis project Ga0180432, IMG submission 132414) | Hypersaline lake sediment archaeal communities from the Salton Sea, California, USA - SS_1_MS_2 metaG | ecosystem: Environmental > Aquatic > Non-marine Saline and Alkaline > Hypersaline >... | reverse complement strand
GCAGCTATCGATCGGGATCGAGCTTCTGTAGCGGACGTAGGTCAGCGGTCGGCCAGCTCGAGAACGACCGATCCCAGCGTTGCGTCGAGCATTTCGGATGCCGCCTTTGGTTCGACGAATCGCGCTTCGGCGATCTCGTCCGGGCTCGGAATGGGAACACCGTCGACCGCAACGCGGTAGAAGATCATGATCCAATGCAGTCGAGACTCCTCGCCGATCTTCGATCGGAAGACGGGTGCCTCCTCGATTGCTCCGACCAGCCCGACCTCCTCCTGGATCTCGCGTAAGACGCCTTCCGCCGGGGTTTCGCCAAAACGGAGGAATCCGCCGGGCAGGGACCACCGCCCTTCGGTCAGCCCGCGGCTCCCCTTAACGACGAGGACCTCGCCGTCCCGGATGCAGACGCCTTCGACGACGACCCGAGGCATCGTCGCATGCACGGCGATTCTCGCAAGATCCGTCGTCGCAAGAAGCGCCAGTTCGTCCTTACACGGCCACTCCGTTGGGTGGCGATCGAGCATCGGGACGCAGAACCAAACGTCCTCCGTCCCGGCGAGGGGGGCGATCCTTTCCACGGCGAATGAGATCTCCGACGGGAAGGGCAGGTCGAGCCTCTCGTCCCGCCGTACCAGGAAGACTCTTCCGTCGCTTTCGATGTAGTACCGCATGCCGACTGCCGATTGTATGCCAAGGGAACGATCGGTTCCGGGTTGAAGCCTCGTCGGGCGGCCGGGATAATGCCGCCGCCGTCGGCTCGGTGGCGTACGGACAGCGACCCGACACGGCGAAGCTGCCTTCGCCCTGCGAGTCGAGGGCTGCATCTCGGGACGGAAAGGAGACTCGGACTTGAGCGTGTTCTCTCGATCAAAGAAGGACGTACACACGGGGGGCAGAGACATGTCTCTTCCTCGCAGCCCAGCCAGTGTGATTCCGCTCCTTCAGCAAGTCCAGGAAGACGAGGGATACGTCTCGGAAGAGGCCATCGATTGGGTCGCTCGGTACACCGGGTCTCCGGCGAGCGCGGTCTACGGCGTGGCGACGTTCTATTCGCAGTTTCGCTTGAGACGCCCCGGCAGACACATGATCCGCGTCTGTGAAGGGACGGCCTGTCACGTCCTGGGGGTCGACGCGGTTCGCGATCGCGTGAGCGAAGTGCTCGGGGTCCAGGTGGGAGGAACGTCGGCCGACGGCCTGTTCACGTTGGAGAGCGTGCGGTGCCTCGGATGTTGCAGCCTCGCTCCCGCCGTGATGATCGATGACGAGACCTACGGACGAGTGACGCCCGACTCGATCGTCGAGATCCTCGCAGCGTATCGAGGGGAGGCCTCTTGACCTCCTTGCGTGAGGTTCGCATCGGCCTGGCGACCTGTGGCATCGCCGCGGGGGCTCAGCGCCTTGCCGATCGACTCGAGTCGCTGCAAGCGGCCGGGCGAATCGATCTTCCGATCAAGAAGGTTGGCTGTGTCGGCATGTGCTATAACGAACCGATCGTCGATCTCGTCGACGAGTCGGGCGAGGTGACGACGTACGGGCACGTCGCCGAGTTGGACATTGACCGAATCGTCGAACAGCACGTGCTCGGCGGAGAGGTCGTCGAGGACCTGCGCGTTCGGTCCGAGGACTTCTTCCGCGATCAAGTGCGGATCGTCCTCGAGAACTGCGGTGTGATCGATCCGGAATCGCTCGAGGAGTATCGTTCCCGTGGCGGTTACGTCGCGCTGGAGCACGCGCTTCGAGAGATGACTCCCGAGGACGTCGTCGAGGTCGTGAAGTCGTCCGGCCTGCGCGGACGCGGTGGGGCCGGTTTCCCGACCGGACTCAAGTGGTCGTTTGCCGCTCGGGAGAACGCGTCGGAGAAGTACGTGATCTGCAACGCCGACGAGGGAGATCCCGGAGCATTCATGGATCGAAGCGTCCTCGAAGGCGATCCCCACCGCGTGATCGAAGGAATGGCCCTCGCGGCGTACGCGATCGGGTGTTCGCACGGCTACGTCTACGTGCGGGCCGAGTACCCGTTGGCGATCCAGCGGTTGGAGAGAGCGTTGGAAGACGCCCGCGCGGCTCAGCTCCTCGGAGAGAACATCCTCGGGACGTCGTTCTCGTTCCACGTTCGCATCAAGGCCGGGGCCGGCGCCTTCGTCTGTGGGGAGGAGACCGCGCTGATCGCGTCGATCGAGGGGCGCCGCGGGATGCCCAGAAAGCGCCCACCCTATCCAGCGGTCTCCGGCCTTTGGGGGAAGCCGACGAACATCAACAACGTCGAGACGCTGGCCAACGTCCCGTGGATCATCCGAAACGGCGCGGAGGCCTTCGCCGCGTACGGGACGGAGACCAGCAAAGGGACGAAGGTGTTCGCGCTGGCCGGGCGGATCGCGCACTCCGGGCTGATCGAGATCCCGATGGGGACGCCAATTCGGCAGATCGTCTACGACATCGGAGGAGGCATCCGGGACGATCGGCCTCTGAAGGCGGTCCAAACGGGTGGCCCTTCCGGAGGCTGTATTCCCGCCTCGCTCGCTGACACCCCCGTCGACTATGAAGCGCTCAAGGCGACCGGAGCGATCGTCGGCTCGGGCGGGATGATCGTCCTCGATGATGCCACGTGCATGGTCGAAATGGCGCGGTACTTCCTCGACTTCACCCAGAAGGAGTCGTGCGGCAAGTGTACGTTCTGCCGGGTGGGGACGAAGCGGATGCTTGAGACACTCGAACGGATCTGCGCCGGTGAGGGGGAGACTGACGACCTCGACAAGCTCGTCGATCTGGCCAAGAAGGTGAAGGCATACTCGTTGTGTGGGTTGGGGCAGACGGCGCCGAACCCGGTCCTGACGACGGTAGAGCACTTCCGCGACGAGTACGTGGCGCACATCGAGGATCGCGCGTGCCCGGCGAAGAGCTGCAAGGCGCTCATCCGGTTTCACATCGATCCGGAAGCCTGTAAGAACTGCGGTCTCTGCGCCCGCGGCTGCCCGGTGGAGGCGATTGCGGCCGTCGAGGCCGGTCATCACGTGATCGACGAGGAGTTGTGCGTGAAGTGCGGTCGCTGCAAACAGGTCTGCCCGTTCGGCGCGGTCGAGATCCTGACCGGGAAGGATGTGGCATGATCTCGCTGACGATCAATGGGCGGAAGGTCACCGCCGAGCCGGGGGAGATGATCCTCGACGTGGCGCGGCGCCACGACATCCACATTCCCGCGCTATGCGCCGACGAGCGGCTGGCTCCGTTCGATTCCTGCGGCGTGTGCACGGTCGAGGTCGAAGGCCGGGGCGTCGTCAAGGCCTGTTCTACGCCGATCGAAGAGGAGATGGTGATCGAGACGCACTCTGCGGCCGCGGTTGACGTGCGCAAGGCGGCGCTCGAGCTCCTCCTCTCCAACCACTGGGGCGACTGCGTCGCGCCGTGTCGCACTGCGTGTCCTGCGAGGACTGACTGCCAGGCCTACGTCAGTCTGACCGCCAACGGACGGTTCCTCGACGCGCTCAAGGTTCTCTACAGGAATCTCCCGCTTCCCGCGTCGTTCGGTCGAGTCTGTCCCGCTCCTTGCGAAGACGCTTGTCGTCGGGAGATCGCGGAAGAGCCGGTCCAGATTCGCCACATGAAGCGGTTCCTCGCGGACTACGGGTTCGACTACGTCCCGCCGAGCGGTCCCTCGACGGGGAAGCACGTCGCCGTCGTCGGCGGCGGTCCGGCCGGGCTGAGCGCCGCCTACTTCCTCAAACGGCACGGACACGATGTCACGGTGTACGACGCGATGCCGGAAATGGGTGGGATGCTGCGCTACGGAATCCCGGAGTACCGGCTTCCCCAGTCGGTCATCGACCGCGAACTCGACGTTCTGCGCCGCATGGGGATGACCTTCCGGAACGGAGTCCGAATTGGCGTCGACCTCACCTGCGGTGAACTGGAGGAGCGTTACGACGCCGTATTCCTCGGGCTCGGAGCGTGGGGAACGCGCGGGATGGGGCTTCCCGGAGAGGATCACGAGGCCGTGATGCAGGGCACGGACTTCCTGCGCCGTGTCAACGAGCACGACCGTCCGGCACTGCCCGATCGAGTCCTGGTCGTCGGCGGTGGGAACACCGCGATGGACGCCGCGCGTTGCGCCCGACGCCTCGGCGCTCACGTCACGGTCGCCTATCGGCGAACGCGGGAGGAGATGCCGGCGTTGGAACACGAAATCAGGGAGGCGGAGGACGAGGGCGTGGTTTTCCGGTTTCTCACCCAACCGGTGGAGTTCCTGACCGATCGGGACGCCTTCGGAGGAGTTCGCTGCGTCGAGATGGAGCTTGGCGAGCCTGACGAGAGCGGACGTCGGCGTCCGGTACCGATCGACGGGTCGGAGTTCGTCGTCGATGCGCAGGCAGTGATTCTCGCCGTGGGCCAAGTCATCGAGACTTCCTGCCTCGACGAGGGAGCGATCTCGCGCGCACGGAACGGAGCGATCCTCGTCGACGAGGGGACCGGGCGAACCTCGCGGGAGAGGGTGTTCGCCGGGGGAGACGTGGTCACCGGACCGAGCATCGCCGTCGAGGCGATCGGTGCCGGCCACCGCGCCGCGGACGCGATGGATCGGTTCCTCCGAGGAGAGCCGATCGATCCACCGCCGTTGTACACGCACGTGAAGCACGGAGTCACGCGGGAGGACATCGGGAACCCTGCGACCTCGCCGCAGATCCGAACCACCCCCCGTCCGGCCGAAGAACGGGTGAACGACTTCGAGGAGTACGAGGCCGGGCTGAGTGACGATGAGGCGGCCGCTGCCGCGCAGCGGTGTCTCGAGTGCGGTTGCATGGTCTTCAACGACTGTGCGCTTCGGGACTACGCGACCGAGGCGGAGGCCGTGCAGGAAACCTACGAAGGCGACCTGCCGCGGAAGCTCCGCGACGAACGTCATCCGTTCATCGTGCGCAAGGTCGGGAAATGCATCTCGTGTGGCCGATGCCTGCGCGTCTGCGACGACGTGTGCGGAATCGCGGCCATCGACTTCGCCGGTCGAGGGATCGAGACGGAAGTGCAGGCCCCCTTCAATCGGGCGTGGCAGGACTCGGACTGCGTGTCGTGCGGTGCGTGCGTCGATGTGTGCCCCACTGGGGCTCTCTACGATCGCACGGTGATGGAGAAACAGGTTCCGCTCGATCTGAAGCGGACAACGACGACTTGCGTGCTCTGCGGTCTCGGATGTGAGATCGACGTGTTGACGTTGGACGGATCGTACATGCGGACCGTGCCGGCCGACGGGAGGAGCGTCCTGTGCGCGCGCGGTCGGTACGGATGGCACACGGTGGGCCCCGACAGGCGGATCACGACGCCGATGATTCGAAGCGGCAGCGCGTTGCGCGAAGCCTCGTGGTCCGAAGCACTTCGCGAAGCCGGCCAGCGTCTCGCCGCGGCGAAGGGTCGTGCCGCCGCCTTCGGAAGCGGGCTCCTCACGTGCGAAGAAGGTTGGCTCGTCGCGCGAATCGCGGAAGGGCTCGGCGCAGGAGCACCGGTGTTCGATATCAACGCGTGGCGGCCTCAGATCGAGATCGGCGAGGAGAGAGTCCTACCCCTGGGCGCGCTGTCGGGGGCTGACCTGATCGTGGTCGTCGGGGGGCGCGGCACCTACGAGAAGGTCACGCTCGATGCCTTTCTTCGGCAGCAGCTCTCGCGCGGAGCGCGCGTTGCAAGCTACGGCGCGGAAGTTCCGGGGGCGTCGAAGGAGTTCGGTCTTGCCGAGCTGGACGACCTGCTCGCGGAGCTTGATCGAGGAGGAAGTCTCCTCGAGGATGAGGCCACTGCTGCGAGGAGTCCCGTGTTCCTGTTCGAGGAATCGAGGGTGCCGCGTCACGCGTTGGAAGGGATCACTGCGTTCCTGGAGAAGCATCCGTCGTGGAGGCTGGCGATCGTTCCGGCGACCGCGAACGCGATCGGTCTGCGACACCTTGGCTTCTCAGAACAGCTTCGTACCGATGCCAAGGCCTGGCTGACCATCGCGTCGGATCCCGTCGCGATGGTAGGAGGGCGCCAGCATCTGCTCGCAGTGGATACGCTGGTGGCCGTAAGCCCCGTGCAGACTCAGACCACAGCTCGGGCGGACGTGGTCTTCCCGATGCGCCTTCCGTACGAGGCGCGAGGGCACGTCATCGGTGCTCGGGGACCTCGGACGCTCGTCCCCGCGGTCGATGGACCGCTCGCGATGGAGACTTGGGAAGTCCTCCTTCGCATTGCTGGAGAGCTGGGGCTCGGCCCGCTACCGTGGCACTTCGAAGCGTTGACCGCGGCGGCCCAATGCAGCGCCATCCCGGGCCAGGGCGGTCTGACCGCGGCCGGTGCAACGCCGGCGAGCATCGCGTCTCTCGTCGAGCGCAATCTCGAGGCGTTGGGCGTCTAGATCGTCCGGTCCGTCGCCACATCGCCTCTTCCGCTACCCCCCCCCGCGACCTGCGTCTGCCGAATCTGACCTGGATGCGCCCTCGCGTTCTACCGTTCGGGGCGTCTGCGGCTCTCGCTCAGAGAGGATCGCCTCGCTCCCGGCCGTGACCGACTGCATCGAGGACTTCGAGCGACTTGATCGGCGCGCGCGAATCGATTCACGAAGGGCGGTGCCTATATACTGGGTTGTCATGCAGAAGATGAGCTTCAGGCGAGGACCACGGGAGGGACGATGAGTCGGAGGATTCTTGAGAAGAAGCAGCTCGGCCCATGCATCTGGGAGTACCTGATCGAAGCTCCGGACATCGCGAAGGCTGCGCGAGCCGGCCAGTTCGTGATCGTACGTCTTCACGAGAAGGGGGAACGAATCCCTCTGACGATCGTGGAGACCGAACAGGCCGTGGGCGGGGTGCGCCTTGTTGTCCAGGAGGTGGGGAAGACCACCTGCGAGATGGTCGCTGGCTTCGACGCGGGGGACGCGCTGCTCGACTTCGTCGGGCCGCTGGGCGAGCCTTCGGAAATCGCCCGATACGGCGTCACAGTGTGCATCGGAGGGGGCGTCGGGATTGCGCCTTTGTACCCGATCGCGCGTGAACTCAAGGCCGCGGGGAATCGCGTGATCGCGGTCCTCGGCGCTCGAAGCGCCGATTGTCTGTTCTACGAGAAGGAATTCGCCGACCTGTGTGACGCAGTGCACATCGTCACCGACGACGGATCGCGTGGAGAATCCGGATTCACCAGCGACGTTCTCGGGCGGTTGCTCGATACGGGCGAAAAGATCGATCGCGTATGGGCGATTGGCCCGCCGATCATGATGAAGGTCTGCGCTGACGTCACCCGTCCGCACGGCATTCCGACCGTGGTCAGCCTCAATCCGATCATGGTCGATGGGACGGGCATGTGCGGCGGGTGTCGGGTCGAAGTTGGGGGGAAGACGAGGTTCGCCTGTGTCGATGGGCCGGAGTTTGACGGGCACCAGGTCGATTTCGACGGGTTGATGGCCCGATTGAGGTTCTACACGAGGAGCGAAACCAGACTGCTCGACGAGCACGAACTGCAGCCCTGCACGAGGAAGCAGGAGGAAGCCTGGTGATCAAGCCTCGACAGACGCAGATGCGCCAGCAGAGGCCGTACGAGCGCATCCACAACTTCGACGAGGTTCCGTTGGGGTACACGGAAGAAGAGGCGGTGCGGGAGGCGAATCGGTGCCTCCAGTGTCAGTACCCAACCTGCATCGACGGATGTCCGGTGAACGTGGACATCCCGCGTTTCGTCGGCCAGGTTGCCCGCGGGGACTTCGCCGGAGCCGTTGCGACGATCCGAGAGACCAACAGCCTGCCGGCGGTCTGCGGACGAGTGTGTCCCCAAGAAGATCAGTGCCAGGGTGTGTGTGCGATGGGGCGGAAGTTCGAGTCGGTCGCCATCGGGCGATTGGAGCGCTTCTGCGCCGATTGGGAAGCAGAGAATGGGCCATGCTGTCCTCCTGTGGCAGCGGACACGAGCAAACGTGTCGCCGTCATTGGATCGGGCCCAGCCGGGCTGACGGCGGCGAGCGATCTGCGCAGGCTTGGCCACACGGTGACCGTGTTCGAGGCGCTGCACGTCGCAGGCGGCGTGCTGGTGTACGGGATTCCCGAGTTCCGCCTTCCCAAGGCCATCGTGTCACGAGAAGTCGAGGCGCTCCGGGCGATTGGCGTGACCATCGAACTGAACGAAGTCATCGGGCGCGTGATCACGGTGGACGGCCTGCTCGAGCGGGGATTCGACGCCGTGTTCGTCGGAACCGGCGCCGGACTGCCGAGATTCCTCGGAATCCCCGGGGAACAGCTCGGCGGTGTCTACTCGGCGAACGAGTTCCTCACGCGGACCAACCTGATGCGCGCCTACCGATTCCCCGACTACGACACGCCGATTCGGATTGGGGAGCGCGTCGTAACCATCGGGGGCGGGAACGTCGCCATGGACGCTGCTCGCACGGCGTTGCGTCTGGGCGCGAGGGAGTCGATCGTCATCTATCGGCGGAGCGTTGAGGAGTTGCCCGCGCGTGTAGAGGAGGTCGAACATGCGTCGGAAGAGGGGGTCTTCTTCCACCTGTTGGCGACCCCGGTGCGGTTTCTCGGTGAGGACCACGAACTCAGCGGCGTCGAGTGCGTCGAGATGAAGCTCGGAGAGCCTGACGACTCGGGCCGTCGTCGGCCGATTCCGATCCCGGGGACCGAGTTTCGCATCGAGACGGACACGGTGGTGATCGCGGTCGGCAATGAGCCACACCCGTTGGTCCCGAAGACGACGCCCGATCTGGAGGTCAATCGCTGGGGGAACATCGTCGCCGATCCGAAGTCGGGGCTCACGAGCAAACCTGGTGTCTTCGCGGGCGGTGACATCGTGACCGGGGCGGCGACCGTCATCGAAGCGATGGGTGCCGGGAAGCGGGCGGCGACGGCGATCCACGCGTACGTGATGGGCGGCACGGACGTTGCGCCGACTGACTGATCCTCGGCCGGTTCTCATGGCGTACCACGTGTCCCGCATCGGAGGGACGGATGCCGCCATCTTATCTGGGGTCATGTGCCATGATTCGATTGCAGACAGCTAGCACCACCCGGTGCGCGGTCGGTGGAGAGGCTTCGCGCCTCTCCACTGATCATTTGGGTTACCGATCGCGAAAGACGGCCGCCTGTTCGTCCGCGAAGAGCCCGGGGACACCGCCTGTGTGCAGAAAGACAACGACCTCGTCCTCTCTGAACCCTCCCGATCGGATCCGATCGATCAGGCCGGCCATCGCCTTCCCGGTGTACACCGGATCGAGAAGGATCCCCTCGGTCCGAGCGACGAGGTGGACCGCTTCCACCATCGCCTCCGTCGGACGCCCGTATCCTGGGCCGACGTATTCGTCGAGGATGTGAATCGCTCCGCGCGGGATCGAGGCCGTTCGTTCCAAGACGTCGAGCACCTCGTCCAGCTGGCGAGCGACCCGGGCTGTGAGCGCGGGCCGATCGTTGGCGACGCTGATTCCGAGGACGTCGATCTCTCCTCCGGCGTAGAGATGCGATCCGAGCAGGAGCCCGGTCTGGGTGCCTGAGGTGCCGACCGCGGTGACGATCGCGTCGGGCGCGACGCCGAGATCCGCGCACTGCCCGATCAGCTCGAAGACGCAATCGGCGTAGGCGAAGGCTCCGTGAAGAGAGCGGCACCCGTTCGGAATCACGAACGGTCGCTCCCCCGACGCACGGAGTTTGCCGACGATCTCCTCAACCGCTGGATCGGCGATCTCGTCGCGGCCGTGCTTCGGCGGGAATCCCGAGGAGCCGACGAAGTGGACCTCTTCGACGCCGAGGATTCCGTCGATCAGAAGGTTTCCGCTCGATTGCGGCGGTTCGTCCCCGCGAAGGACGAGGACGGTCTTCAGACCGAGGCGGTTCGCGGCTGCCGCAGTCAGACGAACGTGGTTGCTCTGAAGACCTCCGATGGTGACGACGGTCGTCGCGCGTTCGGCGAGCGCCTCGGCCATTGCGAACTCGAGTTTGCGGAGCTTGTTTCCGCCGAGACCGAGTCCGCTCAGGTCGTCCCGCTTGATGAACAGCCGCGGCCCGCCGATCTGCTCGCGCAGGCGCGTCAGCTCTTCCAGCGGCGTGGGGAAGTCGCCGAGTCGGATTCGCTCGAACTGCCCGATCTGCATTCTCGCTCCTTCGATTGCGAGTCTACAGTGCATCCTCCGCCGGCGCACGAGGGTCCGTCCATTGGGCCTTCGAAGGGGCGACCGGATAGGATCGCCCCGTGAAGCGTGTCGCGTGGAAGGACTACTACCGAGAGGAACTCGTCCGTCCGTCCGTTCGGACCTGTTTGGCCGACCGGTTGGCCGAGGCGCCTAACGGCCGTCTCCTCGACGCGTTCGCTCGGGGCGCGGTCGTCTCGTTTCCTCACACGCGGCTTGATGCGGCGGGTCCGATCGACGCGGAAGTCGTCGCCAGCCTCTATCGGACCGGGATCAAGCGGATCTTCGCGCTCGGCGTCCTGCACAGCGGTGCGATCCCCGCGTACTCCGTCGCTCTCGACGAAAGCGCTGCGGACGTCGAGCGGACGGAGGCGTTCCGCGTGGTTGAGGGAACGTTCGCGGTCGACGCGAACTCCGCGGGCCTCGAGACGCCGTTCGGCCTTCAGCCGGTCGCGGTCCCGGACGAGACTGCGGGCATCTTGCGTGTCGATCGAGCAGGTCTTCTGCGGGACGAGTTCTCGCTCGACACGTTCCTCGCGATCCTTCGGCTCGGCAGTGACGTTCTCGGACGGCCGCCGATTCCGGTCGAGCCGCTCTTCGTCGGGATGACGCGCCATGCGGTGACTGGCGCCTTCGACGTCGCTCGATCCACGGCGCACTGGCTTCGAGCACGTCTCTCGCCCGCGACTGCGGTGGTCGCGACGGGGGATCTCGTGCACTTCGGCAGCGGGTACGGGATTCCATCCGGGTTCCCGATCGCCGACGGAGGCGGACTCGAGCGACGGTTGCGGATCGAGGTCTCCGAAACGCTCTCGCTCGCGTTGCGCGACGGCGATCTCGAAGGAGCCTATCGCCGGTCGAAGGATGTTCTGAGGAACGATCAGCGCGAGATCCTGCCGGTGATCGCCGAGTTCCTCGGGCGGGCGAGCCGGTTCGAGATCGTCCGATTCGACGTGACCGATTACGCGGATCTCCTCGAGGTTTCCAGACCGTGCGTGGTGGCGAGCGCGCTCGTCGTCTACGGCTGAGCCGAGCGGGCGGGCCTCGGTGACCCGCCGCCGATTGCGACCGTGGGTCCGACGCCGTACCCTGTCCCTCGACAAAAATGGGCGTTCCGAAGACGGTCGGTGTGCTTGGGGGGATGGGGCCCGCGGCGACGGTGGAGTTCTTCCGTCGCCTCGTCGCTTCGACGTCGGCATCGATCGACCAGCAACACCTCCGCATCGTGATCGACAACGATCCGACCATTCCAGACAGGACGAGAGCCCTTCTTTACGGTGGCCCGACGCCGGTTCCCGCGCTGGTTCGGATGGCGCAACGACTCGAATCGGCAGGGGCTCGGGTCCTCGCGATGCCGTGCAACACGGCGCACTCGTTCCTCCCCGCGATTCGCGAAGGGGTGTCCGTCCCCGTCGTCGACATGATCAGCGAGACGGCGGGGCGAATCGAAGAGCGGGCCGTCGGCCTACTGGCGACGAGCGGGACGATCGGCGCGAGGATCTACCACCGCGCGTTCGGGGACCGTGGGATCGAGCTGATCGTGCCGACCGAGGAGAGCCAGCGGACGGTGGGACGAGCGATCGAGGCGATCAAAGCGGCGCGTGAACTCGGCGAAGTCGGCGACGCAATTGCCGGGGTCGTTGACGAGCTTCGTGGGCTCGGGGCGGAGGCGGTTGTCGCGGGCTGCACCGAGCTTTCGCTTCTCGACGGCGGACGGATGCCGATCCGGTGGGTCGACGCGCTCGACGTTCTCGTCGAGGCGACGATCCGCGAGGCGTACCGGGAGGACGCGGATTCGTAGGGAGGGTCGATGAGCGATTGGAAGAAGCGCGTGTGCGACGAGGTCGACCGGCTTGAGCCGCGACTGCGGGCGATCAGCGAGGATGTGTTCGAACATCCCGAGTTGAAGTTCGAGGAGGTTCGAGCCTCTCGGACGCTGGCTGACGCGCTCCGGGAAGCCGGGTTCGAGGTCGAGCTCGGGGTCTCTGGAATGGAGACAGCGATTCGTGCCGTCCACCCGGCGACAGCCGAGGGGGCGACGGTTGCGATCCTCGGGGAATACGACGCGCTCCCCGAGATCGGCCACGCGTGCGGGCACAACCTGATCGCCGCGGGCGGCCTCGGCGCCGCGCTCGCGGTCGGTGCGATCAAGTCGGAGCTTCCGGGGACGCTCGCCTTCTTCGGGACCCCGGCGGAAGAGGGCGGCGGCGGGAAGGTCACAATGATCGACGCCGGCCTGTTCGAGGGCGTCGACGCCGCGATGATGTTCCATCCGGCGCCGTACACGGTCGTGGGGCAAGGGAGCCTCGCGATCACGGAAGTGAAGATCGAGTTCCACGGGAAACCGGCGCACGCGTCGGCCTGGCCGGAGAAGGGGATCAACGCGCTCGACGCGGCCATCCAGACGTTCGTCGGGATCAACGCGCTCCGGCAACACATCAAGGACGCCGCACGGATTCACGGGATCATCACGCACGGTGGGGCGAAGCCGAACATCGTCCCCGAGTACGCCGCGGCCGAGTTCTACGTCCGTGCACCGGAGACCGATTACCGGGACGAGCTTCTGGAGAAGGTCCGCAAGTGCGCCGAAGGAGCTGCGCTCGCCACCGGCGCGCGGCTCGAGTTCAGCTTGGTCGGGCACGCGTACAAGGCGATGAGGCCGAATCGACCGTTGATCGACGCGTTCGTCGCGAATCTCGAGGCGCTCGACTGGCTGCTCGACGAGGCGGACGAGGCCCTCGGATCGACCGACATGGGGGACGTTACCCATGTCGTCCCCGGGATGCATCCGTATCTCGCGGTCTGCGATCCGGGAATCGCGGGACACACCCACGAGTTTGCCGAGGCCTCTGCTTCAGAGCGTGGAGCGCGGGCGATGCTGATCGCGGCGAAGGCGTTGGCGATGACGGCGGTCGACGTTCTCACGAATTCCGATCTCGTCGATCGAATGTGGGAGGCGTTCCGGAGAACGTAGCCTCACGGCGTGGTCGGAGGAGACGGTGTTCCTGAGTCTTCCGAGGGGTGTGCCTGCGCGCCTTCCGGCTCCAGCGCGGCGGTGATGAAGCGGGCCAATTGCCGGGTGTAACGCGGAAGTATCTCCTGAACGCTCTCGACGGGGTGGAGCGCGTGGTAGTACTGAAGGGATGTCAGCGTCCCGACGATCGCACACGCGACGATCGTCGGATCGTAGTCGCGGATCTGCCCTCTCTGGATGACGAGTTCGAGCTTCTCGACGACTCGCCCGACGATCGAGCGGAAGAACTCCTCGCCACGACGTTGCAGCTCGGGATCCGAGAGGAAGACTCGCTGCTCGATGATCCCGAAGAAGGCCGGATTCTCAGCGACGCGCGCGAGACCGTACTCGAAGAACAGCTGGACGCCGCGGCGCATGTCGACGTCCTGCTCGGATAGCTGCTCGACGAACGCGAGCGCTTCGTCAACGTAAGACTGGAGGATCGAGAGGAGGAGGTCTTCCTTGCTGGAGAAGTAGAGGTAGACAGTCCCCTTGCCGATTCCCGCGAGCTGGGCGACGTCGCTGATTCGCGCCGCGTGGAAGCCCTTCTGCGCGAACACCTCGATTGCCGCTTCGAGGATCGCTTCCCTCTTCTCCTCCGCCATTGGCCCCTCCACGTTCGTCGAAACTGACCCACCAGTCATCCTAGCGGCCGTTCGCTGGGCCGTCAACCATGATCCAGCCGAACCTCGTCCGGCTACGGGACGGGGTCGTAGCCGCCCGGGTGGAACGGGTGGCAGCGGAGGATCCGTCGAACGGCGAGCCATCCACCCTTGATCGGACCGTGCCGCTCGATCGCCTCGATCGCGTACGCCGAGCAGGTCGGGTAGAAGCGACATCTGCGAGGCAAGGCGGGCGAGATGACGCGCCGGTAGATCCGTATCGGCAACACGACGACCCATCGGAACACGCTCCGATTGTACCACCTCCGCTCCTCTTGACAATTGGCAGTCGGACGGCTATACTGCCAGCTGGCAGTCACGAAATAAGACTGCTAATTCCTGATTCGAAGGAGGAACCACGATGATGAGGCGACTTCCAGACGTGCGACGCAGTCCGTTCCTGCTTGAGAGCGGCCTGTCTCGAATGATCGACGAGTTCTTCGGTGACTTCGACCGCGTGGGCTACGACCTCGCGCCAAGCTTCGGGCGGACCGATGTCTACGAGAATGACAAGAGCCTGGTCTTCGAGACGGAGCTGCCTGGCGTGAGAAAAGAGGAACTCTCGATCAAGGTCGAGGACGACCGATTGACGATTTCCGGCGAGGTGAAGCGAAACGAGGAGATCGATCGGGAGAACTACTTCAGGATCGGCCGGCGATACGGTCGGTTCCAGCGATGTTACCCGCTTCCCGCTGATCTGGTCGACAAGAGCGCGATCAAAGCGAGGTTCCAAGACGGGATCCTCGTGGTCTCCGCGCCGATGAAGCAGTCGATCAAGGAGAAGGAGAAGCCGATCGAGGTTGCGGTCGAGTAAGCTCGACGAGCGACCCGGCAGATTCGGGCCCTCCCATTTTGGGAGGGCCCCCTTTTAGTCGCGGTAGGCGTGGGTCAGTGGGACGTGCCTTGCGCCGAGCGGGCGCGAGCTCAGTGCGATCCCGGGCGGAAGTTGTCTCCGCTTGTACTCCGACGCGTAGAACCGGCGCAGGACCTCATTGACAAGGTCCTCGCCGAAGCCGAGCTCGACCAGCTGCGCGCGTGAGGCGTTCTCGTCGACCAAGGCCCTCAGGACGGCGTCGAGCACGTCGTACGGAGGAAGGTCGTCTTCGTCGCGATGGTTCGGTCGGAGCTCCGCCGAGGGTGCCTTGGCGAGGATTGCCTCAGGGATAAGGTCTCCAAACGACGCCGCGAGTCGATAGACCTCGGTCTTGTAGAGGTCGGCGATTGGGGCAAGCGCACCGGTCGTGTCTCCGTACAGCGTGCAGTATCCGACGGCGATTTCGGACTTGTTCCCGGTCGCGAGGACGAGCGCGTTTCGCTCATTGGCGAGTGCCATCCAAAGCGTCGCGCGTGCTCTCGCTTGAAGGTTCTCGTCGACGATGCCGTCCGTTCCGAACGGCAGGGCGTCTTTCAGCGCGGAGTGGACTCCGGTCGCTGGAATCTCGAGCAATTCTACGTTGAGACGGGACGCGAGCTCGCGGGCGTGAAGCGCGCTCTCCCGAGTGGAATGCTCGCACGGGAGGTAGACGCCGGTCACCGCGCTGGGTCCGAGGGCTTCGACCGCAAGGGCGGCGACGAGCGACGAGTCTGCTCCGCCTGAAAGCCCGACGATCACCGACGAGAAGCCGTTCTTTCGAACGTAGTCGCGGATGCCACGCACGATTGCCTCGCGTACGTCCGAGATCTCATCTTCATCCGGTGGGGTGATCGGCTTCGCGGCATCGACGTCGACGACGAAGAGGCCGTCTGTGAATCGCGGGGCGTGGAAGACGAGTTCTCCGGTTGAATCGACGACGAAGCTTCCCCCGTCGAAGACGGTGCCGTCAACAGCGCCGACGGCATTTGCGAACAGAATTCCGACGCCGTTCTCTCTGGCGCAGTCAGCGACGAGGCGGCGGCGGGCGCGGTCCCGCCCGACGTGGAAAGGAGACGCGCCAACGTGGACGACGAGTTCCGCACCGAGACTCGCGAGCACGTCGATCGGCTCGGCCTCGGGCACAATCATCTCGCCGACCGTGACGCCGAGCTTCCGTCCTCCGAACTCGACGATCTCCGCCCCGGGACCGGACGTGAAGTAGCGCCCGGCCTCCGCCGCGCCGAGCGGGGGGACGTGGACCGCGTCGATCCGAGCGATGATCGAGGCGTCTTCGATTACGTAGGCGCAGTCGCGGAGTCTCGCAGTCGCATCCTTTGACTCGCTGCGAGCCACGGAGCCGACGATGACGGCGATTCCTCGGACGCTACGCCGTATCCGCTCGACGGCGCGCTCGCATCCCTCGACGAAGTCCGGTCGCCAAACAAGGTCGAGGGTGAGCGGGCCCGGGACAGCGAACTCCGGAAAGACCGCCAGATCGCAGCCCTGGCCTCTCGCCCGCTCGATCTGACGAACGATGGATTCCGCGTTCCGATCGAAGGCGCCGGTGAGGGAGTCGATTTGCCCGATCCCAACTTGCATAGGTGGATTATAGAAACGGAATCTCTCCGTCGCCAGCTGCGATCGGAGGAGGAGGTCCGGTCGCGCCGCTGCCGGCTCCGGCTTTCCTCCACGCGGGGTTTCGTCGATAATGCGCCGTGAGGCGGAAGGGGCGGCGCGTGGGCTTCACCATCGATCAGATCGAGCTTGGGGACCGTCGGCTTCGCGATTTCGTGCAAGTGCCGTGGGTGCTGTTCCGCGGAGATCCCCACTGGACGCCGCCACTACGGGCGGAGCTACTCGGGAGTCGCCTCTTCGGAATGGCGGGGCTTCTCACGGCGGCGCACCCGTACCATCGAGACGCCGAGGTGACGCACTTCGTTGCGCGCGATGGGCGACGCCTGCTCGGCCGAGTTTCGGCGGCCGTCAATCGGCGGTTCAACGAACACCACAAGACGACCATCGGCTTCTTCGGTTTCTTCGACGTCTGCGACGAGTACTCTGTCACCGAGGGCCTCCTCGATCGCGCGAGAGACTGGCTCTCCGATCGCGGGATGTCGACGATGCGCGGGCCGGGAGGCTACTCGAACGCGACCCACGAAGCGCATCAAGGGGTGCTGATCGACGGGTTCGACGCACCTCCGACCGTCGAGTTGACCCACAACCCTCCCTACTACGCGGAGCATCTTGAGCGGTACGGGCTTCGCAAGGCCAAGGACTACCATGCGTACCTGGTGCAGATCGCCGATAGGCCAGGCGACCGACTCGTTCGCGTTGCCGAGGCAGTCCGCCGGAGACGGGAGATCGAGACACGGCCGATCGACCTTCGCAGGCTGCGCGAGGAGGTCGATCGGATCGTGTCGATCTACAACGAAGCCTGGGCGGAGAACTGGGGATTCCTGCCGCTGACCGATGCTGAGGCGGAGGCGATGGCGGCCAGCCTCAAACTGGTCGCCGATCCCGGGTTGATGCGATTCGCGACGATCAGCGGGGAACTCGCCGCGGTGCTCGGCGCTCTTCCCGATCCGAACGTCGCGTTGCGTCCTCGGTGGAACTGGCTCCGGGACGCCGATTGGGTGCGGGTGTTGCGCCTCGTTCGCACGCGCCGGCGAATCCCGCGCGTGCGGCTGATGTTCTTCGGTGTCCGTCCGCAGTTTCGCAAGCTTGGCGTCGACGCAGTCCTCTTCTTGGAGGTGTTCGAGCACGCGATGCGGCGGGGCTACGAGACTTACGAGCCTTCGTTACTCCTCGAGGAAAACGATCTGGTCTTGCGCGCGTCGACGTTCATGGGTGGCGAGCGCTACAAGACCTGGCGGGTCTACGAGATGCCGCTGTAGGCGTATTTGCCGGACTTCTCAGATGCTCTCTCGAGAAAAGGGCGGGCCCGGCGAAGATCACCGGGCCCAGGGCTGACTGCCGAGGAGGCAAGCCCCTCTTGCGAGTCGATCGGTCTTAGCAGCCGAAGCAGATGCGGATCCTGAAGTGCCACACCCCGTCGGGGCCCCAGTACCAATACCACCCGCTCGGCGGCATCCCGTAGTGCCACTCGCTTCCGTCCCAGTACCAGCTTCCGCCCGGGTACCCGCTGAACGGTGGTTGCGGATAGAACGGGCTCGGCGGGTAGTAGGAGGGAGGGGTGTAGGACGGCGGGGTGTAGGGGGGCGTCGGAGTCGGCGTGTAGTAGCCGGTGATGACGAACGACGTCCACGCGGTCACGTAGTTCGGCTCCGGGGTGATTCCCATGATGTGCGCCTGAATGTCGCTCGTCGCGGCGCTCGGGTCGCTCCCGACCATCGGGAATGGTTCGCCGAACGACGGCGTGAGGCCGAGCGAGATCGGACTCGCGACGATCTGCAGCTGCTCCGTCCCGGTCGGCGGAGCGACGGTGAACTTGTACAGCCCGTCCGGAAGCGAATGCGTTCCCGCGGAGACGAAGTTGTTCTGCGAGTAGGCGCTCGGGAAAATCAGTCTCACGACGCCGTCCGGCTGGATGTCGTAGATGTAGACGTAGGCCGACTGGCTGACGTTGAAGTAGATGGTCACGTTCTCGCCGATCACGTAGCTCGACTTGTCCGTCCAGATGCTGGCTGACATCGGACTTGGCTCAGGGTCGATGATCAGTCCGAGCGGGGCGGGCTGACTGGCGACTGCGACGAGTCCGGAGAGGGCGAGAATGCCGGCGAGCAGGATTCCGTATCGTGTTCGTTGCTTGGTCATCTTGATCACCTCGAGCTACGTACACTCCCCCGTCTTGGAGGTTTCAGGTCCGGAGCTGCCCGATCCGGCGCGGTGCTACTCGAGGCTTCGCACGATGACGTGAAGGTGCTCGGTGCAGTCGCGGAACGCAGGCATAGCGCAGGTCTTGACGGCCAAGCGGAGGATGTTCTCGTAGGCGGCCGGGTCTTCCTCGGCGATTCGCGCGATCTGGTTCAGCATCCCGGAGGCGAATCCTTCGACGCCGGCACGGGCCTCGATCGCGAAGCCGGCCTCACGAAGCTCGGACAGAGCCTGTGGGGGCGTGATGAACGCCGCCTCGGTGAAGACGGGCCGCTCACCGACCAGGAGGGTCGTCCCGAGAAGCTCCTCGGCGCGTGCCCGATCGGCGTAGAGATCTGGGAACTCCTCGAGGCCCGACCGGAGGATCCCCCACGGGTTGATGAACCCGACGATTCCCGGGGCTCCCGGTTTCAGAACCCTTCGAAACTCCTCGAGGGCCGTGCAGCGGTTCGCGTTATCGACGAGGTGATAGAGCGGTCCGAGCAACAGCCCCGCGTCGAACGACGAGGTGTCGAAGTGCGAGAGGTCCCGCGCGTCGGCCCGGGCGAACGTCTCGGCCGTGAGGCCGAGCTCCTCGAATCGCTCCTTCGCGAACGCGATCGCTCGTTCCGAGAGATCGACGAGGCTGACGCGGTATCCTCGGCGGGCGAGCTCGATCGCGTAGCGGCCGGGGCCGCCGCCGACGTCTGCGATTCTTCCACCCTTCGGGAAGTGCTCGTCGATCAGACGGCACGTGCTCTCGAACTCGAATCGTCGGTACGCGCTGGCGAGGCGGTCCCATTCGAGTTCGACCGACTTGTCGTAGTATCGTCGGACCACATCGCTCATCGCGCTCCCTCCTCGAATGCATCCAGGGTAGGAGCTGCGCATCTCGCAGGCAACCTTGCTTCGAGCGGAGGCGAGCGAATACGGTTAGACCATCGTGACGAAGCTGATCGGACTCGCCGGGAAGTCGGGGAGCGGGAAGAGCGCCGTCGGAGGTACGCTCGCGTCTCGCCCGGGGATTGAGTGGGTCGACCTCGATCGCGTCGCCTGGGAGACCTACGAGCCGGGGACGGAGACGTACCGGCGCGTCGTCGAGCGATTCGGCGACGAGATCGTCGCCGAAGACGGTACGATCGACCGTGGGGATCTCGCCGTCCGCGTCTTCCTCGATCCTGCGGCGAGAGAGGATCTCGAGGCGATCGTTCATCCGGCCGTGATGGATCGGCTCGAGGCCATGCGCTCGGAGCACGGCCGGCGCGGGACGGCCTTCCTCATCGCGGAAGGGGCCCTGCTGACGACATCGCCCCACGTCGACGCGTCGGTCTTCGACGCCGTGATCTGGCTGGAAGCGTCGGACGCCGTGCGGGAGACCCGCCTCACGGCGGATGGGCGTGCCGATCACGCCGCGAGGGGAGACGGTCTCTCCCCGAGCCGCGGAGCGATCGTCGTCGACGCTGAGGGGTCGGTCGAGGAGATCGTCGGGCGCGTCCTGAAGGTCCTTTCGACGCTGTAGCGAACCACGTGGCGACCTAGGCGTCGCGCGCGAGCAGCGCGTGACGTGCGGCGCGACTTCGCCAGAGAAGCCAGCCGTTCCGCGCGATCTCGGCCGCGGTCATCGCGACGAGACCGACGACGACTCCGCCGGCCCGTCCCCAGACGGTTCCGGCCCAGAGCGCGGCTGCGATCGCGGCGAGGTAGATCAGAATCGCCTCGGTGATGGATCGGGTTCTCCGGCTGTGCAGGACGACGCCCTGACACCAGCTCTGCAGGACGGACGCCGCCGGCAGTAGCGCGGCGAACCAGAGTGCTCCCTGGGCGATGCGGATCAGGTCCTCATCGAGGCCCGTGATCGTCCCGAACCAGATTCGCGAGAGCGGCGTCGCTGCGACCAGCAAGATCCCACCCGTCGTCGCGGCGGCGAGGATGGTCGTGAACCGGCGGAGGGCGTGCGTCGAGCCGGTCTCGTCGAGATGGGCGATGACGACCTCGTTGTACGCCGAACCGACGCTCCGGAAGAGGAAGACGAGCCCCCCGACGACCGGCCACGCGGCGAGCGACTCCAGAGGGTCGGGCATTCGGCTGATCGCCGCGGTCAGAATCGGGCGCGCGCCGAGGAAGATGATCGACGTCAGCGAGAGAGGCACGTAGAAGCGGAGGAACGCTGCGGTGGTCAGCCGGTCGCTCGTGGCCTCCGAGGGTTTCAGGTGCTCGCGGAGGACCGGGCGGACGCGGAGCCCGGCGTAGGTCGCCTCCGCCAGGACGCCGGTGATGATCGCGCTCGTCGCGATCGTCGTTGCCGGCACGGTGGCGAGAAGGTATCCCACGGCGAGTACTGCGGCGTCCGTCAGCAGGCGGATGCCGGTCCCGATCCCGACGGCGAGGGAGTGGCCGAATCGAATCAACACGCCCTGGTTGAACCGGCGATAGGCGATCGCCCACGTCCAGGGGAGTGCGATCATCAGCCCGATCCGCGCTGGCTCGACGATCTCCTCCGGTGCGCCGAGCAGGTTCCGAACCACGAACCCGTACAGCGGGGTGAACGCGACGAGGGTGTGGATCGCCGTCAGGAATGCGCTCGTGACGTGCATGAACCGGCGGATCTTCCGGTAGGCCTCCCAGTCCTTGCAGAGAGCGGTCGATGCGGCGAGGAGCATGATGATCGGGGCCTCGATCAGGAGCGCGAGCGGGAAGACGAGACTCCCGTAGGCGGCGAGGTGGATCTTCGGATCGGCGAGGCGTGCGATGACGACGTTGACCGCCGGCCCCTCGATCGCCATCAGCATCCAGCTGGCCGCCAGCGGCCACCACGTTCGGACGACGCGGGGGATCGTCAATCGGTCCGGCTTCTCGTTCATCTGGCCTGCCCTCCCGGTGATCGGGTATCTTCGACGAGGCACGGCCGGCGATCAACGGCACCGCCGTCGGTTGACGCGCACGCGCATCGAGACCTATCCTTCACGTGCCGGCTGCAATTCGGAAGGCGGGTCTCGAGGCGAGGGGGTATCGTGGGGCCGTTCCAAACGCCGTGGTCGACGTTCGCATCCTGGATCGTCATCGGTGGTAGCATCTTGCTCGCTGTTGCCTGGTCGCTTCTCGATCGCCGGAGAGAACCGTGAGCGACACGGCCGTCTACGCGATCGTCCTCGTGCTCTACATGCTGATGCTGGTTGCCGTCGGCCTCGTCACCTCGCGTCGCACGAAGAGCGCGGAGGATTTCTACGTCGGCGGTCGGAGCATCGGCCCGTGGGTGACCGCGCTCTCCTACGTAGCCGCGTACTTCTCCTCGGTCGTCATCATCGGCGGCGGAGGCTTCGGGTACAGGTACGGGATGGGGACGCTCTGGGTCGCAGCGATCAACGTTCTCGTCGGATGCACGCTCGCGTGGATCGTCCTCGGCCGGCGCGTCCGCGCGTTCACCCAACGTCTCGGCGTCTTGACGGTTCCGGGGTTCCTCGCGGAACGGTTTCGCGCGCCCGAGGCGAGGATCATCGCTTCGGCGGTGATCGCGCTCCTCCTGGTCATCTACAACGTCTCGATTCTCAAGGGGATGGGAAACGCGTTCGAGGGGCTGATGGGGATGCCTTACACGGTCGGCGTCCTCCTCTCCGCAGCGATCATCGTTCTCTACGTCTCGTTGGGGGGCTATCTCGCGGTCGTCTGGACCGGGTTCTTCCAAGCGTGGGTCATGGGCGCGGGTTTGATCCTCCTGACGGTTGCGTCGCTCAAGGCCGCGGGGGGGCTCACCGCGGTGAATGCTGCACTCGCCTCGGTCGATCCGGGCCTCGTCGAGACGCCTGGAGTCTGGGGTTGGGCCGGCCTCATCTCGTTCGCGCTCATCACGAGCCTCGGTGTTTGGGGAATGCCACAGATGCTCGCCCGGTTCGTCTCGATCAAGTCGGTCCGTGTCGTCCGGGTCGGCGGCGTCGTCGTCACGATCGGAGGGGCGATGGCTGCCCTTCCGTATCTCTGTGGGGCGACGGCCCGCGCTCTCTACCCGGGGCTCGCGAGCTGCGATTTGGCGATCCCGACATTGACGAAGAACGTGCTCCCCACGTGGGGAGCGGCCGTCTTCCTCGCCGGCGTCGTCGCCGCGGGGATGTCGACCTTCTCGGCGATCCTGATCACCGCGTCGAGTGCCGTCGTTCGCGATTTCTTTCAGAAGGGGCTACGACGGGAGATCCCGGAGAAGCGGGCAATGAGGTACAGCCGAGCGGTTTCGGTCATCGTGGGCATTATCTCGCTTCTGATTGCGCTTCGCCCGCCCGCGTTGGTCCTCGTGCTGATGGCCTTCTCGAGCGCCACGATCGCCGCGACGTGCCTGTGGCCTCTCTTGTCCGGCCTCTTCTGGCGTCGGGCGACGCGGGCCGCGGTGACTGCGTCCATGCTCTCAGGGTTCTGCGCGACCCTCGCCTGGTCGATCGCGGGGGCGCCGTTCGGCCTGCACGGATTCCTGCCGGGCCTCGCGGTGGGGCTCTTGGTGATGGTCGTCGTCAGCTTGGCCACGCGCCCGCCGGCCGAAGAGCACTTGGCGCGAGCCTGGGGAGAGACGTCCTCTCGTCCGAGCTCGTGACCCGGCGGTCCAAACGGATCGATCCGGTCGGATCCGTATCCTGAGGGATCGAGCACGCCGACGGAGGTCTACGCCTCCCGACGGGAACCGAAGACGACCGAACACTGGAGTGCTCGGTCGGCCTCGTCTGGTACGCCCGAGAGGACGGCAACGTTGCACGTTGCTTGCGAGTTCGCATGGTTGGGCAGCTGCGAACTCGGTCTTGGTCACAGAGGTTCTCGGCTCTCGAGTGCAAGAAGAAGGCGACGCGGAACCGCACGGATCCCACGTCGCCTTCTCTGGTACGCCCGAGAGGACGGCAACGTTGCACGTTGCTTGCGAGTTCGCATGGTTGGGCAGCTGCGAACTCGTTCTTGGTCACAGAGGTTCTCGGCTCTCGAGTGCAAGAGGAAGGCGACGCGGAACCGCACGGATCCCACGTCGCCTTCTCTGGTACGCCCGAGAGGACTCGAACCTCTGACCTTCGCAGCCGCAGTGCGACGCTCTAATCCGCTGAGCTACGGGCGCATGGCTGCCCTTC
>Ga0180432_10003235_pt1 | contig 23564 bp, 24 predicted proteins | sample SS_ome_10_FD_132414 | JGI IMG/M metagenome (GOLD analysis project Ga0180432, IMG submission 132414) | Hypersaline lake sediment archaeal communities from the Salton Sea, California, USA - SS_1_MS_2 metaG | ecosystem: Environmental > Aquatic > Non-marine Saline and Alkaline > Hypersaline >... | reverse complement strand
GTTGTCCTGTGTGGGTATGAAGCCACCCAACGTTCTATCGAAGAAGCCGCCTATCCGATCAACGGTGCCGCCTACACCTTCCATGAAGTCCTGACGACGGTAGTGGGCGTCAAGAGCTTCCTGACTAGCTGTGCGCGCGTCGGCCCTCTGTTGTCTGACCTTCTGCTCGGCCTCCCAACGTCGTGTGCTTTCAGTCCTGGCCGCTTTTCCGAGGCCCAACTCATTTTGATACCTCGCTTCGTCTCTACTCCACTCACGTTGTTTCCAGCCCTGTTGAGCGTCGAATCGACTCTGTTCCAAGCCCAACCGAGCCCGCTCCATACCCAGACGTTCCTGTTGCATGCCCAAGGCGGGGTTCCAGGCGGGGCTTCTCATGGCCGCCATTTGACCTATGGGGGCTAGGCCCGGCATACCACTCCCAATGAGCCCCCCAATGAGTGCCCCCTCCAGTCGAGAACGTAGAGGTGACATACCCCCACCGCCCCTGAGACCGGAACCAGCCAAGTTAGCCGCATTGGTCGTGGGCTGCGCCGTGCCCGACGTACCACCCAACGTAGTGAGTTCGTTATAACCTGTACCGGAGGTAGTGCCCCACACACCGGTGCCCGGCCCGGTAGTAGGAATGGTAGTCTTAGTTATCGTGGAGGCAGGCACAACGCCACCAGGAGTAGCGCTGCCAGCTCCAGGAGGAGTCAAACTAGCCAACTCGGTGCCAGTGATGGGGCCGCCTACGGCCAAGCCACCAGCACCCGTACCCAACGTAGATGAAGAACCACCACCTAACATGGCGTTGCCTGCCCCAAGGGTAGCCTCAAGCCCAGCCGACATCTCAGCCGGAAGCGCTGCGCCAGTCCCCGCCTCAAGCGCTGTGCCAATCCCCGCCTCAACACCCTTCTCAAGCGCCTGCGCGCCCGCTTGAGTGCCAACCTGTTTGGCCGTTTCAGTCGCCGTATTAGCCATCAAGGCCGTACCACCATCAACAGGCGCAAGGAGAGCGCCAGCTATGGCACCGATCCCGGCCCCCGCCGCTGCGTCACCCCCACCACCCAAGCCGAGGAATCCCTTGTTCTTGTTGGCCTCCTCGATACGCTTTGCCTCCCTACGCTCAGCCGCCCTTGCGTACATCATTTGGGCGGCGAACCTGGCGGCTCGGTTGAGTTCCTCCATCCCACGAGCGATCAACATGCCACGGGTCTGACCCCCGACCGTGTAAGCATGGATCCCGGCTCCACCCAGTATGGACGGCATAACACTACCCCCTACTTCTTACCAATCATGGACATCATGCCCGAGCCCATCTGAGTACTGGCGCTCGCCAACCCGAGGAGAACGTTAGCCAACGTTCCTACGTCGAACTGGCGCTTGGACTCACTCAATCCCAAGATGTCATAAGCTGAGGCATCCACGTTGATGTTGGGCGTCATCGACCCGGCATACATTTGTTGCAGGGCGCCCAAGTCGAGGAAGCCCCCCTGGTCGATGGCCCTCTGTTGGTCCATCATGGCGCCCTCAAACTGTGCCCTTGCGCCGCCCGGCCCCGACAACCTCTGGTGCTCACTCTCAATCTCACTCAAGAGTTGGGCCATGTTACGGCCCTTGGCTTCCTGGGCCTTGATGCCCGCCCCCACGAGGGGATTCTCCACCTTACCCGAGGCACGTAAGCCAGCGTCGGCCATTTGACCAGCCGCGCCCTTCTCCACCGTCTGGAGTTGTTTCCCAATGTTGGCTTCAACGTCCGTCAACCGGGACGCCAACAACGGGTCACTACGTATCGTGGAGGGGTCTTCCATGAACCCGCTCAGTCGAGCTATCTCCTTATCGAAGGCCCCCAACTGGTTCCTCTTGAAGTTCTCCAACTGGCGCCCGTAACGACCCCTCATGACCTCCTGGTGGTCCCACTGGTCCGTCATCCGTTGATAGCCCTGTTTGGCCATCGTGGTCGTCATGGCGTCCGCGTAGATCGCCGCCGCCTGACCCGGATTCCCGAACATCAACGACTGCCAGAAGTTGACGTCCTCGTTAGTAATTCCAGGGATGCCCCACACCTGGTCCAACGTGGCCTGGAACTCGGTGCCTCCGACGCGCCTACCGAAGGGATCCTGATATACCCAATTGTCCTCAGCCATCGTCACGCCCTCCCAAGTATGGCGCCCGTCACGTAGAAACGATCCAACTCGTCGTCCTCATCTCCGTTATCGTACACCAACGCCACCGTATTCCCCGCCCGTTCGTCAATGTCCACCTGAGTCCCATAAAGGAACTTGTCCCTCATGTCGGGCACGTTGAAGGAGGTGCTCCCGTCGCCATCACCCCATTGGGTGCCCACCAACTGGAACAACTCTCTATACTTCACTCGACTCACCGCCCGTCCGTCACATACGATCCAGGGATCCTTGATCAAACTGGGTTGTAACGGACTCAACAGGATCGACCCCACCTGAATCGGTTGTGAGCCCTTCCTGAGTTGGCCCACGATCTGTTCGAGCACCTTCCTCAGGAGAGGATCCTCGATGCCGTCCAGGTTGATCCCCGCAATGTCCACTACTTCAACGCCCCCCGTCGTGAACGCCCCGTAACATGAGCCCCTACGCTCATACTCACGATCTCGGGATGGTCCTTATCGTTCTCATCCTGAACCGATGTTATCTGGACCTGGAGGTCACGCCCCTCGCCCACACTGTCCAGGGCCGCCACGGGCACATCAACAGCCCTCGTAGCATCCGTCGTTAGTGTAATCGTACCAGTAGTTTGGCTCGTTATTCCGTCCAAAATAGCAGCAATTGTAACTTCCGCGTCAGAGCCCGAGAATGACCTCCTATGGAGGTAGAAGACCACGTCGCTCCACCGCTTCCACATCGTGGGAGCCCCCAACGTGAACCTCTTGGTCTTGACCGTCGTAGTAAATGACGTTCCATTGTCCGTCCACCCGTCCACGAGGGCCATCATCTGGCCCCCACTCCCGAACACCACAATGGGGTGCCCCTGACTGACCAGGCCCCCCGTGGATCTCCACTCCCGTATGACGAGCCAGCCCCTCCCGTCAATGTCGCCCTCACCCCATCCCGGTGCCAACCCGGACGAGGGATCAGTATCCAACGAGAGAAACAGGTTCCTGGCTATCCCGTCCGAGGCGGGCGCGTACATGATCAACATGTTCCGACCCGGATCATAGACGAGGCTCCCCCAATAAAGAGAGTCATTGAACCCCGCGTCAAAATAGTCGTACTTGTGCCAATATTTCCTCGTCAACTCGTCACTTGTCGTGTCCACACGTTGGGACACCAACCTCGTACTCGACCCGTCAAAAGAGAACACATGGCCCTCGGGAGACACCCAGAACATGAGCCCCGGCGCGTCGGGCATACGTCGCGCCTCACACATCAACCAATGGGAGCCCACCCCGGAGACCCCCCTCAATTTCTCCACTACGAGTGAGAACGCCCCGAACAGGTTCTCAGTCGGTTGCAACCTCATCACCCCGTTGGGAGTTCCCACCATCACTAGTTCACCAAAGGGGAACAACGACGTGAACGGCGCATCATCAGCCACATAGGAGGCTACGTCGTAATAAGCATCGTTGGACACGTAGCCGAAGCCATACTCCCCATTCTGGATACCCCCACGCTTCGTCTGTTCACTCACCCACACGTTATGATCACTGGGCGCCATACTGGCGTAATAGGCCCTGTCCCTCACGATGGCGCAAAATTGAGCATTCAACGGGGGGTACTCATTCTCATATGGGTAAGGATCAGCCCCCGCGATGACGGTATCCCCATAAGGAGCGCCCGTACCATCAATGGCGCCCGTCCCCTTCACCATGGGCGCGTCGAACTCGTCCTCGAACTCCCACGTGTACGTCGCACCGACCCCATTAGGCGAACTGATGCCTGCTTCCGGTTGGTGTACCCCTGAGCCCGTGCCACCCCACCTTCTACGGTAGAACCTTATCTTGTCCACAACGGGGAAGTCCTGTGTAGCCGCCGAGTTGAACCACAACGTCGAGGGATACCCGTCGATTCTCCGACGTATAGTGTCGCCAGCGGGAGGCCCCGCGTCCAAGTTGTCCACCCTCATATAGTCGTGCGTCGTACTCACCCGATAGTCAATAAAAAACGCACTGGGCGGACTCTCCAAGTCAAACAACGACGAGTACCACGTTGCGCACCAGTTATACACACCAGCAAGCGCCCCAGCCTCGTCAGTCGTCACATCGACGTTGACGTTGTTCTCTCCCGTCGTGGGCCTGGGCAACCCCAACGGCATGAGATAGAACATGGAGCCCGTCTCGGTCCCCCCCGTTTGTGTCCTAGTCACGGCGAAGTTGGTAGTTCCTACTACGCTATCCGTCACCGTAAGAGCAGGCGTATCCTTACCCGCCCACGCCCCAAGCACCCAAATAACGTATGAGTTGGCCCCAGCAGCGCCGCCAGAACTGGTTACATGGCAAGCGTCGATACTGGCTAATCCATTCAACGCCTGCATGACTGTAGTAGCTGACGCATTGTTAGCTACTGTAGCCGTGGTCTCTCCGTTGAACGTCATGGTAAACGAACCTGCCAAGCCTGACGAGTCAACTAAAGTCCACTTGGTGTTGCCTAACACATAATTAAACATGTAGGGAGAGTCACTGTCCTCATCCCCGTCACAAATGACGACGCCGCCCTTACCCGTGTTGATGCCTGTGCCTGTGGGAGTAAATGACATCCTCCCCGAGTTGGACGAGATAGACGCTCCGATCGTCGGGTCACTGTCCCTGTCGTTCGTGACCAACATCCCCGGCTCGTCACCCGTAGGCGCGACATACCCACAAGCCAACAAGTACGTCTCGTCGTTATGGGGCGTCCACACCACAAGGTCGGACGTTTCGTCATTGGTGTCGATGACCTGCCCCAACACCATGTCCTTCGAGTACTCACTGGAGGAGGGGTCAACGTCAAGTACGCCACGCCGCCACGTGAACGTACTCACGACCTCGGAGTAGGTATCATCCGCCCGACATGAATACACCCTGTTGGTGTCCTCGTCCAACCAATAGACTCTCTTGTTGGTCGAGTTATAGGCCATGCCCACAACGTCACCGGCGTAGCACATCACCTCGTTGTTGGAACCGTCAAGGTCACACCGCGCGATGTATTTATCGTCCCTGGCGTAGATGATCTTCTCATTGGTACTGTCGATACAGAGCCCAACGTTGATGTCGCAATCAGTCAACACATCCGTCACGGTCGTCTGATCAGCCGTGTCCTTGTCACACTTGACGATCTTGTTGGCACTCTTGTCGGCGATGTAGATGTAATCACCATACACGTCGAACTGGGCCGTCTCCACACATGAGTTGGTCAGTATCGTCGAGCGGGCGTTACCGGGCGTCCACCTCTCTATAGTGTCGTCGGCGCCGTCGGAACAATACAGGTACGTTCCGTCCCACTTGAGGTCAATAGGGGAAGTGAAGGCCGTCTCCTCATCACTCCAGCCGCCGCCCCCCGACAAGTCCAAGTCGTCGTACTTCCTCACCTTGTCGTTAGTTGTGTCGACAACATAGAGATTATCGTCCGTTGTGTCGATAGCAAGTCCGTAATTAACTACGGCCCCGTCGTCTCCCCAGTCCCCCAAGTTCTCCCCGTTGTGGTCACAGTACCAGATTTCGTCGCCGCCCGCCTTCGAGATGACGAAGTATATCTTGGTCGCGCTGATGGCTAAGCCGCGCACAATGTTATGGACTCCGAAGTCAACGTCGGAGTCGCCACTCACCACCACGCGCCGGGAGAACACGAGTCGGGAGCCAGCAGTCGTCGCAGGCTTGTACCCCGGACGTGGCGCCACCCTACCGTCCCTCAAGATGGCGTTGTCCATCTGCGCCAGCTCGTTGTCCCGAATCATCCTGGCGTCAGGAAGCTGGTTGAGGCCCCCGAAGGGAAGTCCCGTCTCCATGTGTTGGTGATTGGGCGTCGTCATCCCCACCCGTCCTCCACCCGATCATTGTTCGTCATGGCCCCCATATCGTTCAGGGCCTCGGCTCTCAACTCGGCCATCTTGGAGGTGAGACTCGGTTGTGACTCCTCAGCGCCCGCGATGAGCCACGCCGCCCTCACCCCGATCAATTCGTGGTACTCCTCAGGGATCTCCACGAAGGCGTTGTTGTCATCGTTGCCACTGGCCCACGACGCGACGGTGCCCACCCTGGCGATGTAGGTGACCCTGAACTCCAGCCCCGCCCCAGGAGGATCAGGAAAGTTCACACTATAGAGCCCCGTGGTCTTACTCCTCGTAAGGAAGAACACGTACTCCCCATTCTCATAGGACGTGTGATTGATCGCCACATCAGCCGTGACCTGCCTACATCTCGTGACGGGGAGATCGTCGTCATCAATCTCCTCCATCTTATAGACACGTACAATGTCGGTAGCCGTCAATGAGTACGTCGTCGTCAGGGCCGTCGTCGTGAAGTCCTCATACGCCTGTATTACATTGTATGACTGATGGCGGCCCAACAGTCGGGATACCCACTCAGCGGCCCTCTGAAGCGCCCGACCGTACCTTGTCCGGTTGGCCTCGAAAGCTGTGTCGAGTAACTCATCCGCCACAATGTTGAGTAATTCGCCCTGAGTCACGACTTCCACTCCCTGGGGACCAACAACGAACGTCTCGTCACCATGTTGGCCACCTCCTTCACCGCGTGCGCCTGAGCCTCTCTTATTCGTTTGTTCCTTCTCGCCGCCACCACGTCAGCCAGGTGAACCGTGTCAGGAACGTCGCCGTTAAGTTTACGTTGTAACTCACGCACCATCCAACGTCCCGGTCTCCTCGGTCCACCCAGGGGCCACACCCTTGAGTTGTCATATTGTCCCATAAAGGCCAACACAAGTACATCATCCGATGGGCACCCACCCTTGTGTACCAACTTGTACACATGATGGGCCGGATTACTCACGTCGCCCGTCGTAGCCCAGTCGTAGATGACCTCGTAGTCGCCAAACCGTCTCAACCGACGTTGAACGTCCTCCACCTCCTTGGTGGAGACACTCACACACTTCACGGGTGACAACTCATACCGACGACATCTGTGGAGCGGAGGCTGTGGGTCACCCGATAACGCCCACGCCTCGCGCTCCAACAGCCTACTTGGACGACGTTGACCCCCCATCACAACACCGCCAAGACATCATCCACATGGAGGCACAGGTACACCTTCCCATCATTGGCCGTCACCTCGGTCCCCGAATGACGGGCGAACTGAACAACGTCGCCCACCCTCACCTCGGGCTCGACCAACTTACTGCTCAACGCCACGACACGTCCCTTGTTGAGAACCTCCACCGACTTGTCGGGAAGCTCCAGGCCCCCCTCCGTCGTCTTCTTGGCCTCCCACCTTCTCACGAGGATGTGTTCACCTACCGGCCTCGGCACATGGTTGTTGTTTTCATTCACCGCAAATCCAGCCCCTCTAGTGTTTCGCCCTTAGGCAACACCCATAAATGATACACGTTCTTACCGTCCACCAAATGAGAACGAGGTGGGAATACCTGCACTGCCCACCTATTTGGGTAAGCCTCAGTGAAGGCACTCCACACCTCGCTCCACGACAACGCCACATAGTCGGGCGTGTTGATCTTTAATTGAAGCACAGGACCGAGACAGGAGTACTTGACCCCGCGCTCAGTCACTAGCGCTTTAGTCATCCGCACTCTCTGTCTTAACCAGAGTACCGGCCTCGTTGCCGACCTCAACGTACTTCACGTCAAAGTGAGCACACGCATCAGCAACCGTAGAAGCGTCAATCGTCGCCAAGTCGGTGAACATCTGGCTATTCTTGATGATACCAGTTGTCCCCGTCAGAAGCTCGATGCCCGGCTCAGCATCACTCGTACACATACAGTTGTCGATCACAATGCGAGTGGACAACGTAGTGTCACCGTTGATGCACGCCACAGCAGCGGCGCCCGTGATAACCAAGTCACAGTTCTTGATCGTCACACTGTCGCTGGCGCCAGTCAACTTGATGCAACTGGCTGCCCCGTTAGCTGAAGCGTTATGTCGATACTTGACACCATCGATGGTCGTGTTCGTGCATCCGGCCTTGATGTCGATGCCGATGACAAACTCGTCCGTGCCGTCGCCCGCTTCACCCTGTAAGAACTCACAGTTCTTAATCATGGTGTCCGTGACAGCCGCCTCGATGTCGATACCGATAGCTACAGTAGCGACACTGGGTCGAAACGTAAGGTTCTCAATCCAGACGCCGCTGGCTCCAATGTCGAACGACGCCGTTGTGCCGTCGTAGTCGATACGAGGCCGAGAAGATCCCCAGCCCAATCCGACAATTTTGACGCCAGCTACATCAGCATCAATAGTCTCACCAGCCGCCAAGTCCTCAGCGTGGCCCGGCATGACCACAACCACGTCGCCATTGTTGGCGTTGCACCGACCGACAGCATAGTCAATCGTCGCATAGGGAGCGTCACTAGACGTCCCCTTACCGTCAGCATCAATGCCCTTGCCGCTATCGACAAAGTACACATTGCCCGTTGTCGGACCCACAACCGCAGAGAGGACAGCCAAGTCCTTAAACTGCTCGTAGGTCAAATTATGAAAAGGTACACCTTGACCCATCGTAACTACCTCCTGAGCGTTTCGACGCCCACCTGTTAAAGCCCCTTCTCGATCAGGGCGTACCTGATCTGAATGACACCCTTAGCCGCATTTGCACCCGTCCCTGACGCCACAAGCTGCGTACCAGCCGGAACCATCGGATAACTCGACGCCACCTGCGTATGCTTCCTCAACGTGTCAGCCAACGTCGCTGTCACCGTGACACCCAAGGCCGTATAGACATCCCCTACACCGGTTGTCCACCCGTTAGCCGCGCTCGCGCCAGAGGTATCCAACGAGTGCGCCGCCACGAGAGCGTCCGTATCGTCCAACGTCCCCACACTGAATGAACCCGCGACAGCATCAGCCGCCGTGGTAGTCACCAGGAAGTCAACACCAAGGATGACCGCATCGTGGTTGGGCTCATAGAACACAGGCACACCAGCGGGAGTCGCACTAATGTCCAACTCCACACTGTTCACTGTCTTGGTCGCCTGCGCAGCGGACAGGTTCTTAATCGTAATCTCACCACCTGCTCCACGTCCGAACATCACAGCCCTCCTTAGTAGGTGTAAACCAGATTGTAGATTTCACCCTGGGTAAGACGACGGACACAGATCATCTGTTGTCTCGTGTACATGTAAGCCTTGAATGCATCAGCATCCCGGCTGTCAAGCGCACGAGTCCGCTTCCAGATTGACCCCTCTCGATCGTCCCACTTCCACGGCACAATCACCCACCTACGCACGTCGTTAGGTGCGATACACCTAATAGCATTAGCAGGCGCGTCATCATCCACAACAAAGACCATACCTTCATAGTTGATCCCCATGTGGCTGACTTCGCCCTTCCTCAGCTCGACCTGCATGGGCGTGCGCGCCTCGTTCAGTCGGAGCACGTTCTCCAACAGACGAAACGCCTGTCGTCCACAGAGGGCGTACCACCGTGCCCCATTCCCGTCAGGCTTGAGCCACGGCCCCGCTCTCTTCTTCATGTTGTCGATGAAGGGCTGGATGTCCTCTTCCAGACTCAACCCGTCACCACCAGCATCATGTCGATAGCCCCGCCACAACGTCTCCGTATCGGCGCTCACACCACCAAAGTACGTAGTCTCGTCGCCCCACGTTGTCGGGTTACTGTCGCTCACGATGATCCCGAAGCCGTTGATGACCTTCCCCTGCTGGTCGTATCTATACACGTACCAGTCCTTGGCCGTATCAAGGGTGTCGTCTCCGGCCTCACTGGTGAGATCGAGCGCGTTGCCGTCCTTGTCCGTGAAGTACACGTAGTTGTTGGTCGTGTCAACACTGGTACATATCATCGGCATCTCAGCTTGTGTGAGTGCCGTGCCGCCCTCTGAGGCATCAAACAACGTACCGGCGTTACCGTCACGAATGACGAACTCGGTATCAGCCTGAATACGGGAAATATCATCAACAGTGATGCGCCCCTCAGCGTCGTTCACGACCGTCACCTGCGCCAAGGCGCCACCACCGTCTCCATGCATGAGTCGGTTGTGCTCCTGGCGAGCGTCAGCCGCCTGACCTTGCATTTCCAACGTGAGGGAATCAGCCGTGCTCTCAGCCCCACCCTTGACCTTATCAAAGGCGGTGCCGGACATCTGAAGTGCCTGGAAGTGGGTGGCCGCCAAGTACGTCAGCCGACCCAAGCTCTGTTTGCCGGCGCTCGGAAGACCCGTATCATCCTGGTCCTCGGGATACCCAACCATGGGGTTGGCCGAGCCACCCTTACGATACGGGAAGATGAAGCCACGTCCCTCGGGCTTGCCGTGGAACGGGATCTCACCCGTGCTCTCGATCAAGTCCAGTGCCGGGGTTTCCTGATCAAGCCAATCCCAGAAGGGATCGCTCTCAGGAAATACCTCCTTGAGAATACTGTCAGCATAGTTGCTGGCATAAACCGTATGATCAGCCATCGTACCCTACCTCCCCTGGGGGATTCATTACTGTTGCGTACCCCTACGCAAAGTTAATACGTAGCCCCACAACCCAAATTACCCTGTAAACACATTACCCTGGGTGTAGCGCTTCCCCCTGGGTTGCGCAGCACCACGTTCCAAAGCCAACATAGCCCGCTTCTTCTTCTCGTCCCAAAACTGGTCGCTGTTGGGACTCAACGGGGGCACGTTACCCTCCGTGGGCGTACTTCCACCACCAGCCTCAGGCGCCGCTTCCTCATTGGCCGCCACTTGCGCCGCTGCCTGTTCCATCCTCGTCCCCGGCATCTTGCTCACCAGCGCGTGCCAGTTGTTGTACTCCTCACGCCACACGGCCTCGACGTTGCCCGCCGTAATATCGTTCCGATAAGGATTCTGTTGATACGCCCCATCAACTCGCCTCATCACCTCTTCCTTGATCTTGTGGGCAATCATCGCCTGATGGGAGCCTTCGCCCCCTTGTGTGAGAGGATGTTTCCCATTCAACTGGTCCAGGTACGTGCCCCACCGATTGATCTGAAACGCCGCCTGTTGTCGCCCCAGCGCTTCCTGTTGCTCACGTTCCTGGCGCTCCAACTTGTCCAACACACTACGTTGCTGGGCCTTTAACTCCTTTAGTTCCCTAGCAACATCATCCTCATACTCGTCTTCACTAGCCCTCGCACTCGTTCCCACAGGGCTCTTGTTCGACGCTTGAAGCTCAGACAGACGTTGCTCCAACTGGCCCACCTTGCCTTCGAGTCCCTGGATGTACGCCGCAATCTGGGTACTATTACCCGTCTCGTCAGGCACCCCCTCCACGGGCTCCCCGTACCAAGGCTTGGACGTTTCTCCACCTTCCCCCTCGTCGCCACCTTCATCCCCCCCAGCACCCTCATCACTCGTTGGGGGCTCTGGAGCCGGAGAGGGTGAACCCCCCGTACTCCCCACCTCAGGGCACAGGCCCATCAGCGACGCACCCAACACCATCACCGCAACAATGACCAACAGCTCAAGACCCATTAGACACCTCTAGGGTTAAACCCATCCTCACGCTTGTATCATACATTATCTGTTCACCAAACACCGCACATAAGAGCCAAGTGTTACAAATGTTATGTTCACTTGACCATGCTCACCTTACCCGGCGCTGGGGTAGGTGCCGGTTTCCCCTGCTCCTTGGTCGTGGTCCCCTGATTTTTTCTAGATAACCCCTGTTTCTTCTCCCGATTCGGCACACTACCCCCCTCCTTGGGCTTCTGGCGTGGACCCCCCTCCTTGCCCCCACCTTCCATGTCTCCACTTATCTCCTGTTGTTGCGCCATTTGGGCCATGGCCGTCAACGGGAGGGGGAACATCATATTGATCAACACCTGAGCCATCTCGGGATTGACCGGCCCCAACCTCTCCATCACGTCCGCCCTGGCCGACATCCACTCAGCAATGTCCGCCCTCTTGAGGTCATACTGGGGCCGTATAAGTTGGCGCGCCAAGGCCATCCTATGTGTCCTAAGGTGGAAGTCCACGTTCTCGGCCACCATCATCGACCGATACCGAGCTATCTCATAGTCATCCGTCTTCTTCCACCGCTCGATCTCATGGATGAATACCTCATGGTTCTCTTCCTCCCTCGGAGGAGGAGGCAACGTCCCGGCTTCCCACATGGCGATCTTCTTAGCCACAGCTATGGTATCAAGCCTGTTCCTATCGAAGGACTTCCTGAACTGGCCGAATCCCAACATCTCGATGATGCCGTTACGGTCCTTCTCAGCATCCAGCAACGACTTACCCGTTGTGGGATCCGCCTGTAACCCCATACTCACAAAGTTAATGAGATCCGCAGGTTCCTTCGGGATCTGACTATAAGCGTGGACCTCAATGAGATGCCTATTACTCCCCTCCTGGCCCCAGTTCCCCGGCCTGAGATCAGCCCCCGTGAACGTGAGCGTCTCATAACGATCATCTTCCCCCATGAGATGGAGCACCCTGGGCGCGTGCACCATACGTTGGAGGAGTTGCAACGCCCCATTCCCGGTGTCACTCACCCAATCGTCAAGTTCCTGGCCAAACAATACCAGGGGTAGGTCCGCCCTCTGTTGGAGTTGACCTATGGCCCGTCCCGACCTTACGTGGGCGTCCCTCGTCTCTCCCCTGTCGATGCTGGGTGTACCGGCTATTCTCGCCATCCAGAACCGATCCATCTCGATCATGTTGAACATGTCGGGCGGGATATCCGGACTATCCATCACAACCGGCCTGGTCGAGGGGTCAGTCGCCTCGAACACACTCCCCGGCCTATTCGTGAACTTGTTGCCTTGTTTTCGATTCGCCGCGAAATTGATAATAGTCGGCGCAACCCTCTGGTTACGATAATCTTGCGCCTGGGAAGCCGTTACGTTGATGTCCTTCTGGGCGCTCTTGAGTTGTTCAACTGTGCTCGTCCCCAACGAGGCGCCTCTCACAGGCTTCTCCTGAAGCTCAAAGAACGGGAAGTCAAAGCCCTCCAGTGGGGAATCCCCCACCCAGAAAGCATCCTTCGCCCCCTCAATGCCCACAGCCTGTCGTCCCTTCGGATACTTCCCACAAGGTTTCCTCACCAACGTATGCACCAGCACACTGTCCCCACTCCGCCTCGACACGTCATACCCTGTCTCACCCGTGTAGTGGAGTTTTCGCCACTTATCGAACCCTCCACCAAGGTCCGAGTACGACTGGACCGACAGGTTCCTTATTTCCTCAGGCTCCACCCCCAGCCTCTCGGCCATCTCCACCACGGGCTTCCTCACCGTCCGCATCATCACAACAGCTTCATCCCGCACCGAGTTCACCTCATGGGGCCACCAGCTCATCTCCGGTACGGGCACCACATCAAACTTCAACTCGCCCGCCGGCCCTTCATAGAACCCACGTTGCAACGACTCCTCCCCAAACGAGTTGGCGAACTTCATCTTCATTTGCTCAACAAACACCGCCCTACGTTGTAGGTCGGGTATGGTGTCCAACCCATACAATGTCTCGGGGAACTCGATCCTGATGTGAGGCCCGACCATCCGGTCCCAATAGAGATGCCCCCAACAGATGCGACTACTCATAGCCGTCTGACACGCCATCCTCACCTTACGGGGCATGTCGAGAACATTCTTCCAATACCCCATCAACACCTTGCTGGCGGTACGTTGGAAGATTCTGTCGCTTAGTTCCTGGTTATCAATGGCGGGCGCCCATATCCTTCCCTCCCTCACGAACTTGGCCACCCGATGCTCGATGGACGCCAGGATCTCATTGTACGTCAACCGGGCGCGCCACCCCGGCTTACTCGTATCCACCTCCCATTCGTCACTACCCGCACGTTGTATGTACCAGTGATGACCGAACAAGAGGTGTTTGTTAACGATATAGTCCTTCTCAGCCTCAGCTTTGTAGGCGTTATCATAGAATAACTCCCGCATCGTCATCGCCAAGGAGTGAAGACTACCCTCACCACCTGACCAGTCGGTATCAGCTATCAACCGATGGTCAGCCGTGCTCGAAGCCGTCGCCAATGTAGCTGGCATGTCACGTTACCCCTACGCTGAGGTTCCCCATCAACTTAGAATGTCCCTCACGTCCTGGGGCTCCTCCTCCCCACTCCTCACCGCCTCGTCCACATTAGCCTCCCCCTCACTAACGGGTTGCCTCAACGGCCCCACAGCGCCACCCGTGGCGAGGGACACATACCTGTCAACAAGTTGTGTCGCCAACCCATGCATACGCTCCACCTGGGCGCCCTCATGCGTCGTCTGTGCCACGTCAGCCAACAGAGCCATGCTCGACTGAAGCCTATGAAGCACGTCGCCCATCACGCCCATAATGTCCGCCATGGGTGACGCCAACTTATCAGCTTGTTCACCCATCCGCCGATAAGCCTCGCCCAGTTGTTCCGACAACTTGACGTCAGCCTCCTGTCGTTTCCTCACGATCCAGTAGGTCCACCCCGCGCTCAACCCACTAGCCAGAATCACCGTCACCACAGTCCAAACTACTTCAACGCTCACGTTGCACCTCCACCACTAAGTCATTGTCCCACACTAATATACCTCATCCGTGATGGTTTCCCACCCCGTTAAGTCCTCTCCATCCCCTCCCTCCATATCATTTGTAACATTCATCCCACATTCCGTCCTATAGGCTTCTAATTCCTCCTCAGTAGGAAGCACGGGGCGTCGTCGATTCATCTTCTCCCACGCACGTTGGGCCAACGTCTTCCTCCGACTCCTGGGCTCACTCGGCGTCACCGTCTCCCCCGCCATGAGGACGTTGACCATTCCTATGCCGTCCTCCACATCCCCCTTAACAGAAGACCCGCCCGGCGGCTTAACGTGCGGCACCAGGGGAATACCCCACTTCGTGAACTGAAGACAATTCCTATATTGCGCCCTGTCCGCCACGCCCGCGCCCAACTGGATCGCTTCCAAGAACGCTTCATTCAACTTCCCCGTCTTATCATACCCCGTCCAGTCATACCTCTCGTCGTTATCCCTCCCACCCCACGTAAACTCCTCCCCATCCTGGGACGGCGGCCTAAACAGGCTCAGGTCGGGATGGTTATTGTCCCCACTCTCGTGCTCCCACCCACTCAGGATGTGAATCCGTCGCGCCATCTTAGGTAGGAGCGCCTCCATGGGATTCCACACCACCAGCTCCCTGTACACGTAACAAAAACACTCCAACGCCAACGTGGCCACCAATATCCTGAAAGCGTCACAAGTGTGATCATTCTCCTTCAACGGCGCCCCCGTCTTGGCGTCCCTGGCGTAGCCCTCATGTTCCACGAGGAACGTCTTACAGTCGGGATGGACCAACAACCCAGGCGCACGTTCCGGGTCAACATGAACCCACAGGCAGTTGCCGCACACCATAGGCCGACCACCACGGCGCACGATCAAGGTTTGGTTGGGAACCGAAACACAATAGACGCGACCCTTGTACGGAACCGTCTTTATCTTGTTGTGCAAGTGCTGAAGACTGCACTCTAAGCCAGCAGTAAGGAGAACGACAAACACAGACAGAGGGGCGTTTGTATAGCCTCCTATGTGTGTCTTGCTCTTCTTTGTGCTAGGCAACCCCAACCTGGCCGCCATTTCTTGAAAATCGTCAGCTAGTCCCTCAGATGTGCTGGTAAAACACACACGTCTCGGACTATCTGGCTTGTTTACGCTTCCGTCGCCCGCCATCAAGCCTGCCATACAGGCACGAATACACGCTGGTCCCCAATCGAAAACAAATCTTGGTACACGCTTGTCGGAAGCACGCACCTTGCCGCAATGCTCCAACAAGAACCGAACTAAAGGCGCGCACCCTATTGCAAAGTTGATGCAACCAGTAGTCTTGTGCGTGTTTTCCGACCACCTCCAGCCCATTTCGCTGAGCAAAGAGCGAACCCATTCAATACGATTCTTCTGCGTAAGCCTAACATACCCCTTAGTGTCCAAATGTCCGTCAGCCAACCAAAACCCGACAAACTTACAAAACAACTCACGGCTAACCGGCGGCAAATCTACACCACTTGTGCACTCTCTCGGAAATGACACCAGCTCCTTACTCGTTACTTCCTCCTCTCCCTCCCAAGAAACCGGAATGACGCCGTAAGAATCCTTCAGCTCAGACGCAGGCACGAACCGGATACCTTTGTGTGCACCCTTATAACACACCATCCTGTGGTCAGGTGTTACGCAAAAGTTGACAGACTCGGCTCTTGGTTCGCACTTTACCATATCTCCTTCATACTCTTTATCAATGTACGCCCTTGGCAGCTGCCACTCTAGCTGCCTAGTCACGGGGTTAAGAGTGCCTACTCGTTCCGTCCCCAACAAGTCTCCAAACAGCTTCCAACCATCGGTTGTCAGCACCTCCGTTTGGTCGTCATAACAAACAAAGGCATGGTTCGTACTTCCCCCCCAGTCTATGGCCCTCGTCCTGAATGACGACGGCCCCATCTCGATCCCCGCCTCCTCCAGCGTGCCCTTATGGCCCCCACGTTCGATGGGCTTCATCGAGAACCCCGGATAAATACGGTCAGCCCTCTGTCCGAAACATTCCTCAAAACTCGCCGGAAAGTCATACGCCCACTCAGGAGGCGTCTTCTCCCACGCTCTCCTATCTCGATACTTACTCCACAGCGCCCTCCTCCTCCATACCAATTGACCATTCGTCGCCCCCAACTCCCGTTGTAGCCATAATTCGTCGCCCTTCAAGGGTGGCACAAACTCATCGGGCACCTCATCCTCATCCACCGTCAACGCCGGGTCCATCAACCAGTTCAAGAACACACAATTGAACTCACTCCCCTCGGGATCCTCCCACGCTGCGCGCGCCATCTGAGGAAACAACCCCGCCGGCCCCTGCCCAGTGGCTTCTATGACAACGATGGAATGTCGCGACGTTTGCGCCACAGCGTTCATCATCGAGTCAATAGCCTGTCGATCTTGTTCACTCGTGTTCTGGAACTTCGCCAACTCGCTCACATGTAAGTAGTCAATAGTATCTCCCGAGCCCGTGAACGACCCCGCCCCCGTCACACACTTGTAGGCGCTGTCCATCCCCTGAATCTTGATCTCATACTGGGAGTCCTTACTTTCGGAGCCTCCCCCCGCCTCCTTGTGCATCAACTTCGCTATTCTAAAGATCGACTTGGCACTCTCCCCTGTATGCGCCGCCGTCCTGGCCTGTCGATAGGGAGTCACCCTTATGGCAAAATAAAACAGCGCCTGTATGAACGTGGAGACCCCATGGCGTCGATACTTCGTCACGATCTGACGTATGGGCCTCCTCGCCATCGCCTGTCTCAACATCTCCCTCCAAAGGAGCCATTGTCCCGGCCTGGGCACGAGGGGAATGGGCCTCGTAGGATCATCCCTATCCATGATCTTACATTGTCCGCTCAACACCCACGCGGCGAATCTAATGAGTAACTTCGCCATCTCAGGAAGCTCATCAGGATACTCACAAGGGTGAGGGGGCCTCTTGTAGGGCACCATCACCCCAGCGCCCGTCTCCCCAACCCTCTTGTACGTCTCAAGCCGGGACCGACCCTGCACCTTACACCATATGGTCGGGATCTCCCCCTCAGGCTCCCTCGGCGCCGGTCTCTTACCTACCTTGGGCACGTTATCCCCTAAGACGTTCCTTAATGGCGGCGCCCACCTGCTCGTAAGCATTAGGCGCCAACCAATAACCCCACATCGGATTCTTGATATACACCGTTTCCCCCACCTTTACCGTCACCTCCCTCGCACATACCCCCCTCACCAAGGGGACACACATAAGCTCCCCCTCACCGAGCAAGGTCTCCACAGCCACCTTACCCAGCTCCTCGTCCGTCACATTACATGTCGTCCCCACCCTGGGCACCTTATGTCACTCCCCCATCACCTATAACAGGGCCTCCTATAGTGTCCGCCTGTAGGGCCACGTCCAACAAGTCTCGTACCATGCGCTTGGCGTACTCCCGCGTTAAACACTCCCAACACATGCCCAAGCAGTCACTCTGCTCAGGACAACACAGCGCTTGGTCTTTGGTCAACCTTGCCAGCACGTACTGAGCCTTCACCTCCGACACATCTGTTGGCACGGGCCAGTCGTTCCTTTTCTTACTCGCATGTCACCTCTTGTCCACACGTTGCTCATACGTCGGCTTCGGATGTTTACCCCACCGGTTACCGAACACCTTCCGCACCTCGTCCAACATGGCCACCGCATCAAATTGCTTCCTCTTCGGAGGATCCCTATCCTGCACCTCCTTCATAAGTTTCCTGGCATCCAATAAGAGCACCAGCGCCCTCGTAACGGTGTCCACACGTTCCTGGGTCACCTTCTCCTTAGTCGAGTCCTCCTGAGGCGCCTCAGCCTCAACGGGCACCTCCACCACATACGACCCCGGCCCCACCTTCTTGAACATATCCTTATCTTTACTCACCTTAGGCATCGTCGTTATCTCCAAAATAGGTATCCACGGCGCGAGCCAACCCATGAGCGGGCACCCTCGCCACCTCACACATTCTGTCGAACTCCCCCATCACCAACTCACGTTCCCTGTCATATTCTCTCCAGAACGTCGTCCCATCCCACTCCTTCCCCGTCGCCCTATACCTCGGTCCCGACTTCTTGTCTCTCTTGACCTCCACAAGATCCCATTCCTTCAACCAACGCCACAAGCCACCCGCCAACCAGGGTAATTCCCTCAACCTCCCCAACGCCTGAGCACACACCTCACCCCACGTTCCATAGACCCACTTGGTGTCCACCCACAGCCAAGAGTGCAACCTCTCCAACATATCCATCGAAGGGAACCCACACCTCAAGAGAAACTCCCGACTGTTCCTCCCCTCCTCACATTGTCTGAAACACCCGGCAGCATACGCTGGCGCCCCATCCCTCCCCGCTCTCCCGAAGCCCTGCACCCAATCACTCACCGACGCCGGAAAATCCCAATGAATAACGTACCTTAGATCAGGCTTATCCAGTCCCCTCAGAAAAGCGTCGGTCGCCACCATAAGATGACGTCCCCTCATAAATTCACCTTGCGCACGTTCACGTTCGTCACGTCCCATCTTCCCCGTAAACAACCCACACTTCACCCCCACCCCACGTAATTCGTCATACACCCGCTCGCTCTCCCTCACCGTCGCACAGAAGACGATCCCCGCTCCCTCCAACCCACCCAACGTCGCGCACAAGGCGTAGGTATCCCTCGGCACAGAATCCAACGAGATATTACTCCTCCCCACCGGTTGCACAATCACCTCAGGCTCCCTCAATCCAAGCAACGTCGCCAACTCCTCCCTCCTATGTTTCGGACACGTTGCCGTACAAGCATACCTCACAAACCCACCCCCCAACCTATCCAACGTTGCGCCCAACCTGGAGTACTCCGCCCTGAATGACCTATACGACATAGCACAATCAGCCTCATCGACGACCACCGTCCTAATACCCCTCCTGGCCACCAAGCCACCCAGTCTCTCCCCACTCAAGGACTCTGGCGTGGTGTACAAGAACCCCTCCCAGTCGTACTTCCCAACCAAGGCTTCCGTCCTCTTCTTCCCCACGTCGCTCTCGTCACTGTTCCACACCCTCACGGGTATCCCCTTCTCCTCCAGTCGCCTCCTCTGGTCACTGATCAAACTCCTCAACGGACTCACCACAATCGTCAACCCCCCACGTTCCAAGCCCGTCCCAATAAATCCCAACGTCTTCCCACTCCCCGTAGGAGTCACCACCAATACGTCACGACCCCCACAAGCCACCTTGATCGCCCTACGTTGCTCCGGATGTAACGAGGGCACCCCCATCAAAGAGGTAAGATCCCCCTTCCCTAAGGAGTCCATCATCTTCCTTGAGCCTTCACCTACCATGGGAGCCATCCCGTCACGTTCCTTCCTTGTCACTTAGTCCCTTCTTTATAGTAACTTTCCAAACGGTGGGGGGGGGGTACATATATAGAAACATTTTCCATAAAATACCCACATTATTCCCCTATGTGTGTTCTCCTAACGGAACATTTACGTGCTACTGATGCTAACGGGCCTAACATGTTATTATTACTACACTTAAGGAGTCCCACCTTCGGTTTCTCCTGTAAAATAGGTGGTACTCATCCCCCATCATAAGCTCCAAACAAGGTTCCCCGTCCCAGGAGAAATCACTCTTGCTCACCGCTCATCATCCTCCTCACAACGTCGTCCTCAAGCACCCACACCCGATAATTCACTCCTCCCACTTTTACCTGATACCTTGCCCTTGCCCAGCGCCACCTCCTAAGAAGCCCCGTAACCCACGTTACGTCGCCCTTTTTATCCCACACCTCACTGAGCCAGAGAGCTGTCGCGCCCACCTCCAGCCCCTTCTTGGGGTCCTCACCCGGCGCACGCTCTTCATTCGTCACAACCCGCACAAACACGCCAGGCCCACCCGGAAACTTCATCCATGAGCCCACGTTACGAGGGGAAGACGTCGCCTCCACCTTTCCGACCCATTGGAGCACGCTCTCATCCACGGGCCTCCCATACGCCCCAGTCACTCTCCTCATCTTATGGAGATGTCGCGCCAACTCAGCCAACAGACGTTCCTTCTCCACGGAGGGATCCCCATTACGTTCCGAGTCATGCTCAGGAAGACACGGCATCATCTCAGTCAAAAGGTACGTCAACTCGTTCTTCATGATGTTCTTACACCACATCGCCGCCCAGGGACTATCCTTCATCCTGCCCTTGAGGCCCTCCAGTGAGTTCTCGATGATGTCCACCCTCACCGACGTCGGCACGTGCCAATGAACATCCTTCAACAATAATTCCAGGCCCTCAGGCCCCCCCTGAGTGGTGTACTCAAAATAGATGCTCTTACGTCCCCTCCTCCACGTAGGGACAAAGCACTCATCCAACCACTCACCCAGGATCACCTCCACCGTCTTAGCGTCCTTGAGACGTTCCTGGAGCTTCTCATCCTCCCTCCTAGCTCGTTCCACCATCATGTTGAGTTGTTTCGATATGGCGCCCACCCCGAGATGAAACGTCTTCTCCAGTTGACGTTCAACCAACGTCATCGACCTCGGACTATCTGGGTCCAACGTCACGTTCTTAGTCAACGTTCCGTCGCTAGCCTCGACCTTGATGCGGCCCTTCTTGACGCCCTTCCAGTCCAGTTTGACCTTTTCCAACGTCGTCGTCGTTGTCCCTACCTTGGGCATGTTGTGTCTCCCCGTCCCTCACCATTCCTGAAATGAATCTACGGGCGTACCTCAACAAGGTGGCGCCCGAATGAGTTATCGCCCACGTATGATGGTCTCTCCCCCTCACGTACCCGTCCTCCACCATCCTGTGCAACGTAGCACGCACGGTCTCCTCTATCAAGTCCGGGTGAGCCTCCTTCACAAACTCATACACCTCCTTCAGGGGACGTCCCCTCTCGCCCACCTTGACGGGGTACTCTTCCAACGACGCCAGTATGAGTTCCCTTATCCCAACACCCACCTTATGACTCCTTGTCTTGATACTCACCGGAAAAGAATATCTCTATCAACGTGCGTGCCGACTTGTTCATATCCTCTGTTGTCGCCTCGGGATGCGTAAACGTCCGCGCACTCATGAGCGCCAGCACCGTCTGATCCTTCGTCAACCCAAACAACGCCTTGACGACGTCCTCCAACGGTATCTTGTCCATGTTCTCGATGTCGATGTCCATACTCACTCTGTCCTCCACACCCCCAACACACATCCCCAAGGTATCACGTTCACGTCCGAAATCGACACATCCTCTCCGACACTTTCATCCTCAGCAGGCGCCGTGCCCACCACAGTAATGTGCCGTTGCGACACACTAAGTAGGTAGCCCGGCGTCTTACAACGTGGGGGCATCATCACCCTCCAACGTTCCTTACTTACCCACGTCTCCTCACTACCACATGTGTCCTCCCATAAGACCACGTACACATCATATGGGTGCTTCTGGATCTCCTTCACGAGCTCAGTCCATCCCCTCCTCGATGGTCCCCTCTTGGCGCCGTCATAGAGTTGCTTCATCGTTCACACCTCCATCGTTACGGATGAGCGGACCTTGACGCGGGTATCCTTATGACCCCTCTTCATCTCCAACGTCATCCTCACGCCACCGAGGCCCTGGGGAGCGTATCCCTTCTCAATCACGAAGTCACTCTGGTACGACCCGTGTTCGTCCAATTGCTCATCCTTGTCGCTCTCCGTGTACGCCCCCGTCATAATGTGCCACACGTCACGTTTCAACATAGACGAGCCTTGGATGGGTACCGACTCCACCTTCGTTGACACAACGTACCTGTGATGTTTGTGCCCCATCCATAGAACGTCGGCCCCCTCCACGTAGGTCGAGATCCTATGAAAGTCAATGAGTCCCTTCGTCACGGGCGCGTCGGCGCCCCTCCCATGATGATACCACACCCGAAAACCTCCCCCATTAGAGTGGTCCTCCTTCCTCCAGAAGGGAAGTATCACGGCGCCCGAGTACGCCCCATGTTTGACAGGTGAGCCATGATGGACACGTAATTCCTCCACCAGTTGGGCTATGATATCGATGGAGTGATACTTGAGCACCTTCGTCTCATGGTTCCCACATCCGATCATATAGAGATGTTTCGCGTAAGGTGAGAGTATGTCCATGCCCATCCTCAGGTGCGCCCGTATCTGGTCATCCCTATGAACAATGTCGGGGTCGATCCTGGACGGGTTATATCTCTTGTGGTCCTTGGGTAGGATCAATCCGAAGATGTCTCCCGCCATGAGCACCACAGCGTCATTCTGACGCGCCCAATTAAGATCGTCCACGATAAGATCCTTACGACATCCGGCCTCTCCTATGTGGAGGTCGCTCATGAACAACACGTTCTTACGTTCGCCCATCACTTCGTATTCCCAGTGAGGTAGTTTGACTACCATAATGGCCCCCCATCATGTTACGTTGTTGTGTTCGCTCCCACATCCATGAGTCGTCTCCTGGTCAATTGTATCTGGGATTCCCTCACATCCATAGAAATCGAATTACGTCCCCACTTGTGCGCCGCATGCGCCACGGTGCCACTCCCGCACATTGGGTCAAGGACGACGCCCCCCGGAGGACAGAAGCTCCTCACGAAGAACTCGGCCAACCAAAGGGGAAACGGCGCCTCATTCTCATGCGCCAGGGGATGACCCATTTGACCCCCACCTACTGTGCCGTGGAGCACGTTGCCTGGGTTGGCTCGCTCCGGTGGCCGTTTTCGGTACGTTTCTTGTAGTCTAACCCCCGTCCTGGCGTTGCGTCGTTGTCCATCCTGGGTTCGATAACTCATGTCGCCCCCAACGTCATATTTGGGAGGAGCTCCACACGCTACGTTGTCGCTCCAGGGTAATCTCGTCACGTCATCACGGGTGGCGCACACTACCCACTCGTAGTCGGAACGTAACCAGTCGGGGCCTACTGAGCCGGGTATTCCCACCCTATGGTAGATGGGCGGGTTCCTCACCCTCACGGTGGGGCACACGCTCAAGGT
>Ga0180432_10003234_pt1 | contig 23572 bp, 15 predicted proteins | sample SS_ome_10_FD_132414 | JGI IMG/M metagenome (GOLD analysis project Ga0180432, IMG submission 132414) | Hypersaline lake sediment archaeal communities from the Salton Sea, California, USA - SS_1_MS_2 metaG | ecosystem: Environmental > Aquatic > Non-marine Saline and Alkaline > Hypersaline >... | reverse complement strand
GTGCAACTACATCGTGCTGCACGACGACGAGATCGCCGCGATCTGGCGGGCATTCATCCCGTACAGCCATTACGACGGCGTGCGCAAGTGGCCGTACGCCGGCAGCGACCGCGCCTCGGCGCTGGAGCGGCTCAAGCGCCTCAAGGGTCGCCCGCAGTTGATCGTGCACGAGGGCTCGGCCGCCCAGACCGCCGAGTACATCGCCTCGACCGGCGTCAAGGGCGACTTCACGTTCATGGCCGGGCCGTTTAGAAACCACAACGACCGCTGGGCCCACAGTGACACGCCGCAGCGGCGCTACGCCCGTCAGTGGCTGCACCGCGTGCTGAGCGGCGCGGCCGCGGGGGGGCACGTACCCGGAGGCCGCCGGCGGCGCCCCAGCGGGCACCCCAAGGGCATCCGCCCCGTCTCGGCGTCCAAGCCCCCGGCCTGGCTGAAGACGGCCGGGACCAACTTCGCACTGGGGGCGAAGGTCACCGTCTCCAGCAACCAGACCTCGGCCAAGTACCCGGTCAGCAACATCAACGACGGCCAAGTGGACATCTCCACCCCCGCCGGGCGCTGGCTGAGCAATGCGGACCCGCCGCACACGATCGAACTACGGCTCGCGAAACCGCAAGCGGTCAGTGCCGCCCGGATCGTCAGCGGGTTCGTCGCAAACGATGGGCTGTCGGCCGCACTGGAGGAGTTCGTGCTCCAGTATCACGACGGGTCGACGTGGAAGGACATTCCCGGCACGAAGAGATCGGGCAACACGCTCAACGATCTGGGCCTGCGGTTCACGCCCGTCACGACCTCTCGCGTCCGCCTGGTGGTCACCGCCGCCCACGGCGGCTACGCCCGCCTCTGGGAACTGGCGCTGTACAACCCGCCGAAGTAGCCGGTAGTCAGTAGCTCGTAGCCGGGTGCTGTGGTTTGACGCGCAGCGGCAATCACGATACCTCGCTGACGTCGTGGTTGCCGCTGCGCGTCAAGGCACGGCACCCCCGCAGACAGGCCGCCGACTACCGGCTACTGACTACGGGCTACCGATTACCGCCGTCACGGGAAGTTCGGGTTCGTCCGCTGGAGGGGATCCCAGTATTCGACGTTCGTGTCGTCCCCGGTGGTCCTGGGACTGGTGGGGGGGTTGATCTCATCCAACGGGCGGCTCTCGGCGTGGCCGTCGTTGAACAGCAGCACACCCTGATCGAAGTGACGCTGGGCGTTGACCCCCTCGTACCACGGGGAGCCGGACTTCGGCCACCACATCGACGAGGCCCACCACCCGCCGGGGATCGGGTTCGTGTCGGCCACCAGGAGGTTCATCCCCGGGTTCTTGATGCTCGTGCTGCGGAACCATCTGACGGTGGATATCCAAGGCCGCAGCGCGCCGGTCCAGTCAATGTTGGTGTTGTGCGAATACAGCCCGAGGAAGTAGCAGTTGTACCCGTAGCCCAGGAAATGCTGGTCGAACGTCCACTCCCAGGTGTACCCGGCGATGGTCTGCGGCTCGTAGAGCTTCGGGCAGCGGTAGACTTCCTCCCTGTGGGTGTACTTGAGCAGGTCGGTGGCCCAGAAGTCCGGCTCGGACCCGTCGGCGGACCACCCGCTGCCGCGCTGCTTGTGCGGGGGAAAGACCCAGTCGTACTGCTGGAGGTACTGGTGGAACGCCAGGTGAATCTGGTGGAGGTTGTTCATGCAGGTGGCCCGCCTGACGTATTCCGGCAGGCGCACCAGCGACGGGGCCATCAGGGCCAGCAGCAGGGCGAGAATCGCAATGATCACCAGCAGCTCGATGAGCGTGAACGCCCGCGCAGGCCGCCTGCCGCGCGCCGGGGCGCACGAACGGCCCGAGGCATGACGGCGGCCGCGGGTGGGTTCGAGAGACTGTCCCATGGAGGCTCTACTTCTCGGTCCGTCAGGGCGGATATCGGCATGGCGAGATACCGATCCGCAATCATTGTATCCCCCGCGCCCGCCGGCGGGCAAGGCGCGCAAGTGCGCAAGCATCGGCCCCGCCGGCGGGGCCGATGTCGCTGTCGCAATGGAACCCGGGCCGATTCAGCCCCGGCGCCTTCGGCGGACGTACCCGCCCAAGCCACCGACGGCCAGGCCGATCGCCACCATCGTCGCCGGTTCGGGAATCGCGGTCGACACGTACGGCGTCACGGACAGGCGGATGTTGTCGGCGTAGGCGTTGTCGCTGCCTCGGATGAGACTGGCGAGAACCACGAGCTGGCCGCCGGCCGCGTCGGCGGCCGTGGCCGTGTACGTGCCCGAAATCGTGTGATACGTGTTGATATCGGCATCGCCGGTCAGACCCGACCCGAGCGAGATGGGTCCGTTGCCGAAGTCCAGCGCGAAGGCCGCACCCGAGTCGGCGGACCAGGCGTTGAAATCGAAGGACCACTCGAAGACGTCTCCCGCTGAAACGGCCGTGTAGAACGTCGTGCCCAGCAGGTTCCCGGAGTTCGCCGTCGTTGTGCCGCTGTCCGAGAACATCGCATCGGACCCGTCGGACTTGAAGTTCGGGCTGTGCGCCCCATGACCCAGCACACCGCCATGGGCCGTTTCCGTAACCGTCATGCCGGACGGAAGCGTGAGGGTGGGGTTGGCCTGGAAGGTCTGTATGATATTCGACTCGAACGACCCGTCGTTGATGATGGGGTCCATCAGGATGATCGTCTCACCGGGCGCCGCGGCCTGGGGAACCTGGAAGTTGTCCCACTCGACGTAGCCCCAGCCGATGTTGCCGCTCGGACGGAGGTTGTCCACGGCTTCCAGATGGTACGTTTCGCCGTCGCCCACCAGCGACGTGACGTTGAAGGCGTAGGGTGATACATGTCCCTGCTGGGTGGTTTCCGTGCTCATGACACGGGACCCGTCGCTCTCGCGGACCAAGGCGACGCCCATGGCGTTGAGGGGATACGCGCCCGTGCCGGTGCCGGGGTCTATGCCCGAACCGGGATTCCCGCCCACGCTCTGCCAAGTGATGCTGCCCGGGGCGTCGATCGTGAAGCCGGGTGACTCGGCGACGAGGAGGCCGTGGGGGTGATCGCCTTCAAAGCCGCCGCTCGGACCGCTGATGTCCCACGCGGTGGTCAGGCACGGCTGGGTCGACATCCGGTTCGACTCGCTCGCCGCCGACTGGAGATAGGGCACGTCCGTGGCCCCGCTGCTCTGGTTGGTCACCGTCCATCCGTCGAGCGATGCGGCACCGTTGCCGTCCGAGAAGTCATACCAGCCCGGAGTCACGGGGGACTGGTCGTTCAGGCCCCACTTGCCGTCAAGGTAGTCGCGCACCGACTGGCGCTCGGGCCCGCTCAGCAGGCGGTCGTAGACCATGATCTCGGCAATCTCACCATCGAACTTCTCGCCCCTGTTCTGAAGCTTGGCCCCGACGATGGCGCCCTGGGTGCCCACATTGAGATTGTCCGGATTGCCCGTGCGACCCGTGTAATCGGTGTCGTTGTCGGTGAGGTAGACGTTGGGTGTTGCGGCGGGCACGGGCGGCGCGGTGTCGATCATCATGTCGGTCACGCGCCATACGTTGGGATCGTAAGGCACGATGTCGTGGTCATCGTTGTTCTGCCCGTTGAAGCCGTACTTCGCATTGACCGCCAGCGCCGACGAGCGGCTGTTGGTGCCCTGGCCTTGTTCGTAGACGGCCATCACGGCGTTCTTGTGGGGCTTCCAGACGGCGTAGTAGACGTAGTCATCGTCGTTGGCGGTCAGGACCGCGGGGCCGAGCATGTAGTTGTTGGCTCCGTCGAACGTCAGCAGGTTGTTGCCGTTCAGCGTCTCAAGACCGGTCGTGGGGCTCTGAGCGCCGGACGCGGTGAAGTTAAAGGCGGTGGGCACCGCGCCGCCGTCGGTGGCCGTGCCACCCGCCGCAACGCTCTTGTCGTTCCACTGGGTCACGAGTCCGCCGCTGGACGTGATGGTGCTCGTGTCGCCGGCGTCCAGCCAGAGCACCAGGCCGGACGTCACCGGCGTTGCCGTCGCCGTCTGGGCCAGGAGCAGTGTCGTAACCATACCGACTGCCAGGGTTGTCTTTGCCAAACGTGTCATGATGAGCCTCCAGATCATGAGCTTACTGTCGCACGCACCCGTCCGGGGTGCCTGCGCATCGTACCTCTGTTCGTTGCCTGTGAATGTGATTGTCCGCTGCATGAGCTGAACGCATGCGGCCGTCGAACTGCACCAATGCCGCAGAGTTCAACCCTACACTATTGGATATTCTAGCCCCACAGCGTGTGTTCTGTCAAGCGCGTTTCGCAACTTCTTCGCCCGCGTGTGCGACCTGATTCCGGCACGAAAGGACTGTCCTCGCGGCCACGGCCTCAAGTTGGACCCCGGGAGCGGGATTGCACGGAGCAAGGGCCCCTTCGGGATGGGGGATTAGTGGGGACTGAAGTGCCCTTTGCGTGGCCGGGGCGTGGTCCCTGGTATGCATCATACCTTTTCTCTGCATATATTGCATGTTCCACTTCAAGGAGTTCACCACCCGCCGCCGGGAGGGGTGATGAGATATAAATGCTTCTTAGACAAATAGTTACAGTGAGGATCGCCCCCCAACGAAGTGGCAGGGCTACACAAAAAGTGGAAACCTGTGTAACATGTAACATGCACCATAGACCGTGACATCCGAAGCGGACTCGCCAAGACGGCGGGAACAGGCACCTTCGCTCCGCTGCGCTGCGCTACGGAACCAGTCCCCGTGTCAGTCCCCTTGCTTGTACCCAGGGTCAAACACTGGTACAGTCGGAGCCGCAAAGGCCAAGGGGACTGGCTCGGCAGCGAAGCGAAGCGGAGCGCACGTGCCTGTCCCCGCCCTCCGGAAAGGACTGTCGCGTATGCATCATTCAGCGTTCGTTGTGTCGATGGGTCTCCTGGCCGTTTGCGTGGGGTGTGCCTCGGCTGTCAGAGCGGCGGATGTCGGGCAAGCCGCCGTCAAGCCCCATCCCAACCCGAACATTCATCAGCGCAGCAACCTGGCCAACTGCCGCGTCCGGTTCGAGCGGGAGAAGCAGGGCCACGTCGCGTTCATCGGGGGGTCGATCACGCAGATGAACGGGTACCGCCCGATGGTCTGCAAGATCCTCCAGAGGCGTTTCCCGGATACCAAGTTCACGTTTACCGACGCGGGGATCTCCTCGACGTGCTCGACGACGGGGGCGTTTCGCCTGGCCGAGCACGTCCTGAGCAAGGGCCCGGTGGACCTGTTCTTCATCGAGTTCGCCGTCAACGACGACCAGGACGCCGCCCACGCCTATCGCGAGTGCCTCCGCGGCATGGAGGGGCTGGTCCGGCGGACGCGCCGGCACAACCCCTCGGCGGATATCGTCATCACGTACTTCGTCAACCCCGGCATGCTCGAGATGCTCCAGAAGGGCAAGACCCCCGTACCGATGGCCGCCCACGAGAAGGTCGCCGAGTATTACGGCGTGTCGGTGATCCACCTGGCGGCGGAGGTCGCCGGGCAGATCAAGGCCGGCACGCTGACGTGGGCGAAGTACGGCGGGGTGCACCCCAAGCCGTTCGGCAACGCGATCTGCGCGACGATGATCGACGACCTGATGTCGGCCGCGTGGGCCAAGCCCCTGCCTGCCGGGGCGAAGAAAACGCCTTACCCGATGCCCGAAAAGCCCCTCGACGCCGGGAGCTACTTCAACGGGCGGTTCATCCACCCGGACAAGGCGAAGATCGTCGGCGGGTTCACGCTGGGCGTGCCGAACTGGAAGGCGCTAAAAGGCGGCAAGCGTCGGCAGTTCATCCAGTGTAAGATGCTCCACGCCGAGAAGTCCGGGGCGGAGGTAACGCTGGAGTTCAGCGGCACGGCCGTCGGGGCGTACGTTCTGGCCGGACCCGATGCGGGCGTCGTGGAGACCAGCGTCGACGGCGGACCGGTCAAGCGGACCGACCTGTACCACCGCTACAGCCGAGGATTGCACTACCCAAGGACCGTCATGTTCGCCACGGACCTGACGCCCGGCCAACACACACTGAACCTGCGGACGACGGACACGTCGCCGCGCAACAAGGGCAACGCCCTCCGCATCCTGGAGTTCGTGGCGAACTGATTCCACAGAGACGACAGAGACGGCAAACAACGACAACAACGACAACGGTTTGGCCACAGATTACACAGATTGCACAGATTTCAAACAGCAACAGTTGCTGAGACAAACAACCAACGGCAATCCGCATAGACGGATTGCCGTTACCAAATCTGTGTAATCTGTGTAATCTGTGGCTAAAGCCGTTGTCGTTGCTATCGTTGTCTTCATTGATTCGGAGTAGAGAGCCGTGACTGAAAGTGATCTATCGAGAAGGCAGTTTGTTGGAGCCGCGGCGGTGTCGCTGGCGGCGGCGAGCGGGGCCGAAGGAGCGCCGGTGAAGGCCAATCGCAAACCCAATATTGTGTACGTCTTCGGCGATCAGTGGCGGGCACAGGCCTTCGGGTACGCCGGCGATCCCAACGCCAGGACACCGCACGTGGACAAGCTGGCCGGGACCAGCGTGAACTTCACGACGGCCGTCTCGGGCTGCCCGGTCTGCACGCCGTATCGAGGCAGCCTGCTGACGGGGCTGTTCCCGCTGACAACCGGCTGTTCATGAACGACGTGTACCTTCGCCCCGAGGCGACGTCGCTAGCCGAGGCGTGCACCGTGGCGGGCTACGACACGGGCTACATCGGCAAATGGCACATCGACGGGCACGGACGCAGCGCGTTCATTCCCCGCAGTCGCCGCCAGGGATTCGACTACTGGAAAGTCATCGAGTGCACGCACAACTACAACCGCTCGGCCTACTACGGCGACCAGAACGTCAAGCGAACCTGGACCGGCTACGACGCGGCGGCCCAGACGCGCGACGCGCAGAAGTACATCCGCGACCACGCCAAGGGCAAGCCCTTCCTGCTGATGCTCTCGTGGGGCCCGCCTCACAACCCGTACCAGACGGCCCCGAAGAAGTACCGCGACATGTTCCCGGACGCCTCGGCAATCAGGCTCCGCCCGAACGTGCCGGCCCGCAGCCGGAGAGGCGCCCGGAGAGACCTCCAGGGCTACTACGCCCACGGCGCCGCCCTGGACAAATGCGTGGGCGACCTGCTGGGCACGCTGGACGAGTGCGGGATCGCCGACGAGACGCTCTTCGTTTTCACGTCGGACCACGGCGACATGCTCGGCTCGCAGGGCATGGTCCGCAAGCAGAAGCCCTGGGACGAGTCGATCAGGGTGCCCCTGCTACTGCGGTATCCGGGCGTGCTGGGCAAGAAGGGCAAGGTGATCGATATGCCGATCAGCACGCCCGATCTCATGCCGACGCTTCTGGGGCTGTCCGGCGTACCCGTGCCCAAGAGCGTCGAGGGCAAGGACTTCTCGCCCGTCCTGCGGGGCGAAGCACCGGCAGATAACCAGGCCGCCCTCATCAGTTGTGCCGCACCGTTCGGCGAGTGGAAGCGGTCGCGCGGGGGCAAGGAATACCGTGGCGTGCGCACGCGGCGGTATACGTACGTCCGCGACCTGAAGGGCCCCTGGCTGCTGTACGACAACCAGGCCGACCCCCACCAGATGACCAATCTCGTCGGCAACAAGGCTCACGCCGAGACGCAGGCCCGGCTGGAAACACTCCTGGCCGCGAAGCTCAAGGCCACCGGAGACCGGTTCGCCCCCGGCGACGTCTACATCAAGAAATGGGGCTATAAGGTCGACAAGGGCGGCACCGTGCCGTATCGGAGCTGATATCCGGTTACAACTGGTTGACTGGTCAACTGGTAGCGGCCTCAAATCGGGTGCCGTTCCCAGTCAACCAGTCAACGAGTGAACCAGTCAACCAGGGTCAGGATCCCTTCTTCACGGGACCGGCGGCGGCGTCTATCTTGCGCCACGCGGCCATCGAACGCTTGAGGTTCTCGCGGAAGTCTCCGCGCACGCCGTAGCACTGCAGTCCGATCGGGCCGCGGTAGCCCAGGCCCCGCAGCGTCTTTGCAAGCTTGGTGTTATCGAACGTGCCCTTGTCCAGCGTCTGGATAAGCTGCCTCCAGCCCCGCCCGCCGGCGTCGGCGCCGTTGATCGTGACGACGAACAGGCGCTTCAGCGTCATCGCCCTCTTCAGCGCTGCGGGAATGTCGTCCTTGCCCTGGACCTGCAGCCAGTGGCACAGGTTGAACGTCACGCCGACGTTCTTGCGGCCGACTTTCTCGGCAATGTCCACCGCGTGGTCGAATCGCTGGATGTAGAACCCTGCATGCGGGTACAGGGCCACTCGCAGCTTTGCCGCGGCGGCAAGGTCCGCCACCTCGCGAATAACCTTAATAGCCCGAGCCTCGGCGGCCTTGTCCGACGACCGGGCGCCGCGAACGTACAGCCAGACCACCGCGCCGTGGGGGCCCATGGCCTTGATCGCAGCCGGCAGGGCCGGATCGTACTTGGCGCCCCGGGCACCGACGTTCGCCCCGAGGTAGTTCACGTGCATTCTGAGTCCGACGGCTTCGAGCGCGGCGATCATCTCGCCCACGCCCTTCGTGCCGCTGTAGCCTATCCCGTCGGCCCCGGCGTCCTTCAGGAGCCTGGCCTGGTCGGCTGCCGAGAGCTTGCCCCGCCCGGTGCCGTTGTTCAGGATGAAGAACGGATTTCTCACGACGGGCCTGGCTTGTGCGGCACGGGACGGCGCCGCAGCGGCGAACACAAGCACGGCAACGACGAGCAGGCAACGGCTGCGGCACATCGACAATCTCATGGCGGTCTCCCTGTCAGCACCGACGCCCGCGCGGCGCCGACAACCCTTTGACGTACGACTGACGCTTCCTCGCGCATGCGAAACCGCTTGTCGCCGACCCGCCGACGCCTTGGCGAAGGCGGGCGGTTTCGCGCGCCATCATCTCTCGAACGTACAGCGCCTACAGATGCCACGGCTCGCGCATCGTGCGCGAGACCATGCTGTCGGCTTCACGGTCGTTGACAAACCGTTCGGCGTCGGGGTCCCAGTGGACCTTGCGCCCGAGCAGCATGGCGATGTTGCCCAGGTGGCAGACACTCGCCGAGCGGTGCCCGACCTCTTCGTTGCAGACGGCCTTCCGCCGCGTGCGGACGCAGTCCAGGAAGTTCCCCATGTGCGAACGCGACTCGTAAAGGTGGATCTCGTTGGGGCCGATCGTGTCGCGGACCAACGATTCGGGCTTCGTGCTGATCCGGCCCCGGTTGACGTAGACCGACCCTTCGGTGCCCTCGAACAGCGTGCCGCTGCCGCCTGTCTTGCAGGTCAGCGTGACGCCGTTGGCGTACTCGCACTCGAAGTAGACCCTGGTGGCGGTGGTGAACAGGCCCGTGGTGGGGAACCCGCCCTTGCCGATGACGCTGACCGGGCCGCTGCTGTCCATGCCCAGGCCCCACTGGGCGATATCCAGGTGGTGGGCGCCCCAGTTGGTCACCTGCCCGCCGGAGTAGTCCAGGATGAACCGGAACTGGTAGTGGCAGCGCTGGTGATGGTAGGGCTGCCACTTGGCTTGGCCCAGCCAGAAGTTGTAGTCGAGTTCCGGCGGGGGTGTCTCGGGTGTCCAGGTCGGCCCGCAGCGCTTGTTATTGCCGGGGATGCCTACGGTGACCTTCTGCACCTTCCCGATCCGCCCGTTGCGGACCAGCTCGCAGCCGAAACGGAAATTGGCGCTCGAACGCTGCTGGCTGCCCGTCTGGAGGATGCGCCCGTAGCGGTTGACCACGTCGGCCAGGGCACGCCCCTCGGCGATGGTCAGCGTCAGGGGCTTCTCGACGTAGGCGTCCTTGCCGTGCCTGGCGGCGTCGATGGCGGGCAGCGTGTGCCAGTGGTCCGGCGTGCCGACGACGATCGCGTCGATATCGGCACGCCGCGTGATCTCGCGGAAGTCGCCGTAGGCCTTGCAGTCGCTGTTGCCGTACTTGCCGTCCACGTGCTTCTTGGCGTTTTCGGCGTGCTTCCTGTCCACGTCGCAGACGGCCACCATCTGCACCTGCTTGAAACCCATGCAGCCGCGCATGTCGCCGGTGCCCTGGCGCCCCGTGCCGATGGCGCCGACGACGATGCGGTCGCTCGCCGGGGGCTTTCCGTCCCGGCCAAGTGCGTCGGAGGTCAGCACGTACGGCGCCGCCACCACCGCGGCCCCCGCGGCGGAGACCGTCCTGAGAAACCCCCGCCGATTCATCCGTTGCTTGGGCTTTGTCACGGTATCAACTCCCATAGGCCTGAACGCACAAGGACACCCGAGGTATCGCCACCCAGGCAGTATAACACGACGGCAAATAGCAACAACACCCGCAACGTCGCTGCTGGCGTTGTCGCCGCCCGTGTTTCGTTGAATCCTGCGGCGGACCTGCTAGAATGCCTGCCCCGAGAGTACCTTTTGAGACAGAGGTTACCCCCATGGCCAATACACGGATAGGACTGGTCGGCTACGGCACGATGGGCATGGCGCACGCGCGGTATCTCGCAGCGGGCGAGGTGCCGGACGGCGAGCTGACGGCCATCGCGGACGTCAGCGAGGCCAACCTGGCCCGCGCCAGAGACTCCCTGGGCGACCTGGTGGGCTATTACGACGCGCCCGAGGCCCTGTTCGACTCGGGCGAGGTCGACGGCGTGCTGATCGCCACGCCGCACTACTTCCATCCGGAACTGGCGATAGCGGCCTTTGCCCGGGGCCTGCACGTGCTTATCGAGAAGCCCGCCGGCGTGCACACGAAGCACGTGCGCGAGATGAATGAGGCCGCGGCGGCCAGCGGGAAGGTGTTCGGCATCATGTTCCACATGCGGACCCGCCCGATCCACCGCAAGCTCAAGGACCTGATCGACACGGGCCAACTGGGCCCGATGAAGCGCGTGGGCTGGTTGGCCACCGACTGGTACCGCCCGCAGGCGTACTACGATTCGAGCCTCTGGCGGGCCACGTGGAAGGGCGAGGGCGGCGGGGTGCTGATCAACCAGTGCGCCCACCAGTTCGACACGTGGCAGTGGCTCTGCGGGCTGCCGAAACGCGTCCGGGCGTTCTGCAGCTTCGGCAAGTACCACGAACTTGAGGTCGAGGACGACGTGACGGCCTACGTCGAGTACGACAACGGGGCCACCGGAACGTTCATCACCTCCACCGGCGAGGCGCCGGGGTCCAACCGCCTCGAGATCGTCGGGGACAACGGCAAGGTCGTGATGGAGAACGACGAGTTGCGATTCTGGAGGCTGCGCGTGCCTGAGCCCCGGTTCACCCGCGAGACGGAGGACGGGTTCTCCGAGCCTGAGTGCTGGCGGTGCGAGATCCCCATCCGCGGCGACGAAGCCGCCCACCAGCAGATCACCGCTAACTGGGTGGACGCCATTCGCACGGGGGCCGAGGTTATCGTACCCGGCGAAGAGGGTATCAGGAGCCTCGAACTGTCCAACGCCATGCTGCTGTCGACCTGGACGGACGACTGGGTGAACCTGCCGGTCGACGAGAACCTCTTCTACGATCAACTCCAGGAGCGCATCAGCAGTTCGACGATCAAGAAAAAGCCCCCCACCGGCAAGGTGATGGACGTCCGGGACTCGTGGTGACTTGTCGTTGACTCCACGTTTAGCGGTCGATCGTCAGATCGACGGTCGCCGTTCCAACGACAAGATAATGTTGCATTCCACGGCGAATCCACCATGATGGTGCACCATTACCACTGGTTTCCAACGGATAACTCATCATGACAAAGCAGACTGTCCGCAGCGGTATCATCGGCTCGGGATTCTCCGCGTCGTTCCATTTCGAGGCGATTCAGAAGGTTTACGGCACGGACGTGGACGTCCGGGGCGTGTTCTCGATTGACACCGACCAGGCGGCCGAGTACGCCCGGACGCGCAGCATCCGCGCGTTCGAGAGTCTCGACGCCCTGCTTGAAGAGGTGGACGTGGTGCACGTCTGCACGACGGCGACGTCCCACGAGGCGGTGGCCGTCGCCGCCCTGAAGCGCGACAAGTTCGCCATTGTGGAAAAACCCCTTACCGGCTACTTCGGGGACGGCAGCGAGGCGTTCTTCGGCGAGACGTGCGACAAGACCGCCGCGCAGGCCGCCGCGATGGACAGTGTCCGCCGGATGCTCGCCGCCGAGGCCGACAGCGCCGGACGCATCCTCTACGCTGAAAACTGGGTCTACGCCCCGTCCATCCAGAAGGAGCGAGAGATCATCGAGAAGACCGGCGCCCAGATCATCTGGATGCACGGCGAGGAGGCCCACAGCGGCTCGCACGCGATGACGTACGGGCACTGGAAGTACTCCGGCGGGGGAACGATGATCGGCAAGGGCTGCCACCCGCTGACCGCGGCGCTGTACCTCAAGCGCGTCGAGGGCCGCGCACGCGACGGCAAGCCGATTCGGCCTGCGGCGATTACCGCAAGAACCCATGCCATCACGCGGCTGGAGACCTTCCGCGACGAGGGGCACATCCGGTCGAACTACTACGACATCGACGACCTGTCGCTGATGCACGTGATCTTTGCCGACGGGACGGTGGCGGATATCTTCGCCTCGGACATCGTGCTGGGGGGGATCCACAACTGGCTGGAGGTCTCGGCCAATAACCACCGCACGGTATGCAACATCAATCCCAACACGGCGATGCAGACCTACAATCCCGTCGAGGCCAACTTCGCGGACATCTACGTCGTCGAGAAGATCGGCACGAAGCAGGGCTGGTCGCTGCCGAGCCCCGACGAGGACTGGTTCACCGGCTACCCGCAGGAGATCGAGGCATTCTATCGCGCGGTGGCCTGTGGCGACGAGGTCGAGGCCGACAGCTCCCTCGCCGCCGACTGCATCGCGACGATCTACAGCGCGTACCTTTCGACCGAGCGGCATGGGGCGGAGGTGGCCATCGAGCACCTCTGAGCCCCGCGCGACTGCGGCCGATGATCCACAGGGACACGAACACGTATCGGACCAGGTGACATAGAGAAGGAAGGCAGACATGGAAGAGTACCCCAGCCCCGACAGCGGCGCAGCGGACACGGGCGTCGAGCAAGGCGGCATCCCCGACAATGGCGCTCCGCTGACGGGCGTCGAGCGCGATCGCCAAGTACTGGCAGCGGCCCGCGAGAAGGGCAAGATGGCCACCCTGGGAGCGTACGTGAAGCTGTCCGGTCCGGGCTGGCTGCAGAGCGCCATCACGCTCGGCGGCGGGTCGCTGTCAAGCAGCCTGTATCTCGGCGTTCTGGCCGGCTTCGCCCTGCTGTGGCTGCAGCCTCTGGCGATGATCATAGGCATCATCATGCTCAGCGCCATCGGCTACGTCACACTGTCGACCGGCAAGAGGCCCTTCAAGGCCATCAAGGAGCACGTCAACCCTGTGCTGGGCTGGGGGTGGATCCTGGCCACGCTGCTGGCCAATTGCGTCTGGTCGCTGCCGCAGTTCAACCTGGCCTGGGGATCCATCAGCCAGAACCTGATGCCGGATGTCTTCTCCGGCATGCAGCCGGACACTCTCTATCACGTCAAGTGGGCCGTCTCGGGCGGGATAGCCCTGTTGTGCATCATCGTCGTTTTCTGCTACGACGGCGGTGGCATGGCGGTCAAGTTCTTCAATATCCTGCTCAAGTTGATGGTCGCCGTGATTGTACTGTCGTTCCTCGGCGTGGTGATTTACATGACAGCCAAGGGCACGCTGGACTGGAATCGCATCGGCAACGGGATCGTGCCTGACTTTCGCATGCTGTGGACGCCGGCATCCACGTTTGAGCAGTCACTCAGCGCGGTAGGCGGCACGTTCCGCGGGTTCTGGGAGACCAAGATCGTCCAAGAGCAGCAGGACGTCCTGATAGCCGCCGCCGCCACCGCCGTCGGGATCAACATGACATTCCTCCTGCCTTACTCGATGTTGAAGCGAGGCTGGAACAAGGAGTTCCGCGGCCTGGCGGTCTTCGACCTGTCAACGGGCCTGTTCGTTCCGTTCATCCTGGCTACCGGGTGCGTGGTGATCGCGTCGGCCTCGCAGTTCCACACACAGCCGGCCGTACCGTTCGCAGCCGAGGAGGCCTCTATCGCCATCACTGCCGAAGCGGCCGGTGACGAGTTCGCAAACGCCGGCGCGGAAGACCAGGCCAAACGCGTCGCAGGCCTTGTGACCGAGGCGTACGCAAACTGGCTGACCGAGGAGGGCAAGGAGAGTTTCGCCGACGACGCGGCGGCCAAGGTTCTGGCCGAGATCAAGGCTGCTGATTTCGCCCAGCTCGGCAACCAGGAAAAGCAGGCCCGCATCAAGGGCATTCTGGACGGTGCGGCCGAGGGCAAGGTCCGCCAAGCCGACGGTAAACTCGTCGGCGGCTACACCAAGACGGCCTTGGCACGCGTTCAGGAGGCCATGGACCCCGATGACCCAAAGAACGCCGCGGCCAAACTCAAAGCCGAAATCGAAAAGCGCGCTCTGGACCTGGCCCCCGCAGATCTCAAGGACGACTACACGAAGATCACCAAGACCGTCGACAAGGAGCAATTCACCGCCGAACTGACCAGGATCGTGATGGACCTGGGATACGCAAAGAAGGCCAAAGAGCAGCTCGTTGCAGAGCTTCCGCTGGCCGATCGGAAGATTGCGGCAATGCTCGTCAGGCGAGACTCCATTCACCTGGCACGGGCATTGAGCCCGCTGACCGGAGACGTGGTGGCCAACTACGTCTTCGGTATAGGCGTCGTGGGAATGGCGATCTCGAGCATTATCATCCTGATGCTGATCAACGGCTTCTGCATCTGCGAGATGGTGGACAGGCCGTCCCAGGGCTGGCTGTATCGTTTCGGCTGCATGATTCCCGCGGTGGGCATGGCCGGTCCGTTCATCTGGTCCGGGGCCGCGCCGTTCCTGGCCATTCCGACCTCCGTAGTCGGATTCATCGTGATCCCGATCGCCTACGCGACCTTCGCCCTGCTTCTGAACCAGCGCAAACTGCTTGGCGATAACATGCCGACGTCATTCGTTCGCTGGATATGGAACCTCCTGATGTTCGTCGGGGTGATTGCCGTTATGATCGGCAGCACCTACATGGCCTGGAAGAAGACCAAGGGCGTGATCTGGGACGGCGGCTGGCTGGGCCTGGGCGGGGTGGCCCTGTTCGTCCTTCTGGTGCTCATAGTCCAGTTCACGAGGAAGAAGTCCCCCGCGTCTGAAGCGTAAAAGCGCCCCCGGGCGAAAACAGCAGGAAAGGGCCCGCGTCCATCAGGACGTGGGCCCTTTCCGTTTAGGGCACTGAGCTTGCTCACCGCGTTCTTCTATGCAGCACGCAACGCTATTTCACGATCTCGACCTTGGGCGGTGTCGTGAACGCGGCGTAGCGGGCGGTGGGGACGGCGCGGTCGGGAAGGTCGCCCACGCCGACGTAGTAGCGGTAGCGAAGCTCCAGCGTGCCGCCCGCAGGGACCTTCGTGGGGACCCACGCGCCGAAACGGCCGTAGTCCCGGTAGGCCGAGTACGTGTTGCCCTTCGGGATCATCGGGTGGCTCATGTGCTGCACGTTGTAGCGAACCTCGCGCAGCCAGTACGACATGCAGACCCAAGGCATGTCCTTCTCGAACTGGCCCTTGCCCTTGATGCTCTCCTTGTAAAACATGTACTTCGTAAGTTTGTCGGCCTTCCTGCCGTGTGAGGCCACGTCGTTGTGGGGGCGATATTGGCAGCCTGCGTGCTCGGGGTCCCCGCTGAGGGTCACCTCGCCTTCAGTGGCGGTCAGCCTGGTGCGGAAGTCCAGCAGCACGATGGCCGGGGCCACCTGGGCGTAGACGGTGATCTGGCGCTGCTCGGCGAGAAAGGCCTTGCCGGCCTTGTCGTTCCAGTGGATCAGTGTCGTCGTGCGCGCCAGGGCCGGCCCGGCGGTCTGAGCCAGGATCTTCTGGTGCTCGATGCGGCAGTTCTTCATGTGCCAGGTGTCCATACCCTGCCCGCCGGCCTTGACGCGGCTCCAGCCTATGAAGATGCCCCGGTGGTGCGTGTACTTGCCGCCGGCGCCCTTGGTGATGGGCTCTTTGCCCTCGGCGTCGAAGACGTGGTTGTAGACTTTGTACGTTTCGTGCGCCTTGGTCGCGTTGGAGGTGTCGTTGGCGTACATGTACCGCGTGACGATGCGCCCGCAGTACAGCGTGTCCAGGTGCCGGCCCGGGGTGTCCTTGAGGGTGAAGGTCTTGACCGAGCCGTCAGCCCGGGCGGGCGAGGCTGTCCAGGTCGTCTCCTGCCCGGTCGAGACCTGCGGAATCACCCAGTGCAGTTCCGGCCCCTTGTCGCCGGCGACGATCTGCCCGTAGATAGCGGCGTCCTTCTTGCCCGCGCAAACCATGCGGAAGACGCCCGCCTCCGCGGCGCCTTTGGGCAGGGCCACGGAGACCGGCACGAACGTCCCGTCGGCCTGCGGGGTGACTTTCAGCGTCAGATCGGCTCCCGTCGCCGGGACCGACACAGCGGCCAAGGCCGCCAACAGTACTGCGCCGGACACAACTCTCGTCTGAATCATGCTTCTTCTCCCTTTCGGTAATACGGTAACACAATCTCTTATAACACGCTGCAGCGCCGCAAGGTACTGCCGCAATGCCGGGCGCGCGGCTTCTGGTATCATATGCGTTGGGGGGTAACCGTGAAAGGCGTGCCATGGGCTTGGCCAAGCGGTCTGAGCAGCGTCGCAAGCAAATGGTTGGCAACAAGGCCAACAGCTTCGAGGAAGCCGAACGCTGGGACCTGGAGTTCTGGCAGAAGCAGACGCCGCAGATGCGCCTGGCCGCGTACGAAGCCATCCTGCGCGACATCGAGAAGGTCAAGCCACGCCACCGGTGGACTTGCAGCGCCCGCCAGGGATCGCTATGGATTCACTGATCCGCGCCAAACAGGGCCTGGACAATCCCCGCCATAAGGAAGACGTTCGCGTGCTCCTGCAGGTTAAGGAGGCCCGCCGGCGAGATGCGTAGATGCCGGATCAGTCGGCCGCCTTGCCCTCGGGTTTGGCCGGGTCGGGTGACTTGGCCTTGGACGTGGTCACGCGAAGGGACGAGGCCTTGCCCCCCCGGCCCGGGCGAACGTACCACGCTCGAGCGCCGCTGTCGCTCAATTGCCTCACGGCGCCGATCTTGCCCGTGGCGGCCGTCACGCGGACCAGGCAGTGGACGCGGACGTACCCGTTGGCCTGCAGGCCGGCGCCGCGCAGCGGAAAGGCGACGTAATCCTGCCCCAGCCGAGCGGGCGTTTCCACGTAGACGCCCCGGCGCAGATCGTACTTGCTCCCCAGCCCCCCGCGAGCCAGGTGCTCCCGGGCCCGCGCCACCAGGTGCCCGCGGCGGTTGGGCGAACTCGGGTCGTACTTGCCCCTGAACGGGCTGTTGACCACCTTGCCAGACAAGACGTCCTTGAGCCACTTGTCCCGCAGCGGGGCCAGCGCCTTGAGCAGCCTGTCCATCGCCGCCCGTGCCTCCCCATCGAGTACTTGGCGCAGCGCCTCCAGCCGGCGGTACATCTTCAGGTCCCAACCCAGATCCCGCCACAGCATCAGCCCCCCATCGACGGTCAACGTATAGGTCGGTCGGCTTGCCGGGCTTCGCCCGGACCCGGAACCCGAGGAGCCGACATCGAGCAGTCCGGCCCTGGCCAGGTGGTCGATGATTCTCTCGGCCCGGCCGGTGGATATCCGGACGTGCCTGTCCCAGGCGGGGTTTGCGGTCGGGCCCGGGGGCGGTACCGTAAGGGTAAGCGAGGGGTGTTTTCGCGGTTCGCTGCCCGCGTACCGCACCTCGATGCTGAACTGATCGACGTTCTTCTTGAGCCGTTCGACACGCTCGCGGACCTCCGGCGGGATCTTGGGCTTGGTAACCTGCTGCCGCACAAACCGGAGGGCCTCGGCTACGGGCCAGAGACGCACCGATCCGTTCGGCAGCGAGGCCGAGGGGGAAGCGAGGTACGTCACGGGTTTGACCTGGTAGAGCCTGGGCGAGACGTATCCCCACACCTGGAGGAACAGCAGGACCTTCTCGCCGCGGCGATACCGCGCGTATCCGCTTCGGCCCGTCGAGCGGAAGTACAGCGTTCGCCTGGTGACGCGGCCCTTCATCACGTCGGAGACGACCACGTCGTACCCGACCCCGCCCCCGCTGGAGCGGTAGTCGTAGGCCCGCGCGATCGTACCGGTAACGATCAGGTCGCTGCCCGCCGACAGGGACCGCAGGGCCTGCTGCGTCCGGGCGTCGAGGTCAGTCTGGCTGTCGGCCCCGACGGCCGGGGTGCACAGAGCCAAGACGACAACCAAGCCTGCGATGCGCAGTGGATGCTCGAGCATCGTCACCATCCTGAGGGTCCTCTGGTGCGTGTTCTGCTCTATACCATTGTAGACACCGCAGGGGCACAGAAGTTTCGAGAAGACCGGCAAGAGTACGTTTGCCCAAGATCCCGGGGCGTCCTGCGGGCGCGCGTTTAGCCGGCGATCATCAGATCGCCGCTCGTTGTCCGAGCGACAAGCGGCGATCTGACGATCGCTCGCCAAACACAGGCGGACTCAGTAGACCCAGGCGCGCCTAATACCGGTAGTGCTCGGGCTTGTAGGGGCCTTCGACGGGGACGCCGATGTAGTCGGCCTGGGCCTGGGTCATCGTCGTCAGCTTCACGCCGAGCTTGTCCAGGTGCAGCCGGGCCACTTCCTCGTCCAGCTTCTTGTCCAGCCGGTACACCCCGATCTCGCGCGGAGCCGTCCACAGGGCGATCTGCGCCAGCGTCTGGTTCGTAAACGAATTGCTCATCACGAAGCTCGGGTGCCCCGTCGCGCAGCCCAGGTTCACCAGACGGCCCTTGGCCAGCAGGTAGATGCTGTGCCCGTCGGGGAAGGTGAACCGGTCGACGGCCCCCTCGTGCTCGGGCTTGATCTCCTCGTGCACCACGCCCGGATACGCCGACAGGGCGTCGACCTGGATCTCGTTGTCGAAGTGCCCGATGTTGCAGACGATGGCCTGGTCCTTCATGTTCGCCATGTGCTCGACCGTGATCACGTCGCAGTTGCCCGTGGAGGTCACGTAGATATCGGCGTACGGCAGGGCCTCCTCGACGGTGGTGACCTTGAAGCCGGCCATGCACGCCTGGAGGGCGCAGATCGGGTCGATCTCGCTGACCCAGACCTGGGCCCGTTCGTTTCGCATGGACTCGGCCGAGCCCTTGCCCACGTCCCCGTAGCCGCAGATCAGCACCGTCTTGCCCGAGATCAGCACGTCCATGGCCCGCTTGAGCCCGTCCGGCAGCGAGTGCCGGCAGCCGTAAATGTTGTCGAACTTGCTCTTGGTCACCGAGTCGTTGACGTTGATGGCCGGGACGAGCAGGTTACCGGCGGCGAGCATCTGGTAGAGCCGGTTCACGCCGGTGGTCGTCTCTTCCGAGACGCCCTTCCACCGGGCGACCACGTCGTGCCACGTCGTGGGCGTCTCGGCGAGCGTGTCCTTCAAGAGCTGGTTGACGACCTGGAGTTCCCTGTTGTCGGTGGGCTGCTCGAGGATGCTCGGGTCGTTTTCGGCGGCGTATCCGCGATGGATCAGCAACGTGGCGTCGCCCCCGTCGTCGACGACCAGGTGCGGGCCGGACCCGTCCGGCCAGGTCATCGCCTGCTTCGTGCACCACCAGTACTCCTCGAGCGTCTCGCCCTTCCAGGCGAAGACGGGCACGCCGGCCGCGGCGATGGCCGCCGCCGCGTGGTCCTGCGTCGAGAAGATGTTGCAACTGGCCCAGCGGACGTCGGCGCCGAGGTCTCTGAGCGTTTCGATGAGCACGGCCGTCTGGATGGTCATGTGCAGCGAGCCCATGATCTTCGCCCCGGCCAGAGGCTTGTCCTTGCCGTACTTGGCCCGCGTGGCCATCAGCCCCGGCATCTCCTGCTCGGCAATGGCGATCTCCTTCCGCCCGAACTCGGCCAGCGAGATGTCCCTGATCTTGCAGTCTTCCGTCGCAGTGGTGGTGGTCGTCATCGATGCGTCGTCCTGTCGTTAGGAAAGTCCTCTTGAGCGCCCCGCAGGCGCGTGACACATATTATGCGCCGCACGGGCGATAAAACAAACCCCGATCCGCGCCCCCAAGCCCGGGGATTCCAATCCCCGGGGTCGTTAGGACCGCGGAGAGTTTGATCTCCGGCCTTGAGGGCACAGGGCCGCCAGGGGGCACTCGGGGCAGTTGGGCTTGCGGGCCGTGCAGTAGGTTCGGCCGTGGAAGATCAGCAGGTGGCTGAGCAGCCCCCAGTCGTCGCGCGGGAACAGGGCCATCAGGTCGCGCTCGATCTTCTCGGGGGTCTTCTGCCGCGACAGGCCCAGCCGCCCGGCCAGACGCTTGACGTGCGTGTCGACCACGACGCCTTCATTCTTGCCGAAGGCGCTGGACAGCACGCAGTTGGCGGTCTTTCGCGCCACGCCGGGCAGCGTGAGCAGATCGTCCATCGTGTCGGGCACTCTGCCCCCGAAGTCGCTGATGATTCTCGCCGCGGCCCCGCGGATGCTCTTGGCCTTGTTGCGAAAGAAGCCCGTGGTGCGGATTTGGTCTTCGAGTTCGGCCTGTGGGACGTTGGCGAAGGCCTTGACGGATCGGTATCGCTTAAACAGGTCTTTCGTGACGATGTTCACCCGCTTGTCCGTGCACTGGGCCGAGAGAATCGTTGCCACCAGCAACTGCATCGGGCTGCGGTGGCTCAGCGCGCAGCGGGCCTGGGGGTAAGTGCGTCTAAGCACGGCGAATATCTCGGTGCAGCGCTTCTGGAGGTTGGTCCTGGACTCTCTGGGCACGGCGACTCCTCGGCACGTCGTCTATCATTCCCTTGTTCGTCGTCCGTCGCGCACCGCTTGCGGTTTCGCGCGTCGTCGGTCGTTTACGCACCGAAAACGACGACGACGCGCGAAACCGCAAGCGCTGCACAACGGAGGACGCGTTAAACCGCAAGCGGTCCACCGCGCACGAACCCCGGGCGGTGAAAGGGCGCTGGACTGCAACCGGGCGCTACGGCGCGCGCAGGTACTGGTCGATCTTCGCCGCGGCGCCGCGGCCGCTGCCTATCGCGCCGGCCACCAGCGACGGGCCCGTGGCCAGGTCGCCCGCGACGAACACGCCCGGGACACTCGTGGCGAAATCGTGCGCCACCACGCGCCCGTCGTCCGCAACGGCCAAGGCCAACTGCCCGGCAATGTCCGGGGCCACCTCGGCGTCGAATCCCAGCGCCAGCACGGCCAGGTCCGCATCCACGGAGAACTCGGTGTCGGGCACTTCAGCGGGGACCTGCCCGGTAGGCGTCTGGCTCCAGGCCACCTCGGTGCCCGTGACTCTCTTGAGCGTGTGCCCGGCGGTCTGGAAGGCCTTGGTCGCCGCGCAGTATCGCCGGTCGACACCCGAGGATTCCGGGTGGGTCGGGTCGTGCACGACCTGGTACTCAGGGAGGATCTCCAACTGGTGGACGCGCCGGGCGCCCTGCCTCAATGCGGTTTCCACGCAGTCGCTTCCGGTCTCGCCCCCGCCGATCACGACGACGGCTTTGCCCCGGGCGTTGATGGGCGCCGAGTCGTCGCGGCCGCCGCCATTGCCGTTCCCGTTCCGCAGGTAATCCAGCGCGAGGTAGACCCCTTCGCTGTCTCGCCCCGGGACGTCCAGGTCGCGGGGTCGCGTGGCCCCGGTGGCCAGGCATATCGCGTCGTACTCCTTCAGGAGCCTGTCGGCCGGGATGTCGCGCCCGACGGTCACGCCGGTGCGGAACTCGATCCCTTCGTCCTTCAGTTGTTCCAGCCTGCGGGTCACCAGCGCCTTGTCGAGCCTGAAGTCCGGTATGCCGGACTGCAGCAGTCCGCCGGGCTCGCGGTCGGCCTCGAAAACCGTCACGTCGTGTCCGGCCCGCGCCAGTTGCTGGGCGGCGGCCAGTCCCGCCGGGCCGCTGCCGACGATCGCCACGCGCTTCGAGGTGCTCTCAGTCGGCTGCACGGGGACGATCCACCCTTCCGCGAAGGCCCGCTCGGCGATCTGCCGCTCGATATCCCTGATCTGCACGGGGTAGCCGTTGATGCCCCGCTTGCACGCGGTCTGGCATGGTGCGGGGCAGACTTCGGCGGTGAACTCCGGGAAGTTGTTCGTCGCGTGCAGCACCTCGGACGCCTCGCGCCACCGCCCGTGTTCGGCCAGGCCAATCCATTCGGGAATCGCGTTCTCCAGCGGACAGCCTGCATCGCGGCAGCGGGGCATGTCGCAGACGTGGCACGCCGACGACGACAGCGTCCTGACCTGGTCGCGGTACTGGGCCTGGGTGGCGTGGGCGAACTCCGCGACGTGCTGTTCGTAGTGGGCCAGGCGATACAGTTCCTCCCGGTTCCACCCCGGAAGCTTCCGCAGCCAGCGCATCCGCTTGATGACCTTGAGCGTCACGGCGGCGGCGGTGAAGTTCAGCGTGAATTGCCGCCGCCCGATGCGCACCGGGGTGTGGATCTTGTGACGGTAGCGGATGCGGTCACCGTTGGTGGGATGGACGTTGTAGGTTCTGCGGTCCCTGGCGTACTTCTCCGGGCTGGTGGCCAGTTCGGCGATGAAGACCAGATCCTTGATGAGCATGGCGGCGGCGAGATTGAACACGACGGCCCGGGTCGCGGCGAAACCGTAATCGGCCCGGTCCTTCTCGTAGATCTCGCGGACCTGCCGCAGGTAGCGCCTGGCGTAGTCCACGCCGCCCCATCTCATGCAGTCGTAGGCCCGCACGACGATAGCGCGCTTGAGGTCCTCGTCCAGGTCCGCCGTGCGCAGGATCAGTCCCGTGACGGTGCTGCGGAGCTTGTCGGCCAAGGCCGAGCCCTTGCGGTAGCGCCGGATCGTGCCCCGGCAGCGGTCCTCCAGCACGTCGCGCCACTGGGTCTTCTTCTCCGGCGGGCCGAGGAACAGGTCCGGGGCCGTCACGAGTTTCCGACCCATGTTGAACGCGTAGAGGTTCTGCTTGAAATCCGTACGGATGGTGTCCTTGATCGCCCAGGCCATCGCGTGCATCGAGACCGGGATCAGCCCTTTCTGGAAGGCGAAGCCCAGCATCATGACGTTGGCATACATCTTCGACCCGAGGTACTTCTCGCAGATCCGCGAGATGTTCCTGGCCATGAAGTCCTCGCCCACCGTGTTGGCGCGGACGACCTCGACGAGTTGGTCCACGTCGAAGTCGTCGGACCCGGCGATCAGGGCGGGAATCGTCTTGACCTTCGCCGTGTTGACGACGGTCGAGGTGGTGTCTTTGGAGACGACGCGGGTGCGTCCCTTGGGATCCATGGCGCGGACGGCCTCGAGGATGTCCACACCGATCAGCAGATCGGCCTTGCCGTACGGCACAAGGGCCGTGACCGGATCGGGCCCGACGTTGTAGACGACCTGGCTGACAACGGCGCCGTTGCGAATGGCCAAGCCCTTCTTGTCGACGAACTGGACGTTGTATCCTTCCTTGTGCCCGGCGCGGAGGACGATGCTGGTGCCCACCCCGATGCCCATGCCCCCCACGCCGACCAGGCAGCATCGCCACAGGCCCGTGACGGGTCTGATCTCAGGCTCGGGGATGTCGTCGAGGGCCAGTTCCGGCACGTGGGAGACCGGGGGACGCCGGCGC
>Ga0180432_10003233_pt1 | contig 23584 bp, 17 predicted proteins | sample SS_ome_10_FD_132414 | JGI IMG/M metagenome (GOLD analysis project Ga0180432, IMG submission 132414) | Hypersaline lake sediment archaeal communities from the Salton Sea, California, USA - SS_1_MS_2 metaG | ecosystem: Environmental > Aquatic > Non-marine Saline and Alkaline > Hypersaline >... | reverse complement strand
TTTCCCGAATCGTCCGGCTTCGGCAGAATCAGCGTGACGATGATTCCCACCGCCGCGCTGAAGATGTTCCCGAGAATAATCAGTGCCAAGAAGGCAATGATCGATTGGCCGAGAGATTGCCACGCTGCCAGGAAGAACAAGCAAAGGGCCACGAGAGCCAGCAGCGTGCGATTGAATTGAAAGGGCTCGATGTCGAGATCCGGTTCGTTCCCGGTCGGATCGGCCGGTTCTGCCCGGTGGAAGTACGGATTCACCGTGCCGTCGCTTGCCGTGCCGCACTGCCAACAGACCGCCAGCGGCGCGTCGATCAACTCGTTGCACTGTGGACATCGCCACATGGTCCGGTACCCGTAAGATGGGGTAAAGACATGCCGGCGTGAGGAATCCGCCGCGACGAATTTAGCGGACCGCTACGATTCCTCCTTATCATCTTCGGCGGGTTCTTCCATTGGCGTTTTCTCCTCTTCTTCTGGCACTTCCCCTTCGTCCTCTGGCGTTTTCTCCTCTTCCTCGGGCGATTCCCCTTCGTCCTCTGGCGCTTTCCCTTCGTCCTCTGGCGCTTCCTCGGTTTTTTCTTCGACCGGCTCTTCGGCCTTTTCGGTCGGCTCCTTCTTTGTTTTTTCGGCAGTTGCTTCCACCGACGTATCGATTTTGGGTGCGGCTTCTTTGGCAGAAGCCGCCGCGGCGGCCTTCTTCGTGGCCTGCTTGGCCATGGCTTCCGCCGGCGATTCGGATTCGGCCGAGATATTGTCGAACGAAACTGACGACTGTTGGCCTTTCACCCGCTCCCGAAAGGCCAGCTTCTTTGCCCGCTGGCTGCGCGAACTGACCCATACCACCAACGCGATCAGCACGACTACCGGGATTGTGATGATCGCGGCGTACAGGCTGATCTTTGAATCTTCTTCTTGTAGTGCTTTTTCCGGTGCGGCCGGATCGGCCGTCGCTGTTGCACCGCCTTTACCCTCGCCTTTTCCTTCGCCCTTGCCTTCACCTTTTCCTGCTTCGGGCGCGTCCGTAGCAGGTGCAGCGGGGGCCTCGGGCACGTCCGTGGCGGGTGCAGCGGATGCCTCGGTGTCTATCGGGTCAGCCGCCTCTTGGGCATAAAGGAGCCTTCGCTCCCCGGCCTTGCCGAACAAACCGGCCAACGCGAGCAAAACGCCGACGGCCAGGATGCGATTGGCAGCAGGAATAACGCGAACCATGGCTTTTCTCCCTTCGCAGACTATTCGTTCTGCACTGCAATACCGGTAGGGTAACGGGACCCTCTATTGACTGTACCCAGTATCCGGATCAATAACAATACACAATCGAGCGTCATTTGGATACCGGGGACCGCCTGGAGCGGGCACGAACCGTTTCCCGGCCCTTGACGCCCTAATTTAGGGGGGTTATACTGACGTTATGGGCTCTCCTGGAGAGGAAAACCGATGAACGTCACGTGCATTTTCTGTGACCAGCAGACTCAGGTCGCACCCGACCACGCCGGCAGCGAGATCACCTGCCCGAAGTGCGGCAAGGAGTTTCCCCTTCCCTCGGCCGAATTGGGGCGGTCTCGCGGGCGTGCATACATCGAGCATCGCGGTTCCTGGTGGAAACCGAGTCTTGCCGGCGTCATCTCGTTTTTGTTTCACGCCTGCCTCTTGTCGCTCTTTATGCTGGTCACCTGGAGCCACTTGGACCCCGGCGGCATGGGCAGCGAGGTGCGCATCGGCGAGATGCCCTCCGAAGAATTGGGTGAGCGCGAAGAGGGAGAACTCGACGCCGAGGCGGCCGAGCCGGTCGACCAGCAGACCGAGCTCGAGGAGACGTTCGAGGAGATTGCCCCGCCGGTTCCCGCGGCCGACGAGACGGCCATGGAGATCGACGCCTTCATGCTCACCCCCAGCGGTTCGGCCGGCGGCGTCCCGGAGATGGCGGTCATCTCCGGCGGCGGGAGCAGCATCGGCTCCGGCACCTCGTTTATGGGAAGCCGCGCCGAAGGACACCGCTTCTGTATCGTGGCCGACTGCTCGGGCAGCATGGCGGAGGTCCTTGACGCACGAAGCAACGAGGTCGTCGCCCGCCCGTTGGAGTACGTCAAGAGCGAGATCCTCGAAACGATCAATTCCATGCACGTGAGGGCGCGGTTTCAGGTGGTTTTCTTCAGCACCGAGGCCCTGCCCTTTCCCGACTCCGGCTGGCTTCACCCGCGGCGTCACAAGGAAGCCTTGAAGAAGTGGCTGTCCGACGTACACGCCAGCGGCGTGACGGAACCGGGCGAGGCGTTTAAGATCGCCTTTCAGCTCGAACCGAAACCGGACGTTATTTTTTTCATGACCGACGGGCTGTTCGACGAAGAGGTCGTCGACGAAGTGGCCAAGCTCAACAGCGGCAAGAAAGTGGTGATCAACACGATCTCGTTTATCAACAGGGATTCGGAGCCGCTGATGCGGGCCATCGCGAAGGACTCAGGAGGTCGATATCGGCATGTCCACTTGTCCAGCCGGTAGGGTGGGCAATGCCCGCCGAGACACGAGAAGCGAGACGGGGCGCTTTTCTCCCAATAAAGCCGCGACCGTCGGTCGCGCCGAGCGTTGCCCAAAACGGCTGCCACCCGTGTTCGGCGCGACCAGCGGTCGCGGCTTTCTGTTGTTGGTAACGGGGGTCGCCGTGGCGGCATCGCTGCTTTGCGGCACGCCGGCGGCGGCCGCCGAGCGAATCGTCCTGCGAAACTTGCAGATCATCCGCGACCGCCCGGTCGAGACGTTCGACGAAGACGGAGTCCGGCTGCAAGGGGGAATGGTCATCCCGTGGGATGAAATCGAGCGGGGAACCGTCGCCCCGCAGAAACAGGCCGCTTTCGACCAGATGCTCAAGGACCTGGGCGAATCGCTCTACCGTATCCGGCGCCGGCTGACGGTGGGCGACTACGTTGAGCTGGCCGCGCCGGCCGAAGCCGTCTATCCCCGATACGTCGGCCGCAACAGCAAGACGGCCTACATGGTATGGCAGGCAACCATGTGGTCGCGTCTGGCGGCCGGGCGGCGCGAAGCGGCCCTCGAACCGTACTTGTATTGCTACGAATACTCGCGCCGGCTCGGCGGCCGGCCCGTCGCGCTGCCGGGAAACCGCCGCTTGAAGTTCGATCCGGCAACCGGTATGACCCCCGAGCTGCTGCCCGTCTGGTTCGACCGCGACGCGGTCAAAGCGGCCATGCCGGGCGTGCTCAAGGCCGCGCAGCAGATGCGACATCCGATGCCCAAAGGCGTCCGCGTTTATTATGCCACCCTCGCTTTCGCGGCCGGCGATCCGGTCCGCGCAACGGAGGTCCTTGCGGCGGTCGACGACCGGCAGGGCCCTCTGGCCGAACTCCGCGACATTGCCAAAGCCCAGGGCGAGGTGCTCGCGGGGCGTCCCGGCCAGTCCGTTCGCCGCCTGGTGCTCACTCTCGATCAACTGGCGCCCGCCAACAAGCCGCTGGCCCTCTACTGGCTGGGGATCGCAAGACTCCAATCCGGCCAGGAACGGGTGCGGCAGGAAGGCATCCTGCAACTGCTCCACCTGCCGGCGCTCTACGGCAAGAGCCATCCCGCGCTGGCCGCCGCCGGCCTTTACCGCGCGATGCTGGCACTCGAGAAACAAGACAACCCGGCCGGCAGCCGCGCGCTCCGCGGCGAATTGCTCGCCCGGTACGGACAAACCTACCACGCCGACAAGGCGCGGAAACAACAAGATTCTCCCGAGAGAAATTCAGCCCATGAATCAAAACCGCCTGAGCCGAAGAGGTAGCTTCGTGAAATCGATATGTAGGGCAGGCGCCGCCCGCCAAGAAACAGCCGATTGCAGTGGGTACGGCCCCCCTTCGCTTTCCCGCTGGGTGTTGATGCTGTCGTTTGCGGTGGGGCTTGCATGGTACGGCAGCGCGCTTGTTGCCCGCATCGCCGCCCAGGACGCCGGCGAGGCCGTCGAAGAAGAAGCCCTGGAAGATACCGGCGCGGCGGCCGCTTCGCCCGCACCAGCCGGCACGTCGCCAAAGCGCGCAGCCGACGACAAAACGCCCGAAAAACGGACCTTGTTCCAGACGGTATGGGAAGGCGGCGTTGTCGGCCTGTTGATCCTGCTGCTCTCGTTCGTTGCGGTCGCCTACATCATCGAACATTCGATGAGCATCCGCAAGTCGGCCTTGATGCCCGACCGCGTGCTCGACGATCTCGACGAGCTGATCGCCGATGGAAAAATCGACGACGCTATGGCGTACTGCGAGTCGGACGGTGGCAAGTCGCTCGTTTCGTCGGTGATCCTGGCCGGGCTGACCCGCTACAAGACGGCCCAGTTCGGATTCGCCGAATACAAGTCGGCGGTCGAGGAGGCGGGCGAAGAGCAAACCAGCCGGCTCTACCGGAAAACGGAAGTCCTCAGCCTGATCGGGGCCATCGCACCGATGCTCGGGCTGACCGGGACGGTGCTGGGTATGATCAAGGCGTTCAACACAATCGCCACGAAGGGCGGAATGGCTCGCCCCGACGAACTCGCCGGCGGCATCGGCCAGGCGCTCGTCACCACGCTCATGGGGTTGGTCGTCGCCATACCCGCCATGATCGCGTGCAGCTACTTCCGAAACAAAATCGACTCGATCGTCTCCGAGGCCGGCAACCGGATCGAAAGGGTCATGCTGCCGCTCGGCCGGCAGTCCAAATAAACGTCCCGCATTACCGAAAACGGCGCAGTCGTTCAAGAAAACCAACGGACGCCGACAATGAGACTTTCCAAACGCCCACGCACCGGAACCCCATCGGTAAACATGACGCCGATGATCGACATCGTCTTCCTGTTGATCATCTTCTTTATGACCGTGTCCCAAGTATCGAAAATCAACCGCGAGCACGTCGACCTGCCAAAACTCGACGGCAGCGCCGACCAGGAATCGTCGATCGTCACCGTCAACGTGACCGAAGACGGCGACATGCTCGTTTCGGGCAATAAAGTCTCGATCGTCCAGTTCGTCGACTTGGTGATGGAACAGATCAAACAGCTCGGCGGCGACCCGAACCGGCTGACGATGGTCGTCCGCGCCGACCAGCGCGGAACCACCACCAAGATCAATGAGATCGTCTTGGCGATGGCCCAACTACAGTTGCAGCGTATTCGGATTGCGGTCGAGGTGCCCGAACCCTGATGAGGCCGCCCATAGAGCCATGAAGCTATCCAGCCGAAAAATCGACCGCGAACGAAAGATCGAGCTGTCGATGACGAGCATGATCGACGTCGTCTTTTTGCTGCTGATCTTCTTCATGGTGTCGTCGAGCTTCGTCAAGACGGAACGGCAGCTCGAGCCGACGATCAAGGTGAAGAAGAAGTCGGTCTCCCAAGCCGCCAGCGACATGGAGCCGGCAATCATTGAAGTGGTGCGCAGCGGCAACCGGTTCGTCTACAAGATCGGCTCGCTCGAAATGACCTCCGACGAGGAGCTTACCGAGGTGCTCGAGCGGTTCGACAACAAGATGGACGGGGCCTTCGTCCGGGTGGCCGACGGCGTGCCCTTCCGCATGGCCGCGGCCGCCATCCAAGCTTGCAAGTCCGCGAAATTCATGACAGTCTCGTATGTTCCGCTTTCCGGCAACTAGAACGACGTGCCTTGCCGCCGCGGCAGCGAAAAAGGTAGCAGGCACACTCCGTGTGCCGTCCGCTGTGGGACAGGTCTGTAACCTGTGCGTAGTGGTGATCTTGGCCGCCGCGTGGTGTGCAGCGGCGGCGCGGCCTGGGCGCGCTGCGGACGGCACACGGAGTGTGCCTGCTACTGTGGCCGACGACGCCAAGGTCGAACAGTTTCTCACCCGCCTGGGATTGACCGATCTCCAGGTGATCCACCTGGAAAACGCGCTGGCGAAGGAGCTTCCCCCCCGGAAAAAGGCCGAGATCGCCCGGCGGCTGGCCGACCTCTACGCCGCGCTGATGCTCGGCAGCGCCGAGGACAAGGACCGGTCGCGCCGGTGGCTTCACCGTATCGAATCGCTGGTCGAGAAGTTTCCCGAGGCCAACACGCCGGCGCTGAAGGTGTCGTTGCTCCAAGCGGACTACGATCAGGCGGAGCTGGAGGTGTCGCGTTGGATTGCCGATCCCGGCAATTCCGCCGTCCGCGACACGGCAAGAGCCGCTTTTGCGGCCGTTGTCCCGTCGCTTCAAGCCCGCCGGCTGGAGCTTGAGGACGCCGTCGAACTGCAGGCGGACCTGATCGACGAGATCAAGGACGCCGATGTCCGCGCCGCCAAGGAAAAGGAGCTGGCCCAACTGGAGGGCGTGTTGCGGCGAGCGACGTATTTCGCCGCCTGGGCCCATTACTACCACGGGCTGCTGATGGCGGACGCGGCCACGGCGGCCGCCCAATTCAAGACGGCCCGGCTCGCCTTCCGCACCGTGCTCGGCATTCCCGACGACGACCGCGACGCCGACGACTTCGACGCCGGCGCGTTCGACCTCGAATCGGCGTGGCAGACCCGTACGCTCATCGGATTGGGCATGGCCGAGGCCGCCGCCGGCAATCTCGATGCCGCCCGCCGGTGGTTCACGCTGCTGGAAGACCCCCGCGTACCGCTGAAAATCCGCGACGAGGCCGGCTACTGGCGGATCCAGGGGCTCATCAACGCCAAGGAGTATAAAGAGGCCCTCCGGCACGCCGAGAAACGCGTCGACGCCTTCGCGGGAACCGCTACCCCCGGAAAGGTAAGCCTTTGCGCCGCGCTGGTGCGGACGGGCTTCGGCGGCAAGACCGAACCGACCGACGACGCCAAGGCCCTCGGCATGCTCGGGATTTCCGGTCTGGCGAAGTTGCGGCAGTTCCCCCTCCTCCGGCGCCTGATGGCCGAGTATTCGATCGAACCGGACCGGCGCACCAGCTTCCTTCTCCAATGGCTCAAGGGACAGGACCTCTTCGCGGCGGCGGAAAAGACGAAACGGGCCGACGACTATCGGACGGCCGTTGAAGGGCTCGAGGCCGCCATGGCCGCGGGAAAAGACGCCGATCGAATCTCCGTCGAGCAGTGCCGCTACACGCTTGCCTGGTGCCACAGCCGGCTCGGCGAGCACGAAAAAGCCGCCAAAGCGTTCAAGGACATAAGCCGCTCTCTCAGGACGATCGACGACGAAACGGCGGCCGCCGCCGCATGGAAGGCCGTCGAATCCTATCGCCGGCTCGCCGAGAACGACCAGCGATACGTCTTCTCAGCCATCGAATCGCTGGAGGCCATCCGCCGCGATTTCCCCGACCACCCGCAAACCCAGAAAGTCGATTACTACATCACGAAGCTGCGCCGCGCGAAAATGTCGCCGGAAGAAGTGTTTCGCAAGCTGGACATGGTTGCCCGCGACAACCCGAACTACCCCGCCGCGCGATACGATATCTGCGTGCTCCGCCACGAGCAGTGGTCGAACGCCCGTAGAGCCGCGACCGGTGGTCGCGCCGAAATGGAGGCCGCTGCCGCCAAACTCTATCAAGCCGTGGAAATCTACCTGGCCGCAGCACGGGAGCGCCCCGATCCGGAGCGGACGCTCCGGTGCCTGTTGCTGGCGGTCGACGCGGCACTCGGCGGCAGTCCGCCGGACGCCGGGCGTGCGAAGGCTTTTCTGGACAAGGCGGCCCGCCCCGCCGCGGCAATGCCGGCGTCCGCCGCGCTGGTCGCCGACTTCCACTACCGCTCCTTCCAATGGGCGAAGATCGCCGGCGACGAGCAGGGTTTCCGCGAACACGCCGCGTGGCTGGTCGACCATGCGAAAGGGACCCGTTATCAACTGCCGGCGCTGGTGGCGACGGCCAGGCACGTCGATGCGGCCGTCTCGTCGGCCGCCGGCCAGCAGCGCCGCCCCCTGGAGGAAAAGGCGTGCTCGGTCTACAAGCGGCTGGCGACGATTCTGGGCGATTCGCCGGAGGCCATCTCCTCGCAGAAAAACGCCCTGGTTGCCAATTCGAAGCTGGCGCGGTATCTTACGATATTGGGCCGTTATGCGGAAGCGGCCGAGCGGATGGAAAAAATCCTGGCGGCGTACCCCAAGGACAAAGGCTACTTGCGCCGCGCCGGCTTGGCGCATTACAACGCCAAGAACTACGAGCAATCCGTCGAGCACTGGCGCACGCTGCTGGCCGGGTTGCCCAAGGAGTCGGACGACTGGTACGAAGCGAAGTACTACCAGCTTGCGTGCCTCGCGGAACTCGACAAGCCGGCGGCCCGCAAGGTCTTCGACCAGTTTGCCTTGTTGCATCCCAAGCTCGGCCCGCCCGCATGGCGGGAGAAGTTTGAGGGTCTCAAGAAAGCGTTTCTGGAACAGTAGCCATGGCGTCCGAAAAGGCCGAACCGCCGCCGCTGCCGAGCGGCGGCAAGCCGAACGATCCGATCGCGAAGTTCCAGGACCGCGCAAAGCCGATCCTCAGCGAAAGCGGCGGTTTTGCCAACGTCGAATGTCTCGTAAAGCTAAAGGCCCTAAGCCAGAACCTCGGGCTCTCGGAAGAACAATTCAACGAGGCAATCGCTTCGCTGCAAGGCACGGCGCCGAGCGGGGCCGAGGCCGCCGAACGGGAACGCCGCGAGAAGCGTTTCCTCAAACGCCTTCGCAAAACCCTCAAGCTCCAGCACGGCAATATCCTCTCCTTCCGCCAGAGGCAAAACCTCGTCGATGCCGGTATCGAGGGAAAGCACGCGCTGCCCCGGCACGCCGTCGACCGGCTCATCGACCAGGTCGCCCGCGAAGAAAACGTCCGCTTCAGCACCCTCGAAGAAGCCCAGCAATACGTCGCGGGGTTGATCCGCCAGGTCATGGGTGAGTCCCCCGCCCTCGACAGCAACATGCGCCGAAGAATCTGGCGCGAAGGAAAGAAATCGGGGCTCTCGCGCGGACAGGTCGAGGAAATCATCCGCAAGCGGGCAACCGTGAACCGCTTGCACGACTGGTCGAATTGGATCGCGCCGGGGGCCGGGGGCCTTGCGGTTCTCGTCATCGTGCTGCTGTTCGTTTACTTCGGCCTCTCCAACGGTCCGGACGGCCCGGAAGAGGCCGGCACGACCGAACAACCAACCACGCCGACGCCGACGCCGAAGGAACAAGAACCCGAGAAGAAAGACGACAAATGGTGGGACGTGCCGCTCGCCATCGCGATGGGAACCGCCCGCGCCAATCTGCCCGACTTCTGGCCGATACTCGAACGCGTCCGCTTCAACGACCCCGCATTGAGGGCCGAAGCCTACCAAGAGCTAATCAAGCAGGTTTTCACCAAGGACCCGACGGCCAAGGTCTTGCACGACGACGGCCAGGCGAGGCTCCTGCGAGAGGTCATCGTCGGCTGCCACGCCCTGGATCCTTCGGACGAAGCCGCCGCCCGGTTGCGAGATTCGCTGTTGGGGGTTGTTCCCGCCAAGACGGACGGACCGCCCGAAAACGTGACCGACTACGGCCCGATCTACTGGGCGATGGAAACCGCGGTGGCCGCCCTGGGACGCAAGGGGCTCGATCCAACCCGGGCAGACGCCCTCGCCCTGGCGATCGGAGAACGGCTCCAGGCCAACTTCGACCGCCGCCTGGCGCCCACGAAACGACTGCGGCAGAGCATGACCGCTCTGACCACCCACTTGTATCGCGTCCTGATCGATTCCGTCAAGTCAGCACCCGTCTTCGCCGTGGAACGGCACGAGGCGCTGTTGAAGCACGGTCGGGCATACCTGGGCGTCGAAGCCCTACAGTCGCTCGATACCGATTTCCTCGTCGCGCTTCTCTCGGTGAACGAGGAGGGGTGGAAAAGGTATCAGAACGACATCGAACACCGCATCCTGACCGGCGCCGAACCGGACGTGCTCAAACTGTTCCGCCTCTTCCAGCGGTCCTCGAACCAGGACTTCCAGACATTCCTGGGCGAACGCTTCTGCATCCGTTTCGGGGTCCTGCCGAAATCCATGACGGTCGAAGACGTGACCAAGGCGGTTCAGGACAAGATCGGGCTGGCCACGGGGGATCGCCGGCAACTGCTGGAAAGCCGTGCGGCCCGCCTGCTCGGCGCGTTGAGCCCGACGGCCGGCAAGCCCCGGGCCCTGCTCGACGAGACCGTCCGCCTGGCGCATCTGGCCACGCTCGGGTGCGCGCTTGCCCAGGGCGATCTCGGCCACGCCGAGTTCGATCAGGGCCTTGCCGCCTACGAAAAGCGAACGGCCGCCGAGGACGACGGCGCGGCTCCTTCGGAGGATCGCCCATCGGGTGCGCCGCCCCAGTCGGTCGACGGAACCATCCGCAACCTCATCCTTCCCACGGGCAACGCCACCGCCCGCGTCCGAAGCCTGGCGGAGCTGGCCCGCATTGCCTCCGGCATCGCCGATCTCACACCCGAGCAGGGAACCATACTCGCCACTTACCTCTTGAAGCCGAAAAGGAAGGATGAGCACGCAGCCACGATCTGCCATCTTGCCAAGGTCGGGCAATGGAAATCGGTTCGGCTCGGCCTGGCCGACGCGCTGGCCGCCGGAAAGATGAAGGGTGCCAGTGCCATCCAAAGGGAACGCGTGCTCAGCACCGTCGGCGGCGTGCTCGGGAAATCTCTCACTCCCGTTGCCAAAGGACCCTGGCCGCAGCAGCAGCGCATCCTCAGCCTCTTGCTGCTGCGCGACGTCTACGCCAAGCTGGGAACCGACGAGCCGTCCGAAACTCAAGCCGAGGCGTTCAACACGACGCAACGGGAGCTTACGGAATTCTACCGCGTGCAGGCGCGGCTGCTCGGCCTGCCGCCCGACGTCTATTCGACAATGGCCTCGCCCGCAGAAGCGATCGAGGCGATGATCAAGCACCGTGCCGCGAAGCTCGCCGCCGCCAGTCTCCGCCCGCCCGATAAGAAATACCTCGACGCCCTGCCGCACGAACTCGCGGCCGTGCAATACCTCGGCGGCAACGACCTGGCGAAAACCGTCCTGCTCCAGCGGATTTGGGCACGGCTGCTGGCCGCCGGCGCGGCAAAAAAGAGCCTCAACCGCGCGCAACAAGCTCGAAAAACCCTCGAAAAACTCCAGGCCGCCGACGGCAAGGCAACGCACGTGCTCACCCAGCTCCGAGACGGCGAGGCCGCCATCCTGCAAATGTGGATGCTCCTCGACGAGGCAAAACAATGACCGGAAGCAGTTGCAAAACTAGTACCATACGACCATGGAAACTGTGGGTGCCATGCCCACGCTTGCCGTGGGCATGTTCTGCAACGTCCACAAACATGCCCACGGCAAGCGTGGGCATGGCACCCGACAACCAACCATCTCCGTTGTCACAACGTACTAGTCCTTGTCCCAAAACCCGTACGACGGGCTTCCAAGCCCGTCGTACGGGTTTTCCGGCAAGGCCCGGGCTCACCCTGCTTCTACTGGGCTGGTTGCTGGTCGGCTTGCTGGCCGGGCCGGTGTACGGGGTAATCATATTCACCAAGAACAGCCCCCAGCCGATTGCCGCTTATCTCGTCGCGGAGGCCCCCGACAAGATCACGATCCGCCAACCGCTGCCCGGCGGCAAGTTCCGCGAACGGGTGCTCCTTCGCTCGCAAATCGAGGACCTGATCGTCACCGTTTCCCCAAAACGCCTCGGCGAACTGCGGCCCGACGTCCCCAAGGGCTATCGCGACTATGCCGAAGAACTTGCCGAGAAACGCCGGGATCCCGACGCAAGACGGGCTGCCATGCGGCTCTACCTCATCGCCGCTCATCTCGCACCGGGGCAGTTGGGACGCAGTTCGCTGATGGGCATGGCCGATCTGGCCGAAACGCCGGACGACGAAAAGAAATTCCGTGCGATGGCCTATCTTCTCGACCCCGGGCACGACCGGCAACTGCTGAAGCAGCCCGATCGGACCGTGAAGCTTCCGGCCGCGGCCGCTCCCCAATCGCAGCAAGCGGTGATGGCGGCATTGCGCCTGCTCCGGCAGGGGCACTACGATAGGGCCTTGCAGCAAGGCTTCTTGGTCAAGGACGCGTTCGAGGGGTTCGGACAGCACGTCACCTACGGGGAATTCGCCGAGGTCTGCCGGCGCCGCCCCCCGTCGGGCATCCCCGAAGACCTGCTCCGCCGCATTCTCGAGCTGGAGCTGGGCGTTGCCGACGCCGCGAACGTGCTGGGCGCCGCCGACCCGGCACAGAAGGCCAGCCCGAAGAGCTGGTCCCGCATTCTCACCCTCGGCGGCGACCGTCCGGTCCCCTCACTCTCGCTCGAAACCATCACCGAGTTCGATCCGCGAAAGTGCCTCTTCCGCAACGGCCGATGGGTCGAGCCTCATCAAAAAGGTCCGGCCGCCCCCGGCTAACCCGGATTATTCGTGGGCGAGACCGTTTAGCGGGCGGGCTTGCCCGCCGTTGCCATAGTGTTACCGATTGGCATCCAACCGCAACGGCGGGCAAGCCCGCCCGCTAAGCTAAACGTTGCATCGTGCCTCAGAAATCCAACTCTGCGCGGCCGGCCACGAAAACGTGAACCGGCCCGAGCAGACCGGAAGGGAGCAATGGCGAGTCTTTTGTGAACTTGGTGACGTTCGTCCTGGTAAACCGTTTGTCCTCGGGCAAGTGCCGGTCGCCGATGAGCCGATTCGGCCAGAGGTTCGTGACCTTGATTTCCAGCAGATTGTCCTGCTCCTTCAACAGGCCCGTGATGTCGACGCGGAAGGGCGGCTTCCAGAGCGTGCCCAGGGCGTTGCCGTTGAGCGTTACTTCGGCAATGTTCCTCACGTCGCCGAGGTCGAGCGCAAGGTACCGGTCTTCACCGAGCAGGGAGACGGGCACGCCGAACGCCTTGCGGTAGGTGGCCGTGCCCGAGAAGTACTTGACGCCGGGATCGGGATGGCCGGTCCAGGAGATCAGTTCGTCGAAGGTAACGGCTTCGGGTGCGCCCCAACCCTTGGGAAAGCGGACCTCCCACGGCCCGGACATCTTGCGCATCACCGGCTTAACGGTCACGTCGAGCCAGCCGATCCGCCCGTGCATCTTCCGAAGCTGATACTTCCCTTTCGTCCAGATTCGCACCTCGAAGGGCTTCTGCTTGCCGGGGAGGACCTCGATAACGGGTAGTTGGGCGGCGTGCCCCGGCGAGACGGGAAAGATCGCCTTGCCGTTGCGGCGGACCGAAAACAACCGCGGACGATCCGGCTCCCTGCGAAACACGACGAACACCGACCCGTGAGGGGCCAGGCGCAACGGGGCGTGGGTCTGCTTGGAAATCGCATCGTAGTCGTAGACGACCTGCGGTTCGATCTCGCCGGTGTCGGGCCGCCACAGCTCGGGCGTCCTGCCGACGATGCGGAATTTACACGCGGTCTCCTCCCAGCGGTCCTTGCGGTTGGCGACGAAGAAGACGTCGGTCGCGCCGATGCGGCGGTGGATGGCCTCGAGCTGCGCGTCGTTTCGGGTGCTGCGGAACTCGAAATCGGGCGGGACGCCGCGCGCGAGCATCACCCGCCGAAGGGGTTTCCCCCAGACAATCTTCCCCAAGCCGAAGCCGTGTTCGGTGATCGCTTTCCCGTCGCAAGGCCCCCAAAGCTGATCGGCCAGCCGGCGGACTTCCTTGTCGGAGTCGGGGTAGTTCCCGAGCCCGGGCGCCTGGGAGGGTTTTGGGCCGACGACGGTTGCCCCCTCGCGGACCAGTTCGGCCACGCGTCTGAGGACCTCGGGAGAAATCGCCTTGCGGTCGGGCAGGACGAGGGCATGATAGGCCGTCGCGTCGGGCAACACGACTTGCCCCCCGCGGACCGACATCCGCGACAGGACGGTTTCGCGATCGACGACGTCGTAGCCGTAGCCGGATCCCGGCGCGGGATCGCACAGGCCCGGCGTCACCAGGTTCGGCACGCCGTCGCCGTAGTAGCAGCAGACGTCGGCGACGGGCCGGCCTTGCGTGAGCATGTATTGGCACCGGGCAAGGTACCGGTTCCAGGGGCGGGACTGTTCCCACCACGTGACATTCGGATTGAAATGGGTTCCGGCGGAGCACTCGTTTCCCGGTTCGCCGGCCCCGGCGGGCGACGAAGTGAACGCGTGAAAGAAGATCCGGTTGACCCCCCCGCAAAATGCGCGGTCGGCAAACGGCTTCAAATCGCCGGGCGCCCTTTCCCACTGCGGACCGATCGACGTGAAACCCTTCGCGGCGGTCAGTTTGCGGCCGTAGACGCGGGCGGCCGAGGCGGCGCCTTTGACGTAGCAATGCCGGTAATCCTCGACGCGGTCGGTTTTCGACGGAGCCCGGAACTCGCCCATGGGAATGTCGTTCTTGCCGAGACACTCCAGGGCGTCGATGGGCGCGGGCCGTGGGCCGCCCGACTCGGCCATCAAGCCGATCTTGTGCCGATGGGCAAAATCCCGCAGGCGCCCGTAGTGGTTCTCCGCGATGCAATCGCCGATCGTTCTGCGGAAATCGCTCAAAAAGCGGTTGGACAGGTCCCGGCCGTCGACGATCCTGCCCGCAAGAACCGGCAGGTACCGCGAGAGGTCATAGCCGCGGCGTCTCTTGAACTCGGCAGGGAAATCGGCGGTCCAGTTGACCGGTCCGATGTCCCAGGCTTCGGTGTGCAGATACTTCAGGCTGCCGGCGCCCATCTTTTCGACCTCGCGGATCAGCGGCTCGGCCATCGCCTTCCAATGGACATCGAGGGCCTCGCGGCTTAGCGGATCGAGCATGAGCCCTTCGCCGCCGGGGCTGCACGTCGACACGCGCCGGCCCGTCGTCGTATGGCCGAAGCGAAGGATCGTCCACTCGCCTTCGGGAACCTCCCACGTAAGCGAACCGTCGGCTGCAATCGCGTCTGTAAGGTCTACCGTCAACCGGCTATCGACCTGGACTTCTCCGGGGACGGACGGGGCCTGCTCGAAGTACGGCTTGAAGTCCAAGCGGCCGTCGGCCTCCAGCAACTTGTTGACCGACTTGAGTTCCCAGTGCTTGATCGGCTCGGGCAACGGGACGACGTTGGGGGTCTCGCCGTCGGCCAGGATCGCGACCTCGCGAATCTGCACGTTCCGGGGCTTCTTCGGCGAGTCCTTGTCGTGCGACGTGTCGATGACAAAGCGATAAATCCGCGAACTGAAACTCGGAAATGTGAACGTCACCGGCTTGTCGGGCGCCATGACGAACTTCTGGAGCGTCTGATAGTTCACGCCGTCCTCGGACCATTCCAGCCTGCACTGCTCGGGACCGTGGCCGGGCTCGGGGGCAATGTAGAACGAGCGGATGGAAAAGGGTTTCTTGAACTCGAAGCGGATCCATTCGGGGAAGGCGGCCGTGGGGCCCTCGCCCGGCCGCGTTCCCTTCGACGTCCAATGCGTCATCAGGTAGCGGTCGGCGGCCAACGGCACCGAGTGCTTCTTCTGCGATGAGCTGGCGGTGATCTTCGGCAGCACGGCTCGCCGCTCGAGTTTCGGCAGTGCCGGAGGTCTCACCGCGAGCACGGCGATGTCGCGATAGAAGACCGGTCGGGCGGCCCTGTCTTTCTTGACCGCCGAAGCGATCGGCACCTTTGCGGAAAACCTCGACGGCCCCTCGGCCGCGGTCTCCGACCAGACGATCTTCTGGGCGGCAAAGCGGGGTGTGATCCACGGACCGCCGCAATTCCAGCCGCTGCCCAGGTTCAGGCTCAACTCCAGTTCCAGGCGATCCGCTTCGGCCACCGCGTGGCGGGACATGGCCCGCCACTGGGGGTCCGGGAACCGCGGTCCCGGCGGCGGGCGCCGCGCCACCTTGGCGTCCCCCACGCCCGCATCGAAAAGGATCGCGCCGCGGATGCCCTGCCGTTTCATCGCCTCAAGGTCTTGCGTGATGCTTTGGGCGGTCACGTCGCTTTCGAGCCACCGCCAATAGACCCGCGGATAGGCCGAAGCAGGCGGCGAAACGAATCCCGCTTCCAGATCGGCATCCTGTTGCTCGCGATGCTGGGCAAACGCAGCCGGGCACAAGAATACGGCTGCCAACAGGCCGACAATCACACAACCAAGTGGAGCATCGTCCCGACGGTGCGGTGGAATGTTGGTGCCTGGCATTCAGAATACCTGCTGTTGCGGGTTGTCGTTAACATATATTATAGCATTGCCCGAACCCTAATAAGTACCTGTTGCGGAAAACCGCGACCGTTGGTCGCGCCGAACACGACGGTGGTTTTGGGCGCGACCAGCGGTTGCGGCTTGATGATGGTGAAACGGAACTTCTGCCATCGGGCACCGGGAGAGAAACGGGGTAATCCGCGATGTTTGCGATATTTGGAATCTGCGGAGATTTTGCAGGAAAAAGTCGGCCAATCGCTGGCAAATTCTTCGCTTTGCCGCTACCTTATCCGTGGAACCTTTACCCTTGTTGTCCTTGTTTCCATGCAGCATCTCATCGGGATTGATGAAGCCGGTTACGGGCCCAATCTCGGGCCTCTGACGATCTCTGCCACCGTTTGGCAGGCGCCCGACGGGATTGAGAGTGGGGATTTCTACGAGCGGCTGGGAGATGTTGTCGTCTCGTCGCGCCACAAGTCGAGCGGGCAATCGGCCGGCTGCGTCGCGATAGCCGATTCGAAAGCCCTCTACCAACGGGGGACCGGCTTGCGGCACCTGGAGCGAGGGCTTTGGGCGGCCTGGGCGCTGTTGGACCGGCGGCCTGCGTCCTGGTCGGAACTCCGTCGCCTGCTGGCCCCCGGGTCAATTGACGAGATGGCATCGATCCCGTGGTACGACGGCTACGAGGCGACGGTGCCGGTCGACGCCGAACCGGCCGAGTTGGAACGGCTGGCCGCCGCCGTCCGCAAGGCGTTCGCCGCCGCCGAGGTACGCCTCTTGACGATGCGGACTCGGGCAGTGTTTCCCAGGCGATTCAACGAGTTGCTCGAAGAGCACCGTTCGAAGGGCATCGCCCTGTCGCACCTGACACTTGATTTGGCCGCCGAAGTGGTGCAACCGATCGGCGACGATCCGATCACGATTGTTTGCGACAAGCACGGCGGCCGGAACCGCTACGCGAGGCTTCTGTCGGAACACTTCCCCGGCGCGGTGATGGAAATCTACGGCGAGAGCGCCCGGCAGAGCGTTTACCGGTTCGGCCCGGCGGAGCGTCGGGTCGAGGTACGCTTCGAGAGAATGGCCGAATCGCATCTGCCGGTGGCGCTGGCCTCGATGGCGTCGAAATACTTTCGCGAGTTGGCCATGGAGTCGTTCAACCGCTTCTGGTGCGACAGGATCCCCGGCCTCAAACCGACTGCCGGTTACCCGCAGGACGCAAAACGCTTCAAAGATGATATCGCGGCAAAGCAAAAGGAGCTGGAGATCGAAGACCGGATTCTCTGGCGCAATAAGTAGTGTCAGGATCAAGAAAAGTAGCAGGCACACTCCGTGTGCCGTTCGCTGCGGAGCAGGGAGCGGACGAAACAGAGGAAACGAAAACGCTTCGCTGCGAGCAGACCCGGCGTTCAGGAGATACTCATGGAACTTTACATCATACGCCACGCCTGGGCCGGTCACTACGGGGACCCCGAGTGGCCCGATGATTTCGATCGCCCGTTGACCGAGGAGGGCAAAGAACGTTTTGCCGAGGTGGTCGCGCGGCTCGTTGAGCGGGGGTTCGCGCCGGAGATCATCGCCACCAGCCCCCTGGTCCGCTGTCGCCAGACGGCCGAGTTGGTTGCCGCCGGAGTGCCGGGCGATCCGCCGGTTGTCGAGCGGGGTGAGCTGGAGCCCGGCAGCGATTTCGACGCCATGCTTGCGTGGACGGCCGAGCAGGCCGAGACGTACGACCGGATCGCCTGGGTCGGCCACGCACCGGACGTCAGCCACCTGGCATGCGGTCTGATCGCCGAGGCAAGGGCCTGGATCCGCTTTGCGAAGGGGGCTACCGCCGCCATCCGGTTCGACGACACACCCCGGCCGGGCGAAGGCAAACTATGCTGGCTGGCAACCGCGAAGCTGCTGGGGTGCTGAAGAAGAAAGAGGGAAGAAGGAAGAGGGAAGAGGGCGTTGCGTTCCGGTCATGGCCCGGTTCTTGATTCAAACACTGCCTACTCTCCACTCCACCCATGCCAACGCTGAAGACCCTCACCCTCGGTTGTAAGGTCAACCAGTACGAGACGGAATTCGTCCGCCAGGGGCTCGCCCGGCTGGGATACCGCGAAGCAACCGACGGCGAAACGGTCGATCTGTGCATGGTGAACTCCTGCACCGTGACCGGCATCGCGGCGTCGAAGAGCCGCAAGGCCATCCGCCACTTCGCCCGCGAGCATCCCGAGGCGGAGATCGTCGTAATGGGCTGCTACGCGACCGAGGCGGCCGACGAGGTGGCCGCCTTGCCCGGCGTCGTCGAAGTCCTCACCGATAAGCGGCAGCTTCCCGAGTTTCTCGCACGCCGTGGGCTGGTCGACGTGCCGACCGGGATCGACTCATTCGGCACGCGGCACCGGGCGTATGTCAAGGTCCAGGACGGCTGCCGCATGGAGTGCGCCTATTGCATCATCCCCAAGGTGCGGCCGGAGCTGATCAGCCGGCCGATCGATCAGGTGCTCGACGAAATCCGCCGGCTCGTCGAAAACGGCTATCGCGAAATCGTGTTGACCGGGATCCATCTTGGACATTACGGCGTCGATCTGGCGAGGCAAGACTCGGGTGGGTGCCACTGGCGTCTCGCCAGTGCTTCCGGCGAACACGGGCAAGATGCCCGTGCCACCCAAACGGATCGTGCCACCCAAACGGACCTCGCAACGCTGGTTCACCAAATCGCCCAATTACCGGGTGAGTTTCGCGTGCGGATTTCGAGCATCGAGGCGGCCGAAGCGACGCCGGAATTGCTTGCGGTGATGGCCGAGTGCGGCGATCGCGTCTGCCCGCACCTGCACCTCTCGATGCAGAGTGGGTCCGACGCGGTGTTGGCGCGAATGCAGCGCCGCCAGACGGTTCGGCAGTTTATCGAGCGATGCGAAGCAGCACGCCGGGCGTTCGACTCCCCGGCGCTGACGACCGACGTAATCGTCGGCTTCCCCGGCGAGACGGACGAGGAGTTTGCCGGGACGTGCCGCGTGGTCGAGCAGATCGGCTTCTCAAAGATCCACATCTTCTGCTTCAGCCCACGGCACGGAACTCCCGCGGCCACAATGGCAGATCAAGTCCCCGGCAAAATCAAGCAGCAACGGGCAGAAGAGTTGGCAAATATCGGCCAGCGGCTGCGCCAACAATACTTCAAGAGTCTCACAGGTCGCAAGCTACAAGTGTTGGCCGAAACGCCGCACGAGAGCCATCCCGGGTTGCTGCTAGGCACTTCCGCCCGCTACGCCCCGGTCGAACTCCCCGGCGACAACGACTTGCTTGGCCAAATCGTTTCAGTAACCGCCGGCGAAGTCGTAGCAGGGCGGATTCGAGCGACGTGAAAGTAGCGGGCTTTCCGTCTGATACCACCTGACAGAAAATACCCATTTACGCAACCCTTGACATGCAACGACTCAATCGGAGAAAATCAAGAAACTCGATCTTCTTGGGCAGACGAATTGTTGGCGTTAGCGCCAACCACGCGGAAAACCGTCTGTCTGAGGAGTTACCATGGGAGACGCACTGAATGGCGATCACGTACGAAGAAAACTTGGCGAGTCAGCTACAAATGCTCGAAAGCACATGGAAACTCTTCCAGACGCATGGCGTGACGGACGACACGGAATTAGCTCTTGATTTCTGCTTCGTTACTTCCAATGAGGAGCAAGCTGTTGCCCTGTCGAGATGTCTCGACGAATGCACTGTTCAGGTACGGAAAGGCGGATTCCTGTTCTGGAAGAAATGGTATGTGGAGGGCCAGACGGAGCCCATGCGCACCACCTATGACGGGCTGAAGGAATGGCTACAGAACATGGTGGCGACGGGCTGGAAGTATGACTGCGAATTCGACGGCTTCGGAGCCCGGATGCCGTGCTGAAACGGAAATGGTAACGAACTCGTACCTCGCGCCACTGATGGCTGTTGCTACACAAAGGATGTGCGATGGAAGCGCAGCGGATCTCGGTTGCGCTGGTTGTCCTATTTGCAGATTCCGTAGATCTCGACGATCGTCTCCTGCGTATACCGCGTGATCCCCCACACTTTGGCCAGCGCCAGTGTGCGATCGGTGATTTTTGCGATGTCATCGGCGGGGATATTCACGGCCGAAAGCGAGGTGGGGGTACCGATCTTGTCGAACCATGATTTCAGGGCGGCGATGCCCTTTTCGGCCGCAGCCGTGTCGTCCTTTTCGGCCACGTCGAAGACGTTTCTGGCGAACTGGGCGATCTTGGCCGGGTCTCTTCTCGACTGGAACGTCATCCACGCGGGCATGACGATCGCAAGCCCGGCACCGTGGGCGATATCGTAGATCGCACTTAAGGGGTGCTCGAGCATGTGGCAGGGGAATTCCGTCTTACCCACGCCCGCCACGGCAAGGCGGTTCCATGCCAACGTTGCCGCCCACATCATCGTCGCGCGGCCCTGCGCGTCGGACGGGTCCTTGAGAATCATCTCCGTACACTCCATGATCGTCTTGACGAGGCCTTCCACGTAGCGGTCCTGGATGGGGGTCCACGGATCGCTGTTGTTGAAGTACCCCTCCAAAAGATGCGACATGGCGTCGGCGGCGGAATAGGCCGTGTAGTCGGCCGGAATCGTGTAGGTGACCGTGGGGTCGAGGATCGACGCCTTCGGGTGCAGCGGCTGGTAGGTAACGCCGATCTTTTCGTTGGTGTTCTCGTTCGTAATGACCGTGCCGCCGTTCATTTCGGTGCCGGTGGCGGGAATGGTCAACACGGTTACGATGGGAAGCGCCTTTTCGACGGCGGCCTTCTTGGTGTAGAAATCCCAGACATCGCCGTCGTTCGCCGCCCCGGCCGCGATCGCCTTCGATTCGTCGATGACACTGCCGCCGCCGACGGCGGCGATCACCTCGATCTTCTCCTGCTTTGCCAGCACGATGCCTTCCCGAGCATGGGAGAGGACCGGATTCGGCTTCACGCCGGGAAACTCGACAATGTCCAGCCCGGCCGCCCGCAACGATTCGGCGGCCTGATCGTAAACGCCGTTTCGCTTGATGCTGCCCTTGCCGTAGACCAGCAAGACCTTGTTGCCAAAACGGCTTGCCTCGTTGCCGAGTTGAGGAATCGTCCCGCTGCCGAAGATGATCTTGGTGGGATTGTGGAAAGTAAATGGCCGCATACGGAAACTCCTTTCGTCCAGCGTAATGGCGCCCGGCGGCGGCGTCAATCTTCTGTCCGTCCTGGGGTGCATCAGTCCCTTTAACCTGTGCGGGCTGGTGGCCCATAGCTCATTAGTGCTATGATTCGGCCTAGCACCGCTTGGCCCGATCTGCTAGACTCCCGCCGCTTTTTTCTGGGGCACACCATGCGCGGAATAGGAACCTCGGGTAAACGGAATTGCCTCTTATGGAGTTAGTGATGAACGGGAAACGGATTTGCTGCCTTGTGGCGTTGGGTACGGCCTGGGCACTGGGGGGATCGGCGGACGCCGCGGGGCCTTTTGACCAACTGCTGAGTCTTCGGCGGGTCGAGGCCGATCCCGACAAATCGTACCGGGTCACCGAAGACAACGGGCCCTGGATGATCATGGCCTGCAGTTTCTCCGGCGACGGGGCGGAACAACAGGCCCGCGAGCTGGTGCTCGAGCTTCGCAAGCGATACAAGCTCCCCGCGTACGTTTACAAGATGCACTTCGCCTTTGGTGAGGAGACGGGCCGGGGATTCGACCGGAGGGGAAGGGCCTGGAGAATGGGTTTCGGGGCTGAAAGGGGAGGAGGGGGGACTTCGGAAATCCAAGAGGTGGCCGTACTGGTCGGCGACTACCAGGCGGTCGACGATCCCGACGCCCAACGTACGCTCCGCAAGCTGAAATATACCCGCCCGCAGTCCCTTGAAGTCAATGAAAGGAAAAAAACCAGCCAATCGCTGGCCGGATGGCGCATGATCCAGAAAGACGCACAGGCGTGGCTCGGCAGCAACAAGAAAGATAAGGGACCGATGGGCCACGCCTTCGTGACGACCAATCCCCTCTTGCCCAAGGACGTCTTCGCGCCCAAGGGCATCGATCCGCTGGTAGTGGAAATGAACAAGGGAGCGAAGCACAGCCTGTTGAATTGCCCGGGCAAGTACACCGTCCAGGTGGCCACCTTCAGGGGAAATGTCATTATCGAACAGAGCGAGATCCAGGCAATCGAAAACGGCGACAAGAAAATGAAAAGCCAACTTGACAAGGCGGCGATGAAGGCGCACAAACTCACCGAGGCGCTGCGGATCAAGGGCTGGGAAGCCTACGAGTTCCACGACCGCAATGCCAGCATCGTGACCGTCGGCAGCTTCCATTCGGTCGGCACGCCGCGACCCGACGGCAAAACCGAAATCAATCCGGGTATCTACGAGATCATGCAAATCTTCGGTGCCGGCAAGAAAGCTCTCGCCGAGAGGAAGGTCAACTCGCTGGTCGGCATCCCCTTCGACATCCAGGCTGTACCCGTCGAGGTCCCCAAACGGTCGATCAGCCGCGAATTGGCGAGTGATCCGCTATAAAAAAGGGGAAGCGGGGAGAGTTGTAGGGTGGGACCAGCGGCCGTTAGGCCGCGCCGGCCCACCAAATTTACTCACAACCACTCCGTGTGCCGTCCGCTGCCCCGCCATGGCGGCCACTGCACATTCCCATCAACCCGCGACCGTTGGCCGCGACCGTTTCTGTGAAAACGTCGCGCTCCCGTGACTCGACCAACGCCGCGCGCCCGACATTGAACCGACCATGCGAGGGCTTCCGCGCGCGGCTGCGATCGTGTATCTTGCACGGCGGACGAATCACCACCTTGAAACGGCGACGCCCTCCATGCCGACGAAACCGCGGATCGTGCTCGGAACGAAAAACCGCAAGAAGGGCCTCGAATTGGCCCGGCTGCTCGAACCGGCGGGAATCGAGCTGTCTACCCTGGCCGATTTTCCCGAGGCAATCGACGTGGTCGAGGACGGTGATACGTTTGCCGCCAACGCCGCGCTGAAAGCCACCGGGCAGGCGCGGCACTTGGGCCGCTGGGTGCTGGGTGAAGACAGCGGGCTTGAGGTCGATGTCCTCGGCGGGGAGCCGGGGGTGTTCTCCGCGAGATACTCGGGGCCGGACGCCACCGACGAGTCGAACAACCGGCTGCTGCTCGAAAGACTCGGCGAAACGCCCCTTGCGGAGCGGACCGCCCGGTTCGTCTGCCACATGGCGTTGTCCGACCCGTCAGGCACGATCCGGATCGAAAGCGAGGGCTCGTGCCGCGGCCGGATCCTCTTCGAGCCGCAAGGCAACGGCGGATTCGGCTACGATCCCCTGTTCGAGATCGTCGAGTATCACCGCCCCTTCGCCGCGATGGGCCCGGCCGTCAAGGCCCATCTGAGCCATCGCAGCCGGGCGGCAGGCCGGATGGCCTCGAAGCTGCTCGCACTTAACGTCGATAGTCTTGGATGACGGTTACTATAAAGCCGCGACCGGCGAGGCTGTGACTTTTTGGCGTTTGACACGTTCAGTCTGTAGGGAACGCCCTCTGTGGCGTTCCGGGAAGCAGCAACGAGCGTGTTTTCCGGGTTTCGGAACGCCACAGAGGGCGTTCCCTA
>Ga0180432_10003232_pt1 | contig 23585 bp, 20 predicted proteins | sample SS_ome_10_FD_132414 | JGI IMG/M metagenome (GOLD analysis project Ga0180432, IMG submission 132414) | Hypersaline lake sediment archaeal communities from the Salton Sea, California, USA - SS_1_MS_2 metaG | ecosystem: Environmental > Aquatic > Non-marine Saline and Alkaline > Hypersaline >... | reverse complement strand
TGGGACATGTTCATCAGCTCGGGCATGCGCATGTGCGAGGTGAACCCCTGGCGGGTCACCCGCGAGCGCGGGCCGGTCGCCTGCGACTTCAAGGCGATCTTCGACGAGGCCAACTACAAGTTCAAGAACCTGGACCTGCACCCGCCCGAGTACCCGGAGAACCTGAGCGAGTTCGACGAGGAGATGGCCGCTTTTGCCGCGTCCAGCCACCAGGGCCAGGCGCACGTCTCGGACCTGGGGGGCGAGCTCGTGCTTCCCCTGACCTTCGGGGGTGGAGCCAGCACCATCGTGACCGAGACGCTCACCATCTCCGGCGGCAGCCCCATGTTCCTGTCCGACTTCGGCGGCAACCCGCCCTATGAGCGCATGCACGAGACCGCGCGCATCTGCTTCGACCACCGGCTGGGCCAGGCGCGGCTGTTGCTCGTGCTCGGGGGAATCGCGAACAACACCCAGATCGACGTCACCTTCCAGGCCATTGCCGACGCGCTGGTGGGTTGGGCCGAGGCGCACGGCCCCCCGAACATCCCGGCCGTGGTGGGTCGCGGCGGGCCGGGCCTCGTGCAGGGGCTGCTGGCCGTGCAGCAGGCCTTCGAGCAGCTGCACATGCCCTACGTGATCTTCGGTCCGGACACGCCCATCACCCTGGTGGCCGAGTACGCGGCCCGGCTGGCCCAGGCGATCCGGGCCATGGAGGAGGGCGGCCATGCGCATTGACAGCCTGGCGAACCTGCTGCGCAAGGGCGACCGTGTGGCCGTCAGCAACATCACCGGCCGAGAGGCGAGCAAGGTGAGCGTGGACAGCCAGGCCTACGCGGACAACATCGTGGGCGGCTGGGCACTGGGCAAGGGCGGGACCGTTCTGCGCTGTCCGCGCGGGCGCGACATCCCGGTCTTCGGCACCTGCGAGGAGCTGCGCAAGGGCCTGCCCGCGGAGCAGCAGCCCAACCGCGTGGTCGTGTACTCGCCCCCGGAGGCCGTGTACGGCGAGGTGAAGGAGGCCGTCTACCACCTCGCCGACACCCTGGAGGCCCTGTTCGTCATCACCGAGAACGTATCCATCGAGGTCACGGCCAAGATCCACTGCCTGGGCCACGAGGCCAACGTGGATGTGATCGGATGCAACGCCCTCGGCGCGGTGAACCCCCACGACCACGTACGCGTGGGCGCGGTGGGCGGCAGCGACCCGGAGGGCACGTTCCGGCCCGGGAGCGTGGCCATCGTGTCGAACTCGGGCAACATGGTCAACACCATCGCCAGCTACCTGCGCACCGCGGGCTTGGGCGTGTCCACGGGGGTGTCCACGGGCAAGGACGTGCTCATCCTCACGCCGCTGAAGGAGTACCTCGCCCTCGCCGAAGCGGACCCGCGCACCAAGCTCGTGATCCTGTACATCGAGCCCGGCGGCCTGTACGAGCAGGAGGCCATCGACTGGGCACGCGAGTCCGGCTTCTCCAAGCCGATCCTGGTGTACGTGGCCGGCGAGCTCGCCGAGCAGGCGGGCGTGAGCCTGGGGCACGCGGGCGCGGTGGTGGAAGGCCCGGCCACGAGCGCCCGCGGCAAGATGGCCCTGTTCGACGAGTACTTCGGCCTGCCCCCGTTCAACCCGGACGAGCGATACCGGCGCACCGACAAGCTCAAGCAGGGCCTCAAGCGCGGCATGCGCGCGCGCGCGCTCCATCACCTGCCCGGCGCGGCCATGCTCGTGTACTACACGCTCGGCTGGCGCCGCGACTTCGAGATTCGCCAATCCATGCGCCTGAACCCGTGGCTCGTGAACTTCGGCGAGCTGGGCGCGAAGATGAGTCCCAAACTCCTGGTCCAGTCCGGCGAGATCCCGGACCCGTACCGGCGGGTGTTCCGCCAGCACGGACGGGCCAGTCTGGGGCTCTCGCCCGTGCGCCGGTCCATGCGCTCGGCCTCGCACGCGAGCTCCACGGACGGCGAGACCACCCGGATCTTCGGCACGAACCTGACCAAGCTCATGGCGTCGGCCCGATTCGGCGAGGCGCTGATTCTCTCCTGGACGGGCTGTCCGCCGCGCACGGACTGGGAGGCGACCCTCGTGGAGATGTGCCTGATCGCCGCGCTCACCAACGGCCCGGGCACGCTCTCCGCGCAGGCGGCCAAGCTGTCCGCCTCGGCCGGCAACAGCCCGCACACCGGCATGATCGCCACGCTCTCGGCGATCGGCGACGTGCACGGCGGCAACGGGCAACGGGCCGTGCAGTACCTCACGCGCATCTTCCAGGACACCGACCTCGCCGACCCGTACGACCCCGAGCACGGCATCGACCTCGACCGGCTGGCCCACCAGGTGGCCGAGCGCTTTCGCAAGCACAAGGCCGCGGCCAAGGAGTCGGGCCTCGAGTACGAGCGCATCCCCTGCCTGGGGCACCCGGTGTTCCGGGGCCGGCCCGTGAACCTGGACCCGCGCGAGCAGGCGGTCAGCCGCGCGATCGAGGCCCGCGGCGCGTACAACGTGTTCCTGGACTTCTACCACCGCCTGGCGCGGGCGCTGCACGAGGTGGGCGTGGCGAACTCGGTGTGGGCGGTGAACGTGGACGCGGCCGTGGCCTGCGTGTGGCTGGGCGTGTGCTGGCCGCACCTGAAGGAAAAGCGCATGACCCTCCAGCGCGCCGGAGACATCGCCCTCCTGGCGTTCGCGCTCGGGCGCGCCGCGGGCGGGGCCGCGGAGTTCCTGGACCACCAGGACCACGGCACGCCGATGGACATGCGCATCCCGATCGACGAGTGCACGGCCCTCACTCCGCCGCGGGAGTAGGGTCCGCTGCCGGCCGCACCGCCCTGGGACGTACCGCATGGCGAAGCGCGAGAAGCCGGCGCGATTCATCCAGAACACCATCGCGCTCGTGTACGACTTCGACGGCACCCTGACCCCGCAGCCCATGCAGGCCTACACCGTGCTCAAGGACCTGGGCATCCGGTCCGATACGTTCTGGGACGAGGTCGAGGCCGAGGAGAAGCGCACTCACGGCGACCGCATCCTCACCTACATGCGGCTTCTCATCGACCGGGCCGAACGGGGCGAGCTCCACTGGAACCCGCAGGCCTTCAAGCGCATGGGCCGCAGCGTCGAGTACTATCCGGGCGTGGAGCGCTGGTTCGACCGGATCAACGCGCACGTCGCCCGCGCCTCGGCGCGCAAGGTCCGGGTCAAGCACTACGTCATCTCCTCGGGCATGAAGGAGATCCTCGACGGCATCCGGATCCGCCGCCGATTCGCGCGCATCTATGCCTGCGAGTACTTCTTCGACCAGCACCAGCGGCCGATCTTCCCCAAGGTGGTGATCAACGACACGAACAAGACCCAGTTCCTGTTCCGGATCAACAAGGGCCGCGAAGACCTCGACGAGAGCATCAACGAGTACATGCCCGAGTCGATACGGCCCATCCCGTTCTCGAATATCCTGTACATCGGGGACGGGCTCACGGACGTCCCGTGCATGACCGTGACCAAGAAGCACGGCGGCCACGCGGTCGCGGTGCACCGCAGCCGCAGCGCGCCCGCCATCGACACCTGCCGCCAGCTCCTGGACGGCGGGCGCATCGACTACTTCGCGCCGGCCGACTATCGCGAGGGCAAGCTGCTGGACAAGCGGGTCCGGCTCATCCTCGACCTCATGGTCGCTAGGATCCGGTGCGAACGCGAGGCATTCGCCTGTCGGCGAGAGGCACAGCGCCGCAGACAAGACGACTGAGCAAAGGAGACGCCAGGACATGAGCCCGGCCTCGGCCTTCGATAGGAGCCGGGGCTCGAGGGCTCTTCGAGTCTATGCCCGAGAAGAGAGCGAATCCCCGCTCATCGCGCGCCGCCGCACTCCGCGTCCGGCCCGAGGAAGTCCGCATGACTTGATTGCGAAGAAAGGAAACGTATGCGCCCCGTGCTGCTCCCGGTTCCTCGCAATGTACAGTGGAGAGACGCGTCCGTCGATCGAAAGTCCTTCGCGGAGGTCCGGGTCTCCGACGAATGCCTTCGGCCCGAAGGCGAAGCTCTCGCGCGGCTGCTCGGCGGCCTTCCACTGCGCGTCCGGCCCGAGGCAGGCTACGCGCTCACGGCCCATGTCCGCCCGCGCGCACGCACCCAGGCGCCGCCCGGCCCGCCGCGGGCCAACGCGCCCGACGTTGCCGACGGGTATGCCCTGTCCCTGGACAAGACGGGCCTGCGCGTCGCGGGGGCGGACGCGCGCGGCGCGTTCTACGGGGTGCAGACCCTGCGCCAGATCGCCGACCAGAGCGACGGAAGGCGCCTCCCCGCGGTGGAGATCCGCGACTGGCCGGACATGCGCCTGCGCGGAGGCATGGTCTGCTATCACATGATCAACGAGACCACCCCCTACACCGCGCCGAACTTCGACAACCTGCTCGCTCTGCTCGACCGGTTCGCCGCGCTCAAGCTCAACACCGTGCTGTTCGAGCCCGAGGCCATGTTCCCGTATAGCAGGCATCCGGAGCTTCCGTGCGAGCTCGCCTTCACGCCCGAGCAGATTCAGGCCCTGGTCGAGCGCGCGGCGGTCAACCGCCTGGAGATCATGCCGCTCGTGCAGTCGCACGGGCACGCGGACTTCATTCTCGGGCACGAGCAGCACGCCCACCTGCGCGAGGTGCCCCATGCCCCTCAGCAGTTCTGCGCGAGCAAGCCCGAGTCGCGGCGCCTCTACTTCGAGATCGCGGACGAGGTGATGGCAGCCTTTCCCGATGCGCGCTATTTCCACCTCGGCGGCGACGAGGTCGGCCGCCTGGGAAGCTGCCCCGCCTGCGCCAAGCGCGTGGCCGAGGCGGGGCCCTGGGGGGTGCTTCTCGATCACATGGTCCCGCTGTGCCGCGGCGTGCTCGAACGAGGGTTCACGCCCGTGATCTGGGGCGACTACTTCGAATTCAGCCAGGACAAGGTCGACGGCCTGCCCAAAGAGACGGTCATCATGTACTGGAATTACGAGTTGCGGCCGTGGCGGCCGTGGGCCGCGGACTTCTTTTTGCGTCACGGCTATCGCCTGATCGGCGCCTCGGGCGTGCGCGCGGGCGGCAGGACCTGCTTCGCGCCGGACTACACCTCGCACATCGACACCGTGTTCGACCACCCCAACGAACTGCGCCGCACCGACTCGCCCCTGGTGGAGGGCATGGTCGGCACCGACTGGCCCAAGGGCGGGTCGCACGCCTGCACCGCCTACGGGCTCCACGCGCATGCGGCCGCGTCCTGGAGGCGGATGAGTCGAAAGAGCTTCGACGCCCTGTACGACCGCTTCCGCTTCGGCGTGGACGGCGTGTCCATCCCGCGGGTGTACAAGATCCTCTCCTTCCCCGGGCTCAAGGCCGCGTACTGCGAACGCATGCGCGCGTTCAACGTGCACACGCGCTACGACTTCCACGGCCTCCCCTTCCGGCGGCGCGTGGGCACCTACGCGGGAGAGGAGAACCGCGCGCTCGTGCTACGCGACATCGCCAAGTACGAACGCGGGCTGGCCAAGGCCCGGCCCCTCCTGGAGAAGGTCGCCGCCCGGGCCGCGGGGGGCGAGGAAGAATTGGAGGCGATCGAGCTGGCGCTGGACTCGTTCGAGCATCGCTGCCGGCTTGCGCGGCTCGTCGACACGATGGTCCGGCTCGGCCGCAAGCGCTCGCGTCTGTCCTCGGAAAGGCTTCAACCCCTCAAGGACGAGGTCCAGGCCGTGTGCAAGGATCTGCGCGCCCTGGCCAAGCGGACCGAGACAATCCTCCGGCGGGAGGCCTTTCCGCCCTGCGCCAAGCGCTACAACGAACTCGCGTTCGATCCGGACATCGCCGCCTGGCTCAAGGAGCGGCTCAAGCGTCTGCGTCGGCTCGCCGGCCAGCGGGAAGAGTATGTCTCCAACGCGGTCTCCGCCCGCCAGGCCGAGGTGCTCTACCTGGAGACCCGCGGCACGCCGCGCGAACGCGGCCGCCAGCAGGGCGAGCACTTTCGCCGGCGCATCCGCAGCGCCCTGGAGGCGCGGCGCGCGGCCCCGCGAGGCGACGCCGATGCCGAGAAAGAGGCGAGATTCGCGGACAACGTCCGCGCGTACCTGTCCGCGGACTTCCCTGCGATGCTCGAAGAGATCGAGGGCATGGCCCAGGGCGCCGACGTCTCGTTCCAGGAGATGCTCGCCTACCACAACTGGCTGGACCTGGCCGCCAAGGTGGGCCAATATTCGAGCGTCGCCTTCAGCGGCAATGCCCTGCTTATGGGCAAGACTCACGACATCTGTGCGCACCAGCGCGCCGCGTCCCTGATCCATCACATGACGCTGGAGGATGGGCGGCGCGCCATTTCCCTCGGACTCGCGGGCACGGTCTGGTGCGCGGGCGGGATGAACAGCGACGGCCTGGCCTTCGGCGCCAACTCCACGCCCCGCCCCCTGCATCCGCCGTCCACGGGCATGTTCATCCAGACCGCGCTGCACGCGGTGCTGCTCGGGTGCGCCACTACGGACGCGGCCGTGCGAATGCTTCGCGAGACGCCCTGGACGGGCAAGGGATCCAACATCGTGCTCGCGGACGCGAACGGTCGACTCGCGGCCGTGGGCAAGGCGGGCGAGCAGTCGGAACTCGAGACCCGCCAAATCGGCTGGCTCTTTCGGACGAACCACTACATGACCGACGCCCTGCGCGAGGCTTGTGTTCCGTCGCACGATCCGGACAAGGGATACAACCCGAAGTACGATTCCTCCCTGCGGCGCATGGAGGAGTTCGCGGCCATCACGCGCACGCGCTCCTACTGTTCGATCGAGGACATGTTCGAGGTGCTCTCGCACCATTTGCCCAGGGCGGGCGGAACGCTCATGGGGTCCATCTGCCGCCATGCCGAGCCTCCGGGCGAGACACTGCTCGCCGTTGCCGCAGACATCTCCAACGGCCGGTTCTACGTGACCGGCACGTATCCATGCGACCGACATTTTCGGGAGTTTCGGGTCTGAACTGACGTAACGGATAGGAGCGGGAGACAGGCATGAGTGAACAGAGCCCCATGAAGCCGTCCGACTGGCGCAACTTCAACCGTCTTTGCGCGCGGCCCCAGCGCGTGGTGTGGGCCGTGGCCGAGCACCAGGGCCGGCGCAGCATCTGCCCGCTGGGCTGGAAGATGAACACCTCGGCCAAGCCGCCCATGATGGCGGTGAGCATCGCGCCGAGCCGGTTCACGCACGAGCTGGTCACCGGCGCGCGAGAATTCGTGCTCGCCTGGCCGGGCGAGGACCTGGCCGAGCCGACGCTGTTCTGCGGCACGCACTCGGGTCGGGACACCGACAAGTTCCAGGAGACGGGTCTCACCGCCCTGCCCGCGTCCGAAGTGAACGCGCCGCTCGTGGCCGAGTGCGTCGCGAACCTGGAGTGCCGCCTGGCCGGGACGCTGGCCACCGGCGACCACACCATCTTCGCCGCCGAGATCGTGGCCGTGTGGGCCCACAAGACCCCGAAGCGGCAGCTGTGCACCGTCGGCGCGGAGGGCGGGTACGAAGTCCTGCTCGAGGGCTCGGGCTACCGGTTCGGGGTGGTGCGCGCCTGAGCGGAGCGCCGGCATGGGCATCGCGTGTCCCGGGTGCGGGCGCCAGTACGACGTGACCCTGTTCCAGTTCGGGCGCACCGTGCGCTGCGCGTGCGGCCACCTCGTCAGCGCACAGGCGCCGCACCGTCCCGCCGCATTGAACGCCGTACCAGGAGGGGAGCCGCCCGGCTCCGGACGCGTGGCCAGCCTGGCGCGGCTCGTGCGCGTCTCCGGCGCGCGGGTTCTGGATCTGGGCACGGGCCGGGGTGAGGACGCGCTTGCGCTCGCCGCGCGCGGGGCCGCACAGGTGATCGGCGTGGACCTGCGCGAGGATCGCCTGGCCGCCGCCGAGCGCCGGCGCCGCGCCTTGGGCCTGGCAGGTGTCAGCTTCCTGTGCCGCGACGCGCGCCGCATCGACGAGGCCGAGCTCGGACGATTCGACCTGTGTCTGTGCGCGGGCCTCCTGTACCACATGCGCAACCCCTTCAACCTTCTCAAGCGCATCCGCAACGCGTGCCGCGACCTGGTGCTCGAGACGCACGTCGCGCCCCGCACGCTTTTCGGGTGGCTGCGCATGGAGCCCGAGTACCGCCGCCACCTGGGCCTGCGCGTGCGCACGGCGGTGTTGGACGAGGTCTCCTTCCGGGGACGGCTGAAGGTCTACCCGCCGGGCACGCAGCTCGCCGCCGCGTCCGGGTCCGTGGACTCGCGCGTCACGTTCTGGCTCACGCGGCCCGCGCTCGCGCGCGCCCTGGATCTGGCCGGATTCTCGACCGAAGCGTCGTATTTCGCTCGCGCTGCGCCCGGACAGCCGCCAATCGAGGTGCGCACGGGCCCGTGCACGAGCAAGGTATTCGTCCACGCGCGGGTGCGCGCCCCGGAGGAACAGGTCGCCGCGGGCTCGGGAACCATCGAGGGCCCGGCGATGCTCGCCTCGCCGAACTCCTAGGCGCCCAACGGCCCAGAGGCGCATTTCCCCTTGCGCCTGCGCGCGCCTGGGCGTACGCTCGAGAGGACCGCGCACCTGCGTGTACGCAGCAGACGGAGACGACCATGGGGCTGTGGGACCGGCCGCGCGAACTTCCTACGTTTCTGCGGGGGGTGCTGTTCGGCCTGCTCGTGGGCGCCGCGGTCGGTGTGTGCATCCAGCCCCGCGTGATGGGGTACATGCAGCAGGAGTTCCTTGTCATCTACCTGCTCCTGTTCTTGCCGCTCACCCTGTACATCGCGCTTCGATTCCTGCTCGCGCCGGAACTGCGATGGGCCCGCAACGCGATCGCGGACCGACTCGCGGCCGCGGGCACGGAGGCGATCGACACGGTCCGGTTCGGTGCGGAGACCGTGGCCGGGATCGGATGCGTGCTGATGATCGCCACGTCGGTGGGCGCGTATTTCATCGAGGCACTGGCGCACAACGGAGTCCGTACGCTGGCCGTTTTGCTGCTCCTGGCCGCGTACTTGGCCAACGCGCTGGCCGAGGCCGGCGCGGACCGGCGGGTCCGCCGGCGCAGGCGCCGGCCCTGAGGCCCGAGGACAAAGACATCAACCGACCGAGTGAGGAGGAACCGTATGACTGCGCAACTCGCGCTCTTCGGAGGTCCCAAGGCCGTGACGGCCGACCCCACTGACCAGTGGGCCCGGCCCGTGGAGGAACAGAAGCGGGCCGTATGCGAGCTCCTGGACCAGGGGAGACTCAGCTTCTCGGGCAGCGGCGTGCCCAAGGCCTTTGAAGAGGAGTTCCGCGACTACATCGGGTGCAAGTACGTGCTTACCACGAGCCACGGCCACCTGGCGCTGGCGAGCGCCTTTTTTGCCGCGGGCCTGGGCGCGAGCGACGAGTTCATCCACCCCACGCTCGGGTACATCGGCGGGTACGCCGGGGCCCTGCACACGGGCGCGCGGCCCGTGTTCTGCGACGTGGACCCGCAGACCCTTCTCACGGATCCGGACGACGTGGCGCGGCGCATCACCGACCGCACCCGCGTTGTCAACCCGATCCACCGGCACGGCAAGGTCTGCGACATGGATGCGCTTCTGGCCCTGTGCGACCGGCACGGCCTCGTGCTCGTAGAGGACGCCGCGCACGCCCACGGCAGCGAGTGGGACGGCCACAGGATCGGGAGCATCGGTCACATCGCGTGCTTCAGCTTCCAGGGCGCGGACCCCGTGGGCAAGCCCGTGACCAGCGGCGAGGGCGGCGCCATCGCCACGAACGACCGGCGTCTGTACGAGGGCGCGCTTGTGTATTGTCACCTGCACCGCGGCGGTTCGGCCGAGGAGGTCACCGACCCCGTGTTGCGCAAGCTCGACAGGCAATTCCTGGGCTGGAAGTGGCGCGCCCATCCGCTTGCCCTGGCTCTGGCGCGAGTGTCGCTCGCCAGCCTGGACGAGCGCATTGCGGGATTTGCAGCCGCTCGCGACGAGCTCCTGGAAGGCCTGCGCGGCGTGCCGGGCCTGCGCTATCCGCCTCCCTACCCCAAGGCCAAGGGCGCGGAGGTCTACGGCCACATCCAGCTCGTGTACGACCCAGAGGCCTGGGACGGACTGCCCGCCTCACGCGTGATCGAGGCCCTACGGGCCGAGGACGCGCCGGTGGAGCTGGAGGAGCGCGGGCTCGAGCACCTGCGGGCGCTCTTCACCCAGGACCTGCCCGGGCTGTGGGGCCCGGGGCACCCGGGTCCGGCGGACCAGCCCCTGCCCCGGTACGCGCGCGGCGACTTTCCGGTGGCCGAGTCCCTGCACGGACGAGTCTTCCACCTGCGCGGCTGGGTGGAACCCGCCCCCGGGCTTGTCGGCCAGGTGGCGGCGGCCTTTGCCAAGGTCTACGAACATCGCGACGCCCTGCGCCAGACGGCGCAGCCCGCCGGGGGAGCTTCTTCCGAAAGGTAGAAGGTTCGGCCGAGGCATCGGTGCGCCGGGCCGCGCTCGCGCCCGCCGGACTACTCCAGGCCCAGGGTGGACCCGGGCGCGAAGATACCGGTGGGCGGCACGCCCTCGGGCGGCTCCACCCGGATGGTTACCGTGCGCGTGCCCCACTGCCGCGCCTGCCAGTGGTACAGAAACCGCACGTCGATGTGCACGCGGCCCTGGCCATGCCAGCTCCTGCGCATGGCGGGCCCAGTGTCGTCCACTTCGGCCGTGCCGTACCCGGGCACGGTCACCCGCGCGCCGTAGGGGATCACCGTGGGGTCGGATGCGATGCCGCGCCGCCACGCGCTCGTGCCCAGGGACGTGCGCCCATCCGCGAATCGGCCGCAGCATCGCTTGCACGGGCAATAGGCGGTCGCGCGCGCGGTAAGAACCCGCGCCTCGGGGGCCTGCGCCTGCACGGGCGCCGGCTCGAGCTCCTGCAGCAGAGAGACGGCGATCGGCTCCGATGAAGGGACGTCTCTCTCAGGGGCGCTGGCCCCGGCCTCGCGCGCCGGTCCAGCGGGCTCGTGCGCGCACGGGGCCATACTCACGGCCATCAGCGTGGCCGGCTCGCGCCGCGCGGCCTCGGGCTCGGTGCGCGCAGGCGTCCGCGGGCCGCGGCCGCACCACAGCAGCGTCAGGCACAGGGTCCACAGGCAGGCCGCACCGGCCCATCCGCAACGCGTCACGCAACGTCCTCCTCGTCCGATTCGCCCCAGCCGCATACCATATACCGAAGGCGAGAAATGTCACGCGAAAACATACACTCCTGGCGCCGCGGGGACGTGCGCCGCTGCGCGGGCTTGACCACCCTCCGGGCCCCATTATAATGCAGGCTCGACGGGCACGCCCGGGCCGAGACGCGACGGTCGATTTCTTGTGCGGCTCGGAGCCCCATGGAGAAAGGACGCTATGCCTCCTCGAATCGAGATCTACGACACCACGTTGCGCGACGGCAGCCAGGGCGAAGGCGTGAGCTTCTCGGCGCTCGGCAAGATCGAGGTGGCCCGCAAGCTCGACGCGTTCGGCGTGGACTTCATCGAGGGCGGCTGGCCCGGGTCCAACCCCAAGGACATGGAGTTCTTCGCCGCGGCGCGCAACCTGTCCCTGCGCCACGCGCGCATCGCCGCGTTCGGCAGCACGCGCCACGCGAAGAACACCCCGGGCCGGGACCGCAATCTGCGCCAGCTCGTCCAGTCCGGCGCGCCCGTGGTGACCATTTTCGGCAAGAGCTGGGACCTCCACGTCACCGACGCGCTGCGGGTGACCCTGGACGAGAACCTGGAGATGATCCGAAGCTCGATCCGGTATCTGAAGAAGCGATGCGAGACCCTGTTCTACGACGCAGAGCACTTCTACGACGGGTACAAGGCCGACGCGGACTACGCCCTGAAGACCCTGCGAGCCGCCGTGGACGCGGGGGCACAGAGGCTCGTGCTCTGCGACACGAACGGGGGCACCCTCCCCGCGGACATCGAGGCAATCACGCGCACGGTCATCGACCGGTTCCCGCAGGCACTCGTGGGCATCCACACGCACAACGACTGCGGCTTGGCCGTGGCGGGCGCGGTGGCCGCGGTGCGCGCAGGCGCGCGGCACGTGCAGGGGACCATCAACGGCATCGGCGAGCGGTGCGGCAACTGCGACCTTACGTGCCTGCTTCCCATCCTCGAGCTCAAGATGGGCTACGCGTGTGTGGGCCGCAAGAACCTGCGTCAACTGACCGAACTCAGCCGCTATGTGTACGAACAGGCCAACGTCCCCTTCCTGGACCGGCAGCCGTTCGTGGGCAAGAGCGCCTTCGCGCACAAGGGCGGCATCCACGTCTCGGCCGTACAGCGCAACGAGCGCACCTACGAGCACGTGACCCCCGAGTCGGTGGGCAACGAGCGACGAGTGCTCGTGAGCGAGCTCTCGGGCAAGAGCAATATCCTGGCGCGCAGCAACGTGGACCTGAGCCGCAAGCCCGAGGCCATGAGCAAGGTGCTCAGCGAAATCATGGAGCGCGAGCTCGCGGGGTACGCCTACGAGTCCGCGGACGCGAGCTTCGACCTGCTGGTCCGCCGCACCCTGGGAACCCTGGAGCCGTCCTTTACGATCGAGGGCTTCCGCGTGATCTCCGAGGCCCCGGGCCAGGGCCAGCGCATGAGCGAGGCCACGGTGCGCGTGCGCGTGAACGACGTCCTGGAGCACACCGTGGCCGAGGGCGAGGAGGGCCCGGTGGGCGCCCTGGACCGGGCCCTGCGCAAGGCCCTGGTGCCGCACTACCCCGCCGTGGCCGAGGTCCGCCTCTCGGACTACAAGGTGGTGATCGTCAACCCCTCCAAGGCCACGGCCGCGAGCGTGCGCGTGACCATCGAGAGCGCCGACCATTCGGACGTGTGGTACACCGTGGGCGCGAGCGCGAACATCATCGAGGCAAGCGCCCTGGCCCTGGCCGACGCCTACGAGTACAAGATCACCAAGGATCGCACCCCTGCCGGGCGCGCGAGCGCTCGGACCCGGCGGCAACGAGCCGCTCGCTGAGGGGGACCGCTCGTGCTCGGCCAGCGACATGCCAAGGTCGTGGTGATGGGGCTGGGCAGCTTCGGCGGCGGGGTGGGGGCCGCGCGATTCTGGGCCAACCTCGGCAGCCAGGTGACGGTCACGGATCTCAAGCCCGCCGAAGAGATCCAGGAATCGATCGACGCGCTGCACGGCCTGCCCTGCCGGTTCGTACTGGGCGAACACCGCGAGGCCGACTTCGCCAAGGCCGACCTGGTGGTGGTCAACCCGGCGGTGAAGCCCGGCAACAGGTTCGTGCGCCTAGCACGGGCGGCGGGCGCGCGCATCACCACCGAGATCGGCACCGTGTTCCGGCTCTTGCACGGTCCCACCTTCGGCGTGACCGGCTCAAGCGGCAAGAGCACCACCACGGCGCTCCTGGGCGCGATGCTCGCCGCAGCGAACCCGCGCACCCTGGTCGGCGGCAATCTGGGCGGGTCGCTCCTCGACCGCCTGGCCGGCCACCCCCCGACCGCGCCGGTGGTGCTGGAGCTGTCCAGCTTTCAGCTCCACTACCTCGCCGCGCAAAAGATGTCTCCGTGCACGGCCGTGGTCACGAACCTCGCGCCCAATCACCTGGACTGGCACGGCTCGGTGGAGGCCTACTACGCGGCCAAGGAGAACCTGATCCGGTTCCAGTACCCCGAGGACGTGGCGGTACTCAATGCCGAGGACCCGGTCCTGCGCACCTGGGCGCGGCGCGCGCGCGGACGCGTGGCCCTGTTCGCCCGCGACGATCCGGACTGGCCCAACGCCGCGTTCGTGCGCGCGGGCGAGGTGATCGTGCGCATGGCCGGCCACGAGGAGACCGCCTTCCCGGCGGACGCGCTGCGCCTTCCGGGCGCGCACAACCTGGACAACGCCCTGGCGGCGACCGCGGCCGCGTACCTGTACGCGCGCGACGTCGGTCCCCTGGCGCGGGGGGCCGCCGAGTTCACGGGCCTGCCGCACCGACTGGAGCACGTCGCCACGGTGGACGGGGTGGCGTGGTACAACGACTCCATCGCCACGACCCCCGAGTCGGCCATCGCCGCGCTGCGCGCGTTCTCCTGTCCGAAGGTCCTGATCGCGGGCGGATCGGACAAGGGCAGCTCCTTCGAGGCCCTGGGCCGCGAGATCGCGCGCGAGGCGCACACCGCGCTCCTGCTGGGCGCCACCGCTCCCGCGCTGCGCGCCGCGGTGGAGGCCGCCGGCGGCGGGGCTCGCACCGAGATCGTGCCCGACTTGGCCACGGCGCTGCAACGCGCGCGGGCCTGCTGCCCCTCGGGCGGGGTGGTGCTCTTGAGCCCCGCCTGCGCGTCCTACGACCTGTTCCGCAACTTTCAGGACCGCGGCGACCAGTTCCGCAAGCTCGTGCTGAAGATGGTCTCCCAGGCTCAGGCCTGACGGGTCGGCCGGCAGCCGTCCCAGCGAGAGGAACGCCCCATGGACTCGAGCAACCCGCCTGCCTCGAACCGCAAGACCGGCGGCGCGTCTCGGCCGCCGCCAGGCGCCGGGGCCCCCTTCACCCTGCGCGACCGGTGGCTGCGCACCATGCACTACCAGACCGTGGACCGTCGACCCAACTTCGAGTTCGGATACTGGAACACCCTGTATGCCGCCTGGCACGAACAGGGCCTGCCGCGTCGAGTGACGAACGAATCCGAGGCCTACGCCTTTTTCGGGATCGAAGACTGGATCCAGGCCCGCCCCGAGGTGGGCCTGTTCCCGCCGTTCGAGACCAAGGTCCTGCGCGAGGAAGGCGACTTCCAGGTCATCCGCGGCCCGGAAGGCGCCACCCGCAAGCGCCGCCGCGAAGGCCACCGGTCCATCGACCACTACCTCGACTTCGGGCTCAAGGACCGCAGGGCCTGGGAGGAGGCGTACAAGCCGCGCCTGGACCCGGACACGCCGGGACGCATTCCGCAGGACTGGCCGCAGCTCGCGGCCCGGTACCATCGCCGCGAGGCGCCGCTTGCCGTCAACATCGGCAGCATGGTGGGCAAGCCCCGCAACTGGATGGGCTTCGAGCGCATCGCGCTCACGATCTACGACGACCCCGAGCTGTTGGAGGAGATCGTGGAGACCTGCTGCCGGCTCGTGTGCGGGGTGCTCGAAAAGATCCTGCCCGAGGTCGCCTTCGACTTCGGCGCGGGCTGGGAGGACATCTGCTTCAACTCCGGGCCGATCGTCGGCGAGCGGTTCATGCGCGAGGTCGTGGGCCCCCGGTACCGGCGGATCACCGACCTCTTGCACAAGCACGGATGCCACATCACCTGGACCGACTGCGACGGGAACCTGAGCCCCATCGCGGACGTGTTCCTGGACAACGGGATCAACTGTTTCTTCCCGGCCGAGGTGCACGGCGGCACCGACCCCGTGGCCCTGCGCAAGCGCTACGGCACGCGCGCCCTGTTCCAGGGCGGGGTGGACAAGCTCCAGCTGCGCAACGGTCCGGAGGCCATCGACGCGGAGCTCGAACGCCTGCGGCCCGTGGTCGAGGAGGGTGGATTCGTGCCCTCGGTGGACCATCGCGTGCCTGCGGACGTACCGCTCGCGAACTACCTCTATTACATGAAGCGCAAGCGCGAGCTCTTTCGCGTGGGCGGAACGCCCCAGTACGACGAGTCGGACGTGCGCGTGCAAGACGGGCGCATCCGGATCCCGGAACTCTACTGACCCCGGCGGCGCGGCGCTTCTCGATTCTGCCCGCGCGTACCGGCGCGCCCGAGATCCCCGCGAGCCTCTCAGGTCGGAAAAGGCTTGACGGTGTCATCGCTCGCGCTAAGATAATACAAATCTCCATTCTGTAATACGATGGGAGGCCGACATGTCGGATCTGACGCGCGTGAGCCTGAGCCTGGAGCGCAGCCTGCTCGAACGCATCGAACAGGTCGCGCGCCGCAGGGGATACGAGAACCGGTCCGAGTTCGCGCGCGACCTCTTTCGCCAGGCCCTCGTGGAGGAGGAGTGGCGCGGCGCTCAGGACGTGGTGGGCACGATCACGCTCCTGTACGACCACCATGTCCACCACCTGGCCGAGCGACTCACCGACCTCCAGCACCACAGCCACGGCGCGGTGCTCGCCACCACGCACGTGCACCTGGACCGTAACCTGTGCGCGGAGATGATCCTGGTCCGCGGCAAGGCTCGGTCGGTTCGCAAGCTGTCCGACGAGCTGGGCCGGCAGCGCGGCGTGCTGCACGCCAGCCTATCCATGGGATCGACCGGCAGGCGCCTGACCTGACCGAGAGACGAGAGCCCTTTCAGAGAGGAGGATGCCGTGAACAAGCTGTATCGGAGTCGCGTGCGCAACATCGGGATGTGGGGTCTGGCGCTCGTGCTTGGTCTGGGCCTTGCCGCGGGCGCGGCGGCGCACTTCCAGACGCTCTTGCCCAGCATGGACATCGTGACCGCCGAGGGCGACAAGGTGGTCTCGCTCGACATGATCTTCACCCATCCCATGGAACAGGGCCCGGTCATGGACATGGGCGAGCCGCGCGCGTTCGGCGTGCTCGTCAACGGCCGGAAACAGAACCTGCTCCCCAGCCTTCAGCAGGCCCCACGCAAGGGCAAGGCCGCCTACCGGGCTACGTACCAGCTCCGCGAGCCGGGCGACCACGTCTTCTACCTGGAGCCCGCGCCCTACTGGGAGCCGGCCGAAGGGAAGATGATCGTCCACTACACCAAGGTGGTGGTCCACGCCTTTGGCCTGGAGCAGGGCTGGGACGCGCGCGTGGACCTGCCCGTGGAGATCGTGCCCCTGGCCCGTCCCTACGGACTCTGGACCGGCAACGCATTCCGCGGCGTGGTGCTCCGGGACGGCGAGCCCGTATCCTTCGCGGAGATCGAGGTCGAATACTGGAACGCCGACCGAGAGGTCGACCCGCCCTCGGCCCCCTTCGTCACCCAGGTGATCCAGGCCGACGCGAATGGCGTGTTCACCTATGCCATGCCGCGCGCCGGATGGTGGGCGTTTGCCGCGCTCGTGGAGGGCGAAGAGAAGCTGACCAATCCCAACGGCGAGCGCGTGGACGTGGAGCTCGGCGGCCTCCTGTGGGTGCGGTGCGAGGACATGCGCTAGCCATGCACATCCCCGACGGCGTACTGAGCGGTCCGGTGATTGCAGCCACCACCGCGCTCGCCGCCGGCGGCGTGGCCAAGGGGCTGCGTAAGCTCGACGAGGACGCCATGCCGCGCGTGGGCCTGCTCGCCGCGGTCTTCTTCCTCGCGGGGCTCGTGCGCGTGCCGGTGGCCCACGGGCTCTCGAGCGCGCACCTCGTGCTCGCGGGCTTTCTGGGCCTCGTGATCGGGTGGGCGGCCTTCCCGGCCGTGGCGGCCGCGCTCTTGCTGCAGGCGGTGCAGTTCGGGTGCGGGGGGGTGTGGTCTCTGGGCGCGAATACGCTCAGCCTCGCCGTACCCGCCGTGGCCGTTCACTACCTGCTGGCAGGCCCCCTGCGCGCGGCCCGGACCAAGACGCGCGTCTTCGGGCTCGCCTTTGCCGCAGGCGCCGGGGGGATCGCCTTGGCCACGCTCCTCGTGGGCGGGGCCTTGTGTGCGAGCGGCGAGGGCTTCCTGGCCCCGGTGGTGGCGCTTTTGGTCGCGCATGTGCCCGTTGCCGCGATCGAGGGATTGGTGACCGGGTGGATCGTCACGTTTCTATGGGTGGTGCGTCCGCAGACCCTTTGCGCGCGCGGACCGACGCTCACCGGTCAGGAGGGATGATGCCTTCACGCCCACGTGGGTTGCTCACGCGCACTCGCAGGACGCTGGGCCTGGTCCTGGTCTGCCTCGGCTGTACCGCGGCGATCCATGCGCACACGCTGCACCTCTTCGCCACCGCGCAGGGCGACCGCATCACCGGCCGCGCCTATACCTCGAGCGGCGCGCCCGTGGCCGAGGCCCGGATTCTCGTCCTTGGCCCGGACGGAGAGCGGCTGGGCGAAGCGCGCACGGATGCCGAGGGGCGCTTCACCTTTCCGGTCGCAGGCCGAGTCGACCACCGGTTCGTACTCCAGACCGCGGACGGCCACCGCGCCGGCTTCACCGTGCGTGCGCAAGAGCTGTCCGGCTCGCCTGTCGAGGCCGACGATCATTCCGATGACACCGGCACGGCCGAGGCCGGCACGTCGCCCGCAGACGAGTCCGCGCCCGCTCGTGAGGCTGGCGGGATCAAGCAGGAGCTCGCGTCTCTGGCCGCGCAGGTGCGCGCGCTGCGCGAGGAACTGGACGCCTACCGCCACGAGCGCAGGCTCCAGGACATGCTGGGCGGCGCGGGGTACCTCGTCGGCGCGGCGGGCATCGCCTGCTATCTCTTGAGCCGCCGCAAGCGTCGCGGCCGCTCCGAGGAGCAGGCGGACCGGTGATCATCTTCGAGCCCGCCGAGCCCGACAGCATCGTCCATCGCCGCGATCCGCGCGCGCGCGTCGCGGCAGCGGCTGCGCTCAGCCTGTTCGTGTGCCTGGCCGACCGTCCGGCGGTCCTGGCGCTGGCCGGTGGCGCGGGCCTCGCGCTTGTGGCGGCCGCGCGCGTGCCGCTGCGGCGGGTGGTGCGCCGACTCGGCGAGCTGAATCTATTCATGGCGCTCCTTGTCGTATTCCTGCCCCTGTCCCTGGCAGGAGAAGCGGCCTTCAGGTTCCACGGGCTGACCTGGAGCCGCCCGGGCCTGGTGCGAGCCGTCGAGATCGCGGCCCGCGCGAACGCGATCATGCTCATGGTCATCGCGCTCGTCGGCACGCTCGAGCCCGCTCAACTGGGCGTGGCGCTGCATCGATTGGGCTGCCCGGCGCGCGGGGCGCATCTGTTTCTTTTCCTGGTGCGGTACCTGGAGGTCGTGCACCGCGAGTACCACCGGCTGCGCAATGCCATGCGGCTGCGCGCCTTTCGCCTCGGGTGCGACCGGCGGTCCCTGCGCGCGCTCGGGTACCTGTTGGGCATGCTGCTCGTGCACAGCCTGGACCGCGCGGAGCGCATCCGTCAGGCCATGAAGTGCCGCGGCTTCCGCGGCCGGCTGTACCTGCTGGAGGACTTCCGGTTCACCCGGGCCGACGCGGCCTTCGCGGCGCTGGTCACCGTGGGCCTGGCCGGTCTGGTTTGGCTGGAGTGGACATGAGCGAGCCGATCCTGCGCCTCTCCGCAGTCCAGTTCGCCTATGCCCCTGCCCGGCCCGTGCTGCGCGGGGCGGAGCTGGCGGTCTGTGCGGGCGAGCGCGTGGCCCTGAGCGGTCCGAATGCCAGCGGCAAGAGCACCCTGTTGCACCTCGCGGTCGGGCTGGTTCGGCCGAGCGCAGGCACGGTCCGGGCCTTCGGCCGGGCCCGGCGCCAGGAAGCGGACTTCCACGAGGTGCGTCGCCGCGCGGGGCTCCTGTTCCAGGACGCGGACGACCAGCTCTTCTGCCCCACCGTGGCCGAGGACGTGGCCTTCGGACCGCTCAACCTGGGCCAGTCCCCGGACGAGGCGCGCGCGACCACCGCGCGCACACTCGACCGCCTGGGGCTCGCCGGGTACGAGGACCGGGTCACCTACCGCCTTTCCGGCGGAGAGAAGCGCCTGGTCAGCCTGGCGGCGGTCCTGGCCATGGACCCGGACCTGCTTCTTCTCGACGAACCGGAAAGCGGGCTCGACGAAGCGGCCCTGGACCGGGTGCAACGTCTGCTCACGGATCTTCCGCAAGGCATGATCGTGGTGAGCCAAAATCGCGACTTCCGGGCCGCGGTGGCGACCCGCGCGGTGCGCCTGCGCGAAGGACGCATCGAGCCCATGGACTTGACCTCTGCCTAGCGCTTTTCGCCCAAACCACTTGTGCCCGGCCCGCCGGCGGGTAGGATGAGACCCAGGCAACCGGGCCGCGGACATCCGGCCGAATGAGAGAGGACAGCCCTATGCTACAGGCCGCCATCGAAGCCGCGCGCGCCGCGGGACGGATCCAGCGCGAGCACTTCGGCTCCGTGCTCGAGGTCGACCGCGAGGAGCGTCGCGACATCAAGCTGCGCGTGGACAAGCTCTGCGAAGAGGCCATTGTGCAGACCATCCACGCCCGGTACCCGGACCACGCAATCCTGGCCGAGGAGCGCGGCGCCCAGGGCGAGAGCCGGTACAGGTGGATCATCGATCCCCTGGACGGAACCATGAACTTCTTCTACGGCATCCCGCATTTCTGTAGCTCCGTGGGCCTGGAGGTCGACGGCCGGCCGGAGCTGGGCGCGGTGTACGACCCTCTGCGCGAGGAGCTCTTCACTGCATCACGCGGCGAGGGAGCGTATCTCAACGACCGGCGCATCCGCGTGAGCCCCATCCAGGACCCGGCCGAGGCCGTGGTGGTCGTGGGGTTCATGAAGAGCGAGGAGACCCTGCGTCAGGGGCTTGCGGCCTTCTCCGCGGCCCTGCGGCGCGTGCGCAAGCTGCGCAGCACCGGATCCGCGTCGCTCGACCTCGCGTACGTGGCCGCGGGCCGGTTCACCGCCTACTACGAGGTTGGCATCCATTCCTGGGACGTGGCCGCGGGCCGAGCGCTCTTGTCCGAGGCGGGGGGACGGTTCGAGGCCTGCCAGGTCTCGCCCGACACGTTGAACGTCTACGCCTCGAACGGCCTGGTGCACAACGCGCTCGCGGACGTGTTCCGCATCGACTTCTGATCTAACCGGCAGAGGCGTGCAGCGAGCTTCACCCGCCGCAGCGGGCGGCGAAGGCGCGGTAGTCCTCTTCCGTGTCAATGCCCGCGCCCGAGTAGTCGGTGACCCGGGCCACGATGGGGATGCCCGCGGCCAGGGCGCGCAACTGCTCCAGCCGCTCCCGCTCCTCGATCTCGCTTCGGGGCAGGTCCGCGTACCCGAGGAGCACCTCGCGCCGGTATCCGTATACCCCGAGGTGCAGGTACCCGTACGGCTCGCCGGGCTTGCGCAGGCCGTCGCGGTCCACGGGCACAGGCGCCCGGCTGAAGTAGAGGCACCGGCCTTGCTCCCCCAGGACGGCCTTGACCGCGTGCGGACTGTGGAACTCCGCCTCATCCACGATCGGGCGGACCAGGGTGCTCATCCCGGCCCAGGGGTGCGCGTCCAGAAGCCGGATCACGGCGAGCACGTCCTCGGCGCGCACCTGGGGCTCGTCGCCCTGGAGGTTGACCATGACCCGCACGGACTCGGGCAACGCCCGCGCGGCCTCGGCGATGCGGTCCGTGCCGCAGGCATGGTCCGCGCGCGTGCGCACCGCGCGAGCGGCGTACCCCTCGCGCGCGGCGTGCTCGCGCACCGCCGCCTCGATCCGCGCGTCGTCGGTGGCCACGACCACCTCGCCGATGCGCCCCGCCGAGGCAACGCGCGCGCGCTCGGCCGCGTCCTGCGTGTAGGTGACAAGCGCCCGGCCCGTATCCGCGCGCAGCAGCTTCTCGGGCATCCGGGTCGAGCCCGCGCGGGCCGGGATCAGGATCGCGGTATCGGCGTCCACGCCGTGCTCCCTCACGAGGCCCGCATGTCCACCACGTGCAGCTCCAGGCGCGGGGGCGCGTAGTAGTCGTTGAGCGCCAGGCGGTACACGATGTCCCAGTACTCGGTGCCTCGCTCCATGCGTTCGAGCCACTGGATCTGGTCGAACACGAGCGCGCGGAAGGCCACCTGTTCTTGGCTGGCGAAAAAGCTGAAGTGCCGCCCCGCCGAGCCCAGGACCTGGGGGCGGCCGGCCACCTTCACGTGGCGCGAGAGGAACAGCGGCGCCTCGTTGCCCGCACCGAACGGCGCGAGCAGGTCCACCTCGCGCGCAAAGCTCTCCGAGAGGCGGCGCAGGTGCACGTCCAGGTCGATGACAAGCTCCGGGGTGAGCCGACCTTCGACGACCTGGCGTCGGCATTCCTGGTGGAGCTCCTGGCGGAAGGGCTCGATCTGGTCGCGCACGAGCGAGAACCCGGCCGCCATCTCGTGCCCGCCGAAGGACTCGAATCGCTGGCGCGACCGGCTCATGGCCTGGTACAGGTGCAGGCCCGGGATGCTGCGCGCCGATCCCTTGGCCCACACCCGGTCCTCGCTGAGCGCAATGACCACGCTCGGCCGGCCGAACTCCTCCACCAGGCGGCTGGCGACAATGCCGATCACGCCCTCGTGCCACTGGTCCCCGACCACCACCACGGGGATCGTGGCGTCGAGGTCGGTTTCGCTGCGCACCCGGTCCAGGGCCTCCTCGTAGATCGCCTGGCACAGCCGCTGCCGGTTCGTGTTCTCCCGGTCCAGGGCCGCGGCGCTGCGCCGGGCCGTGGCCGGATCGGCGGCCATCAAGAGGTCGAGCGCCAGGTTCGCGTCCTGCATCCGTCCCGCGGCATTGATCCGCGGGCCCATGCGAAAGCTCACGTCGCGCGTGGTCACGGGCTTGCCCGCGAGGCTCGCGACCTCCAACAGCGCCCGCAGGCCCGGGTCCTTGGTCGCGCGCAGGGCGCGCAGTCCCTGGGCCACGTACACGCGATTCTCGCCCACGAGCGGGGCCACGTCCGTGATCGTGCCGATGGCCACGTGCGGCAGGACCCCCAGCAGCGTGCGCCGCAGCTCCGGGCGGATCTTGCGCTTGCCGCAGACTCGCTCGAACAGGGCCCAGGCGAGCTTGAACGCCACGCCCACCCCGGCCAGGTCGCGGAAGGGATACACGCTCTCGGGCCGCTTGGGGTCGACGACCGCGTAGGCGGGCGGCAGGTCGCTGCCCGGCTCGTGGTGGTCGGTGACGATCACGTCCACCCCGCCCTCCTGAAGCGCGCGCACCTGGGGGAGGTCGCTCACCCCGCAGTCCACGGTGACCACGACCTGGACGCCCTCGCGCAGGGCCTTGCGCACAAACGCCTCGGACAGCCCGTACCCCTCCTCCACCCGGTGGGGCAGGTAGGACTGCGCCTCCAGGCCCAGGGCCTGGAACGCGCGCAGAAGCAGCGCGCACGCGGTCACGCCGTCGGTGTCGTAGTCGCCGTAGACCACCGTGCGCTCGCGGTTGCGCACCGCGGTCACGAGCCGGTCCACGGCCCGGGGCATGTCCGCGAGCTGCCAGGGGTCGTGCAGGTGGGTGAGGCTCGGCTGCAGGAACGCGCGCGCGGACTCGACCGTGGGGCCGGGCAGGCGGCTGGCGAGCAGGCGGCCCGTGTCCTCGGACAGGCCCAGGCCGCGCGCGATCTGGCGCCGTGCGGGCCCGGGGTCGGGCACGAGCACCCACTCGCGCTGCAGGTCGCCGGTGAGCTTTCGGAAAATGCCGGTCTTGGTGATCATGGGCCCGCTCGGATGCGCTCGTCGTGTCCCGCCCCGCCGCGTGCGGGCTCGCCGCGCATTATACGACGTGCGTTGCGCCCTGCCAACCCCCTGGCTGGGCTCGCGCGCAACGCTTCGTAGCCCGCCCCGAGACCGCAGGCCCATCTGCGCCGAGGGCAAGCCGGCGAGCCGGCCGGTCTCGCCCATTGCGCGCGGCGCGCCCCAGGGCCGCGCATCGAAAACCCCTTGACACCGCGCGCCCGGCGCTTAGGCTAGAGGGTGGCGCAGCCGCCTGTGAGGACCGCCGAACCGGCGCGGTGCGACGAGCGGCTGTCCGAGGGCACATGTCGGGGTGTGGCGCAGTTTGGTAGCGCGCTTCGTTCGGGACGAAGAGGTCGCTGGTTCAAATCCAGTCACCCCGA
>Ga0180432_10003231_pt1 | contig 23594 bp, 17 predicted proteins | sample SS_ome_10_FD_132414 | JGI IMG/M metagenome (GOLD analysis project Ga0180432, IMG submission 132414) | Hypersaline lake sediment archaeal communities from the Salton Sea, California, USA - SS_1_MS_2 metaG | ecosystem: Environmental > Aquatic > Non-marine Saline and Alkaline > Hypersaline >... | reverse complement strand
GTTCGTGACGATGAACGCCAGGAAGGACATCACGGCCTTCTTCACCGCCACCCAGGGGGCGCCGCCCGCTGGGACGGGGCAACCTGTGGGCGCCCCGCTGCCTCAGCTGCCACCGGGCTGCGGGGGTCTCGTCGGCACCCAGCAGTTGGGACTGTTCTGGGCCCTGTGCTGGGTTGGGCTGCTGGGATTGTACGTCAAGCGAGGGCGAGGGTGCCGCTAGACACCTGCCTTTCGTGAAGCGTGGCCGTCCCGTGCGCCGCGACACGGACGTTCCGAGCCGACATCTTGCCGTTTAGACGTTTCACGCCAGCGGGTAGGTGCCGTATTCCAACCCCGCCTCGACCATGGCGACCAGGTTCTCCGGCTTGACGCTGGAGTGAATGCTGTTGCTTGAGGACAGCAGGTACCCGCCGCCCGGACCCCCGTCCAGAATGCACTGCCGCACCGCGTTACGGACGTCGTCGGTCGTCCCGTGTGACAGGAGCTGCCCGCAGTCGACGTTGCCGACCAGCGCCATCCGATCGCCGACGAGGCGTTTGGTCGTGGCCAGGTCCATCCCGGCGGCCGGCTCGATCGGGTTGACGGCGTCGGCGCCGGACGCGGCGATCGATTCGAGCAGCGGGTACATGTACCCGTCGGAGTGCTTGATGACCAGTGCCCCTTCCTCGTGGATCACGTCCACCATGCGGGTCAGTCGTGGCAGGATGAGGTGGTCGAAGGCGTCGGGGCTCATCATGGGTCCGGTGTTGTGGGCGTAATCGTCGCCGAGGACGATGACCTCCGCGCCGGCGCGGACGGCCCGGCGGGCGACGGCCAGGTGCACCTCGAGGACCATATCGAGCAGCGCCTCGGCGAGGGCCGGTTCCAGCAGGAAATTCGCCAGCAGGTTGTCCAGTCCGTTGAGATAGGCCGACCACATGAAGGCCGCCCGTTGGTGGAAGATGATCGCCCGCTCGCCCTTGTACCGGCGGACCACATCTGCCAGTTCGCCCAATCGGTGTGGCGCGTCGGGGTCGGGCGGCTGATAGCGCCGCAGGTCGGCCATGGTCTCGATCGGGCCGCGGACCGGATGGGCGACCACCTCGGGGTTCCTGCGGTAGGTCACGCCCCATTCGTCGACGTACGTGCCGTCCGCGTGCTCCTCGACGGCGTCGAACTGCACACCGCAGCCCACCGAGTCCATGCCCAGACGGTCCTTGCAGTCCGAGGTGTCGACGCATCCCGGCACGGCCGCCTCGGCGACCTTGGGGTCGATCACGAACTCGACGATGGGCACGCGGTCGGGTTGGCCGCGGCGTAGGGCCGTTTGGACGCGTTCGGGCGAGTTCATTCAGACTGGACCTCCGGATTCAGCGGTGGGCAGGGGTCGACGAGCGATGGGGGCGTCATGACGTTTGAGTCCGGCCGGGTCCGCGCGCGGTGGGCGTGCAGTGCTGCAAACGAGCGACAGTGGGCAAGCGACGCCGTTCCCCGACAGGTGTCCTAGCCAAGGACCTTGATCGCCGTATCAGCGAGCGCGGGTTGGCTTGGTGGCGGCCTTCGGTCTCGTCGTCGCCGGCCTGGTGGTCGGTCGCCGCGGCGGTCGTCGTAGCCTCTGCCGGGGGGGCGAGGGCTTCTTCTTGTAATGGTGGACGACCTCCCTCTTGTCGCGGATCTTTATGGCCAGGCCGCGGCGCGCCTTGAACATGTTGTCGCGCACCGTCAGGAACGGCAGGGGTGCCGTCTGCCGGCCGATCGTGTAACCCCCGAGACCGCAGGCCAACGCAATGATCGCTATTAGTGGTGCGTGTTTCATAATGGGGTACTCTAACCGAACCCCCGTCGCAACGCCAGCCCCGAAGGGGTGCCCGTAAAGGAAAATCCATCCTTAGCTCCGGGCACATCGCCCGTCGTCCTTGCCGCCGCGTCCGGCCACGTCTATCATCTGCGGGACGGATGTCGCGAACGACCGGTTCCGGGTCAATGACGGACGGTCGGCTACACGGGGGGCACCGGATGGACCGCCCAGTCGTGCATCTTGTTGCGGCCGGCAGCCCGATCGGACCGCGTCTTGCCGCGCTTGGCCTTGACGATGTCCGGGCGCTTCGCACCCGGGTCGCCCGGGTCCTGGGCAGGCGGTTTCGGGTGACGGCCGACCGGGCCTGCCTGCTCGCCCAGGAGGACGATCGGCGCGGCGGTCGCACCGATGACGCCAGGCGCGCCCGCGACCTCGAGCAGGCCCTGTCCGACGACCGCGTCGCCGCCCTCGTGGCCCTGGCCGGCGGGGCCTGGTTCACGCGGGTCCTGCACCGCATCGATTTCGGCGTGCTCGAGCGCCGAACCACCCGCGTGGTCGTAATCGGGTCCAGTGAGATGACCAGCCTGGTGAACGTCGTGGCCAGCCACAAGCGCGGGGCGGGCGTTCACGACGTCATGCCCATGTTCCTGCTCGACGTGGTTCGGCCCAGGCGCTCGGCCGAGCGCGAATTCGATCGGTACTGGTCGGACGCGGCCAGCATGATTGAAGAGGGGGGGTCGTCGCGAAGGCTGACCGGTACGCTGCTGTCGGGGTCCCTGCCCCGTCGCTCGACGATCCGCGCGGTGGGCGGCAACCTGACGGTCGTGGCTGCGATGATGGGCGGCCCATTCGTACGGGCGTTTCGCACGCGCGGTCGATGGCTGGCACTGGAGGACGTACGCGAGAAACCCGAACGGATCGACCGGATGCTGGCCCAGTTGCGGTTGGCCGGCCTGTTCGATGGTCTCGCCGGCGTGCTGCTGGGCGATTTCCGTCGCGGGCGCGACGACCTGCACGACGCGGTTGTAGCGTTGTTGCGGGTTCACCTGCCGGACCGGCGAGCGCCCATCGTCGGGCGGTGCAATTTCGGCCACATCTGGCCTGCGGCGCCACTGCCGCTTCACCGACGGTTGCAGGTCCTCCGCCGTGGCCGCGAGGTACAGATCGATCCTGCCTGAGGATGGCGGGGGTACCGGAGCGATCGGGATGTCCAACCCGTCGCGCCAAACCGATTCGGGCGTCTACCGGTTGTGGATCGACCTGTCCGTCGGGACCGACGTGGTGGTCGGTCGGCTGGGGAGGTTTCACGTGCAGGCGGGCACGTACGTCTACGTCGGCAGCGCGCGACGGAACCTGGCGGCGCGTCTGGCACGGCACCGGCGGGCTCGCAAGATGCTTCGGTGGCATATAGACTATCTACTAGCGCTGCCGCAGGCGGTGATCCGGGCGGTCGAGGTCAGACCGTGGCGTGCGGGGGCCGAGTGTCGCTGGGCGCATCAGAGTCGGCGCGAAGGGGGTCGCGTGGTCATCGCCCGATTCGGCGCCGGCGATTGTCGAAAGCGCTGCGGCGCCCATCTGTTCCGGATGCCGACGGGGCGTGCCGATTGACGTAGAACATGGACCGACGCGGATTCACCTTGATCGAGCTGTTGGTGGTCGTGGCGATCATCGCGCTGCTGGTGTCGCTGCTGTTGCCGGTCTTGTCGGCCGCTCGCGCACGCGCCAAGGCCTCGGTCTGCATGAGCCACCTCAGGCAGATCGGGCTGTCCCTGCGGTGCTATGCCGACGAACACGGCGGACAGGTGCCGCGCGGCGCCGCCACCCCGTCAGATAACGTGCCGGAGGAGTCCGCGACCAACCTGATCTGGAGCCGGGTCGCCCAGAGCCGTTGCGGCCTGGGTATCATGCTCGGCCGGCACGTGCGGGACCCACGGATCCTGTTCTGCCCGGCCGACGACAACAGCAACGAGCAGAGCGAGATGCCCAAGATCGGTACCGACGAGGACGCCTACGGCTCGTACCTGTATCGGAATCGTGACGACGTCGCGCGACCGCTGTTGGACAACCCCGGGCTCAACGGCGAGAAGCTACCGGTACGGGCCTGGGCCCTGGACGTGAACAGCTTCGGCGTCGGACCGTTCCGACATATCAACCACGGAGGGACGCGGGTGCACGTCCTCTACGGGGACGGTTCCACCATGGGATTCAGCAATCGCGAACACGTGTTCAGTATTCGGGCGGAGGACTTCGACAAGCCGTGGGAGATCCCGGCCCGCCTCGACGCGATCCTGCGGGCGGCCGATCGGGGCTACGTCGCGGAGCCCACCTCGCCCGACGACCCCAACGAATAGGTCACGCCGACCCCGCCGACGCCGGGCCGGATGCACCTCAACGATTCAGTCGGGAGCGTTGCAGGAAACGAACCAGCGCTGGGGCGTCCATCGCCCCCGGGTGCGTGGCCAGCACGCGCCCCGCCGCGTTGAAGACGACGAACGAGGGCGTGCCGGTGAAATCATAGCCCTTGGCCAGCTCGCGGTGCATGAGTAGATCCAGCCGAACCAGCTGGTAGGGGGCCAGTTCCTCGCGGACCCGCTCACTGGTGAACACCTCCCGGTCCATGTGCCAGCAGCGGGGGCACGTTGCGGCCGCGAACATCAGCAGCGTGGGTTGACGGTCTCGGCGCGCCTCCGCCATCGCCACCTTCCAGTCCGACCGCCAGGGCAGGGGTTTGGTACAACCCGACGTTACGGCCAGGCACCCGCCGAGAAGCAGCCCAAGATGCACGCAGCGATTCATCGCCATGGCCTCCCATCGACCGGGTCCACCAACCGGATTGTACGTGTCGTGTGCTTGACAATCCACCGGTCATAGGGGATACGAGCGGGCCACCCCACCCGTGCGTCATGGGGAGTTGCGTCCAATGAGCCGAACGCCGGTACGTAAACGAGCGGCCTGGTCTGTTGGGCTGTGCGTCGTCGTGGGATTGTACGGTTTCGCCAGGGTCGGTGCTGCCGAATCGGATCAACGATCCGGTCGAAACGCCGCCCAGGACGCCCGCACCGACCGCGGCCGGATCGTCGTTCTCGCCAGCGATCTGCCCGTCGGCGGGGACGGCCTGGCAGAGGGGATCGCATCGGTGCCCGAACATCTTGCCGCCGTGCTGCGCGAGGCCGGGTTCGACGTCACATTGATCGACTGCCGGTCGTTCTCAGACCAAGGGATATTGGATCGGCGGCACTTCGATTTGCTGATCCTGCCCTATGGGCCGAGTTTTCCGGTGGCCGCCGCGGACAATCTGCGGCGCTTTCTCCGCGCGGGCGGCAAGTTCATCAGCGTCGGCGGATACGCCTTCGACCACCTGCTGACCCGGACCGAACGGGGCTGGCAGGCCTACAAACCCAAGCCACCCGAGGGTCCGCAGGACGTTCGATGGCGGTTTGACGTTCCGGCCGACGAGGTCCGCCCCCACGGCCTGTTGACGTTCAGCGGATGGATGCGGACGCACCGCGTGCTCGGCCAGCATTTTGCCTTCATGACCATCTATCAATACGACGCGAACGGCAAGCTGCTCGAGTTCAAGGACGTCGCCCAGGTCACGGGCACCACGCCGTGGCGGCAATACACCCATCGTTTTCGTGTGAACCATCTCGCCGCGCGTGTCACGCTCTACGCGGGGATGTGGGTGTGTGCCGGTCAGGCCTGGTTCGACCAGATCAAGCTGACCGACGCGGGCGGCAAGGTTCTCGTCGACGCGGCCGTGGTGCCGGGTGCGGACGTAGACACGCTCCGACCCAGGCACTGGTACCGGCCCGACAAGACGCTGTGTACGATTAATTCGTCCGTCCGTCACGGCGGCCAGGCCAGTCTTCAGGCCCGGCTGAATTACGCGCATCGCGAGGAACGCGTCAACACCCGTCGCGGTAAACCCGGGGACGGCCTGGTCATCGAGCCCACGCAGATCGGCGTGTTCGACCCGGACTATCGTATCCGCCGGGCACGGACGGTCAGGGCAGCCCCGGACCAGCACATCTTCGACGAGGGTTGGTCGATCGATTCATCGTCGGGGGTTCGTCCTATCCGCGGCTACGCCGCCAGCGGCATGCTGGGCACCAACGCGGCACGGTGGCGGACGCTGGTCAATACCTACGACACCTACGGACGGTTGCGTGGCGCGGCTGGTGCGATCATGCATCACTATGCCGGGACGTGGAAGGGCTCGTCGTGGGCGTTTTTCGGGCTGACCAGCCACGACGTGTTCGCCCCCGGCCGGCCCGGTGGGGACGTGACTCTGGTTCGGTTGGCCGATCACCTCATCCGCGACGTCTACCTCGTCTCCGCGCTCGGCGACAAGGCCTGCTATCGGCAGGGCGAGCGCGCGCGTGCGACCGTCACCGTCTATAACGGCGGTCGACAACGGGCCGACGTGACGGTCCGAACGTCGATCCTGGCCGAGGGGCAGGCAACGCCGGTGTACCAGCAGACCGACACGACAGCCGTTGAGCCCGGTGCCCGGGGGCAGGTGACTGTCGAATGGTCGCCCGGGCGTTACCACCACGACTTCTATCGCATACGGGCTGAGTTGAGCCTGTCCTCGGCGCCGCAGGACCGCATCGACGTCATCGAAGGCGGGTTCGTCGTCCGCGATGACCGCGTCCTTGCCGCCGGGCCGAAACTCACCGTTCGCGACAACTACCTGCACGTCGACGGCCGGGGGATCTTCATGTTCGGCACCGACGACTGGAGCTACGTCTTCAATGCCGCCCGCGAGACGCCGCTCCAGTGGCGGCGCGACATGGAGAAGCGCCGCGACTTCGGCGTGACGATCTACGAGAACCTCCAGGTCGGCCTGCCGGCCTCACCGGCCGCGCAAGTCAGGTTCTTCAATCAGGTCCAGGGGCTGGTGCAACTGTCCCAGCGGTTCCGGCAGGTCTATTTCCCCTGCCTGTTGTGTGGTTACGACATCGCCGTCGACGACGCGACGCTTCGCAAGCACGCCGATTTCGCCGGCGCGTTCGCCAAGCAGTTCGCGAACATACCGGGCCTGATCTACTACCTGAACGGCGATCTGCGCTGCCGGATCACCGAGGCCGTCCAGCCGCAGCTCAACCAGTTCATCCGCGGCCGATACGCCAGCGACAAGGATTTGCAGGCGGCGTGGGGCGCGGCGGATCTGCGGATCGGCCAGTTGCCGGCCGAGGAGTATCCCGAAACCAACGCTCCGTGGGCGGACGTGCGGGCCTACGACGTCAACCTGTTCCGCGCCCACCTGATCCGCCGCTGGCACGACGCCCCGATTGACGCCATCCGCCGGCACGACACGGTTCATCCCACCACGTCGGAGTTCTACTCGTTGCCCTCCGCCGGCGTCGACGTGCCGGCGGCGATCGGTCGGCTGGACCTGAGCAACATCGGCTACTTCAACGAGCCGATCGAAGACATCCGCCGGTTTCCGAGCGTGGTCAAGTACAGTGACCTCCGCAGCCGGGGCAAGCCGTTCGGTCCCGGCGAGTACGGCGTCAAGACGCATCCCGCCTGGTCCGTCCCGGCCGCGTACGGCTATCACAAGGCCCGCACACGCGCCCAGGCGATCGATCTGTTCCTGGCCGTCGCCCACTACACGCTCGGGCTGGGCGGGTCGCGGATCCACAACTGGTGCTGGAAGGACAGCAGCCATGCCGTCTTCCCCTGGGGCATGGTCTACCCGTGCGACGAGGTCGAGAAGGACACGGCCTACGTGCATCGGAACCAGAGTCTGCTGTTCCGCCATTTCCGGTGCGTCTACGAGCCGCCGAGCGTCTACGTCATGACGCCGGACACGCACCGGCTCGGCGGGCGGAAACGGACCGTGATCGAGGGCATCCTCAACGGCATCCAGTTGGTGCTGGCCTGCCACGTTGACAGTCTGGGGATGCTGAACGAACACGCGTTGACGACCGTGCCGGCCGCGGCCAAGGTGATCTTCCTGCCCATCCCGTTCTGCCTGACCGACGCAGCGTACATGCAACTGCTTGGTTTCGTCCGGCGTGGCGGGACGTTGTACGCGTCGGGTGACGTGTCGTTCGACCCGTTGCGTCGGCGAACGCGTGTGCAACGATTGACCGAGCTGTGCGGCGTTCAGTTCGTCAAGCAACGGTACGCCGGGATCGATTTCGCCAAGGCACCGGCCGAGGCGCTTCGCCCGACGGACCCGAACTGGCCGACGATCCCGGGGGCCAGGGCCTGCATCGACGTCGAGCCCGCGGGCGCCAAGCCGCTGTGGCGGTCCGCCGACGGCCGGCCGGTCGTCTTCGAACACCGCGTCGGCCGCGGGCGGACCGTGTTCTCGACCGATCCGATCGAGCTGCGAACCGAGCGCGCCACCATCGCCGCTTACGTTGCGCTCTACCGACACGTGCTGGACCTGGCCCAGGTTCATCCTGCTGTGGTCAAGCCGAACAACCCGTACATCCACGTGATGCGCGTGCCGCTACAGGACGGCGGTCGGGTGATGGTCTTCTTCAATGCCGACGAGACCGCGCCGCACCGCACGATCACGCACGGCGAGGGCGACGCGGCGGTCACGTTGACGATCCGCCGGCAACGTCCCGCACTGCTATGGCTGGGCAAGGACAACCATCTTCGGGCGGCGGAGGTCCAGGGCGAGCTGCGAATCGGCGGTCGCGTGCGCCTGGCCGACGACACCGAGGGGATCGTCTTGAGTCTCGACGGACGCGACCTGGGCGAGTCGACGGCGCTCGTGCTCATGCCGTTGCGCCCGGGAAGGGTGACACTGGCCACGCGCGCCCGATGGCAAGACGCCGTCGTTGAGGTGGGCGAGGTCCGACGCGGGCGTTGGAACGGCTTCGAGCGCCGCGCTCCGCGGCAAACGCCGGGACGGGTGTCGGTCGACGTGGGCCACGAGCAGGTCTACAGCGTGTTGTTGGTCTGCAATCGTTCCCAATTGCCCCGCTGGCGCGACGCGATGCGGCAGGTGATGCTGAAGCCGGTTGCTGCGCGGTAGCGCGGCTGAGCCTGGGTCGCTCCCTTACGGTCGCGGCTCGGATGGGTGTCGGACCGTCAGACCCCCACGAGGAACTGCCGTACCTCCTCGATGTTTCGGGCGCCGCTGGCGCGAAGGGTTTCGATTCGATTCATCGCTGCGGTCAGCTCGTCGCCGCTGACCAGGCGTGACGGCTCGGTGGTTACGATCTCGCCTGCGCCGTCCATGGCGTAGACCAGTCGGGGTGGGCTCGACGCCGCCGGCTCGTAGACGGTGGCGATGCGCCGCCGCGCCGATCCCCAACGGCCGCGCACGTCCATGAACAGCATCAGACCGAATTGGTTGAACACGTCCGTCAGCACCGCGTTCTGACCGCAGAGCTGCTCCCGGGCCTGGTCGATCGTGTCGGCGTGCAGGTTTGTCGCCGCCATATGCCCGTGGGACGGCAACTGGAGCAGGTCCGTCAGCACCGGCCCCCACAGATAGGCGTAGTAGTATCCCGCGCCGATTTCGTGGCAGACGTAACATCGGCGACGGGTCTTGTCGTGGCGGGCGTCGCGCACGACCTGGTCGCTGTCGGCCGGTACCAGCTCGACGTCGGGCGGCAGGAAGTTCAGCAGCGCCCCCATGACGGTGGTCTTGCCCGCTCCGCCGGGCAGCGCGCCGACCATGAACGAGCAGCCCCGGCTGACGGCCGCCAACAGATAGCCCGCCAGCTCGACCGTGACCGTCCCGGCGTCGAGCAGATCCACAATCGACAGCATTCGACCGCCGCGCTGGTTGCAGCGGTCGATCTCGCGACAGTGGCGGTTCACATCCAGTCGTCTGCTCGGGCTGGGGTCAGACACGACATCCCCCGCGGTCGGCCGGGAGCCGGGTTCGATCAACGCGCTCGCGCACCACGCTTGCTTCCGGAGCCAAGCCCATCCCGACAGTGGTTCCGGACGTCCGCGGATCGACTGGGATACGGATCACGGGAGTCGGATCTTTCCCTCGAAGATATCCAGCGGGGTGGCCTGGTTGAGGCCGTAGCTGGCGCACCAGAGCACGTCGGGATTGCCGGTGGTGTCGATCGCGACGGGGCGGTCGAACACGGTGTAGACCCGCGTGTCCGTCGGGTCGGCGACGGTGGCGGGGCACAGGTTTCGCAGGTTGATGACGGCCATCTGCTCGCCCGTCCACGCGCTGATATACGCCCGCGCGCCCTCGGCATGGATTCGCACCAGGGCGGGCACGAAGTTGAGCTCGCGCTGGGCGACGATCGTCAGCGAGCTCGTGCTGATGATGACCACAGAACCCGTCAGGCCGTCGTAACCCGAACACGTCACCACCGCCAGGCTCTCGTCCGGGGTCAGCCGAACGCTTCTGGGCCGAGGCGGGACCGAAATGCGGGCTTCGATGCTCCGTCCGGGGACGCTGTAGACGGTCACCTCCCCGTCGGCTTCGGTTTGGCGGCTGAGGATTCCCAAGACGGTGCTGATCCCGGGATTGGCGCTGGTGTACGGATAGCGCGCTACAGGATCGCCGAGAACGAGCGAGCTCGGATCAGTCAAGTTGGGGTCGACGTTTGGATCCGTCGGCCACGTATCCGGGTCCCTGGCCACCCACTGCTCAGGCGTCAGTGGGCAGTTGGGGTCGCTGGCATCGGTACAGTTGGGGTCTGAGTTGAAGCCGGTCAGATCGGCGATGAGGGCTTCGGCCTGGACGACCGCGTCGTCATCGGGTCCGTCGTCGGGTTCCGTCCAGCGGTATGGGAGCCTCCCGTCGAGGTCGGGGTTGGCGGCGATCCACTCGTCTGCGCTGTCCAATGCGTTCGGGTCTTGTCCCGGCACGCCGCGGAACCGGTTCAGCTTGGCGGCGATCAGCTCCTTGGCGAGCGCCAGCGCCGTCCTGTGGTTGGCCCCCTTTCCGTAGTTGCAGATCCACAGTCGGCTGCCGTCGGTGCTGAGATCGATCCCGCGCGGTTCGTCGATCGGGCTGTTCGGGTCGTTCGTATCTTGCAGCAAGAGTTCGGCCCTTACCGCGGCCGGATTGGCTCTGGTCACGTCTGGGACAAGCAAAACACCGCCACTAAACCGCGTGGAGACGATGACGCTCGTCCCGTCCGCCGCGCTTGTGCCGGGAAGGACCACTGCCTCGCTCGGTCCAAAGACGTCGAGCGCGGCGACGGGCAGTGCATTGGGAGGGAACCCTATCGAACGGGTACCGAAACTGGGATCGCTGGGAAACTCCGAACCGCGGACCAGATCCACGCGGAGCAAGAAGGCCTGCGTCGCGCCGGTCGGATTCGGGGGGCCCTCATTGCAGACCAAGAGCGTGTAGTCGCTCAGCCACAACAGTCCGTAGGGACCTTCGCCTTCGATCGTCTGCTGCTCAATGTTGTTGGGGTCGTTCGGATCGGTCGGGTTGGCCAGCACCAACGACAGGACGCCCCTCGGGTCAACCGTGGCCGGCAATCCCTCTGACGCCACCGCCGCGTATAGGCCGTCGGGACTGACAGCCACGTAGACGGGGTTGCGCCCCACCTCCAGCATCGCCCCGAAGGGCTTGAGGAAGTCCGGGTTCAGGGGTACCGCCTGGGTGTTGGCCCAGAGACACTGCCACGCATCGCATCCTGCCACGAACGGCACGGCACACAGCGCACCCAACACCCACATCAACCGCAGCGATCTGGTCATACTGGCGTCCTCGATCTCAACGGGACCGTCGTGCTGGTCCATTCTGAACGCTACGCTATTGCGGTCCGGGGGTGTTGTCAAGGCGGTGCCGGATCGACTTGAGCTCTCGTTTCCTCAGAGGGCTCCCCGCCCGGCGGCCCGGGGCCTCGGCGGACCGGTGACGGTATATCTTGGCTCCCGTGGTAAGGAGTGGCACGGTCAAGCGAAGCCGAGGGACTCGGCTGAGCTTGGCCGTGAGGGCGTGCAGGATCTCTTCAACACGGCCAGGAAACGAACCCTAGGGTTCGTTTCCTGACCATGCCACCCGAACGTCACGATCTCCTCGATGCGCCCCTTTGGGGACGGATCGGGTCAACCGGCTTGATTCGGGAACCGTCCCATTTAAGATTAAGCCCGTATGTCCAAGCGTCTGGGGAAGTCATCGGCCGACAGACGGTCTCGCGGGAAGCGGGCTTCGTTGCGCAAGCCCGGCGTGCGGCGTTCGCAGCAGGCTGGCTCGGCGGGCGCGTTGTCTCAGGCGCCGCCGGGCAGGCCGGGACGATGGGAATTGGCCTGCCTCGCCGTGATCGTCGCGGTGGCGGCCGTCCCCCGACTCCACCTGCTGGGTATCTGGCCCGGCGTGAGCTGCGACGTGTGCAAGGTGGGGGTGTTGGCGTATCGGTTTTGCACGTACGGCGAGATTAGTTGGAACCCCAACATCGGCTACATTGGGCCGGTCCAGACGCTGGTTGGCGCAGCCATGCGCTCGCTGTTCGGCACAAGCGTGTTGAGTACGCGGGCGCCGGTCGCGATCATGGCCTTGTTGGCGGTGTTGATGGCCTGGGCGGTGGTGCGTCGCGTGTTGGGCCCGCCGGCGGCGGTGGCGACCGCGGCGGTTGCGGCGGCCTATCCCTGGCTGATCATGGCGAGCCGGTATGCCTTGGAGCCCATGTGGCTGGTCTTGCCCAACGCCGTGATGCTGTGGATGCTGGTTCGCTACGTGCAGCACGGGCGAACCGGCGCGCTGGTGGCGGTGGGGGGGTTGGCGGGGTTGGGGCTGACGCTGCACCCGGCCCAAGTCGTGGCCTTGCCCGGAGTGGCGGTCGCGGTGCTGTGGGCGTGGATCAGCCGAAGGGTCCGGGTGACGCCGTTGAAGGTCATTCCCGCGGCGGCCGCGTTTGTCATCATGGCCGGGCCCGTCCTGCCCTATCATCTCAACAGCCTGTTGGGACGTCAGGAGGTGGCTGCCAAGAAGCTCCAGATCGGATGGCAGCATCCGGCCGACTACTTCGCCCCGGCCCTGGAGATCGCGACGGGTCGGCAGCTCTATCGGTATTTCGGCAGCGACCCGGGCCCTGCGACGGCGGGCCAGCGGGGACTCGAGGCCATCCTGGTGTTGGGTCTGGTGGCCGGCGGGGTGACGCTGTGGCGGCGGGGAGGGCTGGCCGGACGGGTGCTGGTCGTTTATTTCCTGGTCGGCGTGGCGGTCGGGTTCGTGTTCTGTAGCGGCATGAACCGTTTGCAGATCTTGGGCCATTCCCGCTACCTGATCTGTCTGGCCCTGTTGCTACCGATGCTTTGGGCGGCAGGGCTGGTCGGATTGATCGATCAAGGCAGGTTGCGGTGGATCCGCCTGGTGGGCGCGGTGGGTCTGGCCGGTGCGCTGGCCGTGTTGCCGTGGCAACTCGGTCGGTATTACTTTGGGGGTCGGACGCGCTCGGCGGGGGGGCTCGCGTGCCATCACCAGGCCTACGAGGGTGACCCGAAGGAACTGGCGGCCTGGTACATCCGGCACAATCGGCTGGAGCCCGAGCGGACGGTCATCTTGGCGCAGGACTACGACATGTACTATCCCCTGCGCTACTTCCTCGAGGACGGATACCACATTCAGACGCTGGTGGGCGCGTCGTTCATTCCCGCCAACGACCACTACCCGTTTCAGGCGCTGGCGGCGGACCCCGACGCGGACTGGATCGTGGCGATGTATCCACGGTCCTACATGGGACCGAGGCTCAAGCCGGCCCTGGAACGATACGGTCTGCTCCGGCCCGAGCACATTGTCTATGAGGTGCGTGGGCCCAACCGGTCTGCAAGTCCAATTCTGGTCCTGTACCGGATCCCGCCTAGCGAGTCCCGCAAGGCGCTGGCCGCTCGGCTGGCCCAGAGCCGGATCCGCATCCCGCCGTCCCAAGGGCGCATCCCACCCAGCGGTACGGGCAAGATCCCCCGACCGCCCCTCGGGCCGCAGCATTTCTGACGGTCGTCTCGGGGCGGGCTTGCCCGGGTGCAGTCCACGAGGTAGGCGCCTGCGGACCCGAGTGTCTGGCCTCGCTTTTCTATGGCGTATACGGAGGTAATGCGGACAAACGACGGCGCCGGGCAGGCGATGCGTCCCGCGGCGTTCGCCCGAAAGCGCTCACGTATCCGCCCGGGCCTGGACGAACTTCTGTCGGATGATGCGGAGTATGCGCATGAACTCGGACCGGTCCGACTCGGCCAGGTCGCCCAGAACGTCGATGGTGAGCGCCAACTTGTCCGACTGGTAGGCGTGATGGGCCTGTCGGCCCGTATCGGTGAGGGACACGTCGATCTTGCGCTTGTCGTTAGGGTTAAGCCTGCACTCAACCAGGGGCCTCTCGGCCTTGCCCTCGAGGCTTCGGATGATCCGCGACATCTGGGCAGGCAGGACGCCGATGCTGCGTTGAAGCTCACCCACGTTCATGGGTTCACGCTTCGTCAGGAGGTCCAACGTCAGAAACTCCGACTCGCTCAGGTCGTACTCGTCCTTCGCGCCGTCGCTCGCCCCGCTGATCCAGCTTAGCTTGGTGAGTTCGAAGATCTCCTCGGCCATCTGTTGGATCTGTTCGTTGTCGGATTGGTTCGTCACGATGATGAATCCTCTCTTGAGGTCGAGCGGCTGACAGGTAGATTCTAGAGACCCAGGCGTCTGCGTCAATGAAAATCGCGCTAGGTTGACTTTTTCCAGCAGGAAAAAGTTCACCCCCGGTAACAGATGCGTGCCCTGTTGAACCTGTCGGCTGGAGGGATTAGAAGGGGGTGGCAGAAAGGCCATCCATGTCGAAATAGGCGACGAGGTGGCCGCGGCGAGGAGACCCATCGGTGTTGTCGCTGCTTGGGAACAGACGGGGATGTGGGGTCCGGCACGGGCGCCACGCCGTGCTTGCGATGTCGATCATGATGTCTGCGGGGTGCCGGGACCAGCCGGAGGAGGGCACCGATCGGCCCAGGCCCGCTCGCGAAGCCCCTAACGAGGTTCGTTGGGAGCGGTCGCCGGCCCGTACCACTCAACCCGCCCCGCTAAGGACCAGACCGAGCCCGTCTCCTGCCAGCCGCGCAGCGCCATCCGTCGATGCCCCGGAGCCAATGCAGGTGTTGGCGCGGGCTCGGGTGGGGCAATGGGCGCGGTATCGGATGGCCGGTCGCTTCGAGCAACGACTGGAGGTGGTCAAGACCACCGGTCGAGACGTCCACCTCAAGCTGGAGATGTGGTTGAACGGCAAGTCGGCCGGGCTCCCGACGACACGTGTGGAGGACGTCGAGGTGGATTGGGCCCTCCGCGCCGCCGAGCGCGCCAAGGCCCGCGTGACGTCGCGACCGACGACGCTGACGGTTGCGGGTCGGCGGTGGCAGACGCGTCTGACGATCGCACGGTGGACGTATGAAGGCATCGGTTACGAGCGGCGAACCTGGACCGCCGCCGACGGACCCATCTACGGGATCATTCGAATGCTCCTGACGGCCGGCGACAGGCTGGAGGCGTCCATAGAACTCGTGGAGTTCGGTCGCGTACCCCAAGCCGGCGCGAAGCCGAAGTGACCAGCGCCCTCGGTGTCGCACCCGCCACCGGCGCCATCCGAGGGTTGTCAGATGTTCGCGCCGGTGTGGGTGACGCCGAGGATCTCCTCGATCGACGTGATGCCCTGAGCGGCCTTTTCCAGGCCCTTGTGCATCAGCGTCTTCATCCCGGACGTGCTGGCTGCGTCGCGCATGGCATCGATGTCGGCCGAGTCGGCCACGATCTGCCGCATCCGGTTGTCCATGAGCAGGATCTCGTGGATGGCCGTTCGCCCGTGGTAGCCGGTGCCCAGGCATTCGTCGCAGCCAGTGGCCTGGCAGAACGCCGGGTCCTTGAACCCCGACACGATTTGACCGGCCTCGGGCGGCAGCGAGTGCGCCACCGTCTCGACGGGCTTCTTGCATTTCGGACATAGCATGCGGATCAGCCGTTGCGTGATCACCCCCGCCAGCGTCGAGTTGACCAGGAACGAATCGACCCCGATGTCGATCATCCGTCGGATAGCCCCGACGGACGTGCTCGCGTGCAACGTGGTAAACAACAGGTGCCCCGTCAGCGCGCATTGAACGCACAGGTGCGCCACCTCCAGGTCGCGGATCTCACCCACCATGACGACGTCCGGATCCTGACGAAACACACTTCGCAGGGCGCGGGCGAATGTGTAGCCGATCTGTTGCTTGATCTGGATCTGTGACACTCCCTTGATGAAGCACTCGACCGGGTCCTCCACCGTGATTACGCAGTTCACGTCACGGCGGATCTCCTCGAGCAGCGCGTAGAGCAGCGTGGTCTTTCCGGAGCCCGTTGGGCCGTTGACGATCACCACGCCGTTGGGCAGCCGGCAGAGCTTCCGTACGGTCTCGGTGTCCTCGGGTGTCATGCCGACTCGCGACAGCGAAAATTTCACCGCCCCGCGGTCGAGTAGGCGAACGACAACGCGTTCGCCGTGACAGCAGGGAACGATGCACACGCGCAGGTCGAGACTTTTGCCTTCGACTTCACCGATCAGGATGCGGCCGTCCTGCGGCATGGCGCGTTCCGCGACGTCCAGGTCGGCCATGATCTTGATGCGGCTGACGACCTTGTCGAACATCCCGTCCGGTAGGGGGTCCAGGTCGTGCAGCGCGCCGTCGATCCGCACGCGGACGCGGCCGCGGCGGTCCTCGGTCGGCTCGAGGTGGATATCACAGGCGCGGGACGTAACCGCCTGTCGCAGCAGGCGATGGACGGCTTCGCTTGTGGCCGCCTGGTCGGTCTCGACGTGGGCGTCGGGGGACGGGCCCGACAGCGAATCGAGATCGTCCGCTTCGAGCGCATCGACGATCTGCGCGGCGCCCAGGTCCATCACGCCGCCCGCCTCGGCGTTGGCCATGGCCTTTGCGATGCGCTCGTCGAAGGCGTCGGGAAACTGTCGCATGCCGTTCGACAACGTCCCGCCGGCTTCGATTTCGCCGATCAGCGACGCGGCGATCCTCGCGAAGGCCGTATCCGACGACGCCGCTCCAGCCTCGCCGAGGGAATCGGTGAGGCGCTTGCCGGCCTTGAAGGCTTGGGCCAAGGTCCGCCAGAACGCGATTTGATCCTGCTTAGATAGGTTCATCAGGCTGCTCCCTGTTCACGTATGCCCGAAACGCCGCGCGCCACCCAACCGGCGGTTGCGCTCCGCGTGTAGTCGCGCTCCCGCTGCTGGACCCACTCGATCAGGCGCTCGCGCCGGAGGCGGATCTGGCCGGCCAACTCGAAGGCCGGTAGCTCCTCGACGATCTCGCCGAGCTGCTCCGGCGTGATCCGCAGGAACTCAGCCACCTCACGCAACGTCATGATCTCGGGGACCCGCGGCCCGCGCGTGACCTCCGACAGCGCCTGACGCGCCGCCAGGATCGCCCGGCGAGGCGGCTGGACGGGCGGCAGGGCCGTCAGCGCGGCGTCCGCCTTTCTCAGCGACGCCAGCCGTTGCCGACAGCCGTCGCATTGCGACACGTGCTCGCGGAGTTCCGCCTCCTGCGGCGCCTCCAGGTCGCCGGCCGCCAGGGCCGCCAGCGCTTCGTACGTCACGTCACAGTTCACGTCTCGGCTCCTGCTGCTGGTGATCGGGTTCCAGCGCCTTGGCCAGGGTCGCCCGAGCACGATGGATCAGCGTCTTGACCGTGTTGATGGGTATCTCCAGGATCTCGGCGATCTCGCGATAGGTCATCTGCTCGAACGCGTACAGGGCGATGGCCTCCCGCTGGCGGTCGGGCAGGCCGGCGATGGCCGCCCGGACGATGGCCGTCTGCTCGTCCGTCTCGACCTGGCCCGAGGGCGCCGGCCCCTCGCTGGCGGGCTCGACCATGCCCCAGCCGCCCTCGGCCAGGACCGCCCGCCGGACCCGCCGGGACTCGATGCGGTTCAGGCATCGGTTCCGAACGATCCGCATCAGCCAGGCGCGGAACCGGTCGCGGGGCGTGTACCTGTCAGCCGTCCGCGCGACGGCCAGGAACGTCTCTTGAAGCACCTCCTCGGGCCCTTCCGAATCGCCCAGCATCGTCCGCGCGAAGTGGTAGACCGACGCGTGGTAGCGGTCGAACAGCGTGTCGAACGCCTCCGCGTCGCCGTTGCGATACATCCGGATCAGCTCGTCATCGGTGATGTCGTTCATGTGTAGCGTCCGGATCCAATCCGCCGACCGTCCGCATCTACAAGACCAAACAGCCGTACCGGTGGGGTTGTTTCACCCCCAGTATGATATCTTGATGATACCCAGCACGAGGCCCGTCCCCCAGGGATTATTGCTCGTGGCCCCGACGCAAGGTGCCCGCACACCATGTCACCTGGCCAGATAGGCCGTTTCCGGATGTCGTACCTTGCGGCGGCGGTCCGGATAGACCATCATCCAGCCTGGCCCCTGCCGTTTTGAGTTGCCTGGCCCGCGGGACGGTGACGATGCGATTCGGCAAGCGTGCTTGTACTGGCTTGAAGGTCAGCGTGGTCATGGCATCAGCGGTGACGGCGTCGGGCTGCCATCGGGAGCAGGACGCGTTGCGGATCACCTGGGATCAGGACATCTTGACGATCCAGTCGGACCGCCTGCCCGGCGGGCAGGTCCAGGTCTGGTACCTCGAGGCGTTCTGCCGCCGGGGCAGCACCGACCGCGACTGGCGCCGGACCGTCATCCCGTTCAAGACCAAGCTGGTCGCCGCTGATCCGGCAGGGTGGTGGGTGAAGCTCGAGACCGTCGTGGACGGCAAGGTCCATGTGAGCCACGACATCCGCAGCCGGGCGGACGAGGTCGAGTTCCAACTGGAGCTCGTAAACAACAGCGCCGAAGCGGTGGACATCGAATGGGCCCAGCCGTGCATGCGTGTGGGTACGTTCACCGGCTGCGGACAGGACGACTACTTCACCAAGTGCTTCCTCTTCACCGACCAGGGCCTGGTGCGGATGCACGAGACGCATCGCGAGACCCGTGCCCGCTACATGCCGGGCCAGGTCTACGTCCCGCCCGGGATCGACCTGAACGACGTGAACCCGCGCCCGATCAGCAAGACGCGTCCGGTCAACGGGCTGGTCGGCTGCTTCTCGGCCGACGAGCGGCTGATCCTCGCGATGGCGTGGGATCGCACGCAGGAGCTGTTTCAGGGCGTGATCGTGTGCATTCACAACGACTTCCACATCGGCGGGTTGAAGGCGGGCGAGCGAAAGCGCCTGCGAGGCAAGATCTACATCGTCCCCAACGACGTCGAGAAGCTGCTTGAGCGGTACCAGCGCGATTTCCCGACCACCGGCCAGCCGGAGTTCGACGGACGTTCGGAGTAGACCAGGTCCTCGGAAACACGCTTCCCCATGGAGCAGCGATCAGAGCCCCAAGCGCTAGCGCGGGGTCAGTGCGGGGTCAAAGAGACCCGTCGCCTGCGCTCCGGCCTCAGATGAGCGGCGGGTGCTCCGTCCCCCACGCCAAGCGTCGACGATGCGAGGACGTGTCATCGCGGTCGGCCATCGGGTATTATGGACAAGAAGGAGGGCGACCTTCGTCCGCGGGGTCCCAATGACGACCGCCACGCATCGCTGGCCCTGCACGCCCCCCGCCGGCTTGCTGGAGGAGGTCTCCATGTCGCGTACCAGAGCCTTGTCCATTTTGTTGTTCTTGCTGGCCATGACGTCGCCCCTCAAGGGAGACGACCCCAAGCCCGCTGACCTGGTTGACCTGGCACAGATCAAGGCGCTGACGTTGATCGACTTGGCGTGGCAGGAAGAGAGTCGCCAACAGATCGGCGACGTGCTGGTGATCGGCGGTTCCTGGACGGGCCCCCACTTCGTCGGCTACAACGCCAACTTCGAGGAGGTCGAGATCGATCTGACCGAGTACGCCACGATCTTCCTGCCCGTCACGGAGCCCCCGGGCACCGAGATCCATCAGGTGGTGTCGGCCATGCACACGGAGTCCGGCGCCCAGGTCGACTGCGGCAGTTGCCGTTTGCTGGCTGGCGCTCTTCCGATCGCCTTCCTCAACCACGGCGAGAAGGCCCAGGATTGGCTGTCGCTCGGCTTCAGCGGACGGGGACCGCTCACGAACATGAGCTATGTGGCGCTGCAACTGCGCAACCCGTGCGAGCCGAACGACTACCGGTTCGGCAACTTCGGTCTGGCCTTGGCCGAAACCAACATGATGGCCCTAACGCTCCTGTCGCGCGTCCTTCAAGACGAGGGCTACGTCCCCGGCTCGGCGGCGATGACGGGCGGATCGAAGGAAGGCTTCGCCGTGTGGCTCGCCTCGGCCGTAGATGATAGGGTCGTTGTGGCCGGTCCTGGCGCGTTCCACCGGGAAGACTTCGTGGCCGCCTTCGACGCCATGGAGGATAACTGGGGCTGCCAAGATGACCCGCCCGACGGCGGCACGGCAGACAGCCTCGCCTTTCGAAACTGGGGCATCGCCAGCCACGCTGGGCAAGTCGCCCTCAAGTACTTCTCCGTGGTCGAGTTCGCCCCGGAACTGAAGCCCGAGTTCCTCTTCATCACAGGGGACGTGGGGCTGTACGGCATGCACGATGCCAAGTTCTTCACGACGGGTGCGGAGACGGGCTTCCTGGAGAGCTTCTCGGCCCGGCCCTTCCGCTATGACCGAAGGCCCACGTCATCCGGCCACAGTATCAAGACGCTGGAGTTGCTCACCCACTATCTGTTCACGGGCGACGTGAGCGCGCATCCGAAGGTCGAGCTGTCCTACGTGGAGATGGAGGCAACGCGGTTCCGCGCGTTCGCCCAGGTGAGTCCCACGCCGGACGCCGTGCGCGTCTGGTGGAGCCATTCCGACGATCGGCCCTTCGACGATCAGGGCAACGCCCCCTGGGTCGACGTGTCGATGACGCTCGACGGCGGGGTGTGGGCCTCCCCATGGGTGGACATCCCCGTAGGTGAGATGATCGGCTGGTACGTCGAGGCGGAGAACACGTTGGTCTGGGGCGCCCAGAGCGTTCCCCGTCGGGACACCAGTCCACAGCGGTTCTTCCACGAGTTCCCGCCCCTCCAGTGCCCGAACGTGCCCTTCCCCGACTGCCCCATGGTCCTGACGCTCATCAAGTCGAACGAGGCCTGGGGAGACGTCCAGATTCAACCGGAGCCGAACGACCCCAACGAGATGGCGTTTCCGTGGGGAACGGAGGTGACGCTGACCGCCTTTCCTGCCGAGGGCAAGCTGTTCAAGAAGTGGCGGATCTGGGACCCCAACGACCCGAACGACGCCAACTACGCGGCCATCGATGCCAACAACCCGATCACGATCGTCATAGACGCCGACTACAAGGTCAAGGCCGTCTTCAAGTGCGGTGGTGGCGCCGGGAACGAGGGACTGCCGCTATTGGCGGTTGGGGTGGTGCTATGCGGCCTGGCCTCGCGCCGCATATTGAAAAAGGGGTCAGGTACGTCTTTCATGGCGCGGTGACGCTCCTGCTCCGTCTTTCCGATCACGAGGCGGCCCGTCGCGGGGTGTGCTCTTGGAAGGCGCGGATCTTGTCGAGCGAGACGATGCCTGTGCTGGCCCCGGGGGCCTAAATGCACTGGGCGGCGGTGGCGTTGCCCAGCGCGGCTGGGCGTCGCTCTCCGAAGTTTCTACGCCGCCGTCCTCGATGCGAAAACGAACACGGTGAACATGACCGGGTTTGTTGAGGATCAGCCTCGTCCAGTGCAGCCCACCGCGTGGAGGAGGCAGACCGTTCATCTCCAACCGGACGCCAACGGAGAAATCCCAACGCCGCTCGGCCTCATTAAGCGACATTGCGCCGGCCGTGATCGGGACCCGGAATCCGCCCCTCTCGTCAGTCTGCACATCAGTCAGCGGGAGATAGCTCGCCACGCCGGTGTACACGCGGACATCAACGTCGGTCAGCGGATTCCCGGACGCGTCCGTTACCTCGCCGACCAGCTCCGGCGGCGGGTCAGCAAGGGTCACGAGTACGGGCTGGGAGTTCCGACGGTCGCACCCGTTGAGAAACAGCAGCAGGCAGCCAATAGCGGCAGAACGCATGGCAGCACCTCCCACTGACTCGGACGTCCCAAAGCGGCGGATGTTCCCGCAAACGACGCCCAACGTTACCGATTGGGTGCGCCGTCAAGCGTCGCCTGGATCGGCTTGTTCGACAGAGTCTTCATGTCCATGGCTTCTAATGCCAGGAGGGAATGCCGATTCTCATGTGCGGCTGAGGAACCGCACCCCGCTGAGACGAGGGTGCCGGCGAAACCCGCGCGAGCGGCATTCTGATGACACAAGATCCCGTCTTGGTGAGCTCAAAACGCCTCAGGGCGTCGTTGTACGTGAGACGGTGCTTCTTCTGTCTGTCAAAGCCGGTGAAGCCCAACCTGTCGGGCAGCGGCGTGAGTTCGCGCGGCTCCTCTTGGCCTTTCCCGTCAAGACGCGGCATCACGAGGACATACCTGTCGCGGTCTCGTCGTATCTCAAATCTGAACCAAGGGGGCCACACGGGTTGGTACCTGCCGAGGAAATCATGGTTTGTGCGTGGGCGCTTGGCCGTGGCATCGAGCAGCCCCGACGGCTTGTCGATCCTGGTCATCGGCCGCCTCTCGCCGCTGATGTATGGCTCATAATTCGTCGCCAACCCCTGATCCTCGATGATGATGTAGTAAGCATTCGACGTCTCGTTGAAGCCGATCGTAGTGCCGACCATGCTGGATGGCGTGAAAGCCCATTCGAGGCCCTCGGGGCATTCCTTGAGGGGGGCCTCCCAACCACGACAGACCGAGTAGTAGGTTCCGTCGATCTTGAGGACTGGAATCAGCGTGCCTGGCCGATCCGGGATCGGTTTGCGAGTCCTGCGGTGGCGGGCAGGGAGCTTGTACCAGCCGACAAGGTAGTCGCGGTCACCGGCTTTGGCGAGACCATCGGCTGATGGCCCGGTTTGCCTGTCGCATTCCGGGACGGTGATGGCAGTCAGCGTTAGCAGTGTCGCTACTTTGCTCATCTGTTCTCTCCCTTGGTTGCCTAACGCTGAGGATCAGCGGCGCAGCCCCAGGCTGCAACCGTTGGATCCGTCCTTTGGGCGGCCTGGGTGCTCTTGTCGAACCGGCGCACGAGGGACATGATCTTCATGTGCGCGTAGTCTCATTCCGCGCTTTCGACGAGCCATACTCTCTCCCGTTGCCGTTCCTCTCCGAACTGTAGGGACGTCTGTTTTGCGACATTTTCCAGAAGCCGCCGGAATAGCGCGGGATCAGCTCGAAGGCGGGGGCTTCTGGCTGAGCTGTGTTGGCGCCAGGTGATCTTTCCGAGCTGCGCGGCGTCGGCCCTGTTGACGATGCGTACTCGTCCGAGACGGCCGACGTAGCTCAAAAAGCGGTTCAGGTCCCCTCCGCCACCGCCGCCGCCGACGTTGTCCGGGGGGTCAGGGCTCTCCACGTACAGCTGAACGTCATATTCGCTGTATTCGGGACCGAGCGGGCGCAACTTGAGGCTGCCTCTGGCGATGAACGTGTCTCGCTCCACTTCATCGGGGACGAAGCGCACGGGGAGCTTCAGATCGTCATTCAGTATCTTCTGGAACGCCTCAAGAAGGTCTTCGCGTTCGGCGCTTTCACGCTTGATCCAGTCTCCCGGGATGCGTCGCTCCAGAAGCCGCGAGGAGTCCACGAATTCCCTCTCCTCGAAACCGAGGTCCCTTAGAAGATCGGTGAGCCGCTTGTGCCCGGAATGCATCCCGCCCTGTGCCTGCTTCTTCTGGTCATTCCAGATCAGCGTGGCGCTTTCCGGTGCGCGCGGCATGTTACGCATTGGGGCGTGGAACCACCCCCACCGAGTGAATTGGCGGAAGAAGAAGTCCTGCCGCTCGCGGATGTAGCGTCTTGGGACGTGGCGGAGCGGCTCACCATGTTCCAGGC
>Ga0180432_10003228_pt1 | contig 23609 bp, 18 predicted proteins | sample SS_ome_10_FD_132414 | JGI IMG/M metagenome (GOLD analysis project Ga0180432, IMG submission 132414) | Hypersaline lake sediment archaeal communities from the Salton Sea, California, USA - SS_1_MS_2 metaG | ecosystem: Environmental > Aquatic > Non-marine Saline and Alkaline > Hypersaline >... | reverse complement strand
AGTTCAGAAGGGAAAGGCAGTTCAGGGACTTAATCGGAAAGGTGCGGACCCCGGTTCCGCGACTCTGGACCCGTCCTCCGCAGACCTATCCGAATCTTCTCTACCTGTGGAACGCGCCGTCCATGGTAATGGAAAACGCGCCGTCCATGGTAATTGATAGCGATGGACTGCGGTAGCGGCATGCGTGAAATTACATATGGAAATCATTCGCTTCGGTAGTATACTATACGGGAGTGCAGACCATACAGGTTGGAGCGTTTAGATGAGAAGATATGCCTTTATCCTGCTGCTCATCATCTTTCCGAGTTTCGGGCTGTTCGCGCAGCAAATCCCCGGTTCGCAGTACCTCTACCTGGGCCAGGGTATCAGTTATTTCCCCTACGGGGCGAGCGGCGTGGCAGACTTCATGGGGATGGACACGAATTTCTACAACCCCGCGGGGTATGCGGATACGAAACGTATAACGGCGGGTCTTTCAATGGGCGGTTTCAGTGGAGACAATTTTCTCCTCAACGCCCGCGGGAGCTTTCCCTCGAATATCGGAATTCTGACCGCCAATGTTCTCGCACTGACTTCTCCCGAGGGGATGACCGCAGGGAATGTAGTCGGATTAAAGGGGACCTTCTCCAAATCGATCAGTGATCAGTGGCTTTTCGGCGCGGCCGTCAATATGGGTACCGCACGGGGCGGCCCTGAAAGCGATCTCTACACTTCCTTCGACATTGGTACCATTTACAGGAAAGAGGTGGACGGTACCGGTATCGGGGTGTTCGACCACTCCGTCGGATTCGTGTTGAAAAACCTTGGGAAGAATGTATCGTACGAGGGGTACGATTCGTTTCCGCCCCTGGGTATGGATTTCGGAATAAACGCGGAGATGATACGGCAGGGTATATACCGGGGTGTTCTCGGGACCCATCTCATGATTCCCTTCAACCCTCCGGCCGGATTTGTGGGTTTCGGCCTTTCAAACATCTTCTTCGATATGGTTAATGTCAAACTGGGCCTCAATTACGGTGTCGAGGAGATCGGACCGTTTTCCTTCGGTGTCGACCTGAATTTCAACCTGAAGGATTCGGATGTTCAATTCTCATATTCCCTGCTTCCGACCGAGTTCAACGGCGAAAGACAGGTGGTGCACAATGCCGGAGTAAGTGTCGCGTTCGGCACCTATGACAGAAAGCCCCCCGAAACGGTGGTGCAGTCCTCTGAGAGCTATTTCTCACCGAATCACGACGGTGTCAACGACAGGGCGCGTTTCGACATGTCCATTGAGGACAACACCATGGTCTTCGGGTGGGAGATGAACATCTTCGATCATGAGGGTAAGCCCGTAAAATCATTCGAAGCCCGGGATGTGCGAAAGATCAGGAAGATGACGGCTGCGAAATATTTTAAAAGAATTTTTTCCAAAAAGCAGGAAGTCGAAATCCCGAAATCAATCGAATGGGACGGTGAAGACGCCGACGGGAACCTTGTCGGGGACGGCGAGTTCTCCTATACGCTTACCGCCTGGGATGAGAATGACAACAAGACCGTAAGCGAACGCGGGGTCATCATCGTGGACACGATTGTCCCCATCGTGGAGGCAGGGACCGATCTCTTCCTCTTTTCTCCCAACGACGACGGTGTGAAGGACGAGTTGGCCTTCACTATTGAGAGCGCGAATGTGGAGGAGGCCGATATCGTTGTGATCAGGATATTGGACAAGGACGGCAATTCCGTTGTTGAAGAAAAACGGGAGGGCTTCGCCGGGAAGGATTTCGTCTGGGACGGAAAGAACCAGAGCGGAGCGCTCGTGGATGAAGGGAACTATACCTTCTCCATCATGGCTTTCGACAGGGCGGGAAACAGGACGGAATCCGTTATCGACGGCATTATCGTTAAAACGGAATACGAAAGAATATCCGCCTCGCCTTCGCTCAAATTCTTTTCACCGAACGGGGACGGTTTTCTCGACATCAACGAAATCAAGTTGTTTTCCTCCAGCAAGGAGGGTCTTATAAGCTGGCAGCTTACCGTGCTCGACGCGGAGAACAATGCCGTACGTGAATATGGAGGAGAAAAAGACTTTCCGGATACCATAAGCTTCGATGGTAAAGATCAGGATGGCGGGGTGCTTCCGGACGGTCTTTATTCGATACAATTCAGGCTTTTCTATGAGAGCGGCAATTACCCCGAATCCTATTATAAGTTCATAAAGGTCGATAACACTGCGCCGGATATCGAGGTCAAGACGAACATCACCGCCTTTTCGCCCAATGGAGACGGGGTAAAGGACACCATGAACCTGCTGCACACGATAGAGGCGGGTGACGGCGATGTCTTCGAGGCTAAAATCGTCAATGCCGCGGGTGCGACCTTCAAGAGACTGTATTACGGGGAGAATCCGCCCGCGGTCGTTGTCTGGGACGGAATGGGAGACGAGGGCACGCAGCCCGTTGAGGGAACCTACACCTATATTATTACGGGAAAGGACGATGTGGGAAATACGCAGGTCGCGAGTTTCGGACCTGTAAAGCTTGTGACGGGTTTTGAAGAGGTTTCCGTACAGCTGGACGGGTTTGTGTATTCACCCAATAGTGACGGCGTCAAGGATATTATTAACTTTACCCTGAACACGAGCAGCAGGGAGGGCGTCGTGGAATGGAAGCTCGACATCAGGGACGCCCGGCAGGACCTCGTAAAATCCTTCAACGACAGAAACATGGGACCGGTGGTGCCCACGTCCATCACCTGGGAAGCGATAAGCGATCTCGGTTCCAAGGTCGAAGACGGTCTCTACACAGCCACCTTCTCCATGCTCTATGATACGGGTAACAATCCGATGTCGAAGCCGAAGGATTTCAAGATAGACACACAGTCTCCGACAATCGATATTTACGCGCCCGACCTCAATATTTCCCCGAACGACGACGGCGCCAAAGAAGCAATGGTCATCTTTCAAAACATAAGGGGTGAGAAAGACGACGTATTCACCGGAGAGATCGTTGATTTTACCAGGAAGGTGGTGAGGAGCTTCTCGTGGCGGGGAACACCTCCCGTTGAGATCATGTGGGACGGCAGAGACGATAAGGGAAATCCTCTGAAAGAGGGGCTCTATACCTATACCGTGCACGGAATCGATTCGGCGGGAAACGAACAGGAGAAGACCATAACGGGTATCGTGCTGACCACCTTTTATGAAGAGGTCGATCTCCAGGCGACGGAAAAGGGAATATCGCCGAACGGAGACGGGCATTTCGATTCGGTGGATTTTATTCCCACGATTTCCTCGACACGTAATCTCACATCCTGGAAGATCAGCATATTCAACGCGCTCGGCCAGGTCATCTGGGCGAAGGGAGGCGCGGGAAAGCCTCCTGAACGTATAACCTGGAATGGAAGAGACGACACCGGAGCGATTGCGTACGACGGCAGGTATTCCCATGTCATGCGCCTCGAATACGAGAGCGGCAACCATCCGGAGAGCGACTGGGGAGTTCTCGTTGTGGACAACACGCCTCCCGATTACCGGTTTGTCGTTTCTCCCAAGCTTTTCTCACCTGACGGAGATGGAGAGGCGGATACCATGTATATCAATATAGAGGTATCCGACAGGAACGGCGTCACCGAATGGGACGTGACCCACTACAGGAAGTGGGACGGCAGTGTCGACCGTTCGGTTCCTTTCAAGCGTTTTTCCGGAAGAGGGAACTACAGCAGAACCATACACTGGGACGGTTTCTCCGATCCCGTCCAGATGCCGGGAGGGTTTTTCCCGCCGGATCAATACACCTATCGACGGTCGGGCAACAAGTGGATGATACTCGTTGATTCGGCCGCGGGCTACCTGGTTGAGCTGGGTGCAACGGACAGCTACATGAACTCGATTTCGGTACAGGAGGAGTATGACACCGACATACTCGTTATCAGGACACCGGACGGGCTGAAGATAATGATCAACTCCATTCGGTTCGAGTTCGATAAATCAGACCTCCTGCCGCAGAGCTTTGTAATACTCAACAGGCTTATCGAGATTCTCGAGAAGTTTCCAAACTACAAGATCAGGGTAGTCGGTCATACCGACGCGATCGGGACTGATGAGTACAACCAGAAACTTTCCGAACGCAGGGCCTTCTCAGTTTATAAGTATCTCGTCACGAACGATGTGGACAAAGAGCGGCTCACCACCGAAGGGATGGGGGAAAGCCAGCCGATCGATACGAACGAGACGGAGGTGGGAAGGGCCCGGAACAGGAGGGTCGAGTTCTTCCTGACCAAGTAGTTTAACGCTCCACCCTGCCGTGGGGAACGAAAGCCTTCCCACAAGATGTCCCATCTCAGAAAGCACGCTGCTGCGGGGAATATTCGTCCGGGCGATCACTTAAGAATTTTTTACACAGGGAAAATCTACATTCAAAGGCCCGGGGATTGTAATAGACAGAGCGGGCGGCCGCTGATTATTATTTGGTGATACAATTCAACCCATCATCCTGTAGAGATTAAAAGACGGAGCCGAATTATGTACGAAAAACCGACGATAGTGGCGATGGACCTCGAGGGAGTGCTCGTTCCTGAAATATGGATTGCAGTTGCCGAGAAAACAGGCATTGAAAAACTGAGGCTGACAACGCGTGACGTGTCCGATTACGACGAGCTCATGCGTATGCGTTTGGAAATACTCGAAAATAACGGTCTTACGCTTACTGATATTCAGGACGTCATCGCTACGGTAGAGCCGCTCGAAGGAGCCGGACAGTACCTCGACTGGGTGAGATCGGTAACACAGGCGATCATACTCTCGGACACCTATTATGAATTCGCGATGCCGCTCATGAAGAAACTGGGATTTCCGACACTTTTCTGCAATTCCATCGAGGCCGATGAGAATAATCGCGTGGAAAGCTATCACCTTCGCATCAGGGACGGGAAGCGCAAGGCAACGAAGGCCTTCAAGGAACTCGGATTCAGGGTCATCGCAATGGGAGACTCATACAACGACACCACGATGCTGGGTGAGGCCGACCGGGGGCTTTTATTCAGACCACCGGAAAACGTTATTGCGGAATTTCCCCAGTACCCCGTCTGCAACGAATATACTGAAATAAAGGTTCATATCGAGCGTTTCATCCGCGGTTCAGACGACTAGTGCGCTCCATAACATGAGAGGGTGTAAGATGGCTGAAGAAAAGATGAAGGCGATAGGCGTGGGAATACTCGGGCTCGGTACGGTCGGATCGGGAGTGTACGAACTGTTGACCCGTAATGGAAAGCTCATCAGCCTGAAATCGGGCGTTGAGATCCGCGTGGTAAAAGCTGCGGACAGGGACGTTTCGAGAAAAGAGGCGCTCGGGATTCCGGACGGAATATATACGGATTCGGCGGAGGATGTGACGGATGATCCCGATGTCGATATCGTGATCGAGCTCATCGGGGGAACGGGCGTCGCGCGGGAGCTTTCCCTCCGCGCTTTGTCTCATGGAAAGCACCTCGTGACGGCAAACAAGGCCCTTCTGGCCGAGTATGGGAGCATACTGTACGATGAAGTGCTGAAGAACGGGATCGAGTTCGGATACGAGGCGTCGGTCGGCGGGGGCATACCGATCATTAAAACGATCCGCGAATCCCTCGTCGGGAACAGGATCGACCGCATAGTGGGAATACTGAACGGAACGACGAATTTCATCCTCACGAAGATGACGAGGGAGGGGCTCGACTTCAAGGAGGCCCTGTCCATCGCGCAGGAACTCGGGTTCGCGGAATCCGATCCGACGCTCGATATTTCCGGAGGGGACGCTCGGCACAAGATCACCATTCTGGCATCTCTCGCATTCAAGACCCTCATCGATATATCCTCTGTGTATGTCGAAGGTATCGAGAGTATACACGAGCGCGACATGGAGTATGCGGATGAGCTCGGATTCGTACTGAAGCTGCTCGCCATAGCCGAAAGAAACGACGGCGGCGTGTTCGTACGCGTTCATCCCGCGTTTATACAGAAGGACAATCCCCTGGCGGCGGTATGCTGGGAAGATAATGCCGTCATGGTATACTCGGATTATCTCGGCAAGTCCATGTACTATGGGAAGGGCGCGGGGAAGAAACCGACGGCAAGCGCCGTTGTCGCTGATATCGTTCAGATAGCACTCAGAATAAAGGACACCCACAAGTACAACCGGAGCGATTATTCCTTTTTCGAGGGACTGACCGTTCTTCCGTTCGACCGGTCGACGGCCCGGTATTATTTCCGTTTTAACGCGCTGGACAGACCGGGAATTCTCTCCAGAATAGCCGGCATACTGGGGGAGCACAGGATCAGCATCGCCTCGGTCATACAGAAGGAGACCGAGGAGGAACATGAGCACGTGCCGCTCATCATGATTACGCATGATGCAGTGGAAAAGGACGTGCAGGCGGCCATCGAGAAAATCAACGGGCTGTCGGATGTCGACGGCATGACCACCATCATACGCGTCATCGAGGAGGATCCGAATGGGTGAAAAAACCCCGTTGAGGGCGGTTCAGTTCGGCGCCGGTAACATCGGGCGCGGCTACATGGGCCAGCTCTTCTGGGAGATCGGCGGCAGCATTGTATTCATCGAAACCGACGGGAAACTGGTGGATCTCCTGAACAGCCGCGGTTCGTACACGTTGAGACTGCTCGACGCTCAAACGAAAAAAGAGATCGACCTCCGTATCGACCGGATCAGCGCCGTTTTGCCCGGGGAGGAAGCGGTTCGGGCGCTGCTCGACGCGGATGTCATCAGTACGGCGGTCGGTGTTTCGAACTTGAAGGCCATCGCCCCGATCGTAGCCGCGGGCATTCGTGAGAGAATGAAGGAAAACCGCGGGCCGGTAGATATCTACCTCTGTGAGAACATGCTCGACGCCGCGGGTATACTGAAGGGCGGAGTGATGGACATCCTGGAACCGGATGAATCGCAGTGGGCGCTGGATCATGTCGGATTCGTAGGTACCAGCGTGGCGAGGATGGTGCCTGCCGCCGGAGCCCATAAAAAAGCCGAAGACCCGCTTCTCGTAGTGGCGGATGCATGTCACAAGCTGCCTTACGATGCACAGGCCCTGCGCGCCTTCCCGCCGCCCATTGAAGGTATGAGGCCCGTGAAAAATTTCAAGGCCGAGATCGAACGCAAGATCTTTACCTACAACCTGGGCCATGCAACTCTCGCCTATCTCGGGCGGCTGAAGGGTTGCACCTACATGCATGAGCCCTTCGAGGATGATTACCTCATGTCCGTTTTCAACGGTGCTCTCGATGAGACGGGGGAAGCGTTGATCGCCATGTATCCGGATGACCTGACCAGGGAGGAACAGGAGGAAATTCGGGCGGACATCGACCTCAGGTTCAGCAATCCTCTCCTCAGGGACACGGTCAAACGCGTGGCGCGGGATCCCATACGCAAACTGGGCCGGAACGACCGCCTTGTGGGCAGCGCGGAGCTCTGCCTCAGGCACGGCATTTTTCCCGAAAACATAGCGATCGTATGCGCCGCCGCTCTTCTCTACGACGAACCGGACGACCCGTCCTCCGTGACCCTTCAGGCCATGATACGCGAGAGGGGAGTCGGACCCGCATTTAAAGAGGTATCCGGCGTGGAACCGTCGAGTCTTTTCGGCAAAGCCGTTCTCCAGGCATACGGCGACCTGAAGGCCCGCATCCGGTGACAGTTCCTAAAGGAACTGTCACAAAAGGAACTGTCACCTTTCCGGGGATATGCGGTAATGCGTTATCCGCTCAATTTTTTCGGATGATCGTGGAACCGGGTATTTTCTATTGCATTTTCCCCATACTCTGATATTCTATAATTTCTTGAAGAATATTATATATGCCGCTTACCATTAAAGCAGGAGGGAGAGAATTATGGCAATGAAAAAGTTTTTAAACGATCCTGAAGACATAGTAAAGGAATTGAACCGGGGTCTGGTGCTCGCTTACAGCGACATGCTGGAGCTTGCTGCGGAAGACATCATAGTGCGAAAGCAGCCCAAGGAGAAGGGCAAGGTGTACATCGTTTTCGGACAGGGGGCCGGACATGAGCCGGGGTACAACGGAATGGTCGGACGCGGAATGCAGGATGTCGAGATTCCGGGTGGTATATTCGCCTGCGCCGGAGGAGACAGGATTTATGAAGGAATAAAGATCGCGTGGGAGAAGAGCGGCAATACGCCCGTGCTTGTGCTTATCGCCAACCATGAGGGCGATGTCATCAACAACGGGATAGCCATGGACATGGCTCGTGACGACGGGATAGACGTTGAGAGCGTTCTGCTCTACGACGATATCGCGAGCGCACCCAAGGGGCAGGAGGAGAATCGAAGAGGAATGGCCGGGATGACCTTTGCCTTCAAGATAGCGGGTGCCCTTGCGGAAGAGGGAAAAAGCAGGGACGAGATCATTAAGAAGACCACAGAGGTCAACAGCCTGACGAGGACGCTCGCGGTTGCGATGCAGCCGTGCATGCACCCCACCACGGGACAGTACCTCTTCACACTGGCCGATGACGAGCTCATAATCGGACCGGGAGTGCACGGCGAGCCCGGACCCGAAGGCCCGCTCAAGATGACTACGGCAAACAAGATCATGGACATCGTCGCCGAAAAGGTCATCACGGACGGGGAGTTCGGCAAGGGCGATGAGGTTCTCCTCCTCATCAATGGAAGCGGAGGAACGACCCTCATGGAGATGTTCATCCTCTATAATCGTCTCGACGAGATATTGAAGGAAAAGGGCATAGTCCCCTTCAAGCCCCTCATCGGCAATTACATAACAACGCAGGAGATGGCGGGATTCTCGCTTTCCATGTGCAAGGCCGACAAAGAGACGAAGAGGCTCTGGGCCGCTCCCGCTGATACGCCTTATTTTAAAATGATTTGAAAACGGTGAATCTAATTACAGTTTAAGGAGCATGATATGCACAAGTACGGACTCGAATTACTTCTCTGGACGGGAGATTTCCGGGAAAATAATCTGGGGCTCATAGCACACGCAAAAGAACTGGGATTCGACGGCATAGAGCTGCACCTCGGGCACCCGGATCATATACCGGTTGAAGCTGTGAAAGCGGAATTATCCAAACAGGGCATGGGAATCAATTTCGTCGTGACCCTGACGGAAGACACGAACGCGATATCCCCTGACGCTGGAGTTCGCAAGAAGAGCCTCGAATTCTTCAAGCAGTGTATTGACACGGCTTACGCAATCTCCGGAGGCGGGAGCATTATCGGGGGCGTGAATTACGCCGCATGGGGCTACCTTACCCGTACGGCGAGGACCGACCAGGAATGGGAGTGGGCCGTAGACAACTTCAAGGCGGCGGCGAAATACGCACAGGACAAGAACCTGGGACTCTCCGTGGAAGCCGTCAACAGGTTCGAAACACACTTTTTGAACACCTCGGCAGACAGCGTGCAGTTCTGCAAAGACGTGGACGAACCGAATGTGTCGGTGCATCTGGACGCGTATCATATGATACGGGAAGAGAAGGATTTCTATAAAGCCATCACCGGAGCGGGCAAGTATCTCGGGTACTATCACGCCTGTGAGAACGAGCGTGGCGTTCCCGGTACCGGCCTCGTCCCGTGGGAAGAGGTATACCGGGCATTCAAGGACATGGGGTATAAAGGCTGGATTACGATTGAATCCTTCGTTCCCGATATCGAGGAGCTCGCAGGGCTCTGTGCCATTTGGAGACAGCTCGCGCCGAGCGCCGACGTCCTCGCGGGCGACGGCCTGAAGAATATCAAGGCGGTGGAGAAAAAGGTATACGGCGGATAAAAACGTTCGTACTCCTGATAAGGAGTCCGTAACGGGGCAAACAGATATAGAGATTCTAATCTATTGATACTGTACAATCAGCTATAGGAAAGCGTGTTTAGAAGGACGACTGATAAGGAGTCCGTAACAGGGCAAACAGATATAGAGATTCTAATCTATTGATACTATACAATCAGCTATAGGAAAGCGTGTTTAGAAGGACGACTGATAAGGAGTCCGTAACGGGGCAAACAGATATAGAGATTCTAATCTATTGATACTATACAATCAGCTATAGGAAAGCGGGTTTAAAAGGATGACCGAGAAGGAAAGAACGGAACGCTGCCTGCGGTTTGAAGAAACCGATATTGTACCGTGGCAGATCGATTATACATCCGAGATCGCGAAAAAGATCATGCACGATCTCGGGATAAGGGAACAAACCCACATGGTTCGCGGCAGGAATATATTCGCTTTTAACGGATTGAACGATTACCTCGGCAACCATCTGGCTTATCTGCGAACCGAGCCGGTTAATTCTCTCAGTCTCGTTCAGGATGATGTATGGCTGGACGAGTGGGGGGTTATGTGGGACAGGCATATCGACAAGGATATCGGAACCCCGGTGAGAACGATACTGGACGATTCCGGGCTCGAGAATCTTAAAATACCCGATCCGGACGATCCGGCGAGGTTCGAGCACTTCGAGCCCCTGATCGAGGCGAACGGAAACCGGTTCGTCATCGCCAAGATATCACGCTGTCTCTTCGAGCGGGCCTGGTCCCTCAGGGGGATGGAGAACCTGATGGTCGATTTCATCGTCAATCCCGATTTTGTACACGGTCTCCTCGACACCCTCACCGGGTTCGTGTTGAAATGCATCGATAATCTCAGCGGTTTTTGCATAGACGGACTGCGTTTCAGCGACGACTGGGGCGGGCAGAACGGGCTTTTAATGAGTCCGGATATGTGGCGAAAATTTCTCAAGCCCCGCCTGAAAAAAATGTACGACCGCGCGCATGCCCGGGGTTACAGGGTATTCATCCATTCATGCGGCGATATCACGGCCGTACTCGACGATCTCGTCGAGATCGGAGTGGACGTTTTCAATCCATTTCAGCCCGAGGTCATGGACATTGAGAGCGTAATCGAACGGTATGCGGGAAGGCTTGGATTCTACGGAGGGGTGAGCATACAGCGAACGCTTCCGTTCGGCTCGGAGGAGGACGTGCGGCGGGAGATTGACCATCGTCTGGGACTTGCGCACCGCTTCGGGGGTTATATCATCGCACCCTGCCACGATATGCCGCCCGATATTCCGGTTTCCAACGTGCTCGCGATGCTGAAAGCGCTTGGGAAAAATTGACAACCGCCTTGAAAGGGCATACCATGGAACAGCCGTGAATACCGATTACGGATAGGGAGGGTACCGTTTTAACGCCGGTATTATTCCACGGGAACTCCAAGCGAATAAAAGAGGGAGGGAGTATGGAGAAGCCTTTAAAGCTGATACAGGTCGGGGTCGGTTTCTGGGGATGGAGCTGGGTGCAGGTCGCGCTCGATTCGCCGTACTGGGAGCTTGCCGGTATCGTGGAGCTGAAGAAGGAGAACAGGGAGAGGGCGGCCGAGCATTACGGCTTCGGCTCCGGCCAGGTATTCGGCTCGCTGCGGAAAGCAGCGGCCGAGCTTGAACCCGACGGCGCGCTCGTCGCGGTCGGTCAGGAGGTGCACAGGTCCGTGGCGGTGGAGGCGCTCGAGCTCGGGCTCAATGTGCTCGTCGAAAAACCGATGGCCATGAGCATGGGGGACGGACGCGCTATGGTGGAAGCCGCGGATAAATCCGGAAAGAAGCTCATGGTGAGCCAGAACTACCGGTACAAGCGCGCACCCCGGACAATTAAAGGGTTTCTGGATAAGGATACGATCGGAAAAGTGGGCGCGGTGTATATTGATTTTCAGAAAGCCCCGGCACTGTCCGGTTTCAGGGTCGAGATGGAGGAGCCGCTTCTCATTGACATGTCGATCCATCATTTCGATCAGATACGCCACCTTCTTCAGGATGAGCCCGTTCGGGTTCGCGCGCACAGCTGGAATACCGACTGGAGCATCTTCAGGGGAAACGCGCTTGCGTCGGTCGTTTTCGAGATGAAGAGCGGGGCGGTGGTCGCGTATACGGGAAACTGGGTGTCCCGGGGAAGGGAGACCTCGTGGGACGGAGACTGGTACTTCCACTGCAGCGGGGGTCAGCTCCGCTGGACGAAGAATGAGGTTGCATTCAGAACGAACAACCTCCTGCAGGAGGTGTACACCCGCGGTGCGCTCGAGAGGGGAGGCGAACTCGACCTCGAGCTCACGGTCATGGAATGGGAGGACAGGTGGGCCTGTCTCGAGGAGCTCGCGCGGTCGATTCGTGAAAATCGGGAGCCTGAAACCTCGGGAAGGGACAACCTCAGCACCCTCGCCATGGTTATCGGGGCGTGCAGGTCCGTGAAGGAAGGGCGTCCGGTAACAATCGCGGAGGCCCTCGACTCCTGAGTCAATGACATACTATTCCGGAGGATATCCGATGTCTGAAAACGATCCGTACAGGAGGGAAGCACTTGAGCGGATGAAGGGCTATTTCGATGAGGAGCGTCTCGTCACCCACACGATGCGGGTGCTCGACTACGGGGAGAAAATACTGGAAGGTGAAGGGATCGAAGACGGCTTCTACCGTACCACGGTAACACTTGGCTGTATCTTCCACGATATCGGGATACCGGAAGCAATGCGGGTGCACGGGTCAGCGGACGCCCCCTATCAGGAGAAGGAGGGGCCTCCCATAGCACGACGGTTCCTTTCCGGTATGAAGGTGAGGGCCGATATTCTCGAACGGGTTTGCTACATCGTGGCCCATCACCACACGGAGGAATGTGTTGACGGCATGGACTTCAAGGTCATCTGGGAGGCCGATTTTCTCGTCAACGTTAAGGAGGGGAACCTTATGATCGAGCCCGCGGAGCTGCCCGCCGCGGGCCGTGAGAATATCCGGTCTAAAACGGGCACGGCATTCTTCAAGGATCTTTTAAAGGAAATGTGAGCAGTGACGGTACGGACATGAAGCAGAACGGGACAGAGGAATAATGGAGAAACAACTGGAGCTGGAAAAACGGCTTGGAAGCTTTGATCGTGAGAAGAGAAGGAATTCGCTTGCGGAGCTGCACCGCATGCTCATGAGGGGGGAGGTCGCGGCGGTTCCCGAAATTCCGGTTGCGAACCTTCACTGTCACACCTTCTTTTCATTCAACGCCTATGGATACTCTCCTTCGTCAATCGCGTGGGAGGCGAAAAAACGGGGGCTGTTCGCGGCGGGCATCATCGATTTCGACGTTCTGGACGGTGTCGACGAGTTCCTTGAGGCGAGCAGCCTGCTCGGCCTCAGGTGCGTCGCCGGGATTGAATCGCGGGTGTTCATACCGGAATGGAAGGACGTTCAGATCAACTCCCCGGGTGAACCCGGGATATGCTACTTCATGGGGACCGGTTTCATCGTGGGGGACCCGAAGATGAGGGAGTCGGAGCCTTCCTTGAGGCGGATGCACGATCTGGCGCAGGCGAGAAACCGGGCCGTGCTTGGAAGGGTAAACGAGTACCTGGGAGACCTTGGGGTGGACTGGGAGCGGGACGTTTTGAGCCTGACCCCTTCCGGGAATCCGACTGAACGGCACATGGTCGAAGCCCTGGACAGGAAATCATGCGATATTTTTCCGGACCCCGTAAAAAGAGCCGCTTTCTGGTCCGAGGCACTCGGGAAAAAGAAAGAAGAGGTGCTCACGCTCTTCAGAACACCCATCGATTTTCGTCTCTTCATACGTGCCAGGCTCATGAAGAGCGGGGGGCCGGGATACACCGCCCCGGACGGATCCGGATTTCCCCCGCTGCAGGAGATGGTCTCCATGACGCGCGCGCTCGGGGCCGTTCCGACACAGGGGTGGCTCGACGGGACGAGGGACGGGGAAAAAGATCCGGACATACTCGTGGATTTCATGGCCGCGGCCGGATCGGATTGTCTCAGCATCGTACCGGACAGGAACTGGAACATACGGGACGAGGAGGAGCGCAGGATAAAGGTCTGCAATCTCTATCGAATAGTGGAGGCTGCTGACAAAAGAAACATCCCCGTCATTGCGGGAACTGAAATGAACAAGCACGGCCAGCCCTTTGTGGACGATTTTTTTTCCGAGGCCCTCAAACCCGTCGCGGATGTTTTCATGCGCGGCGCGCGAATCGTTTGCGGGCATACCCTGCTCAGGCGGGCCGTGGGGATCGGCCTGTCGAGTCCGGAGGTCGAAGAACGGTTTCGGGGTGATTTAAAGAAGCGGAACCTCTTCTTCCGGGAACTCGGAGAGCTGGTTCCTTCGCATGAAACGGACGGTATTGTAAAAACCATGTGGGAGAAGTCATTGTAACCCATCCGTGGTTGTGCCGCCGGGTCCCGACGCAAAAAAACCGTCACCATCCTTACTTCATATGCGGTAGTACCCGAAAAAAATCTCAAATAGCACTTGACAGGGATGATGAAGAACGAGTAAAATGTGATGTATAATGTACGTACATACTAACATACTGAAGTTTAGCTGGAAAATTTTGTTTTACACACAATTTTAAAGGAGGTTTTATGAAACTCGGCGTTTTTAACACGGTATTTCTCGACAGGAAGCTCGAAGAAGCGCTCGATGCGGTCAAATCCCTCGGTTTGGATGCAATCGAGATCGGATGCGGCGGATTCATACCGAAAGACCACATCGATCCCGAGGAGCTCCTCGAAAACGACTCCAAGAGAAAGAGCGTTAGCCGGGAGCTGGAGAAGCGCGACCTGATCCTCAGCGCACTCTCCTGTCACGGGAACATGGCACATCCGGACAAGAAGGTCTCGGAGGCGCATCAGAAGGATTTCAGAAACACGGTCATGCTCGCGTCGAAGATGGGCGTGGAGAGAGTCGTGTGTTTTTGCGGCTGTCCCGGAACCTCGGACGGGGACAAAAACCCGAGCTGGATAACGTGTCCCTGGCCTGATTATTTTTCAGAAGCGCTGAAATGGCAGTGGGAAGAAAAACTTATTCCCCTCTGGAAGGAACTGGCCGGATTCGCCAGGAAAAACGGAATAAAAATGATCGGGCTCGAGATGCACCCCGGAGACGCGGTCTACAACCCGGCAAAGCTCCTGAAGCTCAGGGAAGCGGTCGGTGAGGAGATCGGCTGCAACTTCGATCCGAGCCATCTGTTCTGGCAGGGTATAGATCCCACGGCCGCCCTCCGCGCCCTGAAGGACTGTATATTTCACGTCCATGCAAAGGACTCAAGGGTGGAGCCGCTCGTGGCGCAGGTGAACGGTGTGCTGGATACGAAGCCCTACGAGGAGGAAATCGACCGGTCATGGATATTCAGGACCGTGGGCTACGGACATGATTCCGATTTCTGGACCGATTTCATCAGTACCCTGCGGCTCATAGGGTATGATCATGTACTGAGCATCGAACACGAGGATTCGCTCATGTGCGGCGAGGAGGGCCTCACCAAGGCGATAGAATTCCTCAAAGTCGTCATGATAACCAAGCCGAGGGGGGCCATGTGGTGGGATTAGGGCGCGTGCGCTTACGTCGCAAGATATGCGAAACGCATATCTTGCTTACAGGCATATGCTTACACGCGTACGCTTACGTCGCATGATATGAGAAACGCATATCATGCTTACGTCGCATTAAATGCTTACAGGCATGTGCGCGAATTCCTATACACTTGCCCCTGCAACTGAACGGAAAGGGATATGTATAATACGAAAATAGTATATTTCGGCACGAGGGGTCAGGAGCTTACGAGCCGGCATCTGGAAAAATTCGTCGAATGCGGGGCGAACATAGTCGGGTTCGTGGAGGCTCCGCCCGGGTCGATTTCCACCACGCATACGGAAGAGGATCCGTATGAATCCATAAACGAGACCGCGCAGCGTCTGGGCCTTCCACTTCTCTGCCCGACCAATCCCGGCGATCCCGGATTCATCCGGACGCTGAAGGAACTGGGTCCCGATGTATTCATCGTCGTCTCATACCAGTTCTACCTTTCCGAGGAGGTGCTCGCTATCCCGCCCATGGGCGCGATTAATTTCCACACATCGCTTCTGCCGCGCCATGCGGGAATGCACCCCGGATTCTGGGCCATCTGGTACGGTGACGGTGAGACGGGCATGGTCATCCACTTTATGGACGACGGAATCGATACGGGTGACATTATCTACGAAACGAGGGTTCCGGTTCGCCCGGGTGATACGATCAACGTACTGTACGACCGGGTGTGGAAAACGAGCACACCGCTCGTGGGGCGGCTTTTGGATGACCTCGACGCACGGACTCTTCCGAGGAAGCCGCAGGATATGTCGAAGTACCTCTATAACTACGAGATAACCGAGAAGGACTTCGAGCTTGATTTCAGGCAGCCCGCCGAGGTGCTCTATTCAAGGGTGAAGATGGCTCCGGGTAAATTCTACTTCGAGGTGAAAGGTGAGAGGTACTCTGTAACGGACTGCACCGTCGTTGACGAGCACGTGCATACGAGGAAGTTCGAAACGGGTGTTCCCTACCCCATCGAGGGCAGGCTCGTGTTCGTTACACCGAGGAAATTCCTGCAGGTGGACGGCGTTATACGGGACGGCGTACGGATCGATCCCATATCCCTTGCGGATTGAGAAAGCGAAGGAAAGGAGAAGCCAATGATCGTAAAGCGGCACACACGGGAAGAGATGCTGGGTAAAATGAGGAAAAAGGTGGCTGAGGGACGGCCCATCTTCGTTGCGGCCTGCGGCACCGGGCTCGTTGCCAAGTGTCTCGAGCAGGCGGGCGCGGACTTTATCGTCACGTTTTCAGGTGCGCGCCTGCGGAACAACGGATGGGGAACCATGACGCAGTGGTGGCCCATACTCGATTCGAACCAGCAGGTTATTGACAACACCGAGCACGATATACTGACCGCGCTGAAGGGTGAGGCAGCGGTTCTCACCTGCGTTCAGGCGAACGACCCGCTCCGTGACATGTATCTCGTGCTGGAACATTTAAAAAAAATAGGCGTGGTTGCGGTCTCGCATGTGGGGCCGTCGATCGGGTATTACGAGAAGGACAGCCTCATGTACCGCGTATTGACAAAGGCCGGGATCACCCTCGAGAGCGAGATAGAGATGCTGAAGCTCGCAAAGGAGATGGGCCTCATCACCTTCGGTATGCCGTTCGATCTGGAGGATGCCGAGAGGATCATGAAGGGCGCCATGTGCGATGCGTTCTGCTTCCATGCCGGCACGACCAAGGGCGGGCTCGTCGGCTACGATACACCCTATACAAAGGAGGATACGGCGAGGAGAACGGAAGAGGCGAACCAGATCGCCCTGAAGATAAACCCGGATGTTTTCCTCCTCGCGCACGGAGCCGCGCTCGAGACGCCCGAAGAGGGACAGTACATACTCGACAATACCTCGTGCCACGGGCTCTGGACCGGATCGGCAACGGAGCGTATTCCCATAGAGCGTGCTATTCTCGAAACCGCCGGTGAATTCGCGAAGCTGAAGCTGAAGAAGAAGTAGGACACGATATTTTTAACACATTCAAAAGAGATGGAAAGGAGGAAGAATATGAAAAAGACCATAGCGATACTGGCAACACTCGATACCAAGGGTCCGGAGGCCGACTACCTCCGCCAGCAGGTACAGGGATTCAAACAGAATGCCCTGGTCATCGATACGGGGGTGGTGGGGGAGCCGGCCGTCAAGGCGGATATCACGAGGGAGGAGGTCGCCGAGGCCGGGGGAACGCCGCTTTCAGAGCTCCTCAAGGACCCGACACAGGAGAAGGCCCATCCGGTCATGACCGCCGGAGCGGCGTCAATACTGAAGAAGTACCTCGACGAGGACAGGGTACACGGTGTCGTCAGCCTCGGGGGCACGCAGGGAACCTCCCTCGGCACGGCCGTCATGCAGACCCTGCCGTACGGGTTTCCGAAGGTCATGGTTTCGACCGTTGCCTCGGGTAACGTCTCTTCGTTCGTGGACATCAAAGACATAACCATGATGTTCTCAGTGAGCGACATACTCGGGCTCAACCCCGTTATGCGCAAGATACTGGCGAACGCCGCAGGCGCAGCGTGCGGTATGGCGAACGTTGAGATCAAGATCGAGAGTGCAAAGGGAGACAAGCCGCTCATCGGAATGACCAATATCGGGCTGGCCACCCGCGGAACGATTAAGGCCCTGGAGCTGTTCAAGAAGAAGGGCTATGACGTTATCGTGTTCCACGCCGTGGGCTCGGGAGGACGAGCCATGGAGCAGATGATGAAGGAGGGCATCATCGGGGCAGTCCTGGATTACGCACTCGTCGAGATTCCGAACGAGATATACGGCGGCCTGAACGCGGGCGGTCCCGACAGGCTGAAGACCGCGGGACAGCTCGGCCTTCCACAGGTCATCTGCCCGGCCGGGGTCGAGCACATCGGTCTCATCCTGAGCGAGCCACACAAGGGACCCGAGGAGCACATGCACAGGAAGTATTACTACCACAGTCCCATCATCTTCGTTTATCGTCTTGAGAAGGACGAGATGATCGTCACTGCGAAGGAGATCGTGGACAGGCTCAGTTATACCAAAGACGAGGCGGTGTTCATGATCCCGACGAACGGATTCGACCGGTCCTGCTACGAGGGAGCTCCTCTGTACGATCCCGAGGGCGACAGGGCCTTTATCGATTATCTTAAAAAACACCTGCCGAAAAATATCAGGATCGAGGAGCGGGACTGCAAGGTCGAGGACGCCGAGTTCGTGGAAGAGGCCGTCAACACCCTCATCGGTCTGGTCGAGAAAAGGGGATAGAAGTGCCGGGGATTCATCTTACAGTGCGGGGAAAAGAACATGGAGAAGCATGAGGTATACGTTACCTACGAATTGGAAACAAAGGTGGAAACACCGGAACGTTCGCTCGATCTGCTCCTTGCGGAGATGACGGCCGGAATACAGTATGTTTCCACGCGGGACGGCGTGAAGATGGACAGGATACAGGATACGCTTCCCGTAGTGAACGGCTCCATTCTCGGCCGCATCGTTTCCGTGGAGAAGTCGGGGGAGGGTCTGAAAACGACCTTTGCACTGCCCCTTTCCAATCTCGATGTGGGGCTCGGAGGCCTGACGAATCTGTGGCCCATGGTTGCCGGAGAGGTTTTTAATTTTCACTTCGTCCGGAGGGCCGAGCTCGTGGACCTGCGGCTTCCCCCTCCGTTCGAGAAATACTATTTGGGTCCCGGGTTCGGTATCGAGGGCATGAGAAAGCTGCTGGGTATTGAGAAGGGCCCGATCTTCGGGTCCATCATAAAACCGAACCTCGGGCTCGACCCGGACGGGACCGCGGAGAGAGCCGCCCTCCTTGCGCGGGCGGGTTTCAATTTCATTAAAGACGACGAGATATGCGTCAACCCGGACATCTGCCCGGTGAAGAAGCGGATGCGGGCGATCTCCGAAGCACTGGATAAGGTCGAGCAGGCAGAGGGAAGAAAGGTGATCTACGCGGCGAACGTCACCGCGGATTTCGCCGTCATGCACAGAGCGGCCGAAACAGCGGTGAAGGCCGGAGCAACCGGTCTGATGATAGACCCTTTTTGTACAGGTCTGTCCGGGATCGATTTTCTGAGGAGAAACTTCGACCTTCCGATTTACGCGCATCGCGTGGGATACGGCATTTTCTGTCTGGGTCAGACTTACAGTATCCGGTACGAGGTTTTCACAAAACTGATGAAGCTCCTGGGAGCGGATTTTTCGCATGTCGGCGGTATATGGGGCAAATCGGAGGCATCCAGGAAAAGGACTGCTTCCTACCTTCGGATACTGCGTGACACCTCATCCGGGAAATCCGCCTGGCCCGTAGTGACCGGTATAAGCCTGGAGAATATGGCCGACTATTACGATTTTTACGGGGATGATACGATGTTTATGGACCACATCGATATTTATACCGATGAAGAGGCCTCCAAGAGGAAGCTGCAGGCCCTGAAGGAGAAAATAAGCTGAGAAGAGGGGGGGCGTTCGTATGAAGGGGATGATGGAGGCCGCGGTGCTTCACGCACCCGGCGATATCAGGCATGAGACGACAAAAATACCGGCTCTAGCTCCGGAAGACGTTCTTATAGAGGTGAAAGCGGCGGGGAACTGCGGATCGGACCTGCACAGGATCATGGTGGAGGGGACGTATCACTTTCCCTGCATACCCGGTCATGAATTTTCGGGAGAGATCGTCGAAACCGGGGAGAACGTGGAGGGGATAAAGGCCGGTGAACGGGTGACCGCCGTGCCGCTCATCCCATGCATGCGGTGTGCATGGTGCTTGCAGGGGCAGTATAACCTGTGCGAAGATTACGATTATGTCGGATCGAGAAGCGACGGCGCTTTTGCGCGATACGTTCGGATTCCGGCAATGAACGTGGTGAAGCTACCTCCGGCGGTGGATTACGAGGACGGCTCCATGACGGACCCGGCGGCAGTGGCACTGCACGCCGTATTACGGTCCGGGGGCATACGTACGGGAGAAACGGTCGTCATTCTCGGGTCGGGACCGATCGGCATGTTTGCCGGCCAGTGGGCCCGCATCCTCGGGGCAGGCAGGGTCATAGGGACCGATATCGTGGATGATAAACTCGCGGTCCTGGGAATGATCGGTTTTGACGCGGTAATAAACGCAAAAAAGGAAGATGTGGTGCAGCGGATACTGGAGGAGACCGGGGGGAGAGGCGCCGACCTGCTCGTTGAGGTCGCGGGCTCGGTCGAGACGCATAAACAGTCGCTCATCGCCGCCGGGAAGCGGGGCCGGGTTGTGCATATCGGCAGGGCATACAGGGACGTTCTCCTTCCCGATTCAGTTTATACCCAGATATTCAGGAAGGAGCTCACCGTTTTCGGTTCCGTCAACTCCAATTTCTCCATACTCGATCACGAGTGGGAGAGGGTCGTGCACTTTATGGCGAGCGGGCAGCTGCGGGCCAAGCCCCTCATCAGCCATCGTCTGCCGCTCTCCGAGCTTCCGGACGCGTTCAGGAAGATGTACGATAAAACCATGGTGTATAATAAGATTATATTCCACCCGGAGGGTAGTGAGTAAACGGGTCGAATCCCTTATGGCGCTCAATGGTTTGCATAAGCTGGATCACGCGGATAAATTTATCCTTGATTAGTATTGAGGGTGACAGTTCCTTTTGTGACAGTTCCTTAAGGAACTGTCACCCTCCTGAATGTTATGGAGGAGGCGGAATATGCGGGCGGCGGTTCTGACAGGAGTGGAAAGCATTGAGATCAGGGATGTAGATGAGCCCGAGGTCGAAGAGGGGGGAGCGCTCATCGAGGTGTCAACCTGTGCCATATGCGGGACCGATGTCAAGATGTATAAATACGGTTATACGAATGCGACCCTGCCCCTCATCCCGGGTCATGAGCTGGCCGGCAGGGTGATGAAATCGGGGGCGTCCGGAATAAAAGAGGGGGATTTCGTAACGATCAATCCGAACATCCCCTGCGGGGTCTGCTGGTATTGTGTGCGCGGCATACAGACGGGGTGCGACAACCTGCAAGTCGTCGGTGTTCACAGGGACGGAGGGTTCGCCCGGTATGTGGCGCTTCCCGCGCTTGCGATTGCACAGGGATGCGTTTTCCACATTCCGGAAGGGGTTTCCCCTGAGGAAGCGGCGCTCATTGACCCTGCTTCATGCGCGGTCAATGCGAGTGAGCTGTCGGGTGTGAAGCCGGACGACACGGTGGTCGTTATAGGGGCGGGACCGGCGGGATGCCTGAACGTCGAAGTGAGCAGGGCTTTCGGTGCCGGGAAAATCATTCTCGTTCAGCGGTCGGCCGGAAGGATGGAGCAGGCCCGGTTTACGGGAGCGGACCTGTTTATCAATTCCTCGGAAGAGGACCCGGTCCCAAGGATCATGGAGGAGACGAACGGAAGAGGCGCGGACGTGGTGATCGTTGCATGCGCGTCGGTCGAGGCGCAGCAGATGTCCGTACACATGGTGGCAAAAAGGGGAAGCGTAAACCTGTTCGGCGGGCTTCCCAAGGGGAGTCCCTCCATAGCATTCGATTCGAACATCGTGCACTACAAGGAGGCGTTTGTCACGGGAACGCACGGGGCGTCGAACCGGCACTGCTCGATCGCGCTTTCCATGATCGCTTCCGGCCGAATAAGTGCGGAAAAGTATGTCAGCTACACGAAGCACCTCGATGATTTTCACGGAGCGTTGGAACTGGCCATGAAGAAACAGGGACTCAAGGTATTCGTGAGTCCGGTACGGGGCAACCGTTGAGAATAATACTTGTACGGCACGGCGAAACAAACTGGAACAACGAAGACAGGTTCAGAGGACACATCGACGTGGGCCTCAATCCCGGCGGTCTGGCGCAGGCCCGCATGGTCGGGGAGGCACTGCGCGATATCGAACTGGACGGGATATACTCTAGTCCACTCTCCAGAGCGCTTGTTACGGCCGAAGAGATAGCGCACCCTCGAAGCCTGCAAGTATCTATCCTGGAAGCATTTAAAGATTTTCATTTCGGGGCGTGGCAGGGTTTGACCCGCGACGAGGTCAGATACCGGTATCCCGATGTATATGCGCAGTGGGAGTCGGCTCCCCACATGGTCCGCATTCCGGAAGGCGAGACCCTCGATGAAGTGGAGGACCGGGTTTATAAAGGGCTGAGCGGGCTCGTTCGGGAAGGGGGAGACGGCACCATTGTCATAGTGTCGCACGGTCTCGTCAATAAGGTTCTCCTCTGCAGGCTGCTCGGCATGGGAACGAAGGGTTTCTGGAGGGTGAAGCAGGACAACGGGGCCGTGAACCTTTTCGAGTTCAACGGCCGGGGCGTGAAGGTCTTTGTCATGAACAGTACCTTCCACATCCGGTCTCTGGCCGGCGTTGTCGAGGATATGCGTTCTCCGCTGAATCCCCTCGGATAGCGCACGTGGAAAACGCGTGTAAAAGACGGATGGTCCGTCATATTACGAGGAGGTAGAGCTCGATGGCGACAATCGAGATTGGTGTGAACAATTGTTTTGCGATAGGCCGGTATCCCGAACCCGAGGAGTGGCTCCGCGTGGTAAAGGACGATCTCGGTCTCTCGATCGTACAGTACTCCTTTGATCTTTCCGATCCCGTTATTCTGGATGACGAGGTGTTCAGCGATGCGTGCAGGCGAACGAAAACGCTCGCTGATGAGAAGGGCGTATACATACAGACGGGCACGACGGGTGAAGTCGTGCACAAGTTCAACTGTCTTCTCGACCCCAATCCGGGTTTTAGGGCATCCTACCTTCGATGGTACGAGAAGATGATCAGGGGAGGGAGCCTTCTCGGCGTGGAAGGGTGCGGGGTCTACATGGGGACCATGAGCAGAAAAGACGAAGCCGATCCCACCCGTAAATCCTTTCTCACCGAGGTGATCCTCGACGAGATTGCCTATCTCAGCTCGGTATCGAAAGAGGAGGGACAGAGCTATTTTCTTTGGGAGCCGATGTCCGTACCGCGTGAGATACCGTGCACCATTGATGAAACCGCGGAGCTTCTGGGGCGGGTAAACGAACGTGCTCACGTTCCGGTGAGGCTGAACCTCGATGTCGGACACGGGTATATCCGGTCGGGAGACCCCCGCGACAGCGATCCCTATGCCTGGATCAGGGAACTAGGACGGCTCGCGCCCGCGATACACATACAGCAGACCGACGGACGCGGGAGCAGGCACTGGCCCTTTTCCGAAGAGTATAACAAGATAGGGATCATCGAGCCTGAACGGGTATTCGAAGCCATT
>Ga0180432_10003224_pt1 | contig 23619 bp, 26 predicted proteins | sample SS_ome_10_FD_132414 | JGI IMG/M metagenome (GOLD analysis project Ga0180432, IMG submission 132414) | Hypersaline lake sediment archaeal communities from the Salton Sea, California, USA - SS_1_MS_2 metaG | ecosystem: Environmental > Aquatic > Non-marine Saline and Alkaline > Hypersaline >... | reverse complement strand
ATTTTTATCTTTTATTTTATACGAAAGATAAGGAGTATGCGAATCAATGAAATGCAATGCAGTAAAAGAATCCTTGCCCGCAGGTATTTTTTTCAATGAATTAAAAAATGCATCATTTACTGATTTGAATCTGATTTTCAGGCCAAGATTTAAGTTCGGATTATTGCCTAGGAATTCTTGAAGATAAAAATAAGCTTTCCTTGCAGAGTTATAAAAGATAGTTTTTCTTAGCTTATTTCCCATAAAGGCAGCAAAGCGCGTTAATTTTTGCCTATTCGCCCCTACCTGCGGGCGCTCTTTAAGAAAATCTTCAAAATAATCAAATCCCTTATCAAAACCAAATTTTCTGCAGGTCACAACATTAGAAGTTATGTACTGCGTATAAAATTTATTCAGTTTTTTTGGTAGGTATACTGGTTCTTTTTTCTCAGTTATGTGCCAGGTGTTTTCAATCTCTAATGGAACCGTTCCTGTAAACATGCCACTCATTGAAAAATTTGTTGCAGACGCAATAGAATGCGCATCAAATGACATATACTCTTTTTTCAAATCATTCAAAAATGGCATAAGCGCAGGATTATTCGCAGTATCTGGTCTTAAGCAATCAAATATTATTAAAATAATTTGTTTAGCCAATTTATTCCTCCAAATATTATCAAAACGCAGACCATTTAAAAGGTTTGCGATTTAATCGTGTTTCATTAGATTTATAAACAAACCACCAATATCACGAAGATAAATGAAAACACAAAAATCTATGCAATTGCCAAAAAGCGTGTTTACTTTTTCATTTGATACAGAACTGATTTGGGGGATGTTTCGGTATAATCCTGCTTTTCAAAACAAGCTAGATAAAGATTGGTTTAAAAAGCGCAGGAACATACAGCTCATGCTGCGTGAATTTAACAGATACGACATTCCTGCAACTTGGGCAATAGTAGGGCATTTGTTTCTTGATAAGTGCAACAAAAAACACGCAGACATAAAAAAAGGCGATGACTGGATCAAACAGGATCCTGGCACAAATCTAAAAAAAGCCCCATTATGGTATGGAAAAGATATTATCGATCTTATTTTATCCTCAAAAGCAAAACACGAGATTGCATCACACAGTTTCTCGCACATTGATTTTGATACGTGCTCCCCAGCTGTTGCAGATTCAGAATTAAAGAAATGCAGGTCTTTGTTCAATAAACTCCCTTGCAAACTAACAACATTCATTTTTCCAAGAGATAAATACGGTAATTTTGAAGCGCTAAGAAAAAATAACATCAAGATATACAGAAAAGAAGTAAAAACAAAGAGAGACTTACTGAAATCCAGATTTTTCAAAAAAATAGTTCGTGCACTAGACATCTTTTGTTTTTTCAAAGCAGATCCGCTCGAGCCAATTGTCCAAAATAATAAATTAATCCAGATGCCTAAGTCAAGATTAATTGTTCCTATCAATAAAGAAACAACAGGAATATCATCCAAAACTTTGTTGAATATAATAAAATATTTTAATCTGCTAAAGATAAAGAGGACGATTAACAAAGCAATCGCAAAAAAAATACCAATTCACTTGTACAGTCACCCAATAGACTTCACAAGCCCTGCAGACCTAGTGTATCTAAGAAAGATTTTGGCGTTTGTCAAAAAGAAAGAAATGCAAAAAAAGCTGGAGTGCCTCACAATGCAGCAAACATACGAGAAATACTTGAAGTAAAATGAAAAAAATATCTGTTGTAATACTAGCATATAATGAAGAAAAAGGTATTGCTAAATGCATTGATTCTATTCTAAATCAGTTGCATAAAGCACACGAGATCATAGTAATCAATGACGGAAGCACAGATTCCACATTAAATATTCTGAAAAAATACAAGAATAAAATAAAAATTATTGATAAGAAGAAAAATGAAGGTCGTGCAAAAGCATATACTGCTGGATTTAAAAAAGCAAAAGGCAATGTGGTTGCTTTTATCGACGGGGATTCATATGCTCCGCGCAATTGGATAACTCTTCTTGCACAAGCATTTGAAAAATGTGCAAAAAACACTGCCTGTCTTGGTGGCAACTATCTTTGCGCTAATACGCAATACAAATTGTCAAATCTAGAAAACAAATACAACAAGATTGCCATGAAAAAAAGCTTGTTCAAACTTCCCTCTGGAACAAATATGGCTTATGACAAGAAAATCTGTACAAAGCTGAATGTTTTCAAGAATATTCCTCAATTTAGATGCGATAGATATGCAATGGATCTATTGATAAGAAAAGGTTATATTGCAAAGACGATTCCAGGCTGTTACGTATTCTCAAAATCACCCAAGAGCTTACGAGGGTATTTTAAGCAGCGATTTCGCTGGGGAAGGGGCGCCCCAAGTGCCAGGATGCTGAAAACAAGTGTGCTTTTCCAAAAAACAGTACTTATTTTATTTCCCGCGATAATTGTGGCGGGGGTAATCATATTTCCTCACATCTTTTTTCCATTAATTGGCTTGACAGCAGTTCTGTTCTTATTATCTGGATTAATTATGTCTATAAGATGGAAAATATTAAGTTTTATTGAAGCACTGCAGTTGATATTACTTAAATTAGCCGGTTGCTATGCTTATGCAGCAGGATATGTTTTTCAGACAATGCGGAGGGTAATATGAAGCTGTATTTTATCGCAAGTACGTTCAGGGGTTTTGGTTCTGGCAAAGGCTACTGGTTTCATAAGGCTGCAGAATTACTTTCTAAAAAAATAGACGTAAAAATATTTAGCATGAGGTTATTTAATGAAAAACCAGCTAATGTAAATTGTCTAAAAAAGAAATTCTGCAGAAAAATAGCAGAAATACGAAGAGAATGCAAAAAAAACAAGGCAGTCTTGCATTTTCCACAGTATCATCTCGCTTTATTCAGTTTTATCCCGAGGTTTTTTTTCAAGTGTCCGATAGTTATTGGACCAAACACTCTGCCGCTTCAAATTCCTAACAAAAACAAGAAGCCTTCCTTCAAAGAGCGACGCATTATCAACATGAAGTTTGATATGTTCACTGCTCTTAGCGATGCGCATAAAATAATTCTTGAAAATTACGGTATTCCCGCAAATAAAATAAAAGTGATTAAACCAGGTATTGAACTGGATATCTTCAAGCCAATGCCAGTCAACCGAAAGAAGTTCGGAATTGAGGAAAAAGATTTTGTTTTCGCATTTATCAACCGATTTGCAGAAGTCAAGCAGTTTGATTTGTTTGAAAAAGCAATGATGCAAATTATAGATAAACACAAGCACGTTAAATTCTTGATTATCGGTAAAAAATTGCCTGTTCAACATAAGAATATAATCAACATCGGATTTATCAACAGAATGAATCTTCCTAAACATTATAATTTATGCGACGTATATCTTATCACATCCGAATGGGAAACATATTCTATCGCAGGTATGGAAGCATTATCCTGCGGAAAACCATGTATTATGACTGATGTCGGAGGCAATCCTGAGCAGATAATTCCTGGAAAAAATGGATTTTTAGTTAAAAAAGACTGCAGTAATTTGATTGAAACAATGGAAAACTGCATAAACAATCCTAAATTGATTAAACAGATGTCTAAAAATGCTCGTGAATTAGCACTAAAGAATTTTAATTGGGATGGCAAGATAAAAGAATTGATAAAGCTTTACCAAAATCTTTAAAAAACAGCCGCCCTTAACTAAAAATAATGAAACCGCAATTGAAAAAAATAAGATATAAGCACAAATTAGTAGCGACTTTGCTTCAAGGTAAAGAAAAAGTGCTAGATATAGGTTATGCAAAACATCCTAATCCTTTTTTGAATAATGCGCACGGTATTGATATTCAAGATTTAGGTAAACCAGCAAACTTTATCGAAACCAAAATAGCAAACCTGAATACAGACAAAATACCCTATCCGAATAAATTTTTTGATGGAATAACTGCGTGTGGATTAATAGAACATTTAGAGAATCCACAAGATTTTTTGAGAGAATGTAATAGAGTATTGAAAATAGGGGGCAAATTGGTGCTAACCACACCAAACATTCTAGGATACATGAACGTACTCGGCGAATTATTGAACCGACCTGATGGAGATAAAGGAGCACACTTCCAAGAATATTCGCAAAGAGTATTGAAAAGAATACTAAGACGGAATGGGTTTTCTAATGTTCAAGTAAGGGGTATGTTCTTTAGGTTAAACAAAAGATTTTGGTTTAAAACAAAAAACTGCTGGCTGTCTCCCCAATTATTAGCAATGGGAACAAAAGCAAAAAACCCTGAAACCAAAATAATGTATGGTGACGGTACAATCATAAGCGATTAAACAAATCGTTTAATGATTTTCTTTGCAAAATTAAGATTTAATCCTGATTTTCGTTCTATTGCTACAAGAATCATCAAATCCTCTTTATTGAATGACTTTAATAGAAGTAATAATCCCAAATATACCGCACAAAATAAAGCCAAAGTAACTAATAGTTCTAACAGAGAATATGGTCGGAAAAACTTGGTTAATACAGCATAACTTAAACATAGAGGTAATACTGCGCTTAATACATATTTCAAATACAATTTTAAATCATGACTAAATCCGATCATAGATCGAACTTTGAAAAAGAAAACAAATTCTCTTAAGATGACAAATGTGCTAGTTGCAACTGCAGCGCCGATTATGCCATATTTTGGAATTAATATCATATTTAAAACAATATTAAGAATAACTGCAACCAGATTGGTACAAAAAATAAATTTAGTTTTCTTGAACGCTTTTAAAACTGGATCTGTAGGACCATTTATAACATTGATAAAATATGCCACTAACAGCACAACTAAAGCAGCAGAACCACCCACATAAGCTTTACCAAACAGAGTTTTTAATACAACCGACGGGAAAAACAAAACAATAAGAAAAACCGGGAAAGTTAAAACAAATATCCATCTTTTTATCACTGCAAAAACTTCTCCAAGCCAAACATGTCTATTTTTACCGATGGATTCAGATGCTATTGGATAGAATATTTGACTAAATGCAGTCAAAAATACCCCCAATATTGCCATAAGAGGCAAAACTGCATTATAAACACCCACATCTGCTGCAGTTTTAAAAATACCTAAAAGAAACGTATCACCCCAACCCATTATATTCAAAAATATGCCTGAAAAAAAAAGAGGTGCAGAAAATTTGATTAGTTTTTTGTATTCATACTTTGTTTTATGCACCATTCCAAATACAGGAAACACTTTCCATTGAAGCAGAATAAATCCCAATAATACTGCTGCCAATATAGAAATCAAATACGCCCAGGATATCTGCAGCACAGTACCTCCAAGTACAACAATAATTCCCACAAGTATCAAATTTATTGCGTAAGTAAATATGTTTTCAACTAATTGTTTGTATTCTGGTTTTTTGTATGCAAGGAAAAAAGAATTAACCAACCGAAATAAAACATATATTGGCAGTGCAAGTGCAAAAATTTTTAGGACTGGAATGAATTTTTCAGTATGAAACCATCCAATTGCAATCTGTTTCGAAAAAATCACCAGCAGCACAGTCATCACCAATGCTATAGGAAACCCTATTCTTACTGCTGCCCAAAAAATGCCCTTTATTCTGCTTGGATCTGCTTTACCCCTGTAGAACGCAACATACCTCATAAGGCCTTCCTTCACCCCAAACAGAGATATAATCAACCCCAAGCTCAATACCATCTGGCCTAATGCAATCAAACCATAATCCGAAGGCCCCAAATATCTAGTCAATACAATTCTATAAACAAAATTAAGGATATATGCAAGAAAAGTTCCTACAAAAATAATTCCTGCACCTCGCACAACTTGTTTCAGAAGCTGATGTTTTTCCTTAGACATATAAAGATAAAACAAAAACAAGATTTATAAACCTTATGTATTTGAAAAGTAAATATGATCTCCATAACAATCCCTGCCTACAATGAATCAGACATAATAGCAAGTACCATCCAAAATCTTCAAAAATTTTGCACAAAACAAAAAATCCCAATAGAAACCATAGTAGTAGACGACGCTTCTACAGATAACACCTCAAAAATCGCCAAAAACGCAGGCGCACGAGTGTTAAGAAATAATCAAAATCGCCGCTCATCATACACAATTCTTAAAGGAATAAAGAACGCAAAATACAATAAAATACTGATTGTTGATGCAGATAATGAAATTCCAATACAAAACATTCTCCCAGTACTCAAAATAACTCGAGGATACCTCATAATTGGCCAAAGAAAGTATTTGCCACGCAGAAGTGAGCGTTTTCTTGCTTTTTGGACAAAACATTTGCTAAAAATTAACGATCCGTTATGCTACCTTAAATTCTTTGACAAAAGAGATCTAAAAGGCATAAACTCAATCCATACAAAAGAGAGATATGCATTTCAGCTCATAGAATTAGCCATAAAAAATAATATTAAAATTAAGAATCTCCCTGTTAAAAACGTCAAGCGCCGACAAGCTTCAAAACACACATCTAATTTAAGAATCTGGATTACGATTTTGAAGAATATGTTTAAGACGTTTCAGTTGTGTTTAATAAAGAAAAAATAAATTTAGATATAATCTTCTCCATTATACCTAACTTCTGCGTCTTTCGCTATGGATCTATTCACAGCGTCAACTAACTTCTCTGATCTCATTTGGTCAGCAAATGTTGCCACTGCCACAGGTTTTTTGCCAGTCTCAGCCCAATCAAGAAATTTCTCAAACTGTGTTCCAAATTCATCTGCACTAAGGTGCACTTCATTTACCATTAATTTACCTAATCCGCTTCTGTCTTTTTTTGTTTCATCTAGACATCCGTGCCAGGCATATATTCCATTTCTTATATGCTTGCCATGTTCTTTATATTTGTCTCTTAAATCAGTTATATCAACGTGCATTGTTACCGATCTCTGAAACCTTTCTCCTTCAGGAAGTTCTCCGATTATCTCTATAACTCTTCCTTTTCTTGGATTCTCAAAATCATTATAAACAAAAGCCATTCTGCCGTCTTTATATTTCAATGTTGCCATTGATGCTTTTGATATTCCTGCAACAACATATTTTTCACCTTTGAAATTATCCTCACTCAAATACCTTGTTCCTGTTTTATCAGTAGCGTTCTTCCAGTTTTCAGGGTTTACAATTATCTCTCCTTCTGAATCCACTGCATTAACCCTATACGGCAGTCCCTGCATTAACACAGACAATATGCTAAATGGATGAGGTCCTTCTTCTGTTGTTATTCCAGGAATAACGTGCTCTCTTGGTCCTCTCTCTTTAACCCAGCTTATGTTAACTCTTCTTACATCAATTTTATCTTCTTGAATCAACTGCATCGCTCTCATAAAAGCTGGATGAAACAGCATCTGGCTTCCTGCCACATTAGGAACTCCGTTTGTTTCCACAAGTTCTATTAATTTTAATGCTTGATTATAATCTGCGTCTATTGGTTTTGATAAAAATACAGGAATTCCATTCGCAACCAATGGTGCTGTGGTTTCGTAATGCATTGTTGCAGGTGTATTGACAAATGCAAATTGTATTTGGTCTAGAATTTGGTTTGCAGGCATTTCGCCTTGTTTTACTTTGATTCTTCTTTCAGGAGGTATTCCATATTTTTCTCCTTTTTCATCAAGTGCATCTTGGCTTGGATCTGCCAGCCAGATTTTATCTACTCTATCTGATAAGTCTTTACCCCATTGTCCTGCAAATCTTTGCAGCGGAAAATTAGCAAAATTTCCTGCCCCTAACATCAATCCATTCATTTTTTTATTCATTATAAACCACCTAAGAATGTTTAATTTTTCTCCCCTTTTAAAGCTTCAGGAATATAGCCCTATAGAGTAGTGATACCTTTCACAACATTTATAAAGCGTTCCTAGTTCAGTGATTTTCATGGGGAAAACAGTAATCATCGGCCTCGATGGTGTGCCATACCATCTAATAGACAATTTGTCTAACAAAGGAGTTATGCCTAATTTTAAGAATCTTAAGGATAAAGGCATTTTCAAGGAGATGGAATCTGCAATTCCTGAAATCTCTTCTGTTTCCTGGAGTTCGATAATAACCGGCGTAAATCCTGCAGAGCATGGTATTTTCGGTTTTATGGATATGATTCCAGGGACTTACACCATGTCTTTTCCTAATTTTAACTCAATTAAAGCGCCTGCATTCTGGCAAACAATGGATGGAACACATGCAATAATCAATGTCCCTTCTACTTATCCTGCAAAACCAATGAACGGCTTTCATGTTGCAGGTTTTGTTGCACTAGATTTAGAAAATGCAGTTTATCCACAAAAATATATTCCTATGCTTGAAGAATTGAATTATCGTATTGATGTCGATTCTGAAAAAGGACACAGTTCTAAAGAATTATTTTTCAAGGATTTGCACAGAACCTTAGACGCAAGACAAAACACAGCCCTACAGCTATGGGATGAAACAAAATGGGATACCTTCATGTTTGTAATAACCGGAACAGATCGAATTGGTCATTTCTTATGGGACGCATATGAAGATGAAAATCATGAGCATCACCAAAACTTTTTAGATTATTTCAAAAGAGTTGACGAAGTTGTAGGAAGCATCACAAATAAAATGTCAGACGAAGATTCTTTAATCATGATATCTGACCACGGCATGGGCTTGTCAGAAACAAATGTAATCGTCAACGCAGTATTGAAAAATAATGGCTTCTTAGAATTAAACGATGCAGAACGCCAAAATCACAATCACATCAAAGCAAATTCCAAAGCTTTTGCATTAGACCCAGGAAGAATATACTTAAACAAAGAAGGCAAATACCCTAAAGGCACTGTCAAAAAAGAAGATGAAGAACAGATTCTCAAAGACTTAACAAGCACCTTTGAAAATTTAGAAAAAGACGGCAAAAAAGTTATAAAGAAAATTTTCAGAAAAGAAGAAGTCTACAGCGGCCCGCATCTAGAGCAAGCTCCAGACCTTATCCTGCTTTCAAATAAAGGATTTAATTTAAGAGGAAATTTAACCAAGACTGAAATTTTTGACAAAGATATTTTTACTGGAATGCACACACAGGAAGATGCATTTTTATTTGTTAAAACACCAAAAAGCATAGAGCTTCCTAAAAATCCAAAAGTAACTGATGTTTTTCCAATTATAAATAAAATAAACGGTGATACTTAATGAAACCATGTAATGCAAATAAAACGTGCTGGAACTGTCCAGCAGCAATGTTAAAAGGTAATGTTGACTTTAGGGCCTGCGGCCAGTCAAAAGAAAAGAAAAGACAATTGTCTGAAGAAAAACAAGTTATGATTGAATGTTCAAGAAGAAAAGAATTAGGTCATTTTGAGCCTACAATTACTTTTGAACAGTGTCCTGAATGGGAATTGAATGAAAATTATAATCTTTACATGCTAAAGAACATGCGCGTCATGATTCTTGGTCTTGACGGGTATCTTGGCTGGGCTCTTGCTTTGAAACTAGGAAAATTAGGTTTTAAAGTAAGTGGTATTGATAATTACTGGAGAAGAGATTGTGTCATGGAAAAAGGTGCACACACAGTTGTTCCTATCCAAAGAATGACAGAACGACTTCGCGCTGCTAAAGAAGTTCTAGGTATTGATATTAATTTCAGAAAAATGGATATTCTTGACCGGCCTAAATTAAAAGAATTTTTAGAAGAAACAAAACCCGAAGCAATTATCCATTACGCAGAGTGTCCTAGCGCACCATACAGCATGGTTGATGTTGATCACGCAGTTAAAGTTCAAGAAAATAATGTTTTAGGAACATTAGGATTATTGTGGCTGATAAAAGAAGTTGTTCCAGAATCTTGCTTAATCAAATTAGGCACAATGGGAGAATACGGTGCTCCATTGACCGGAAGACCAATTTTTGAAGGAATTTTCCCTGCAAATGCAACCCTTAAGTGGGATGATAGAGAATGGAGTTTAGGTGGAGAACTAACTCCGAGAGATCCAGTAAGTTTTTATCACGTCAGTAAAGTTCAAGACACATTTAATTGTTATGAAGCCTGCAAGTATTGGTGGTTAAGATCTTATGATGTTATGCAGGGAGTTATTTACGGCGTTCATACTGAAGAAGTTGCTGCTGACCCCCGATTAAGAACCAGATTAGATATGGATGAATGGTTTGGAACAGTAGTTAACAGATTTGTTACTCAATCCATTCTGGGAATGCCTTTGACAATCTATGGCGAAGGCGAGCAGCTTAGAGGATTTATTGCACTAGATGATGCAATGCAATGCATGGTTAGATTAATTTCCAGTCCTCCAGAAGCAGGACAATATGATGTTGTTAATCAGGTTTCTGGATTAATCAGAGTAAAAAACCTTGCAGAGACTGTTGCAAATGTTGCTAAGGATTTTGGAATAAACACTAAGATTCAAAGAGTGGAAAATCCAAGAGTTGAGGCAGATAAGCATCCATTAGAAGTTATCTCAACTAAACTACCTGCAGATTTAGGTTTTAATGCAAGCATTACTTTTGATGCAGAAATCAGAAAAATGTTTGAATTATTAACTCAGCCAGAAATCAAAGCAAGGATTGAAGAGAAAAAACACGCAGTTATGCCTAAAACAAGATGGGATGGTGTAAAGCAGGAAAGTGAATCTTTTGAGACTTATGATCCTGGAACAAAGAATCTTGAAGATGGACATAAGGGCGTACTGCACACAAAATAAAATGGAGCTTACCGATTCAAATTTTGAGCAAGAGGTTTATCATTCAGATATTCCTGTTTTTGTTGATTTTTGGGCATCTTGGTGTCCACCCTGCAAGATGATGGAGCCAGTGATTAATTCATTGGAAAAAGAATATGACGGCAGGGTTAAGATTTGCAAGATAAATATTGACAAGAATAGACTTGCTGCCTCAAAATTTGACATCAAAGGGGTTCCTTTATTTATTTTATTCAAGAATGGAGAAATCGTAGATCAAGCAGTTGCAGCAAAAACAGAAAGTCAATTAAAAGAAATGATTAATCAAGTATTACCATGACAAAAGTATTGATAACCGGCGGATGTGGATTTATTGGTTCTAATTTGGTTGAGTTTATTTTACAGAAAACTGATTGGCAAATTAATGTTCTAGACAATCTTACTGGAGGCAAGTTAGAAGACATAGAACAAATAGCTGGCTTCAAAGAGCGCAGTACTTTTTTCAAAGGAGACATTAGAAACAAAGAAGACGTTTCAAAAGCAGTTGCAGGTTGCGATTATGTTGTTAATCTTGCTGCACAGGTTGGCGTAATGCCTTCTGTTGAAGATCCATTATTTGATGCAGATGTTAATATAATTGGAACTATTACTGTTTTGAATGCTTGTGTAAAGAACAAAATAAAGAAATTTGTTCAAGCATCTTCTGCTGCCCCTCTTGGCGACCAGGAAATGCCCATGCATGAGAAAAAAGTTCCTCAACCTCTTTCACCATATGGCGCTAGCAAGCTTGCAGACGAAGCATACTGCAGTGCATTTGCCGCTTCTTACGGGCTAAACACTGTTGCTTTAAGATTTTCTAACGCTTACGGCATTAAATCTTATCAAAAAGGCAGCGTCATTCCTCTATTCATAAGACAGATTCTTAATGGAGAAACCTGCACTATTTTTGGAGATGGTGAACAAACAAGGGATTTTATCTATGTTACAGACATCTGTAATGGTATTTATTTAGCATTGACCACAGAACTAAAAAACAAATTTGAGTTGATTCAACTTGCTACAGGCAAAGAAACTTCAATGAACGAATTATTCAAAGTACTAAAACAAGAATTTGAAAAGCATGGTAAAACAGTACAGGATGCCAAATACGTTCCAGCAAGGCCTGGCGAAATCATCAGAAACTATGCAGATATCACAAAATTAAGGACTTTGTTGAATTATGAGCCCAAAGTAGACCTAAAAGAAGGCATTTCAAAAACAGTTTCTTGGTTCATTAATCAATAAACTATTCTAGAATCTAAAACCATAAGATTTATATATGGCATACATAATTCTATGTATTTAAGAGGGTATAAGGTATGGAAAACAGGACTACAATCCAAATTACAGAGGATTTAAGAAAACAACTCAAAGTGCTTGCAGCCAGAAGAGACATCTCTTACCAAGAATTACTGCAAGATATGGTATCTGTTTTCAAAGAATTAAATCAAGAAAAAACAATTATTTCCATTCCTTCAATGCTTGCTGGCAAAGTCAATGAAAAGATTGAAAAAACTGATTTTAGTTCAGTAAGCGAATACACCACATTTGTTTTGCGACAAATGCTTATGGAAACAGCACACAAACAAGACATCGCTTCATCTGATGAAGAAAAAATAAAAGATAAATTAAGAAAATTAGGTTATTTGTGAGGTAACAAAATGAAAATTGAAATTCCTGAAGATTTAATAAAAAAATTACAAAAAAGAGTTGATTCAACAGATGAGTTTGATTCTGTTGAAGCATATGTCAGCTACATACTTAAGCAGGTTGTAGAAAGACTCGAAACTGAAAATAAAGAAGATGAAAAGCCAGCTTTTAGCGAAGAAGATGAAGCAAAAGTAAAAGAAAGGCTAAGAAGTTTAGGATACTTGGACTGAGGTGGAAAAAATGGATCATTTAGATGAATTAGAAAGTAAAAGCATATACATTATTCGTGAAGCATACAAACAGTATAAAAATCTTGCAATGTTATGGTCGATTGGTAAAGATTCAACAGCTTTGTTATGGCTCTGCAGAAAAGCATTTTTTGGAAGAGTTCCATTTCCAGTAGTGCATATTGATACAAGCTATAAATTCAAGGAAATTTATGAATTTAGAGATAAGTTTACCAAAGAATGGGATTTAAAGTTGGTTGTTGGCAAGAACGAAGAAGCTATTGCTGCAGGCATGAGTCCTACTGAAGGAAATAAATTTGAGTGCTGTAACCAATTAAAGACTGTTGCATTAAAACAGACTATTGCAAAGCAGAAGTATACTGCATTGCTATTAGGCATCAGAAGAGACGAGCACGGCATAAGAGCAAAAGAAAGAGTTTTCTCTCCTAGAAATCAGCAGTTCAAATGGGATTACAAGAATCAGCCTCCAGAACTATGGGATCAGTATAAATCAAAACAGGCAGAAGATGAACACTTAAGAGTTCACCCGATTTTGCACTGGACTGAACAGGATATCTGGGATTATGTCAAAAGAGAAAAAATTCCAATTACAGAGTTATATTTTGCAAAAAAGATGGAAAATGGCGAATCAAAAAGATATAGAAGTATTGGTTGTGAAACTTGCTGTAATCCAATCTGTTCTAATGCAGACGATGTTGACAAGATAGTTGAGGAATTAAGAACTACAAAAGTCGCAGAGCGTTCAGGCAGAGCACAAGACAAAGAATCTGCGTACATCATGCAGAAGCTTCGGTCTCTCGGATACATGTGATAATATGGTTGACAAACACATTAGAAGCATTACAAAAGGCTTGAGTTGGAGGGTTCTTGCATCCCTCACAACTGTTATTTTAGTTTATGCTTTCACTGGAAAATTGGCTCTAGCAGCAGGCATAGGTATACTAGAAGTTATTACCAAACTGCTCATCTATTATGTTCATGAACGGGCCTGGAATAATGTAACATGGGGGAAAATAAAATGAGCAATTGCATATTTTGTAAAATAGAAAAAGGAGAAGTTCCTGCAAAGAAAATATATGAATCTAAATATTTTTTTGCAATACTCGATGCACACCCAATAGTTGAAGGACACTGTCTTTTAATTCCAAAGAGACATTATGAAACTATTCATAAAATGAATAAAGAAGAAAGCCTGCAATTCGGTGAAGACTGTATTACTCTTGCCAAAATGCTAAAAAATTACTGGCCAGATCTGACAATAGCAAACTCAAATGGAAAATTCGCAAGCCAAGCAGTACCGCATTATCACGTCCACTTCATTCCTAGGCAGGAAGGAGATAGGCTTTGGGACGAAGATAAATCCAAGATATCATTAGACGTTAGTTCTGGTTTTGAAAGATTAAAACCATCCAAAGATGAATTAGAACAATTAGCAAACAAACTAATAGGTGATACACATGAATGAACAAGAACATTTTAAATTTGCAATCGTTGGTCACGTAGACCACGGTAAATCTACTCTTATTGGCAGGTTATTCTATGATACTGGTTCCTTGCCAGAGGGAAAGATGGAAGAGCTCAAGAAAACCTGTGATGAATTAGGCAAAGATATTGAATTTGGTTTTATCATGGATCATTTGCAGGAAGAAAGAGAGCAAGGCGTAACTATTGACACTGCTCAGGCTTTTTTCAAGACAGATAAAAGACATTATGTCATAATCGATGCTCCAGGACATAAAGAATTCACCAAAAACATGATTACTGGAGCTTCACAAGCAGAAGCAGCTTTATTGATTGTTGATGCTGATGAAGGAGTTCAAGAGCAGACAAAAAGACACGCATACATCTTAAGCATGCTTGGATTAAAGCAGGTTATTGTTGTAATGAACAAGATGGACTTAGTAGAATACAAAGAAGAAAGATTCAAAGAAGTTGAAAAGAATTTGCTTGAATTTTTAGGTTCATTGAACATAAAACCATCTTACATAATTCCAATTTCTGCAAAGTTGGGCGATAATATCGCAAAGAAATCAGAAAACATGTCTTGGTACACAGGAAAAACTGTTCTTGAAGCTCTGGACACATTTGAATCTCTTGCCAGCCTAAGTAATGCACCACTTAGATACCCTATTCAAGATGTTTACAAGTTTGATGACAAGCGAATTTTGGCAGGCAGGGTTGAGGCAGGCATTCTTAAGAAAGGTAACCGATTATTATTTTTGCCGTCTAACAAAGAAAGCACAATTACTACAATTGAAGACATGAATGGCGAAGTAGAAAGCGTTGAAGCAGGCAAAAGCACAGGAATAACAATAGAACATCCGTTATTCGTAGAGCGAGGAGAAATTGCTTGCGATCCGGATGCAGAAAAGCCTACTGTTACAACCAGATTCAGAGGAAAAGTTTTCTGGATGTCTAAGCTGCCGTTCAATAAATCTGAAAAAATAACTCTTAAATGCGCTACTCAAGAAGTTGAGTGTGTTATGGAAAAGATTGAGAAAAAGTTAGATTCCTCAACACTCGCAGTTCTTGAAGAAGATGCTTCTGAAATTAAAGAATGGGAAGTTGGAGAAATTGTCTTCAAAACAGAGGCTCCGGTTGTAATCGAGGATTTTAACGAAACTCCTGAATTAGGCCGGTTTGTCTTGGTTAAAGGAGAAGATGTTTGTGCAGGCGGAATTGTCACACATAAAGACTTAGAGAACTAAAGTAACAACAGTTACGACAAAGGTGGGAAAATGGGAATATTTAATAAAGGATTAGATGGGTTTATCGAGCAAGTATCTAAAAATAAACCAACAAAAATAGAAATTACAACAGATATACAAGAAGGCGGGGACGCACATTATGTTTGTGAGTATTTTGGTGTTTTTAAAGGCATATATGAAGACAGAAAACCTATTATTGCTCATAAGAAATATGGCGGAACATTAACTAATCACGCAGAAATGGATGAAGCAATGGATCAAGACATCAAAAAACTTCAAGAACTGGATATCCCTATCTTTAAAACAAAAGGATTTCAAGATGATTCAGATAAAACAAATAATTAAACTATTCAGACCAGCACAGTGGTACAAGAATTTACTAGTTTTTGTCCCTATTATTTTCTCAGGCAATTTACTGCATATGAATTCGCTTTTGCTTACTTTTATTGGTTTTATGAGTCTTTGTGCAGTCTCTTCTGCAAATTACATACTAAATGACATGATAGATCGCAAAAGAGATAAAAAGCATCCAGAAAAGCGTAAGAGACCTATTGCATCTGGCAAAATCAAGATTTGGCAGGCAAGCATATTGACAATAATGTTATTAGCAATTTCTATTGGTCTTGCAGCGCCACTGAATATTAATTTCTTTTACGCAATCGCAGTATTGTTTGGTATCACTTTACTGTATTCTCTCCTGCTTAAAAAAGAGCCTTTTGTAGATATAATCACAATAGCAATTAATTTTGTAGTACGGGCAGTCGCAGGCGCTTTAATCCTTAGCATTGAAGTATCTCCTTGGCTTATTGCATGTGTTTTCTTTTTAGCAGTATTTCTTGTTTCAGGCAAAAGACATGCAGATGCAATGTTCCTTGGCGAAAAAGCAAAAAAACATAGAAGCACACTTAAAGTGTACACTCCAGAAATCACCAGTTCTTTGATGATAATCACTACTGCGTTATTGGCTACTGCTTACAGCTTATACTCTTTTTTCAGCGATAACACGCCTTATTTGATTTTCACTCTGCCTTTTGCACTCTATTTAATTTTCAGGTATTTCTACTTAGTTTATTCTGGTTCCAAGATAGCACGGCATCCAGAAAGAATTTTTTTAGACTTAAGAATGGATATTGGCATGCTTTTATGGGCTGCTGTTACTTTTGTTATACTTTATTTCTTATAGATTTCATTTACTTCTTGGTACTGTTCGTGACTTCCTATATCAAACCAAGGTTCTGTATAAATTACTGCATAAATTGGCTTTGTTTTCATCAAAAGCTTAGGCAAAGGAACTCCATCTTGCACATTCTGAGCACAAACTGTCGGAATATCTTCTTTCCTGATAAAATAACATAAAGTTGATGCAAGAGTAGATTTAGGATTTTCTGGTTTTTCCTCTATTTCTATGATTTTTCCTTCAGAATCCAAGGCGCAGATACCCATCTTTTGAGCTTCCTCAACCGTTTTTACATCATATACTCCTATTGTTGAGGCGTTTTTCTTTTCTGACAACTGCGCCAATCTATTTAAGTCAAATTCAAATAAATTATCCCCGCCAACTATCAATAGATCTTCTTGTATATCTGCCTGGTTTATCGCATAGCAAATATCTCCCATAACACCCAATCTATCTTCATTGCTGGTTGTTCCGTCGTTTAGTATCGTAACTCCTTCTTGGTCTTTTGCCCAAGTTTGAAAAGTTTCATAGAACTTATCATTAGTCACAATAAAAATCTCATTTATTTCTGGAACTTCCCTTATTTTATCTAGAATCCACCCCAGTATTGGCTTGCCTGCAACATCTAGCAAGGGCTTTGGTTTGTCTTTTGTCAAGGGATATAGCCTTGTCGCGTATCCTGCTGCCAATATTACTGCTTTCATGGTATTTTAGAGGATAAATTGAGGTTTTATAAATCTTATGCTATACACAAGCCAAGCGAAAGCTTTATAAATCGCCTATTATTCTATACTTTTAGACGGCCATAGGGGTCGGGTTCCACCCAGTCTCATTCGAACCTGGCAGTTAAACCGACTTCCGTATCGAACTGTACTGCATTGCGCGGGAAACTCGATAAGCTGTCTACCTTTTTTTTAAAGCATTTATCGCAAATTCTAATACTATAATACATTTTGCGTTCACGACCCTGTGTCGTGCTGTTTTGATCAAACTTACGACGACACTGTCGTCGAAGTTCTCCGAGGTTCTCGGAGTAACTTTTTTTAAAAGTTTGTCGTTATAAGCTGTCTACCTTTTTTTATATTCTTAATTTAACAGAAGTAGTTTTATTTTATCTCTATCACAATTTCGCCGTTCTTTTCATTAATACTTTTAATATATTTGACTGACTTTAACTTTGCCTTCACTTCTTTCCAAGACATTGTTTTTCTCATTTTTTTGATTTCTGCAAAAAGTGTTTTCAAATCTTGGTATTTTTCATATATTTTTTCTCCTTTTAGTTGAAACTCTTTTGATTTATTTTCTTGATCTGTAAGATTCTTTCTCTGCATCTCTAATCTTTTCTCTATCTTCTCTAATCTCCCTGCGAATTTTTCTTCAACCTGCGCAATATCTTTCTTCTGTATGTCTTTAGATAACACAGAATCTATTGCTTCACTATATGTTTTGAAATCTTCCTGGCGTTTTGTTGCATAATACTCTAACTTAAATGGAGTAATATCCGCAACCTCTTTCTTATCAAATACAACAACAGGCTCTATTTTTTGCTGTAATAAAGACTGCATTGTTTTATATAATTTTTTTACTGCAGCGTTATCTAGGCTTTTTTCTGTTTTTTTAATGCAAAGTCTTAAGCAAATTTCTGCAGCATACAATCCTCCAATCCCTAATCCTACTGCTAATGTTTTAGAGATAGTGTCTTTAGAGGATTTTATTAATTTCTCAAAATTTGTTAAACTAATATTAAATGGATTATGCTCTCGCGATGGTGGAGTGTATTCTTCCCCCTTTTTAACCAGTCTATCGGCCCATTTCTGTACAGACAAAGGCATAATAATCTTATTGTTCTGGCACAGAATTATATTTCCTTGTCCAAACAATTCAATAATTATATCGTATTTTTCGTCTTTTGTCTCAAACGCTAATTTAAGTATTCTTTCACCGCCTATCTGTTCTATTTTTCTTAATCTTGCATTAGACAAAACTTTTCTCAGTAACGCACAAAACCCATATATTTTTACAGGCATTTCTGGTTTTACTGCTGCCAACCAAATCATCCCAGGCAGGGTTATTCTCAGCATTTTTTTGCCAACTCTAGGAACATGAAAAGAAAACAGCACGTCTTGTTTTCCTGGCTGGTATATTTTATCTATTTTGCCGTCGACTAGTTGTGAGAATTCATCTAATAAATATTTCAATTCTATGCTTGAGAGCTCTTTTTTCATATTCCTAAGCCGATTAATATTATACCAATTATTATCGCAGTTATACCTGCCCATTTAAGCAGGTTCATCTTTTCTTTTAAATATTTAACTGCCAAAAATGTTGATATTAAATACTGTATAGAAATAATAGGGTATAGCATAGAGAGTTCGCCGTCTCTCAAAGCAAAAATAAAGCACAGCATACCGATTCCAGAGATGCCTGCCCCTAAAATCAAAGGATAATTTCTTAGTTGTTTAAGATTTAGTTTAAATTTCTGTGTGCCTATTTTTATTAACACTATGCCTATTCCTCCGCACAATCCAGAGATAAGCGTTAAAATAATTGCCAGAGTCGTAGTCATTTTTTACCAACTCCAATTAACGTAACGCCTAAAAATATAAACAATACGCCCAGCCATCGAAATACAGTTATTGTTTCTTGAAAAATTAACAAGGCATATAACGTTGATATTATGTAGCTTACAGCCACAATAGGGTAAATAGTGGTTACTTCTGCATGTTTTAGAGCATAAACTAAAAATAAAAGTCCTAAAAAATAAAAGAATATTGCTGCAAGTATCGGCCAATTAGTTGTTATTTCTGGAAGACGTTCTCCTGCAAATTTTTGAAAAACAGTCGCAGTGCTGACAAATAATGCACATAAGAGAGCAAGGCCTATTGCCTTTAGCTTTGTCATTTCAGTCTCCAAGTAAGATTTCTAAGATAGACCCATATGCTGGCCTGGTGATAAAAACGCCTATTGTTATTCCTGCAATTGTTGTTAATGCAAATCCTTTCAACAGTCCTGCTCCTGCAAATACTAACGGAAGCATTGCTACTGCTGTTGTAAAGTATGCTACCATAATTATAAAGAATGCTTTTTTGAGTCTCTGTGTAAATCCGCCGTATTGAGTAGATTGGTCTTTTTTGAGTGTTTCGTCAGTAATTATGACTTGATCATCTACTCCAGTTCCTACTGCGATTATGATTCCTGCCACTGATGCCAAGTCTATATTCCATCCAACTAATGCTGCAAAGCCTAAAAGAAGAACTACCTCGCCTACGCAGATAAATATCATAGATAATGCAATTTTTAAATATCTATATCTTATGAAAATTATTGCTGCAACAGACAATATTGCAAGTATTCCTACAAGAAGCGCGTTTTTGACAAATTGCGTTCCCAGCATAGGAGATATATTATCTGTTTTAACTATCTGCAGTTTTACTGGAAGACTTCCTGTAATAAGTATTGTTTGCAGTCTTTTCATTTCTTTCAATGATTGAATCATTGCATCTTGCTCTGTCGCACCAGCACCGGCACCACTTATTGCAATTTCAGTTACTGCTCTGCCTTTCAAATCTGCAGCTATGTTTAATTGATCTACTTGTTTATCATCTAAGAATAATCTTAATTTTTCAGATAAGTATTCGCCATGCTCTAATTTTTCTATGCGCAGGTCTTTTGTTGCGTCTGCTTGTTTCTGCGCAGCTGAAGGCGTTAGTGATATTGAGAACATGAAATTACAGGCATATCCATTGTCAACTTTGCCGCATCCTCTGTTTGGATCTATTCCAGAGCATTCTGCAGTTCGGCAGACATATGTTACGTCTTCTCCACCTACAAACACGGTAGTGTTTCCTACTTTTGCCTCAAATTTGCCTTGTTTTGCTAAAAGGTCTTGTACTTCTTCTTCTGTTGCTCCAGCAATCTCAACTAGAATATATTTATTTCCTTCACCCAGAAGCGCAGGCTTGTCTCGAACTTCTTTTACAATAACATCGGCAATACCATAGACATTTAATCTTTGTTTTAAGTTATCCATGATGGTATTAATCATTTCATCGTCTACTTGTTCCTCGGGTTGCAATATAACTCTTGTTCCGCCCTGCAAATCCAATCCTTTTCTTATATTAGAAGTTGGAGCTTGAACAACACTCAATCCTAAATTTTCCACACCAATCAAGGTTTTTTGTATTTTAGGAACTATGATTGTTTTATTTATCGTCTGATTTACTTGAATTGTTTTATTGTCTACTGTTTCATTTACCAGTATTGTTTCCTGTACTGTTTTCTGCTCAGTCTCATTAAGTTTTTGTGTCGCGTATTCCCCTTTTGTGAGTAAAGTATATGATTTCTTGTCTGTCTTTATTCTGATTGTCCGGTTTGCATCCAACGAATCAACAAACTCGTAATAATCAGATAGCGTGTGAATTGGCTGGTTGTTTATAGATAATATAACTTCTCTAGACATTGGAGAAACAGTTGCTTGCGGATTCTCTATTCCTGCTAATGCTGCAGAACTGTTTGCAGTTACTGATTTTATCGAAACTCCGTCATTAAAAGGATTCGGCCTTATTGAAATTATTGCAAATAACAGGAATACAATTAATATGATTATTCTCCAGTTCGTGAATAACTTTTTAATTTTACTCATGTTTTTTCTCCTTGCTCTCTAAATACCATCGAAGTATGCCTGTATTTTGTATCCAGGTATTCACTATGTCAAACACCAGGCCAATGACAATAATTATCATTATCTGTTTTATTACGTCTGATGATGTGAATATGTATGCCAGCAATGCTGCTACAAGTGATGTTATAGACATAGTCATTCCTGTTTTCATAGAATCCATTATTCTACTAAATACCGTACCTTCTTTTCTCTTCAACACTCTTGTTGTCAATAATATATCAGTATCTACTGAATAACCTATAAGCATAAGAAACGCTGCCACTCCTGCTGTCGTAAGTTTCATTCCCAACAAAGACACTGTTGCAAGTGTACACACAATATCTGATGTTGCTGCCAATATTACAAAAAAAGAAGGAACCCATGATCTGAATGTAATCAATACAACCAGCCCCATTGCAATAAATGCAATGATTACCGCAGTGATTGTCTGTCTAAAAAAGCTGGCCCCTAATGATGAACCCATGGACTCTATAGTATAATTATCTTCAGTTACTGTCAAAAAACCAGATTCACTTACCGCATTCTTAAGCGCATCCTCATCAGTATCAGATGCTTCTATAATTACAGATTTAATCATTCCTGCCTCTGTTAAGCGTCTTATTTCAATATCAGATTTAGGCAACTTATCATGTAAAATTGTGTCCAGTGCAATGATATCTATATCTGTATCTGTTGATACAGTCAATGTTATTCCGCCTTTCAGAGATACTCCTTTTTCAATAAATTCTCCAGTTGTTGCATAATTATATCCTAATACGCCTATTGCTAGAAATAACAAGACTATAGTACATAGCATTAATCCTTTGTATCTTTTATCGTATATATCTATTAATTTTGATTTTATTCCCAAAACCCTACACCCGATTTCAGAGAATAAAGAGGTGTTTTTAAAGTTTGCGGTTGTATTGTTATTAGAAGAATGTATTCCAAAGACCAGAATACACTTTAAACCCATCAAACATAGGTATTGGAAGCATATTGAAGATAAATAAGAACAAGTTTATCTGCTTTGTGATATACAAAATAAGTCTGGTATTTTTACTCAAATTCTTTTTCTTTAGAAATGCCCAGCAGATAAAGAACAAGGTTAAGTTAACAAATGGTCCTGCAAAGGATATTGCAGATAATTGTAAAGGAGGTATTACACAGTCTTTTGTCACACAGCTAATCTGCACATAAGCAGGAACAAAGAAGATGAATCCAGTCTGCAGCACCCGCAATAATACGCCTATCCCTAGCCAGGTATATGCTGCATGAAAAGTAGCATTAAATCCAAAGCTTAGGGCTACAAACTTATGCCCTAATTCATGCAGGATTATCGCAGGAGCAGTAACCAAAACTGCAAATTTAAAGCTCCGCCAGTCGAATCCAGTCTGGAATCTATCCTGTGTAAACTTAAATATTCCCATAAAGATATAGCCCACTACAAGACTCATCAATAATACGTCTAATAGTTCCATCAAGGATAGTATCATGATTTTAGTTGAAACTTGTTTGTTTTATAATGTTTTCGAAAAATTGGAGAATGAGAATAAAAAATCAACTGCCCCTCTGACGAGGCAGTGAAAGGTTTGCTAAAATTATTTTTTCTTTTTCTTTTTAGCTTTTTTCTTTTTCTTTTTAGCTTTCTTTTTTGCTTTTTTCTTAGCTTTTTTCTTCTTAGCTTTTTTCTTTGCCATTTGCACTGCACCTCTTTTTCTTTTAAGGTTTTTAATAATATTATTTATCTTTTCATATATAAATGTTTTGTTTTAAAATGATTTTTTTAGAGAAAAGAAACTTTAACTTAGAAAAAAGTTTTTTAGTGTTCTATCAATGAAAAAAATTACTTTATCTAGAGTCTCATAAGAAATAGTTTTGAACTTGCTTATTTTGCCGCCAGAAGCATATGCGTGTCCGCCACCGTCGAATAATCGCGCTATTTTGATTAAATCCATATTACATCCATCTCTTCTTCTAAAACTGATTCTTCCATTGCGATAAATCACAACGGAAACATCAACTGCTTGATGTGATGTAAGTATTTTATCTCCCGCATCAGCAGAACTTAAAATGTTTGGCGATAAGCTAAAACCAAATCTTTTGTCAAGATATGGCTTTACCTGAAGTTTAGTTATCAATTGAGCAAATGCTTTTTGTTTTTTCTCAAGGTAATCTGTTCTTACTTTTTCGAATTTCTCCGACCATAAAACACCTTTAGACAAATTATTGATTAAATCTCTTTTATTGATGCCAGAAGAAATTAAGTCTGCGAGTTTTATTGCGCGTTCATCTTTTTTTATCCAGAATTCTATATCTCGTGCAATTAACTTTAGCTGTAATGCAACAGAATCCATTGCCAAGAATTTTTTCGCAACAAGATCTGCTGAACACATCATTTGCTCTCCTTGCTTAGAATTTTTCATTTTGCCTGAAAAATCAACAGTAGGAATATATTTTTTCAT
>Ga0180432_10003223_pt1 | contig 23624 bp, 32 predicted proteins | sample SS_ome_10_FD_132414 | JGI IMG/M metagenome (GOLD analysis project Ga0180432, IMG submission 132414) | Hypersaline lake sediment archaeal communities from the Salton Sea, California, USA - SS_1_MS_2 metaG | ecosystem: Environmental > Aquatic > Non-marine Saline and Alkaline > Hypersaline >... | reverse complement strand
TTCCGGGTATCGGAGAATGCTGAACGGAACGGCCATTTCAGCGACCCAGCCGTCGTCAACGATTCTCGCTGCGGCTTCCCAATCGCCGCGCCAACGGACGTTGGCGGCGCTGCCCCCAGGCATGGAATCATCTTGAGTTCCCAAAGGATTCACATAGAACTTGTACATTGGCCCGCCGGAGCAGAACGTGTCGAGCATGAGGGCCACATGATCATCACGCGAGAATGAGCCTCCTCGCTTCCGCTGGAACGCGCGAATCCGGGCCGGGTCACCGTAGCAGTAGAACGCGGCGTAGACGTGCGTGTCGTCGTACGCTATCCAGGCGGTAGTCCTCTCGCTGATCGGGCGTCCGTAGCGTTGGGAAAAGAAGCCCTCTATCGGTACGGCCTTCGTCCAAACAGGATCACGCAAGGCCCCATCAAGGATCGGGGGGGCATCGGCCCGCACCGCGTCCAGAACAACTTCCTGACCCTGACAAGGGACTGCCAGCGCCGAATATGCAACGATGACCACGAATCCCAGTCGCATCCGGCTCCGCCCGGCGACAGCCATGGGGGAACACGCGCCGTTGAGAGGAGACCATTATAGGCGCCGCCTCAATCACTCGCAAGCCGTGTGGCGATAACGATAAGAAGACAGCGGAATAAAACCATTCACTGATCGTAAAAAAGAGGAGTTGAGAATAGAGAGCGACTGGAGAAATTCCTGGCGGAAAAGCGCTGACAACTGTTATGGTTCTTGAGTCTATTACGTAGTCAAGGAGCATACGGTTCGGAAGGGGGTGATCGGTTCCAAGCGCGCGTTCCGACCTAGGGGGATCAAGGCTTTGGCGGTAAGAAAGGAGCAACCTGGAACATGACCAAGAGGCTTGTGACGTTGACAGCATTACTCCTTTGCGTTGCGATGATGCCGGTATTGGCCGAGGAGGACGCGATTACGTCCGTGCGGCCAAGGCCGGCAATCGATGTCGAACTTTGGGCCAGACCCCAAGAAGCGGCCCCGGGCGAGATAGTTTTCGTCGCGGGGCAAGTAGTGAACCTCGGACGCCTTGCGGACAAGGTCACGGTTTCGCTAACGGTCGAATCCAGATATTTCGCGGCGAGGTTGGGACGCTGGGATTTCAGATTACGGTCCCGCGAGAGGGCGAGATTCGCGACGAGATTTCGCGTCCCCAGGCTTCGCCCGGGGACTGTCCTGGTCTTCGAAGCGAACGCAAGAAGCGTCAGGGGTGCCACGGACACAGATGCGGTCAGGGTCTTAGTGGTTCCATAGTGCCTGGCCCAGGAGTCCCTCGAGACTGTAGCGAGCCCATCTTTCGAGGTGGGCTCGCATCTTTTGGGTGCACCGGGCGTCCGCGCAGAGACCTGGCGCAGGGTGTGAAGAGTCGCCCCGCAGGGCAACGCCGCAGCTTGACACGCAGCGAAAAGTGGTGCTATATTTCACGTCGGGCGCTACGGGCAGCCACGCATCGCGTGAGCAAGCAGAGTGCCCAAGCGCCAGTCGGCACACGGGCCCTTAGCTCAGTGGTTAGAGCAGCGGACTCATAATCCGCGTGTCGCAGGTTCGAATCCTGCAGGGCCCACTGCCTTAGCCGCCCCGCAGGGGATGAGTCTGTGCCGCTGGCCTGAGGGGGTGGACAGTTGTTACGCTTATCGCAGCCAAGGCTTCTTGCGCTGGGCTTCAGTCCCGTCTCAGGCATTTCTTACAGGATATTCCCACTACCACCAGGATTTGACGACTTCCTACTTCGCAAGCGATCCTTCAAGGCTCTTCTCATCCAGCTCATCCTCCAGGTTCAGCAGCTTCATGGTGTGCGCTCCGGAGGACTCGTGAGCGGGCATCGCGGCCTTCATCTCTGCGATCTGTTTTCCAGCGCCTTGATTTCTTCTTCCAGCCGATCCACGTCCATAGGCCCTCTCCAACGTACATAAGGAAACACGTACGGCCGAGACGGCACACCTCAAGAACCGGCACCAGATCCTATCTCATCATTGGCTCTCCCCCGAATGCAGGCTCACTTGGCTCTGCCAGCCAGCATTCGATCAGCGACGGCTGGAAGCGGATCACTGCGGCCTTACCTCGCTTCCAGTTCAGCTCGCAATTTCTCATCTACACTTCCGTCAGGCATAACGTATCCTGGAGATACATATCCCTCTTCCTCAAACCTCTTCTTCCTGACGCACCCCTTGCCACCGTTCCAGCAATAATTCTCGACCCATTCCTTCGCTATCTTCCCTTCGTCGGATGCCCTTTTTATGGCGGAGGTTCCGTCATACCATCTACATGGCTTCATTTGAGACCTCCAAGACCTCTACTCGACCTTCTGCGAGCGGATCGACGCGGCCCGCAACGAACTTCACCATTGCTGCAACGCTGAACCCTCTTGGCGCTGTCATTTCTCCAACTAGCCACCTCTGCAAAACGAGTGACGCGCCCCTCTACCAGATTCGGGGAAGTCTGCGACAATCTGGTCTCTGAATGCGCTTCTTCCCGAGGATGCCTGCTGTCGCTAGGCTATCCAGTGGAGTGCCTCGTCCGCCCGCACCAAAGCTCAACTGGCTCCGGGCATTTTTACGGGCTGCGCATGGTTCACTGCAGCACCCGTAAGCAGCAAAGTTCCGAGCGCATGCTTGGTGTCCGACGAAGTATGGCTAGAACCGCATCAAGCAGCCTTCCAGTACCAAGAGAAGCGATTGCCAAACTCACAGCAAAACCCGTCATCCTCCCATCATCAACTTCGCCATCAAAGAATCCGATGGCGCTGCCAGTAACAACTGGTCCTCCGTCAGGTTCAACCCCGGCCTTGATCCATTGCAGCCAACTGATACCGTCGGTGTCTGTTTCTGCAATACATACGCCGTACATCCGCCACAAGCAGCCCCGATACCGGAAACGGGTGAATTGACCCGCTCGCCCGTCGCCGACGAATATCTTTGGACCATTCGTTGAGCGCCTCTCGCGTTACATATGGTGATTACCACATCGGCCCTGAGGCCGCTCGTTGGGTGGCCGAAGTAAGCAATGTAATTGTAAGGTCGATCGAGACGATAAGCCGTTGTCAGAAACTCGGCCCCTATCTGTTCGTTGAGGGCGTCGCTCCAACGTACCAGCGTCTTGGCCAAGTCTCGAATGTCTGGCTTGTCGATGCCCAGGTGGAAACGGGCAAGGGGACAGCTAATATTCTGCGCCGGGACATAGAAGGGCGGTTTCTCACGAGCCATGCCGACGAAGCAGCAGTGCTTATCTTCTGCCGTGGAGCGCCCCAGCCCCGCTGGGGGATCTTCGTGAAAGCTTATGCCAACAATGTCTGTGCGCGTTGGATTCACCGTCATTCACCTCGGACCTAGGGACTGATACCGGCCATTGGCAGATACAGTTTACCGGATGAGAACGCAATCAGCCAGTCCTCAAGGGGCGTAGTGCGTAGCGACCGGGTAGTAAGAGGGAAATGCCCTTATCCAGAGCGAAATGACCCAACAGGCAGAGGTATGGTTGAAGTAGATCGTGCGGCGGTTCTCGTCCACCCTTTGGAACAGCTCCCGGCCGAGAAGCCGCCTAACGTGACACCTTGGTATGCGGCAATAGCTGCGTCAACGCTGGCCGCGCGGCCGCCCGCGCATACAGGCTGGAGGACCACCGCTTGTCTGACACTGCGGAGGAGCATCGATGGTGCGAGACCATCAGCTCTTAGTGATTGTGACAATATCGTTCTGCGAGACCTGTCCCCAGACTATTATGGGGGGTGGGTTGCGGTCGTCATTTTCAGCCTGCATCCCGAGGGCGGCATCGAAGCTGGCGTAACTCCCCGGGATTTGGGAACCCTAATCTTGCTCCGAAACGTGATCGCGCTCGCTTCTCGTGAGCAAAAGCGATGGCCTTTCGTAGCCGAGGTGTTCAGTGGAATCACCGCGGCAGTTTTTCGTTTTCAGAGCGCGCTGAGTGAAGTAATATCCGGGGAAGCCAGCTGAGCGTCAGCTTGACCCGCCGGGAAGGACCGGCCGATTTATGGAGGGGATCTCTTTATGAAGATCGCCGTGGCAGCAGTCCAGCCAACCCTCGACTCTCCGCTTGACACAAGGCTGGGAACTTGCGCCTTCCTGGTAGTTGTCGATACAGACACGATGGCATTTGAAGCAATCCCAAGCCCTTCGTCGGCCTCGGCCAGAGGAGTGGCCGTTGTGGTGTCCGCTTTGCAGAGAGAGGTGGATGTAGTATTGGCAATGTACATATCCCCGCGGCTTGCCACGACCCTACAGGACAACGGCGTCGAAGCCGTCCGGGGCGCAAAAGGTACTGTCCGAGAGGCGATCGTTGAGTACTTGAGCAAGGGGCGAAGCGAACGTGAGAAACGTCGCGCGTCAGACCGCATCGTCTCAGCTCTCGCGCGGTCCCTACACCAGGTTGCCACGATGCTCCCGACACTGGCGGGGGTGGTATTGCTCATAGGACTTTTCAAGACATTCGTGTCGAAGGAACTGCTCGCTTCAGTCTTTTCTGGCAACGGGTTTCTTGACACCCTGTGGGGAGCTTGTTTCGGCAGTGTCCTTGCAGGCAACGCGGTCAATAGCTATGTGATTGGGAAGGGGCTTCTTGACGCGGGTGTAGGTCTCGCTGGCGTGACGGCGTTCATTTTCACCTGGGTTAGTGTAGGTCTGGTCCAATTGCCTGTCGAAGTATCTGCTCTGGGGGCGCGCTTTGCCATCATAAGGACACTAGTGGCGTTTGCTTTGTCGATTCCCGTTGCGCTCTGCACAGCCGTTCTGGTCGGGTTGATCACGTGAAAAAGCCGCAAGGAGCAGGTCATACGAATAGGGCAGCGCCTATTGCGCGGATGATACGCCTTGTCGCATTTCCCTCAGCCGTCGTGTTCATCTATGGTTTGCTATGGCTGTTCAGTCCGACGCACGGCCTTGAAGCACTGAAGGCGAGCTACCACGTCTGCCGGCAGATAGCACCGGCCCTATTTATCGCCCTTGCAGCAATGGCCGCTTTGAACACATTCGTCAGACCTGCTCACGTCAAGCGCCTCTTGGGGGGGACGAAGAAAACGAGAGGCGTGATCCTTTCGACGGCCGCCGGCGTCCTGTCCATGGGGCCGATCTACGCCTGGTATCCGCTGTTGAAAGAACTTGAAGCAAAAGGCGCTTCTGATTTTCACATCGCCAACTTCCTGTGCTGTCGCGCCGTGAAACCCGCCCTGCTGCCGTTCGTAGTAGCGTACTTCGGGTGGCTATTCACCATCGTGCTGACGGTGTTCATGGTGGCAAGTTCGCTGCTGACCGCTTCCGTTGTGAACCATGCAAATCGAAATCCTAGGGATTGAATCACTCGGCGTCCGCGGCCTTTGCTGCCTCGTGAGGACCGGTGGTCGCACAATCGTGTTCGATCCTGGCGTTGCCCTGGGCTACCGGCGCGGCGCATTACTTCCTCATCCGATTCAGGTGGCTGTCGGCGAACGGGTTCGCCGGGATATTGAGGCAGCTTTGAAGGATGCGACGGATGTGGTGATAAGTCACTTCCACGGCGACCATATGCCAGTGCCTGATCCCAATCCGTATCAGTTGAAAGCTGACCTAGTTGCTGATTCACTTCGGTCCGCTAGATTGTAGGTGAAGGGGACAGAGGATCACACGCGCCGCATGAGACAAAGGACCGAATCCTTCCGTCACCTCATACGAAGGTCTTTGCCAAACGCGGAGGGTGCAACCGAGGGCCCCGTGAGTTTTTCAACGCCAACGCCTCATCGGGAAGCAGGCGGCAGCCAGGGGACAATCATGATGACGCGAGTTGAAAGCGACGGCGGCGTCTTTGTTCGCGCTTCGGACGTCCAACTTCTCGAGGACAAGCCGGTCCTGCAGACCTTGCGCTGGCGGCCTGCCCTCCTCCTGATTAGTGGTCCGCCCCTTGATCGGCACCTTTCTTGTCCATAGTCGTGATGTGCGAACTCGCACGCTGAGCATCCACTCCTACACATAACATCCTGCGCACCTCGCCTATCAGTTGGGCATTTGTCAAAAACCCAGATACCGTATCGGTGCACAGACGTTTTCATCGTGTCTCCCGATGCTATTTTGCTCGACGAGGTGAGGCCGTCACGGTCAGCATCGCTTCCAGCACCCTCCGCGCTTTATCCTGAATCTCCTCCGGGACTCTGACCACATGTTTCATGTCCCGGAGCGCGATTCGGATTTTCTCCAGAGTGGTCATTTTCATCGTCGGGCAAATGAAATGCTCCGTGGCGGGATAGAATCTCTTTTCCGGATATTCTTTCTGCAACCTGTAGACCATGCCGCTCTCAGTGGCCACGACAAATTCTTGCGTCGTCGATCCCCCCGGATATCGGAGCATCCCTGATGTCCCAGCGACCTTATCGACTCTTTTGAGCACTTCCGGAGAGCATTCCGGATGCGCCATAACGGCAGCTTCCGGATATAGCTTCCGGCACCGTTCCACATCCACCGGGGAAAGGCTGAGATGGGTGGGGCACCACCCGTCCCACAGAATCACCTCTCTATGCGTCTGTTGAGCTGCATAGTGCCCCAGATTCCTGTCGGGAACGAACAATACAGGCCTATCGCCCTCAATCGAACGCACCACGTCCACTGCGTTAGCAGATGTGCAACAGATGTCGCTTTCGGCCTTCACCGCGGCGGAAGTGTTTACGTAAGCCACGACGACCGCATCGGGATACTCTTCTCGTTTCCGCCGGAGCTGCTCGGCCGTTGCCATATCTGCCAGCGGGCAACCCGCCTCTCGCACGGGCAGAAGAACCGTCTTCTGAGGTGAAAGCATCGCCGCCGTTTCGGCCATAAACTGCACCCCACAGAAGACGACGACCTTCGCATCTGTCCTTGCGGCGATCCGGCTCAGGTCCAGCGAATCGCCCAGATGATCGGCCACGTCCTGGACCTCCGGGCGCTGGTAATTGTGGGCAAGGATGATGGCTTCTCGTTCTTTCTTGAGCTGGTCGATTTCGTTCTTCAATTTCTCTATGTCCATGGTCTCGCTCTGTTTCGTGATTCGACCCCTATAAAGCCCTTCTCCTTCTCCATAGCCAGTACCCAAGGAGTTCCGTCATTATCACTCCCTGGAAAAAAGCAGCGGGAACACGATGTCGCTGGTGCAGCAGGGTATCCATACGGCGGCAAACAGGAATATCCCAATGACAATCACCGTGAACACACCCACGTTCGCCCCAAGTGCCATGGTGATATGAAAGAGCGAACCCCACGTGCTCAACAGCACGTGTGCGGCATGAGGGAACTTGGTTCGAGGCCTGAAATACGCTATCCCAATCCCGAACAAGGCCAGGGGACTGACAAGCCACCACTTTTCAATGAATCCTATGTGCGCGCCCTTGCCCGGCAAGTTCAGCAGCAACTCTCCCAGGTAGGGGATGAGGCAGTCACTCAAGGTAGCGATGCCGACGGAGCCCACGAGACCGATCACGATGGTGGCCCAGAGCTTCCCCTCACTGTGCCGTCTGTACATTCCGGCCGTGACCAGGGCACTCAAGACCACGTGAAAAGGGTGAAGGGTCCAGAAAAGTCCCCGGGACACAGAACGCGGCATGTGTGCCGTCACCAATATCGCCATGATCGCGACGCCCGTTAGCGTGCCGAATAGCGTGAAGGGCGCATGTACGCGCAGCTCTTTTCCGACCGTCTTGACAACTTCTCTCATCATCCTGACTCGTTTGTGAGTCGAATCTGATTACGGCCCACTGCCTGCCGACTACTCGCTTAAGCAAGCCCACCTTCTTGACATGACGATCTCCGTTTCATCCGCCTCATCGTCCACGAGGATTCCTTTCTCCAAGACCGCGCACGGGCTCGCCTGTCTCGAGGGCCTCTATGGGGATCCTTTCAGCGCGGTCGCAATTCTGTCCGCAACCTGTTTGCCCGAGAGAAGCATGCCTCCAAAGATTGGACCCATGCGCGGCCCGGCGAACGTCGCGCAAACGCTCATCCCGGTCACCCAGAGGCCCGGATACACCTCTGTGACCCTTTCGACCACGAACTTTTCTCCTGCCTCGGCGTCCAGTGGGCCTTCGCCCGTCACCGAAGCTCCTCGCGCGCCTCTCAATAATCCACGCCTTTGGAGGGACTTCACGACCGCGGCCTCATGCCCCGTGGCATCCACCACCGCCTTGCCCATGAACGTAACGGGGTCAACGGGGAGGCTTTCGTGAATCATCGTGCGATTCGCCACGACACCACACACTCTCCCTTCATGCACGCACACATCTTCCACCGTCATCAGATTGAGCAGCACGGCGCCAGACTGTACCGCCTTGAGACAAAGAGCTGATGCCAGTTCCATGGCATCGACGCTATATACCCCCGTGCGGACTTTGCGGGACCTGACCCGTATCTCGGCCAGGATGGACAACGCGTCACCCCGTACCACTATTTCGTTCATTCCCATTGCGCCGCCCCAGATGCCCCCGCCAGGCGACAAACGCTTCTCCAATACGGCCACTTTCAAATTCCGCATGGTAAGATAGATCGCCGCCGCGAGTCCCGACGCTCCGGCCCCCACGATCAGTACGTCGCTTACAATCCGGTCAACCAACTTTTCGTGATATGCCTCCAGGATTGCTTTTGAGATCTGCGCCTCGTCTAGCCTTGCCATGTGTTCGCTCCTCGAGAGGCCTCCGGGTTGCCCGGCCCCCTTCCTGTCTGCTCTCCTTAACAGAATCGGGAACCGACGATGCGCTCCACGGACCCGGTCGGAAGTTGGCTCCAAAGATAGGTCATGGCGTTCATTGCCGTACAGCCGGCTGGGCCTATGGCTTGCATGTCGCAATCAATGTAATTGGCTCTCTCACTCCTTTGGGGGACAAGCACGGCAGTATTGGTCGTAACGGACGTTTCCCCAGCTTAGCTCCCCGCGCCGAGAATCACGACCTTCGTGCTGCCTGCCTCCCGCCACAAAATAGCGTCGCTTCACTAGTCCGAGCAGAGGCGCCTCTGTGCCTGGGTCGCCCCCGTGATAACGGCGTCCGCCATTTAGACGTCGTCTTTCCACAAAGTCTCCGGAATCGTCGCGAGCAATGGGAGCCGCAGAGCCATGTCGAGCGCAAGCGGGATGATGAAGACGTATGCCGGGCCCAAATGCCGCCAGATCACCCCCCCGATCAGAGGTGCCGGAACTGTCACGACCCCAGCGAAAATGCCCAGCAGGCCACTCCATCGCCCCATACACTGCAACGGCACAAGCTCCAGGCTCATGGAACTCGTTACAACGGTCATAATCGGGTAGAAGCCCCAGAGTGCCCCGGCCAGGACGAGCCCCACGGGCCCGCGCGCCAGCACAAGCACGATGGCGGACAGATACCACAGTGGCGTAAGGAGGTAGATGATTCTCTTGCGCCCCAGACGGTCGGCCAGCCTTCCCAGTGGGATGCCAAACAATATGTGAGCCACCACCATCGCGACGCTCATCATGCTCAAGACGTACTGTTCCGCACCTTTGACTTGGTTAGCAAACAGATGCATGAAAGGCAAGGTCATGGCTAATGGGAGCTGGGAGAGACAGGCGACAGCAACCCACCTTTTCAGGTGAGGCGCATTTTGGAAAATCCGGCGAAAATCGCCAAGCACCCCGACCCTATCTTGCTCCTGCGCGAGTTTCAGCCGGACGGGCTCCCGCAATCGGGCCGCCACGTAGGCCAAGATCAAACCGTAGCCGGCGAATTTGATGTAATACAGCCCTCGCAAGCCATCGGCAGTCAGCCCGCCAGACTTTGTCACAAGCACGGCGGCGATCATGGGGGACAGAGCGAGAAAAAGGGACGCGATGGAACTGCACACGTTCTGCCCTGTCGCCCGGTCGCGATTCTCGAGCTGATCCGCACAGAGTACGCTGCACCCGGTACCCGTGAACCGCATAGAGAGTGAGATCAGCACGACCGCCGGGATAAGCGCACGCCAGTCCGGCGCAGCGCCATATATCGCCCCGGCGACGGCCACCAGCGCGATTCCGGCCACATAGAAGCCCTTCACGCCGTAACGGTCCACAAGCCATCCCGTGGGGGCAGACATGATCGCGCTTGCGCCCCCTTTGACGCTGTTCAGCGCCCCGAGTTGGATCGGGCTCGCACCAAGCGCTATGGCGTAGATGGAGTCGTACTGGGATGTCAGGCCGACCAAGAAGCTACTCGACGCAGCGCGTGTGGCGGTCACCCGGTAGTTTGGCTTCTGTCGTCGGACGAACTGACTCGCACGGCCCAAAGCCCGACCGATCACGTCTATTGAGCGAGGAATTCCTCTTGGTCGCGCGAGGCTCCTTTCTCCCATACCGCACCAGCTCCTTATCACCGATGCTTGATCAGCGATTTCGCTTGCGATCCAGCAGCCTCATCTAAGAGCATGTTCTGTTTGTCATAGAACTGCTCTTTGTTGTTCGATACCCAGCACTCGTCCCTCTCCTGCACCGGCACGTCTGTGATGAGGGCCACACAATCGGCCTCCCCAGCCTATTCAAGCTTGAAATCTGATGTTAACTGGGCCAACTGAACGCTGGATTCTTGGACCACTATCTGCTCGTCTCCATAACTGCCTCAGTAATTTGGCCAACCTTTCATTTCCCTCCTGAATTTCTCCGGATCCCCCCCGTTCTGCTCAACCCATGCCGACAGGACAACCTTGAGTCTTCCTCTCTACTCTGTTGAAAACCTGCGGATGACCTCCTCAACCTTTGATCTGATAACCTGCTCCGGAACTGCTCCAAGCAGCTCATCGATCTTTTCTCCGTCAACGAAGAACATCTGCATAGGTATGCTCATGACGTGGTATTCTCTCGCTGATTCGCGATTTTCATCCACATTGATCTTGCAGAACTTGAAATTGTCATACTCCTCCGAAAGCTTGTCATATATGGGAGACACCATCAGGCACGGCCCGCACCAAGGCGCCCAAAAATCCACCTCAGTTGGCAGCTTTGATCCGAGAACTTCTTCCTCAAAAGTTTGATCGGTCACTTCCACCACCTTGCTCATGACGCCTCCTTATCAGTGGTTACCGACTTCCACGTTCATCGCCAAGGTCCATTCCACGCCACACTGCTTACCGGGTCAGGGGATCACTCCCTGACACCGAGATACCGTTCAGCCTCCATTGGGGCCATACAGCCTTGTCCGGCGGCCACGACTGACTGCTTGTACTGGCGGTCGCAAACATCCCCACAACCAAAAACACCCGGCGTCGACGTCGTTGTGCTTCCGGGCTGAACGATTATGAAGCCCTTCTCATCGGTCTCGACAACATCCTCGAATGCATCCGTTTTCGGGTCGTGACCTATCGCAACGAAAATGCCCTCGCATTCCACCTCAAGCCTCTCACCTGACTCAGTATTCCGCAGTCTTCCGCCGGTGACAAAGCCCTTCCCCCGTACCTCGCCCAGACCCCACGGTATCATCCGTTCGATCTCTGGACTCTTTTTAGCTTTGTTCACCTCGATCGCATCGGCCCGCAAGTAGCCGCGCCTGTGAACAATAGTCGCCTTTGCGGCGAACCTGGTGAGGAACAGTGCATCCTCCATCGCCGAATTTCCGTCTGCTAGCACGACGACCTTTTTGTCCTTATAGAAGAATCCGTCACAGGTAGCACATCCCGAAACACCTTTACCGTAATATTTCTTCTCGGATCGTATTGGCAAGCGCCTTGCTTCTGCACGTAGCAGGATCCCGCAGGGCGGCCCCCCGACCTCTGCACTGATGTCGCAAGCAAGGAAAAGCACGTGCGGCGTAACAGAGCACATCCTCCCTTGCGCGTTTAAAGCTCCCAGCTCGGGTCACGGCCGAACTGGCGGATATGGTGATCCGCCGGCCCCTCCTGATCCCGGCGGATATCCTCCGGCCGGAAGGAGTAGCGGTAGCTTTCCACATAGCGAGTCAGAATCTCATACGCTCGCTGGACGTCCTGGAAAAGAGGTGTTTCCTGCAGCCCTTCGCCAGCCGGCAAGTGGTCAGGGTGGCAACGAAGCACCAACTGACGATAGGCACGACGAATCTCGGTCAGCGAAGCCGCTTCGCCGAGGCCGAGAATATTTGCCGCCAGCCGGACAGTTACAGCTAAGGATGCTTTGTCCAATTCCCCTGTTTTATTTTTCTGATCTGGTAGTCTCGGGTGGTCCTCAAATCGCCACGGGACTTGCTGCTCGGGATCTTCCTGGTCGCGGCTAATGTCGGTCGGTCGGAAGGAGTAACGATAATCCGAGACGAAGTGCGTAAGGCAACGCTTCGCTGCGGCTATGCGGGCGAAACGCCCCTTGGACTTTTCCGGATCAGATTCTGGGCCCACGTCGGGGTGCCACCGCATGGCAAGCCTTCGATATGCGTCCGTGATTTCCCTCCTCGTCGCAGTCTCTCCGAGTTCCAGTTCCCGCCTTGCAGCAGGGACTTTTTCCGACGGTATGCCGGACAGCCTCTTATCTCGATAGCGATAACTCATGCCCCGATTGGCTCCTCTACGAGAGAGCAAGGCGCCACCAGGAGACCCTCTACCGTCCCTCGTTCTCCCGGGCCGCTTCCAGTTGTTCCTCAAGTTCCTCCAGCTCCTGCATCATGGAAGGATTGATCGAGTGTGCTGGCATTCGTCCCTTGAGGTCAGCTACCTTTCTCTCGAGTTCTTTGACATCGTCCTCTACCGGCTTGTGGGCACATATGTGCGAGCAATTTTCAAAGCTGGTCTCCGCACCGATGTTTTCCACCTGAAGCGGCTGAACGTAATAGCCAATTCCCGTCAGAAAAGTTATGACATCACTCACTGACTGCCCCAGCTCTTTGAGATAAGGATGATGGATTTCACAGAAGATTTCCGGTGCATGTTCCTCCAAAAGAGCTTTCGCGCCCTTGAGCACTAGCAGCTCGCTGCCTTCGCAGTCCAGGTGCAGGAGGTCGATTCTGCCGATCTTCTCGTCCCTAATAAAATCGGTCACTGTCGTGGCAAGTACCCACAGCTCCTGTGCATTTGGTGAGGGTGTTATGCCGCTTCCTGCTCCATGTTTGTAGAGGCGGATTCGTCCCTGCCGGTCGCTTAATGCCAGTTGATAGACACTTGCATTGACCACACCATTCGCAGAGAGGTTCTGCTTCAGCTCCGCGCAGTATTCCGGTACAGGTTCGAAGGCGTACAGATGTCCTTGTTTGCCAACTAACTTAGCCAAGGCAACCGCCGTAACGCCCCTATTGGCTCCGGCTTCTATAACGCGCATGCCGGGCCTACAGACGGAGCGGAGGAATTCAACCTCTCCGGCGTGGTGTGGACTGTGCTTGAGCTCGCCCCAGAATTCTTCAGACTGATAGATAAAACCGCTCATCTCCGCGGTCCCTACTTCTGTTTCAGAGGATATTGCTTCTCTCCCGCGCGGATAGGCACTTCGAGCCAGTTTTCCGGCGGAACGAACGGGCAGACGTAGTTTTCGCTGTAGGCGCACCAGGGGTTGTAGGCCTCGTTGAGATCAACGATCCATTTGCCCTCCTCCGTGAGGTGACGCTCCGGCTCAAGATCGAGGTACCGTCCTGCCCCATAGCTCTCCTTGCCGCTGGTCTCGTCCCTGAAGGGTACAAAAAACCGCTCTTCGATCGGGTCGCCCTTGTAGACCTCCAGTGCGCGCTGCTCGCCAGCCAGCTCGAAGCGGAATTGACCCCACCGCCACAACCTCCGCTTCTGTCCGACGGTATCCGCCACCTCGATGGCTTCCTTGTCATAATACTCAAAGAATGTGAGCTCAAACCGGCAGTCGGGATTCGGAGGCCAGTAGGCAAGCCCCCGGAACGCACGGCGATGTTGACGCGGCAAGGGAGACTGGGGGTGGGAAACAAAGAAGCGGTCCTTCTGCTTTCTTTCCATCTCAATGCGTTTTTCCCAGTCGTCTGCCTCCACTGACTTGTCCTTTTCTGCGGACTGGCCGATCCGAATATATCTTCGCCGCCTGCTTCTCACTGGTCAGGTGCGAGCCGCTGCCTTGATGCGGATTCAACGCCCGTGCCGCTTCGGTGCGGAGGCTCTCCTGTATCGGATTGGCGGCGGTGGATGAAGGTCTCTTGAGACTCCTCCACCAGTTGCGCAACAACGTGGGCGCAAAGAGGGCGGGTCACACGACCCAACTCTCGAACGTAGCCCGTATCCGTTTCAGCCAGAGCTCGGCCGACCAAGTAGTGGCGCAGCGCGGCCACCGCCTCGCGGCACTCAGGGGCATCCACAATATCGAAGCTGTCGAAACGGAGTATCCCGCTCTTGTCGCTCAGCGTGCAGCGCACTCTGTTCCGGCACTGTTCCTCTGTCACGGCCGGTCTCCTATGCGGGCAGCGAAATGGCTTCATTCGGACATTCATTCACGCATACGCCGCACTCCGTGCAGAGCTCAGCGTTTACCCGCGCGACGTCATAAACGGTGATGGCCTCCTGAGGACACACGTCCTCACAGACACCGCACCCGACACATTTCTCCTCGTCTACAACCGCAGCCATACGAGTTCTCCTTTCAGTTACCGGGCGCCGGTCGCTACCAATTGCGATACCGGAGTGGATCATCCAACCGGGACCTCAGAGTTCTACCTCCTGACGAGCGAAAGCGCTCCCCGCGGGCAGTTCTGCACGCAGGTCCCACAGCCCGTGCAGCGCTCTTTGTCCACCTGGGCGATGTAAGTCACCCTGATAGCGCCGACGGGACAGACTTGTTCACACACGCGGCAACCGGTGCACCTGAGTGGATCCACTGCGGCATGCCGCTTCACGGACCTGGCTGCTCTGAGCTCCTGAATACGTCTGCGGACATCGGCCAGTCCATCTTCGAGGAGGGCCAGCTTGGCCTTCAATCTCCCCAATTGCTCCTGGAAGTCCGCCCCTCGGACCTGCTGTCTCGTCATGACACGTCCTTTCACGCAGTCGTCTCCTATGTCAGCGCACCTTGTCTTGTTAAAAGACGCTAGCTGGCTGAGGGCGAGTGCGTCCGCCTCTTCACGCTGACCACGGATTCCATGAAGTCTATGCTCTGGATTTCGGCCTGTAGCTCGGTAACATTCCCGAACAGATCGGTTAACCTCAGCCCTGCGGGGGTGCGCTCAATCAGGGCAAGCTCTGCCAGGCTACCATCCCGCTCAATCGTCTCCTCGCCGACGAAGTCCACCCGTGCCAAGCACACGGCACACCTCTTTTCTGCTCAATCGCTTGGGTCCGTTCCGGCAACCTTCAGAATAGAATCCAACAGTGACTGAAGTTCGCCGGCGACGGGCGCCGCATCCAGTGGCCTTCCTTCCAGCCCAGCTTGAAGGAATTCCCGCCGAAAAGGTATCGTCGATAGCACGGCGACGCCGCGGCGCTTCAGGCCATCCCCAAGCTGTTCCACGGCGTCTTCGCTTCCGACCTTGTTGAGAACGGCTCCTGCGAATTTCGCTCCCGCCCCGGAGGTCAGCTCCGCAATGCGCTCGGCTAGACAGACCGACTCCAGCGAAGGCTCGACGACCACCACCACTGCGTCAACGCTCGTTTCCACGCCGCGACCGAAATGCTCCACGCCCGCTTCCATATCTACGACCACGACCTCATCGTCATCCGTCCGGAGCTTCCTGAGGAACTCTCGACTCAGCACACCCATCGGACACGCACAGCCCTCGAGGGCCTGATGGATTTTCCCGATGCACACCAGGCCGATGCCTTCCTTCCATCGGAGGTAACCGGGCGGAAGATCATCCGTACGAAACTGCTCGCGCGCTAAGACGGGCTTTTCCTGGTATGCGCCCTCGGCAGTGAAGCCCGCACGCAGAGCTCGCTGGATGTTCTTCTTCCCGCCGGCAAGTTCCATTAGCGGCGTAGGCGGCTTGTCGAACCCGAGCATCCAGTAAAGCCCGGCATTTGATTCGTCGGAATCCACGACAAGAACACGTTCCCCTCTGCTGCTCAGTGTTGCCGCGAGAAGGCTCGTCACTGTGCTCTTGCCGCTGCCGCCTTTTCCGCAGACACAGATCTTCACGGGATGTTCCTCCCTGTCAGTACCTTCCGTCCCTGCGCCCAGATGAGCTGTCCTCGTGCGACAAGTCTGGATTCTACGTATACAAAGCCAGCCTGCCTCAACATTTCGGCCACCTCCTCCCAGGCGTGCCAGTTCTCATTCCACAGCCGCTGCGCCAATGATCCCCTCGGGAAGTCCACGATCAGGATGACGCCGCCGGGCCGGACCATTCGCTGTGCCTCTTTGAGAACGTCTATTGGTTTCTCCATCTCATGCAGTGCGTAGAGGCTTGCCACTGCATCGATTGAATCGTCCTTTAAAAAGCCGAGCTTCCTCGCATCGGCTCTGCGGCAATTGAACTCGCTATTCACGGCGTGGTCTTCGGGAAAGCTGCCGTGGGAGATATCGACGCCAAGAACATGCTGGCGGTTCTCTCGAGCAACGAAACGGTCCCGCTCGCATGCGCCACGGCCGATGTCCAAAACATGCCTGCCGAAACGAGCTTTCCAGGCAATCCGCCGCCAGAGCCAATACTTGATCCGGTCGTAGCCGTTGTCCGGCGCTGTCCTCACCTTATTGCTGGCTTCCGCTGCAGTTTTTACCACCGCCTCCTGACGCATCGAAATAGCCTTGTGGCGAAAGTTAGTAGTCCAAGGAGTTGACCTTCGACTCGTAGAAGATTATACTGGTCATAGAATAAATGTCAAGCGAACGAAGCCGGAATCTAGCCTGGCGAGAGCCCTTTCAGCAGAAAGGGAGCCGAACATGACTACGGGAGACTCGTTCAAGGAGGGAATTGATGCCTTGGGTAAGTGAGGAAATGTGTACTGCTTGCGGCGTCTGCGTCGAGGAGTGCCCGGTGGGGGCCATGTCCGTCATGGCTGAGTCCGCCCGCATCGACCAGGAAGAATGCATTCGCTGCGGCCGGTGCCACGACATATGCCCACAAGAAGCTGTCCGCCACGACAGCGAGCGGATACCCCAGGAAGTAGAAGCGAATGTGGGCTGGACGAGGCGTTTGCTGAAGCACTTCGAGACAGCGGAGGAAAAGCGCGCCCTGATTGAGCGAATGAAGCGCTATTTTGCGAAGGAGAAAGAGGTCGCCGAGCAGACGATCCAACGGCTGGACTCCATAGGCAGGGAACCTCAGGCGGAAATGGGGGACGCCCCGGTGTAATCGAAGCTTCACAACGACACGGTAAACGAGTCACAGTACGTTTAAGGCAAAGGAAATGACACCGATGGAAGTTCGCAGACTGGGAAGAACGGAGATGCAGGTCTCGCGGATCGGTTTTGGCGGGATGACCCTCCCCAACGTGGGCGTCGAGCAGGCCGTTGCCACGATCACGAGGGCACTTGACCTGGGTGTGAATTTCATAGACACCGCCCGGGTGTACGGGAATGGGGACAGCGAGCGCAAGATCGGACGCGTAATGGAGGATCGGCGCGGTGAAGTTTATCTGAGCTCCCGGACCCCGGATACAAGCTACGACGGCATGAAGAAAGCCATAGACGAAAGCCTGGAAGCTCTTCGCACCGACCACATTGACCTCTATGAGCCCCATGATGTTTCGAGCAAGGCGCGCTACGACCCGCTCATCCGGAAAGGTGGTGGCTTGAAAGCCCTGCAAGAGGCCAAAGAAGAAGGCAAGATCAGGCACATCGGCTTTACCAGCCACAACTGGGAACTGATAGCAAGGATGATCCGGAGCGATCATTTCGAAGCCGGTTTGATAACTTATAACCTTGCCAATCGGGAAGCTGAAGAGGAAGTCATTGACCTGGCCGAGCGACACGACGTAGGTCTATTCGTGATGAAGGTGTTCGGAAACGGGCGTTTGTTTGAGTTGAGCCCACCCGATGAAGACAGAAAGCCCACGGTGGAAGAATGCCTTCGCTTCGCCCTGTCCAACCAGCGGCTGCCGCTGATCCTGACCGGGGTGAAATCGCCGGACGAGATAGAGCAGAACGTTTCCATCGCTGAAAGCTACGAACCTCTCTCGCAGGAGGAAGACCAAGACTTGCGCGAATTTGGCGACAAGCTGGGGAAGGGGTACTGCTACGGGTGCGAGTACTGCCTCCCTTGTCCCCAGGGCATCAACATACCTGCCATTCTCCAGTTGCTGGACTATCAAGAGCGGATAGACTGGGAACTGCCTCAGGGAATGAAAAGGTACGCCGAGTTCGACGCCACCATCGAGGATTGCATTGACTGTGAGCAGTGTGAGAAGTGCTGCCCGCAGAACCTGCCGATCAGGGAACGATTGCAGAAAGCACATGATAGATTTGCCCGGGCAAGTTGACGACTCGCCCAGTCGTTTTGCTACTGACCACGAGGATGCCATGGCCGGAAGGAGGCACCCATGCGCGCCGCAGTCGGCGTTCTTCTGGTCTTCGGAATTGGCGTTGTGACGGCGATGGTGGGCCGAGGAGGCGGCAACTTCTACGTGCCCTCGCTCATCTTGGCCGGATCCAGCATGCACCAAGCAGCAACTACGGGTCAGCTGATCCTTGTTTGCACGGCGCTGACGGCCCTGCTGGTCTACGGCGCTAAGGGAGTAGTGGACTGGAAGCTGGCGCTGGTGATCGACCCGCCGACGGACGTGATGGCGCTCGTCGGGGGGTACCTGGCTCACTGGCTGCCAGGAAGCTCGCTGAAACTGGTCTTCGCCGGCCTACTGGTGTTGGCCGGTTTTCTCATGCTCGGGCAGAGCCCACAGGAGAGAACGGGCAGCAAGAGGAAATTCGGCTTCTGGCGTCGGCACTTCGCCGGATACGACTATACGGTGAACTTACGGTTGGCCATTCCGATCACGGCGGTAACAGGACTAGTGGCCGGAATGGTGGGTATCTCAGGTGGAAGCTTCAAGATCCCACTGATGGTCCTGGCCTGCGGCGTGCCAATGCGGATTGCCGTAGGAACATCGTCGGCGATGGTAGCTGCTACGGCGTTGATGGGCTTCATCGGCCACTCAGTAGCGGGGGACATGAACGTAGGCTGGGCTCTTCTTCCCATGGCGACCGCAGCCGCAGCGGGCGGGCTGGTAGGCGGGGCCCTTTCTCTGAAAACTGACCCGAAGAGGCTCAAGAAGTTGTTCGCGTACTCCACCCTTCTGGCAGCGGCGTTCATGACTTGGAATGCAGTGCTTTCGCCGGCGTGACCACTGCCACAAATCTCGCATCTGATCCAGGCCCTCGTGAAGGTGCCGGAAGGCCACGATCATAAGCGTGAGTCGGACCGCCCGGGGCAGGAAACCGTGGCAGCGGAGAGCGCGTTGCCGGAGTTGCACACGAAATAGGCTGTCCTCTAGGGGGAAGCTGTCCACCGCGACCGTCGCTAAAGGCACTGGGTCCGCGGAGAAGAGTTACCCGTATGGAATCAGATGCGCGGGCATGGGCGCCGGAGGAATGGATTCGATGAGTTCAGAGGCATTCGAGAGACACGCAAACCGATACGAAGCCTGCTTCGAGAAGTCGGAAGCTTCGGCAATATTTGGCGCGCAGGCCGCATGCCTTGGCCAACTCATGCCCGCCGATGTCCGACCTGTGATGCCTGCCGAAGAGATCCCATGTATTCCTCCACGCACTCTTTGCACGTCTGGCCACCGGCGCCTTCCTTGATGAACCGGTGAAAACGCTCGAGCAACTTTACCCCATCCGGAGAGTGCGGCTTTATAAAGGCCAAGAAGCAGACGAACCGTTCCAGCGCCTCGCTGTCTATGGCATGTTCCATACCGCAGGCGGTCACATCTGCCCTATCGGGCTCAAGCCCCAGAACATTCTCCAGAAAGTTGGCGATGATGCGATGACGTGTGGCAAGTTCCTCAGCCCTCTCTCGTCCTTCATCGGTCAGCGTAATCAGCTCGTAGGGCTCGTAATTAACGAGACCTTTGTCAGCGAGGCTTCGCAGCGCCGCCGTCACGGTTGAGCTTGCGACACCTTGGGCATCGCAGATGTCCCGTGGCCGAGCCACCCTTTTCCTCTGTTCCAAGCGATATATGGTCTCAAGATAATCCTCCAGGGTCGCACTCAAGGCCCTCTTCATACGAGTCCCCCTTCTCTTGAGCTTCGTCCACTAAAACATTATACTATCAGGCAAGAATGTTTCAAGCGCTGCCCGTGGTGTGCTTCAGGCGGAGGACGAAGCCGCCAGGTAACACTACAAGAGCGCCTAAGAAAGACAACGCGTACCGAAGAGGGTGGCTCTTCCGTCTGGCACAGTCCGGGCGGAGTTTTGACTTGTCGCAAGGCGCGCGTTGCCGAACCCAGAGAGGTGACTGTTCACACTTCCGTGGCCAGGAAATAACGTGTGGATGTCAAAGGAGTGGGCTCGCATTCCTTCTTTTACTGACCCAGGAAAGGAATAGATATGGGAAAGGTTTACTTCCCGCAGTATCGAAGAGGACGAGACGGAATCGACGCATTTGAAGGGACATTGCTCGAGCATGCCCAGAAACTGGGCGTGGAGGTCGCGTCCGAATGCGGTGGGCTGGGTAAGTGCGGCCGCTGCACTGTCCGTATTGATCGGGGAGCGGAGGCCCTAGCCGAGAGAACTGAGGCGGAGAAGCAGTTCGACTTGGGGCCGGACGAGCGGCTCGCCTGCCAGGCAAAGGTACTCGCCCGTGCTCAGAGTGTGCGAGTATTCGTAAAGGATTCTGGTAACTACAGCATCCTGGCGGAGACGCCGGAAGCCCAGATAGAGTTGATGCCCATGGTGCGACATGAGGGCGGGCGGGTAGTGCACGCAGAGGCTGGCGATGTCGGACCCCATCAGGGCGAACTGTACGGTCTTGCCATCGACGTGGGGACAACGACCTTGGTCACGGAGATTGTGGACCTTGAGGACGGGCGGCACGTGGCGACACTGAGCCGCAAAAATCCGCAGGTCTCCTACGGCAACGATGTCATTTCCCGCATAAGTTACACGATGGAGCATGAGGACGGTCTGAAGCAACTCCAACACGCTGTCATAAGGGGAGTAAATGAGGACCTCGAGCGACACGCGCGGGAGAACGGCGAATTCCGCAACCAGATCTACGACGTCGTCGTGGTCGGAAACAGCACGATGCGGAACATCTTCTTCGGACAGGACGTGAAAAGCCTCGGCGTTATCCCCTATGAGGCCGAAAATCGCGACAGTATCACCGTCAGAGCCGGAAGCGTGGGTCTACGGGTAAATCCTGGATGCACCGTCTACGGTGCGGCGCTGATCGGGGGACACGCCGGCGCGGATGCGCTCGCGGATATCCTTGCCTCCGGGATGTATCACGATCATGCCGTCAACATGCTCATCGATATCGGCACAAACGGCGAGGTGGCGGTGGGCAACCGAGATCGTATCATGACGGCGTCTTGCGCGGCCGGCGGGGCCTACGAGGGGGCCACCATCCGATGCGGCACAGGCGCCATCGAGGGTGCAATCAAGAACATCTGGCTGCATGACAGCCAGGTGGACTTCGAGACTATCGGCGGAAAGCCTCCGGTGGGGATATGTGGTTCGGGCCTTATCGACCTACTCGCAGAGCTACTCCGGGGCGGGATCATGAGCCGGAATGCCAAGATAAAGGCCGACTTCAAAGTGGCTGGCAAGATCAGCCTGCCCCAGCAGGACATCTATCAGCTCATCACGGCCAAGGCAGGCCTGCGAACAGACCAGGATTGGCTGATGAAGTACTACGGGGTGACTGTGGAAGACCTGAAGAAAATATACCTGGCCGGCGCGTTTGGCAACTTCATCAATCCCGAGAATGCGGCAGCTATCGGGCTGCTACCGGATGCCGCAAATAAGGTAGTTCGGATTGGAAACGCCGCACTTGCAGGCGCCAGGGCCATGCTGCTCTCGCGCGAGGTCAGGGCAGACTCCGAGCAACTCGCGACCAGCATCGAGCATACGAAGCCAAATGAGCGGGAACCAGATTTTGCCTACATTGTGGCTGACAACATGTACTTCTGACCGAGGAGGCATATAGGGTCACCATGTCAGGGCACACACAATACGAGCAAATGATTGCGTACGGACCCGTTCCATCTCGTCGGCTGGGGCAAAGCCTGGGGATCAACAATATCCCGCCTAAGGCATGCACTTATTCGTGCGCCTACTGCCAGATCGGACGGACGACGGACGTCGAAGTAAACCGGCGTGCTTTCTACCAGCCCGGACACGTGTTTGAGGCTGTTAGATTAAAAGTCGAAAAAGCCAGGGAGGCCGGAGAACGCATTGACTACCTGACTTTCGTTCCCGATGGAGAGCCTACCATCGACCTGAATCTCGGGGATGAAATCGACGGCCTGAAAGATCTGGGCATCAGGGTAGCGGTGATAACAAATGCCTCGCTCATCTGGCGTCCTGATGTTCAGGAAGAACTGCGCGAAGCCGACTGGGTCTCCCTCAAAGTGGACACCACGCGGGAAGATACGTGGCGAAGGCTTAATCGTCCCCACAGAATGCTTGAACTGGATGCTATACTCGACGGGCTGACCGAGTTCGCAAGGAATTACGAAGGCGAACTCACCACCGAGACGATGCTCATAGGCGGGATCAACGATAGCGCAGAACAGGCAGAGGAAATGGCGGATTTCCTTTTCGGGGTGGCGCCTGAGAAGGCGTATATCGCCATCCCCACTAGGCCCCCGGCCGAAAGCTGGGCGCAGCCCCCTACCGAAGAAGCTTTGAATTCCTTCTATCAAGTCATTAGGAAGAACGTCGAGCGGACGGAGCACCTGATCGGGTACGAGGGAAATGCATTTGCATCCACAGGCAATGTACGAGAAGACCTTTTGAGTATCACGGCGGTCCATCCCATGCGGGAAGAAGCGGTTGAAAGGCTCCTGTCTCGAGCTGGAGCTGATTGGTCCGTCGTAGAAGACCTGGTGAAGCAGGGAGAGCTCTCAGCCACTGGATACAAAGGGAACACATATTTTTTGAGAAGCCTCTCGGGAAGGCACGGCAAACAGCGATCCTAAACCCAGGGCTTTGTTCAAGAGCGTCCCTACGAGGAAGTAGAAAATGGCGCTCGATCTGAAGACTTACGCCAAGGAGCCGCGGATAACGGACGGTGCCTGGGGGACCGAGCTACAACGGCGGGGTCTGCCACCCGGAGATTCTCCGGAACTGTGGAATGTAGAGAACCCCGATGCGGTTGAAGCCGTGGCCCGAGGCTACATAGAGGCAGGGAGCGAAATCATCCTGACAAATACTTTCGGAGCAAACCAGTACGTGCTCGCCAGGCACTGCCAGGCCGACAGGGTGCCCGAACTTGCCGAAGCCGGCGTGGTCATCAGCCGCAGAACGGCGGGAAACGACGCCAAGGTATTCGCCTCGGTCGGTCCTACCGGCAAAATCGTGATGGTGGAGGAAGTCAGCCACGAGGAGTTCATTTCGGTTTACGCAGAAACGGCGAGTGCCATCACGCGCGCCGGGCCGGACGCGATAGTGTTGGAGACTTTTACCGAGCTGGAAGAGCTAGCGCTCGCCCTCCAGGCGGTGAGGCAATGCTGCGACTTGCCTGTGGTAGCGTCAATGAGCTTCACTGCGGGACCGGACGGAACAGCGACGGTCATGGGGAACCAACCGGAAGAACTCGTTCAGATCGCTCGCGATTACGGTGCAAATGCGGTGGGAGCAAATTGCGGGATCGGCCCCGATAATCACGTCCGTGTCGCCATCC
>Ga0180432_10003221_pt1 | contig 23636 bp, 13 predicted proteins | sample SS_ome_10_FD_132414 | JGI IMG/M metagenome (GOLD analysis project Ga0180432, IMG submission 132414) | Hypersaline lake sediment archaeal communities from the Salton Sea, California, USA - SS_1_MS_2 metaG | ecosystem: Environmental > Aquatic > Non-marine Saline and Alkaline > Hypersaline >... | reverse complement strand
CAAACAGAGCGATCAACGTTCTGGACATGGGTGTGTCCTCCTCTGGTTCAGTTGGCTCTGTCCATGAGGTCACACCCATTCCTATAGCGGCCCGCGAAATTACACAATCTTTGGTACTCCACCGGCGGGGGTAAATGGCTTGACTTGGGTGCGTGTTGAGTGCGACCATCTTAAGGGTTTCCCGACGTGAAACGTGCCGCGGTCGGATGGGCCGGCGGCGGGCGTCGGGCCAAGCCGGGAGAGACTGACTGATGCGTGTGCTGGGTCCCGCAAACTTGCTTGTTCTGCTCGTGTGCCTGGCGCCGGGCGCCGCGGTTGGCGCCGGCGGGGAATCGGGCGAGATCTTCGTTGATCCTGAGCGGCGCTACTACGTGACGCTGCCGGAGGGGTGGCGCGCGACGGCAGGCGCGCCCTACGTCGTGTGCCGGCCGGCCGGCCGGCACGACGTGTCGTTGGGGATTGCGGTGCTGCCGACGATGAACTTCGAGCTTGACCGGAACCGGCTCAACCAGGTGGCGGATCTCTGGGTGGCGCAGGTGCGGCGCGCGAGGCCCCACCTGCAACCCGACGGCGAGCGCGAGGAAGCCGGGTACTTCCAGCGGCCGGCGGTGCACGCCGAGCTGCGCGGCCGGCACCCGCGCGGCAAGTCGGACGAGGTGCGGCGCCTGACCGTGATTGCCTGCCGCGCGTACGCCTACTTTATTGACGCGCAGGCGCGTTCGCCCGAGGCGTTCGAGGCGCACGCGGGCGCTTTCGACCGGCTGGTGGAGTCCATCACGGACCTCTCGCCGTCTTTGCTCGAGAAGGTGGTGCTGCTCGAGTCGAAGATGAAGATGGACCGGTACAAGGTGCCGGTGCACGACTTCGTGCTGGTGAACCGGAACGACTTCACGGTGGACAACATCTTCATCAAGGTGGAGTACTCGTCGGTGCAGCAGACGCTGCTCGAGACGTGCCTGGTGCGGGTCAACGTCCGGGTCCACCCGCGCGAGCGGTTGGTGGTGCGGAACTTCCAGGCGCTGCCGCTGCGGCCGCAGTATGATTACGAGAAGTACCAGTCCACGACGGTTGAGCTGGTGGACGCCGCGCGCGCGTTCGACCAGGGGATGGGCACGCTGCGCGCGACCGACTCGATCGTGCTCTACGACCTCGACCTGGGCGGGGCGAAACGGGCGACGTCGCCCAACGACGTGATCGCGTACTGCCGCGGCAGCGAGCTGTGGCTGATGGACGGCCGCGGGCGGCGCACGTGGAAGCTCTACACCGGGGGAGGCGAGCTGCGCGGGCCCGCGTGGTCGCCTGATCGGCGGGGGCTCGCGGTGGCCGAGGGTGGTTCGATCACGCTGCTCGAGCTGGACAAGAAAGGCAAGCTCGAGCGGAGGGCGCCCCTGCTGCCCGAGGAGAAGCCGAGCGAGTTCGTGCAGCGGCACTGGTACGGGTCGCCGACGTGGGTGCGCGACGGGGCGACGCTGCTGAGCATGGGGCACAAGCGCTTCGTGCCGCTGGCGGTCACGGGGCTTTCGGGCGGGGACTCGAGCGTGGTGACGCGCATCACGAAACGCCGGCTGGCGACGCTCTCGACGGACGAGGTGCGCATCCACACCAATCCGGACGATTTCTCGAAGCGCTTCGAGACCTTCAATGCGGTGGTTTATTGCTCGCCGCGCAGCGACATGCTGGCCTATGCGCGGCGGCGGCAGCGCGGCACGGCCATGCGGCCCGAAGAGGAACGCGAGATCGTGTTTGCCGATTTCACCGGCAAGGTGCTCAAGGCGGTGGGGGTGCGGGGGCTGCACGGCCGGGCGCTGGCGTGGTCGCCCGAGGGGCGGCGGATCGCGTTCGTGCGCCAGGACAGCCGAGGGGCGACGAACGTGTGCGTGCTGGCGCTGCGCGACCGGCGGGTCACGCAGCTTACGCGGCTCGCGCCGATCGAGGGGCTGGTCGTGGCGCTCGACTGGTCGCCCGACGGCTCGTGGATTGTGTTCGAGAAGGTGCTTCCCGCCGACCGCTCGCGGGACCTTTATAAGGTCCATACGCGGGGCAAGACGGTCGTGCGCCTGACGAAGAACGGAATCAGCGGCTCGCCCGCGTGGTTTGGGCGGTAAGGCAAAGGGACGCGTCAGAACAATGAGCAGGCTGCATCCGGAACCGGCGATTGCGCTGATCGAGCTGTCGAGCATCGCGGCGGGCGTGCTTACGTGCGACGCAATGGTCAAGGAGGCGCCCGTACGCCTCGTCGAGGCCAAGCCGGTCTCGCCCGGCAAGTACATCGTGCTGGTGGCGGGCGACGAGGCGAGCACGGAGGCGTCCTACCGGCGCGGGATCGAGGTGGGCGGCGACGCCGTGCTCGACCACCTGCACATCCCGAACCTCGACGCGCAGGTGCTGCCGACGATCGGCGGCGGCGCCAGGCTCGATGCGTTCGACTCCGCGGGCGTGATCGAGACGACGACCGTGGCGGCCGTGATCCTGGCGGCGGATGCGGCGGCCAAGGCTGCGCCCGTGATTCTTGCAGAGGTCCGGCTCGCCATCGGTCTGGGCGGCAAGGCGTTCGTCGTGATGAGCGGCGACATCGCCGACGTCGAGGCGAGCGTGGCGGCGGGCGTGGCGGCGGTGCCGGATCGGGCGAACGTCGTGCGCGAGGTCGTGATCCCGAACCCGCACGAAGACTTGAACCGTTTCATTTTGTAGGGGCGCGCAATGGGGACCTGGGAAAGCTCAGCGGCCGATGAGCATCGCACGCGCCAGGACGTGGTGGCCGTCTGCCGGCTGATGCACGAGAAGAATTTGATCGTGGCGACCGACGGCAACGTGACGGCGCGGCTTGGGCCGGACCGCGTGCTCGCCACGCCGAGCGGGATGCACAAGGGATTGATCAAGTCCGAGCACCTGATCGTGACCGACATGCAGGGGCGCACGCTGGCCGGGCGAGGAAGCCCGACGTCGGAGATGGCCCTGCATCTTGCGGTGTACGAGGCGCGGCCCGACGTACGTGCGGTCATCCACGCGCACCCGCCGACCGCAACGGCGTTCTCGATTGCGGGCGTGCCGCTCGACCAGTGTGTCATTCCCGAGGTGGTGTTCACGCTCGGCTCGATCCCGACGACGGAATACGCGACGCCGACCTCGGCCGAGGGGGCGGCGGTGGTCCGTCGCTACATCGCCAAGTGCGACGCGCTGATCCTCGCGCGGCACGGCACGGTGACGGTGGGCGAGGACGTGCTGCGCGCGTACTACAAGCTCGAGAAGGTCGAGCACTCGGCGCAGGTGACGCTGACGGCCCGGCAGCTCGGGCAGGTGCAGGTCTTGCCGCCGGAAGAAGTGGAGCGGCTCATGGGCGTGCGCGAGCAGTTCGGCCTGACGGGGCGGGTCTATCCGTGCCAGGCCGACGGGACGTGCATCGTGCCGGGCGCGGGGAGCGAGTCGGCGGAGACGCCGTCCGATGAGCAGGCGCTGGACCGGGTGGCGGATGCCGTCGTGAAGGAAATCAAGCGACAGGCACCGGAGTGAGGCCATGCGGCCGTTCGACGAGCTGGCGGCCAAGGCGCGCGATCCGAAGGCGCTGACGTTTGAGCGCAAGAGCGCGATCCAGGAGCTCGGCAGGCAGGGCGACGCGCGCGCGGCGGGCGTTCTTGGCGAGCTGCTGGCGGACCGCGAGGTTTCGATCCGGCGCGAGGTGGTGAACGCGCTTGGCGGGGTGCGCGGCGCGGAGGCGACGCGGCTGCTCGTCGGCGCGCTGGAGGACACGGACCACTCGTGCGTCAAGGCGGCGCTCGTGGGGCTCGGCACGCGGAACGACCCGGCGGCGGCGCCCGCGCTGCGGACGCTCGCCGAGACGGGCGACCTCAGCGCGCGGATCGAGGCGAAGCGCCTGTTGAGACAACTGGGCGCGGAGGCGGAAGCCGGTGCAGCCGAAGCGCCGCCGGAACCGGAAGCGCCCGTTGTCGAAGAGCCGTCGGCGCCACCGCCGGAACCCGTGCCGCCCGAGCTGGCCGAGCCGGAGGTGAGGGTCGTCGAAGAGCCGTCGGTGCCACCGCCGGCGCTACCGCCGGAACCGGCGCCGCCCAAGCCACCCGAGCCACCGGCAGAGGCAGCGGTCGCGCCTGTGGCCCGGGGGCCGTCCGTTCCGCCGCCGCCTCCGCCGCCACAGGCGCCGCCGCAGGCGCCACCGGTTGCGCCGCGGGCGCCGGAGCCGGTCGAGGCCGAGGAGCCTACCGGGTGGTTTTCACCAAGTGACGAGCCGGCCACGCTGCGCCCCTTCCTGTGGGAGCGCCAGCGCTCGAAGCGCCGGACGTCTTCGGTCCCGGACTTCTTCGGCAAGACGGCAGACGCACGGAAGCGGCAGGAACGGGGGTGCGTGACGGCCTTTGTCATCGTGGTGGCGGTGTTCATGCTGGTCAGCCTGCTGCGAGCGTGCTCCGGGCCGTAGACTCGGGACTGGAATGCGGTCGGGACCTTCCCGGTGAGTAGAAGCACTTCTTCACAGACCTTGCACGCGCGGTTGGAGACTGCGCTCGCGAGCGGCACGGGGTATGCCGAGGCGCTGCGCGCTTACCTCGATGAGGAACGGGCGGTCCTGCGCGCCGATCACCGCGGGGGGATGCCGGGGCTGGCCATCGTGCGCCGCCGCGCGGAGACGATTGACGGCGTGGTGCGTCATGCGTGCGACCACTGGTCGAAGGCGGTGGCGTCCGGCGGGCGGCTCGCGCCGTGGTGCCTTGTGGCGATCGGCGGTTACGGCCGGCGCGAGCTGAGCCCGTACTCAGACCTGGACCTCGTGCTCGTTGCCAAGCGGGCGGGGAACGCGAAGCTCACCGAGTTCAACGAGCGGCTTCTTCACACGTTGTGGGACGCGGGCTGCGAGGTCGGGCACGCGTTCCGCACGGTGGAGGAGTTCATCGAGCTGGCCTCGCGGGACCTGGCCACGAAGACCGCGCTGCTCGAGGCGCGGTGCGTGGCCGGCGCCGGGGCGTTATTTGGGACGTTGCAGGAGCGGGCGGCGGGCGAGCTGTTCAAGGGGCGGGAGGCCGAGTTTCTCGACGAGAAGATGGCCGAGCGCCGGCAGCGTCACGCCCGGTTCGGCAACACGCTCTACCTGCAGGAGCCCAACGTCAAGGAGAGTACCGGCGGGCTGCGCGACCTGCACACGGTGATGTGGGTGGTCGGGGCGCTGCACGGCACGATGAGCTTTGCGCGGATGCGCGAGCTGGGGCTGCTCACGGCGCGGGAGGAGAAGAGCCTCGCGCACGCGTTCGATTTCTACCTTCGGGTGCGCAACGAGCTGCATTTCCTGCTGGGGCGGCCGGGCAACGTGGTCGAGCTCACGCACCAACCGGCGATCGCCTCGGGCCTGGGCATCGGCGGGTTCCGCGGCGCGACGCCCGACGAGCACCTGATGCGGCTCTACTACTTCCACGCGCGGAACGTGAGCCGGACGGCGAACCTGCTGCTCGAGCGGCTCCGCGAGAGCGCCGCACCGCGCCCGGCGCGGGCGGACGAGGCCGCGGAACCGCAGGTCGTGGCGGAGGGTTTCGTTGCGCAGGACGGGACGCTCACGGCGGCACACCCTCGGGTGTTTCGGGAGGACCCGTGCCGGCTCATCGAGGTGTTTGCGTTGGCGCAGGAGCACGGGCTGGCGCTGCATGCGTCGCTGCAGCTTCTGGTGCGGGCGTCGCTGGCGCTGCTGGACCGTTCGGTTCAGCGCTCGGAGCGGGCGGCGCATGTCTTTGTGGCGATGCTGGGCCGGTCGGGGTCGGTGGGCGGGGCGCTGCGGCTGATGCACGAGCTCGGGGTGCTGGGTCGGTACCTGCCGGAGTTCGGCAAGCTGACGTGCCTCGTGCAGCACGACATGCTGCACCGGTTCACGACCGACGAGCACACGCTGCGCAGCCTCGAGCACCTTGACGGGATCGTGGGCTCGAGTGCGCCCGAGTTCCGGGTCTACCGCAGGATGTTCCACCACCTGGCGCGGCCGCACGTGCTGTACCTCGCGGTGCTGTTGCACGACGTGGGCAAGCCGCTGGGGCCGGACCACTCGGCCACGGGCGCGGCGCTGGCGCGGCAGGTGTGCGAGCGGCTGCGGCTCGCGCCGGCCGACGCGGCGCGGGTGGAGTTCCTGGTGCGGCACCATCTGGTGCTGTCGCACACGGCGTTCCGGCGCGACCTGAGCGACGCGAAGGTGGTGCGGGACGTGGCCGAGCTCGTGGGCTCGGTCGAGGCGCTGCGGCAGCTTTTCCTGCTCGTGTGCGTGGACATCCGCGGCACGGCGCCGGAGCTGTGGAACCAGTGGAAGGAGGCGCTGCTGTGGGACCTCTACGGCCGGTGCAAGGCGCGGCTCCAACGCTCGGCGCGCGCCGCGGCGGCCACGCGGCTCGCCGAGGCCCGGCGCGACGTGGCGCTGCTGCTCAAGGGTGTGCTGGACGAGGCGACGATCCGCGGGCTGCTCGACGAACTGCCCGAACGGCTGTTCGAGATCTTCAAGCCGGGGTACCTGGCGCGCATTGCGCGCCTGCCGCACGAGCTTGGCGACACGGCTTTTCTGATCGACTGGTCGTGGGACGAGGAGCGCCACGTGTGGGACGCGGCGGTGTGCACGCGCGACCGCCGCGGGCTGCTCGCGAGCCTGGCCGGCGCGTTCGCCGTCGAGAAGGTGAACATCCTGGGCGCCTACATTCACACGCTGCGCGGCGGGACCGTGCTCGACGTGTTCCGGGTCGCGGCGATTGCGGGCCGCACGCCCATTGACCGGTTGTTCATTGACGGGGTGAACCAGGTGTTCGACAAGGTGCTTCGTCAGGGGACCGGGGTTGAAACGCTGCTCTCGCGCGCGAGTCATTCGACGCGCACCAAGCCCGCGCCGCCGTCGCCGCCCAAGGTGCACTTCAACAACACGGCGTCCGACCACTCCACGCTGCTCGAGGTGCAGACGAGCGACCGGGTGGGGCTGCTCTACGATATGCTGCGCGTGCTCTCGGACAGCGGCCTCGACATCAACTCGGCGGTCGTCTCGACGGAGGGCCGGCGCGTGCTCGATGTCTTTTACTTCACCGATGCGGACGGGGGGAAGCTCACCGACAAGCGGCGCCAGCGCGCAGTTCGCGAGCGGCTGCGCACGGCGATCCTGCGCGAGCGGCCTTACGAGGGTGATTAGCCCGGATTTCTCACGGAGAGCCGGCGCGAGGCCGTTTGCGGTGCGCAACGGGTCTGACCGCAAGGGCTACAGGCCAGGAACAAGCCGGGTGTTGAAAAATGGGGACAGGCACCTGTTTTTCTGCGCCACGGTGTGTCAAAGGTGTCCGGTTATCTTCGAAAAACAGGTGCCAGTCCCCATTTTTTCCACGGCGATCGCGCGCGAGCGGCCTTACGAGGGTGACTAGGGGGCGGGGTGGTGGTCAGTCGTCGTTGTGGCCGTCGTCCGTGTCCTCTTCGATGCGCTCGATGACGACGAGGTTCGTTTCGCCCTTGGTCTCGATGGGGGGCAGGACGAGATCGGCCTTTTCGACGGCGAGCTCCTCGGTCTTGCCGTTGGCGTTGACGCGGTATCGGCCGTGCCGGAGGCCGGTGACGGTGAGGGTGGTGTTCTTCTCGAACCACTTGCCGACGGTGAAGGCCACCCACACCTTGGTGGCCGTGGCCGTGGCGGCCACCTTGGTGAGCCGCCCGACGTCGAGCTCGACGCCGAGGCCGAGCGGCTGGAAGAAGGCGCGCTTGTAGAGGCCGTCCCGGGGGACGATGGTGTAGCCGCCGGCGGTGGAGACGTCGCAGCCGAGGCCGATGATGCCGAAGTCGCGATCGCGCACGAGGTAGGCGCCGAGGCCCTCGAGGGCGCCCCACAGGCCGATGGCGCCGGCGGTGCTGAGCGAGTCGAAGTCGCGCTCGCGCGGGTCAATGTGGTAGCCGGTGGAGCCCTCGCCGACCTTGTTGACGGTGGCCCAGGGGGCGAGCACGCCGGCGTAGCCCTGCAGAAGCATGTGGCGTTCGGCCAGGTTGCGGTATCCGTCGAGGAGCGCGGCGCCGTTGACGGCCGAGGTGTAGACGAGGCCGACCTCGCCGAACGATCGTTTCTTGCCGTAGGTGTCGAAGTGCCACCAGTGTCTGTCGGCGCCGTACTGGGTCCAGACGGGCTGCTTGCCGCGCACGGCGAGCATCACGCGCAGCGCGTCCTCGGCCTTGTCGTTGGCGCCCAGGTGCCGGAAGAGTCGGTAGAGGTGCGCGTAGCAGGTGGGGTCGTAGAGGGTTTCGCCGCCGTAGGGGAACGGCGCGTCCTGGAGCGCCTTGGTGCAGGCTTCGATGCGGGTCTTGAGCTCGGCGTGCTTATCGAGGAGCTCTTCGCGCTCGAGCGCGTCGAGCACGTCGAGCACGGTGCCGCCGCCGACGTGGCCCTCGTGGCGCCAGCGCGAGTGGTCGAACATGGCGATGGCGGTGTTGGCCGCCATCGTGAGGTACTCCTTGGGCTCCTTGAACTCGCCCAGGCCGTAGAGGGAGCGGATCCGGTAGAGGTCGTAGTAGATGTTGAGGACGAAGACGTAGTTGTAGGTCCGGGTCGTGTCCTGGCCGACGGGCGGGGGCCAGGCGCGGGCCTGGCCCACGTAGAGGGAGGCGCGCACCTTGTAGGTTTCGGGGTCCTGCACGTTCTTGAAGAGGCAGTTCTGGACGTATTCCTCGAGGACGCGGACCTGCCGCTCGTTGGGGCGATAGACGTTTTTCCTCGCGAGGAAGAAGGGGTCGCCCAGGCCGCCGAGATCGGAGCAGCCGATAAGGGGCGAGGGGTTCCAGGCCTGCTCGGCGATGCTCGACACGGCGGTGTCCCACGTCATGAAGCCGTAGTCGCGGCCGAGGGTGTCGTCGGGGTCGCGGTAGTGTTGGCGGTTGATAATGAAGCCGGCGCGCGCGTCGATGAGCTTTTCGATGGGCGGCACGGCGTAGAAGGCGACCATCGTCCACTCGTCCTGGCCGGTGTAGAGGCGCAGGCGCTTGGGCCCGTAGCCGGCGAACCGGATGGTGTAGCGCGTCGCGCTGCTCTTCGAGGAGGTGTGCACGATCGTGATCCCCTCGTCGAGGGGCTGCACCTGGAGGATGGGTTTTTTCGACCAGCACAGGAGGGAGGCGGTCTGGTCCGTGGGCACGACGAGGCCGGGAGCGACCTGGAGGCCGATCTTGCCGAGGCGGAAGAGCGTGGCGGGGATCTCGTCGTAGCTGTTGATCCAGGCCATGCGCAGGCCGAAGCGCCGCCGCTCGCCCGCACCGAGGGTGGCCTTGGTGCTGGGGTTGAGGCCGGGTTTCCACTTGGCGCGCTCGGCCACGGCGCTCGAGTGCAGGTACAGGTTGTGCAGGCCGAACCAGACGGGGCCGCGCGGGCGGTAGCCGCCGTGCTCGGCGTTGGCGCTTGCCTCGAAGGCGGTGCCGTCGGCGGGGACGATGAGCAGGTAGGGGGGGTCGCCCAGGGGCCTCTGGACGAGGACGAAGCCGCTGTGTCCGCCGGCGTAGGGGTAGGCGAAGACGCGCTCCTTGTAGGCGAGCTCCCTGTTGCCGCCGAGATCGAACAGGGTGTCGTTGACGAGCAGCGGCAGGGCGATTTCCCCGACCTCGATCGGGAAGCGCTGGGTGTTCTCGATATAGATGTCCCAATCAAAGGTTTTTGTCGCCGGGTTGACCCCGTAGAACTCCCAGAGCCGGACGTTCTGGAAGCCGCCCAGGGACACCTTCGACTTGTCGGCGTACTTGACGAGCACGCCGCCCTTGTAGGGGGCGACGCGGCGCACGTCGTAGGAGAGGGCGGTGGACTCGCGCCGCTCGGGGAGTCCTGAGAGCTCGGAGGTGACGACCACGTCGCCGAAGAAGCGGGTGTCGCCCTGGGCGAAGTCGGCGAGGTTCGTCTCGTTGGCGACGTAGTTGATGCCTCGCTTGCCGTCGGCTTCGAACAGGCCCTTGATGGTGCCCGTTCGTTTGTCAATGTCCACCATGAAGCCCGCGCGGCGCAGGCGGAAGCCGTCGCCGGCGTCGAAGAGTTCGTCGTCGCCCATCAGGTGGAAGGTTTTCGTGGTGGTGGTGATCGTAGTGCGGCCCTTGGTGAGCCAGGCGATCACCTGGTATGTGCCGGGGGTCTCCGTCTTGAGCTCGAGGGTGTGCGAGAGCAGCGGGGCGGACGAGGTGCCGAGCGTGACGTTCTGGGCGGTGATCCGCTTGGGCTGCTCGCCCTCGGGGCCGTAGAAGAGGTCGAGGCGTGCGGCGGACCGCTTCGGGGCGAGGCCGGCGACGTCAATAAAGACGCTGTCGCCCCGGCGGGGCGAGAGGACCCTGAGGCCTGCGGCCTCGGCGTAGTCGCGCTTGCGCGGTGAATCCACCTCCTGGAGGTGTACGCGCAGCGCGGGCCGGCCGGCGAAGTGGAGGCCGAACCAATCGTTGTCGTCGTACTCGTCGAGGTTTTCGGTCGGGTAGGCGTAGAAGGTGGCGCGGTACGCGCCGCTGCGGGTGCGGAAGGCGAAGGTGGGTTCGAGCCGGCTCGAGTCCTCAACGCGTGCGGCGCTCCAGGCGGCGCTGTCGGCGGCGGCGCGCAGGGCGGCGGCGCGCAGGGCAGCGACGGCGTCGGCGCCGAGCGCGCGGCCGGTCGAGGCGTCCACGACACGGATCTGCTGCCTCTCGGGGAACCGGCGGACGCGGAGGTTGTCAATGGCGATCTTGGAGGTCCAGGTGCGCAGGGCGATCGGTCCGGAGTCGAAGGGGTGCTGGTCGGTCCAGGTGAGCACGAGCTTGTCGTCCACGATGAACTCGAGGATGCCGCCCCGGCGGATGATTTTTACGGCATAGGTGCGGCCCGGCTCGATGGTCATGCGGTTCGTCCAGGCGACGGAAGGGCCGCGGCGCGTGATCATGCTGCCGGTGTTCCGATTGGCGCCGAGCACGAAGATGTAGCCGTTGGTGAACAGGACGCATTGGATGTCGTGGTTCGACGGCGGGACGGTGGCGGCGGTGAACTCGATGATGAGGTCGCCGGTGAACTGCTGCTTGGTTTGGAGCTGGGGGAAGCCGCCGCCGCTCCCCTCGAGCCGGCCCTCCTTGATGAGCCAGTCGCCGGCGATGATGGTCCACCGGGAGAGGTCGCCGTCGAACGAGTCCTCGAAGAGCACGTCCTGCGCGGCCCCGGCGCGGCCAAGATGGCAGGGCACGGCCAGCGCTGCGGCGACTGCGGCGGCCAGCACGAGAAGGCGTTTGATCGCAAGCCGTTCCATTCTCTCCTGCCGCTGAGTTCGGTCTGCTTTCGCGCGGACACCGCGAGGCTACACCAGAACGTCACACAATGCCAGATGAAAGACGCCAGATGAAAGCTGCCAGATGAAAGATGCCAGACGAAAGCGGCTCGGATGCGGTTCCGCGAGAACCGGTGGCGCGGGCCGGGCCGTCGGGCTTGCGAAGGTTTACGCCCGGCAGAATAAGGCCGCCCCGGACGGTGTCCGGGGCGGCTCGATGGTCTCTGTTCTGAGCGGCGTGTGTGCGTCTACTCGTTCTGGCGCTTGTCGGTCGCTGCGCCGGTGGCCGTGGTCTTTTGGACGATGCGCCGGACGAAGAGCCGGAACGGCGAGTTCCATACGTTTTGCTGCGTGCCGGAGCGGCCTGCGGAAACCCTGCCAGACTCGCTCCGGGTCTTCCCTTGAAGCTGCTGCTTCTGCTCCTGCAGGACCTTGACGTTTGCGTCGTTGTAGAAGTAGAGGCGCCGGACGGCGTTGTCGTAGTTCTTTTCGGGGACCTCCAGCACCAGGCCGTCAAGAAGCTTGTTGCTCCCGGCGCGGACTTCGAAGACGCGGCCCGCTTCCTCGGCGACGATGCGCTCGACGTTGGTGCGGTCGCGAGGGAAGTCCACGACGGCCAGCTCGATGACTTCCTCGGCCTTGGGTGGTTGGCTTTTCGTGACACCTCTTGGGCCCGCCGGCGTCACCGTTGGGATGTTGAGGTCGCGGGTGGCGTCCGGTTCGCGGTCGGCCCCCGCTACATCGGCAAGCTTCTCCCCGGGCCGGGACTCGATCTCGGCGAGGCTGGCCTTGTCTTCGTCGGCCTCGCCTCTGGTGTCCGTCTCGAGGGCATAGGTGTCGTCGCCGGCCTTCAGTTCCCCCTTGACGCGGAGGGACTCGCCGCTTTCGCGGCGGGCAAGTTGCTCGCCTTCCTCGATCTCGGGTTGGGCCACCTCGGCGTCGACGCTCTCATCCTCGAGGCCCCCGCCTTCGCCGCCCTTGGAGACGGTGTCCTGGGTGGCCCCGCCGCGGAAGCTCCCTCCCAGCGAGGAGCCCGTCTCGTCGGTGTCGGTCCCCTCGATGTCGTCGAGTTTCGACCCGTGGTCGGTGTCCAGCCTCTTCCGTACCTTCGTGTCGTTGGTGTAGTCCTTGGCCTTGCTGCCGTCTTCGTCGCTGGGCTTGAAGTACCCGTATTCGCCGGCCTTCTCCTCGTGCCAGGTGGTCTTTTCCATGTCATAGGCGATCTCGGTCGGGGCGGCTTCGGGGCTGTCGGCCGTGGGCTTCTCGGCGAGCTCGGGCGTCTTCGGCGGCAGGTTCATGACGACGAACACGGCGAAGAAGGCAACAATAAGGACGGGGATCGCCACCGAATAGCCCGGCCTGAGCGGCTGCGTCAGGAGCTGCCGGACCCGCTCCCACGCGCTCGGTCTGTCTATGCGCGCCCGGACGCCCACCAGGAAGCCGGAGGGCTCGGGCACCTCGTCGAGCGAGCCGACGAGCGCCGCCACCTTGCGCAGCGCGTCGAGCTCGCGCCGGCACGCCTCGCAGGCGGCGAGGTGCTCGCCGACCTCGGCCCGCGCGTCCGCCTCGAGTGTTTCATCGAGGTAGTCGTGCAGGCGTTTCTGACACTGTTTGCAGTTCATGACTGGTCACCTGCTCCTGTCTATTGAAACCGACCTCACCTATACTATCGTTCCCCGCCGGGGGCGCTTCAGCGCTGTTTCCGCCGGCGCTAGAGCAAGTCGCGCAGGACCTCCCGGAGCTCGATGCGGGCGCGGTGGAGGCGCGACTTCACCGTGCCCTCGGCGCACTGCAGGACAATGGACATCTCCGCGTACGAGAGGCCCTCGATGTGGCGCAGGATGACGGCCTGCCGGTGCTCGGGGGCAAGCTGCATCAGCCCGCGCTGGATCTGTTGCTGGATCTCGCGCCCGCCGATCTCGCGCATCGGCGAGAGCGTGTGATCCTCGATCTCTCTGGGTCCCTCGCTGTCCTCGTACTGCTTCGGGTTGTCGAGCGAGACCTTTTTCGATTCGCCCCGGCTCACGCGCCGCCGGTAGCAGTTTCTCGCCAGGTTGAGAATGATCTTATAGAGCCAGGTCTTAAACGACGCCCGGCCCTTGAACCGCCGCAGGTTCCTGTAGGCGCGCACGAAGGCGTCCTGGGCCACTTCGAGCGCGTCCTCGTGGTTGGCGAGGAAGCGGTAGGCGATGTTGTAGGCCCGCCGCTGGTGCTTGAGCACCAGGCGGTTGAACGCCTCCTCGCTGCCTTCGAGGAACCGTGCGATCAGTTCCCTGTCCGAGGGCTCGTCCCCGGGCCCCCGGGCCCGGACGATCCGCTCGATCTCGGTTGCTTTGGACACGCCCGCGGCGGAAAAGTTCCCGGAGCTCCGTGCCGTTGTCGCGCGCCGGTTCATAGCCACCAGATCCAAATCAGATAGTCGGCTGCACGAGAGACGAGCCAGAAGACAGGCCGCACAACCGGCAGCACGACGAAGATCAGAATGATGAAGTTGAGGGGCGGCACGAGGAAACGCTCCAGCTTTGCCGCCGCCTCCCTCGAGAGGAAGACGCCCAGGATGTGAGAGCCATCCAGCGGGGGTATCGGAATAAGGTTGAAGAGGCCAAGCACGAGGTTGAGCATCATCAGGCTGGTGAGAAAGAGGAGGACCATCTCGCCGATGCGGCCGACCATGCCGGAGCTCGCAGCGCCCAGCGCTGCGATGACGATCCAGCAGGCGGCGAGTGCGCCGGCCGCCAGGATGAAATTGGACACGGGACCCGCCAGCGACACGAGGACTTCGCCTTTGCGCATGTCGCGGAATCGCAGGGGGTTGACGGGCACCGGCTTGGCCCAGCCGAACAACGGGATGCCGAGGCCGCCGCCCGGCATAAGCAGCGGCGTGATGACCATGAGCAAGGGCATGAGCACGGTGCCGATCGGGTCAATGTGGACGATCGGGTTGAGCGTCATCCGGCCCATCAGGCGTGCGGTGTCGTCGCCGCAGCGGTTGGCCATCCAGGCGTGCGCCGCCTCGTGGACCGAGATGGAAAGATACAGCGCGACGAGGAAGTAGGCGACTTTGATCAGGTCGATCCTCGTGATCTCACCGAAGGCCAGAAGGGTGTCGCAGCTCACGTGCTCAGCCTCTCAGCGGCTCCTGGTTGGTTCGTCCCATTACCATATCGGCAGGCGTGCCCTGGGGTCAAGCGTGCGGCCGGTCCCTGCCCGCGTACATCACCGTCGCCAGCGCGCCTACGAGCAGGGCCACGGCCGGCACGAGCAGGACGGCCGGAACGTGCCCTTTGGCTTCCAGCCATGGCCCGCCGAGGCCGATGCGCTCGAGGGCGGGCGTGAGCCGGTCGCCGAACCGCCAGAGCAGCACCAAGCCGCCGTTGTAGAGCAGATGAAAGAGCATCCCGGTGAAGATCGAGCGGGAGTACGCTACCATGAGCGACAGGACGATGCCTACCATGATATGGCTCACCGGCACTACCTTTATGACGACCGGGCCGAGATGGAAGAAGCCGAACAGCACGCCCACGAGCACGGCCGCCTGCCACCGGCGCATGCGCGAGGCAAAGCCGCTCAGCAAAAAGCCCCGGAACAGCGTCTCCTCGCAGATGGCGGGAAACACGGCGATGAACACGAGCATCTCGGCGAACCCGAGCCCTTCGCCCAGCAGCCCGCGCTGCAGCTCCTCTGCAAGCTCCTTCGAGTACGGCAGCACGGTGGACTGCAGGTACTCGATCTCCAGCGCCACAACCAGTGACGCGGCGGCGGCCACGACGGTTCCCGCAAGCGCCACGAGCGACGGCGCGCGCAGGGCGAACGTCTCGCGGAGGTTCAGCTTGAGGTAACGGGCGAATGCGACGGCCGGCAGGAAGACGAGCACCCACAACGTGATCGCGATGCCGACCCGGAGGTCGTGCATCTGGAGCATTTGGCCCACGGTGAAGAGCAGCACGAAGCAGACCGCGGCGAGCAGCAGGGCCTCGCCGGGCGTGGGCCGTGGCCGCGGCTTGAGCCGCCGGCGGCCGACGAACAGCGCGAACGGCCGCTCGGACGAGAACAGCACGTTCTCGTTGTGGAAGAGCCGGACGGCGAGGCGCAGCGCGCCCAGGCCGTAGAGGGAGGTCGAGAGGAAGACCAGGGCGAGGTGGCCCCAGACGATCGTGCCCTGGAGCAGTTCCTTGAGGAGCAGGGTCACGCCGACGACGGGCACGAGGCACAAAAACGGGGTCAGCTCGAAGGCGGGCAGGGTGGACATCATGGCGGGCACGACGCTCAGGAGGTAGATGGGCGTGGCGTAGGTCTGCGCCTCCTTGACCGTGCGCGCGTACATGGCGACCGCCATCATCACGGAGCTGAACAGGAACCCGAGCGGCAGCAGGAACAACACGATGAACAGGGCGGTGTCGAGCGGGAGCGAGAGGTCGATCTGCGCGCGGGCGGCGTGGCCGACGGCGGCGAGCGACAGCCCCATGCCGGCGAGGTTGAGCAGGCCCGTGGCGATGGCGATGAGGAAGACGGTGGCGAACTTGCCGGCGACGATCTCGGCGATGGCGGCGGGGGTGGTGAGGATGGTCTCGATCGTGCCACGTTCCTTCTCGCCGGCGGTGGTGTCGATCGCGGGGTACATCGAGCCGGCGATCGTCATGAGCACGAGCATCATGGGGACGGCGTAGGCGAGCACGCGGCGCCCGACGTCTTCGGGCGTGCCGACCGATTCGCGCTTGATGACGAGTGGGTAGGCGTACTCCTCGCCTTTCTCGAGCACGGCGTGGCGCGCCGTCACCGCCTCGCGCGAGTGCGCCCTGAGCAGCTTGTTCACCCGGTCGAGGGCAAGCGAGGACCGCTCGTCCGCCTCATTGTAGATGACCACCACGCGGGCGAGCTCGAGCTCTCCCGAGTGTTGGCCGATCAGGACGCGCCACCAATCGCTGTGCGGCAGCGCGACGTCGCGCGTGACGAGGACGGCGGCATGCGCGTCGCCGGCGCGCACCATGCGGCGTGCATCTGCGGCGGTAAGCCCGGTGATAAGCTTGATCTCCTCGTCGTCGCGGAATCGCGCCGTCAGGTCGGGGGCGACCTGCTCGCCCACGAGGAGCACGTGCGAGGTTTGCCGCTCGAGCCGGCCCTGCTGGGCGCGTGTCATTGTGACGAGCGCGAGGATGAGCACGGGGTAGATGAGCACCGGGCCGAGGATGATGACCATGAGCGTGCGCTTGTCGCGCAGGGTCTCGAGCATCTCCTTGAGGAAGACGATCCTGGCGCGCCGCAGGTTCATGGCCGGCCCTCCGGGGGCGCCGGCGCGACCCCCGCGGCCTCCAGCGTGCGGAAGAAGGCCTCGTTGAGGCTGGTGGTGCCGGCGCGCTCGACGAGGCCCTGCAGGGTGTCCACGGCGAGGAAGCGGCCCTCGTGGATGAGCGCCACGCGGTCGCACAGCTCCTCGGCCTCGGTCATGTAGTGCGTCGAGAGCAGGACGGTCTTGTGCTGCGCCTTGGCCCGGCGGATGAGCGAGACGATGGCGCGGGAGGCGATGACGTCGAGGCCGGCGGTCGGCTCGTCGAGCATGAGGACCTCGGGGTCGTGGACGAGCGTGCGCGCGACGGAGACCTTCTGCTTCTGGCCGGTGGAGAGTTTCTCGAAGCGGCGGTCGCGGATGTCCTCCATGTCGAGCGAGGCGAAGATCGCGTCCGTGCGGCGGCGGATGGTTTCGTCGTCAAGCCCGGTGAGGCGGCCGAAATAGCGGGTGGTCTCGACGGCCGTCATGCGGGCGTAGAGCCTCGTGTTGCCGGAGAGGAAGCCGATGCGGCGCTTGACCTCGTCGGGCTTCTCGACGACGTCGAAGCCGCAGACGCTCGCAGCACCCTGCGTGGGGCGGATGATGGCGGCGAGCATCCGCAGGAGCGTCGTCTTGCCGGCGCCGTTGGGCCCGAGGATGCCGAGGATCTCGCCGCGCCGGGCCTCGAAGCTCACGCCGCGCACGGCGTGGACCTCCTCGCCGCGGGCGTCCACGAAGGTTTTGTGGAGTTCGTCGGCCCTGATGACGATTCCGTTTTCGGTCACGTCGTTCTCTCCACTCGCGGCGGGAACGGGGTGGGCCGGGGGCGCATCAGGCGCCGAACTTGTCGATGCGGCCGGCGTTGGCGAGCAGCACGGGCATGAGTTCCGCCATGGGGAAGATGCCGAGGCTGCCCGAGTTGCAGTGCCGCTCGGTGAAGCGTTCGAGCCGGTCGGCGCCGCAGAGCTTCGAACGGACCATGACCGGCACGGGATGCCAGCTATGGGCTTTGTTGGCGATGGGCGTCGAGTGGTCGCCGGTGACGCAGAGCACGTCGGGCTCGCGCCTGAGCAAGGCCGGGAGTGCGGCGTCGGTTTCCTCGATGGCGGCGACCTTGGCGTCGAAGTTGCCGTCCTCGCCCGCGGCGTCGGTCGGCTTGACGTGTATGAAGACGTAGTCGTAGTTCGCTGCGTCGGTCACGTAGGTGTCGAGCTCGTCGGCGATCGTTTCGCCGGTGGGGAGCACGTCGAGGCCGAGCAGCTTGGTGATGCCTCGGTACATGGGGTAGGTGGCGATGGCGGCGCTGGTGATCCGCCACTTTTCCGGGAAGGGCCGGATGGCGGGCGTCTTCGAGAAGCCGCGCATCAGGATGCCGTTGGCGGGGCGCTCGCGCTTGAGCAGGGCGTTGGCGCGGGCGATGAACTCGTTGGCGATGCGCGCGGTCTTGGCGGCTGCGGGCGTGTTCGCTTTGACTTCGAGGATCGGTGAGCCCTCGTGGTGCGGGTCGGCGTCGGTCAGATCGCCGTCGAGGCCGTCGCCGCGCAGAATGGCGACGAAGCGGTGGCCGCGGCCCGCTTTGAGGACGATGGCGACGTCCTCGATGCTCGGCAGCTCTGTGGCGAGCGTCGCTGTGAGCGTTTGGCACGTCTTCGTCGGGATCCGCCCGGCGCGCCGGTCGGTGATGATGCCGTTCGCGTCGTAGGTGGCGAAGTTGGCGCGGGCGCACACGTCGCGCGGGGTGATTTCCATGTCGAGCCCGGCGGCTTCGAGGACGCCCCGGCCGATTTCGTGCTCGACGGGGTCGTAGCCGAAGAGCGCGAGGTGGCCGGGTCCGCTGCCCGGCGTGATGCCGGGTGAGACGGGGATGCCGCGGCCGCAGGCCGATTCCTTGACGAGGGCGTCGAGGTTCGGGGTCCGTGCGGCGTCGAGCGGGGTGCGCCACGTGCTCGCGGCGGTGGCGGTGTCGCCCAGGCCGTCCATGACGAGCAGCACGACGGAGCCGCCCTCGTCGAGGAGCAGGGTATCGAGGACCTTTTCTGGAAGCATGCGGTCTCCCTCCGTTACCGCGAAGCGTGCGGGTGCCTATACCACAGGGCTCGACGGGCTGCAACTCAAATCCGGGGGGGGCGGCATGAGGGCCCACTCTCCTGTCCCGGAAACAACTGGTGCAGCTTCGGGCGGGGGCTTGTGACGGGCGCCGGCCGCCCGCGTTCGCCCTGAAAGGGCAGCATATATGAGCCCAGGGCAAGCGCAGCGCCGCCCTGGGTAAAGGGGTGGGTCACACAATCACGTACCCTGAAAGGGTTGCATAAGCAACCCGGACGACCGGCGAATCGCAGCGCCGCGCGCGTGATCTATGGAACCCCTTCAGGGTAGGGCCGGCATTGCGGGCGCGTGCTTTCCCAGGGTGGCGCTTCGCCCCTCGACAAGGTCGCTTGCGCTAACAAGCTCGGGGTCGAAGCTGACCCTGGGCTGTGCTATTGAGCCCTTTCAGGGCGACGGGCTGCAGGGCCCGATCGGCGACGCGTCGTTTCGAAAAGGTCAAACAGGGCCCAGGATTAGGGCGGTAGCTTCCGACACGCGACGCTAGAAGCGGTCTCATAAACAACCCCGCAGCCTCATGACGGAGCAAGCCAGTGGTGTTTGTGCGCCAGTGCGAACAACCCCTCGACTTCCAGGCGGCGCTGGCGGCGACATACCAGTTTATGAGATAGCTTCTAGATGTCGGTGCCGGCGTCGGTCTCTTCGGGGGGTTGTTCCTCGTCGGGCTCAGGCGCGTCCTCGGGTTCGGGGGCGTCCTCGGGTTCGGGTGCGTCGTCGGGCTCGGGCTCGTCCTCGTCGAGGCCGCCGATCTGCTCGGCGAGTTTGCGCGCCTTCTCGTGGTCGGGGTTCATCTCGAGGGCGAGCCGCAGGTATTTCTTCACCTCGGGTTTCTTGTGCGTGCTCGTGGCGGCGAGGTAGGCGACGTCGGCGCCGATGGCACGGCGCGCGGCGGCGAGCTCGTCGTCGTCACGCTCGGCGTAGGCGCGGCCGAGCCGCCTGTAGAGTTCGGGGTCGTAGAGGTTGAAGTCGAGCGCCTGCTCGAGGACGCGCACGACGTTTTTCCAGTCTTTCTTGTCGGCGTAGAGGCGTCCGAGCGTGGTGAGCGCGGCGTAGGGTTGGCGGTCAACGCGGGCGATGTGTTCGAGCTCGGCGATGGCGAAGTTGACATGGCCGCGGTCCTCGTGGATTGTGGCGAGCTTGTAGCCGATCCGCGCCTGGCGCGGGTAGATGCGCTTGGCGTCGGTGTAGTGCTTGACGGCTTCGTCGAAACGCTCGGCTTTGGCGGCCATGTCGCCGAGGTAGGCGTTCGCGGTGAAGTTCTCGCGGTCGCGAGCGAGCGCGTCGTGGCAGTGGCGGCTTGCGGCAGCCGTGTTGTCGGCGCGGAGCTCGAGGAAGGCGAGCACCGTGTGCGGCTCGGGCATGGTGGTTCCGAGCTCGATGGCTTTCTCGGCGTGCTCGCGCGCTTCGTCGGCCAGTTTGGATACGGCCGGCCCGTGGGCGCCCGCGAGGCGCTGCGCCAGCGCCTGGGCGTAGCGGGCGTGGAGCTCGGCGTCGTCGGGCGAGGCGTCGAGCCGGGTCTTGTAGCGCTCCGCGTCGTCGAGGATGAACAGCGGCGGGACGCGCAGGCCGCGTGCGCGCGCGATGATGGCGGCCTTGACGCGCCGCTCGAGCTCGGGCTGCGGGAGGCCGCAGGCGGTTTGGACGACCTCGCTCGTGGGCCTGCCGTCGCGGTAGAGGGCGAGCATTGTGACGATCGTGTCGCGGCCGAACTCGGTGTAGAGGTACTCGGTGGTCAGCATCGCCTGCGCGTAGGCCCACTGGCGCTGGTTCTGGCTGCGGGCGCGTGTGAACCAACTGCTGAGGTCATCGAGCGGGACGACCTCGTCGAGCACGGCGGCGCGCACCATCATGCGGTCCCACTCGACGGGTTTGGGCGTTTTCTCCCAGGCGGTCGCGAGGCCCTCGGTGAACCAGAAGGGGATCTTCATCTTTGTTTGCTGGAGCGTGACGACGTGCGTGAACTCGTGCTCGAAGACTTTGCGCCAGTTGAAGCCGCCCCCGCGGGGCGAGTCCATGGCGAAGACCTTGCCGAAGCACGCGCCGACGGTGGCGATAAAGGGCATGCCCGAGATGCGCGCGGCGAACCGGCTGTGCTCGGGGAAGACCTCGATGAGGGTCTTGGCCGGGGGCTCGAACTCGAAGTGCGTGCAGACGGCGTCGTAGGCCTGTTCGCAGAAGCCGGGCAGGAACTGGTCGAGCACGGGGTCCTTGTCGCCGTGCCACTTCATGATGAAGTGGTCGGTCTCGCGGACGACGTAGCCCTGGCGGATCTCCTTGAGCACCTTGGTGAAGTTGAGGGTGCGGTGGTCGTAGCTGTCGAGCTTGAAGGCTTTCGTGAGGGCCTCTTCGGCCTCCTGCTCGCGGCCCTCTCGCATGAGGATGACGCCGAGGCCCGTCCAGACGGGCGCGTAGCGGTCGTCGAGGGCGATGCCTTTGCGCAGCAGAGCGATGGCGTCCTCATTCTGGCGGCGGTACTCGCAGGTGGCGGCGACGATCTCGTAGCCCCGCGCGTACGTGGGGTTGATGGCGAGCACGCGCGCGATCGCCTCGTCGAAGGCGGCCGTGTCGCCGACCTGGTAGTAGTAGGAGGCGAGGTGCGAGAGCGTCTCGAGCGAGTGCGGGTTGACGGCGAGCGATTTGTCGAGCGCGTCCCTGGCGGCGGGGTATTCCTCGTCGAGGATGCGCATGCGGGCGAGCACGTTCAGGGTCTCGACGTGGCGGGGGTTGACGGCGAGCGCCGCCTCGCAGTGCTGCTGGGCCTCGTCGTACTTGGAGCGCTCGAGCGCAACCTCGGCCAGGCCGACGAGGGCGCCGGTGTGGCGGGGGTTGATGGCGAGGATGCCCGCGAACTCCTTGGCGGCGTCGTTGGGCTGGTGGCGCTCGAGGAAGAGGCGGCCGAGCCACAGGCGCGCGGGGATATAGGTGGCGTCCTTTTTGCCGGCCTCGACGAAGCAGTGCAGGGCGTCCTTGGGGTTGTCCGTGAAGCGGCAGGCGATGCCCACGTGGGTGAGCACGCGGGCCGTGAGCTCCTGCTCGCTCGTGGCGGCATCGTACACGTCGTAGAGCCGGTAGTAGGCGCGCTCGGCCTCGCGGCCCTTGCCGCTGTCGGCAAGCGCCCGGCCGACGCCGATCATGGCCTCCAGGTTTGCGGGGTCGGCCTCGAGGGCGCGGCCGTACGCCTCGGCGGCCTTGGCGTAGCGGCCGGTATAGAAGTAGAGGTCGGCGAGCAACGCATGTGCGCGCGCGGCGTCCGGGGCGGCCCCGTCTTCGAGCCGGAGCGCCTTGAGGCAGGCGGAGGTCGCGTCCTCGTACTCGCCGAGGGCGAACGCGGCGCGCGCCTCGCCCAGGTAGGCGTCGAAGTGGCCGTCTTCTTCCCGGGCGATCTTGCGGAACTCGGTGAGCGCCTCCTCGTAGCTGCCGCGGCGCAGTTGCACCTCGGCCACAAGCAGCCGCGAGGGCAGGTGCTCGTAGTCGAGCTCGATGTTGGCGCGGGCGTGTTTCTCGGCCTCGTCGAGCTTGCCCCAGCGCAGGTTGACGCGTGCGAGCTGCAGGCGGGCCTCGAGGTTCTTCTCATCGGTTTCGAGGACTTTTTCGTAGAGCCAGGCCGCCTCCTCGAAGCGCAGGTGGGTTTCGCACATCGCCGCCATGCGCAGCGCGGCCTCCGGGCGGGGTGATTGGCCCAGGAGCTTCTCGATCTCGGCGCGGGCCTCGTCGGGTTCTGCGGTACTTGCCAGGGTGAGCTCAAGGATCTTTGCGGGGTACTCGGCGTTGTCGGGGTCCTTGCGGAGCAGCATGCGATAGACGTCGGCGGCGTCCTTCTCGAACCCCCATTCGGTGCAGATCTCGATGACGAGGGTCCACTGCTCGGCGGAGAAGACGTCGGCTTCGAGCGCGTCGTGGACGGCCTTGCTGCACTGCTTTTCTTTGCGGGCGACCTGGGCGAGCATGTTGATGAGCTCGAGCCGGGGCGTGGGGTTCTTCGGGTCGGCCTCGATCACCTGCTCGTAGAGGCCCTCGGCCTTGGTGTAGCGGCCGGCGTCGCGTTCGGCGGCGGCCTGCGCAAGGAGCTCTTCGATGGAGGGTGTCGCGGGCTCTTCGCCGCCCAGGGCGGCGGGGACGGCGGCAAGTACGAGAACAATGAGGTACGCGGCTCGCAACGCGTTCATGGTCGAATCACCTGTAGCGTGGTGGAATGCGTCCACGGTCCAAGCGCCGGCGCCGGGCGGCCGCGGGGTGCGGTCGGTGCGTCAGGTCCGTTCGGCGCGCTCAGTCCGCCTCGACGACCACCGGCTTGGGCGACAGCTTCTTGAGTAGTTCGACGCAGTTCGCCTGCTCAAGGATCCAGCCGAAGTCCGCGTTGAAGCGGAGCCACTTTTTGTTGATCCGGTTGCCGTAGGTGCGCAGGAAGCCGCCGAAGAAGTCGAAGCTCAGGTAGCGCTTGGCGATCTGCCACGGCGAATAGAACGTGGCGAGCGCGTTCCAGGTTTCGAGGTGGAGCTGGAGCGGCGACATGTTCTTGGGTTTGAACACCACGTGCTGCGCGTCGTAGAGGCTCCAGTCGCGCACGAGGATCCGGCCCTCGCGCTCGAGTTGGTGGTACGTTTGCGTGTCGGGCAGCGGGCACAGGATCATGAACTGCACGGTGTCGATGCCCATGCGCCGGGCAAAGCGGCCGGTCTCGCGCAGGGTGTGCACCGTGTCGGTGTCGGCCCCGAACACGAACATGCCGTGGATGCGGATTTTGTGCGCGTGCAGCTTGCGGATGCAGTGCTCGATGTCTTCGAGGCTCTGGCTCTTGTTGTAGAGCTTGAGGGTCTCGGGGTTGGTGGACTCGAGCCCGACGTAGACGAACTTGCAGTTCGAGCGCCGCATGAGGTCGAGCATCTCGTCGTCGTTGGCCACCTCGACGCGCACCTGGGCCGACCAGCGCGGGGTGACCTTGCGCTCGATCATCAGCCGCATCAGCGCCTTGGCCCGCTTGCGGTTGGCGATGAAGTTGTCGTCGACGAAGAACGTGAAGT
>Ga0180432_10003220_pt1 | contig 23636 bp, 16 predicted proteins | sample SS_ome_10_FD_132414 | JGI IMG/M metagenome (GOLD analysis project Ga0180432, IMG submission 132414) | Hypersaline lake sediment archaeal communities from the Salton Sea, California, USA - SS_1_MS_2 metaG | ecosystem: Environmental > Aquatic > Non-marine Saline and Alkaline > Hypersaline >... | reverse complement strand
GCCAGAAAGCTCTCCGCGCAAACGAACAGGGGCAGTTCCCGCCGACACTGCTCGATGGGGCGCAGTTGACCGCCTTGCCGGAGCAGCGAGAACTCGATGAGACCAAGGCGCACTGGTTCATTGGTGTTCAGCAGAGCGGCTATTGCTTGCCTGCCGGGCAGAAGGTGACGGTGGCGCGCCGGCATCAGACGAGCCGGGATGTTAACGACTGGGAAGACACAGAAGGCGACTTCCTGACCGCCTGGATTGACCACGGCAAGGCGCCGAGCAATGCCAGCTATGAGTACATGCTGGTGGTGCGGGCGACCCCGGAGGCGCTACAGAGATTCGCCGTCGCGCCGCCTTACCAGATCATTCAGCGGGACCAGAACGCCCACATCGTCTGGTACAACGCGGCTCGCCGCTGGGGCTGTGCGTTCTTCGTGGCGCAGGATGTCGCCGATCATACGGCGGCCAATAGCACACTGCCGATCAAGGCGGTTGACCGGCCGTGTCTGACTATGGCCGAAGCGGTGCGGGACGGGACATTGGCTATGAGCGTGGCCGACCCGGATTTGAATCTCGAGAGGCGAACCAGCAAGCCGCAGCCCTTGCGCGTCACTCTGCACGGGGCCTGGCGTCTGGTGGGGGCGACGGGAATCATTTGCGCCTGGCAGTTGCCGGAGGCGGGTGAGAACGTGCGCATCGTGTCAGCAGATGCGGCGGAGACAGTCCTGGAGATTCTGTGCCAGCACGGGGCAAGCTACGACATAACGCTTGCGCGCTGATGACGAGAAGTGCAATCGGGCAGTCCGGTTTGCCCATGCAAACGGGATGGCCCACGACAGCGAACTGATATGCATGTTGGGGCGCTCCTCGCCCCATATAGCAACGCCCCCCGATTCATATAGGGCATCCCAAAGCAAGGAGCAACCGCCATGGCCACGCAATCAGCAGACATGCAGTCCGGACAGTGCAAGACCGTTATTCGCGTTGCGGCGGTCAGCTACGCACAGCCGTTTCATGACCATGCCGGCGAGGGCGTCAATCTCGAGGGAGTGCGCGCGATGACCGCACAGGTTATGCGCGAGCGGCCCGACTTCATCTGCTATCCGGAGATCTGTGCCAGTTGCGAGGGCGAGAAGGAGAAGTGCATTGCTGCTGCGCCTGAGATGGAGCCGTTTGCGGCGGAAGTGGCGAAGATCGCGCGGGAGTTCGATGTTGCCCTAGTGGTGCCCCTTCTGGAGCGCTGTGAGGGGCGGGTTTACAACTCCGTGCCGGTGGTCAGCCGCACGGGGCAACTGTCGCTGGTCTATCACAAGAACTACCCGACCATTTCGGAGCTGGAGGCCGGCATCAGTCCCGGTATTGAGGCTCCTGTCGGCGTGTGCGACGGAGTCCGCGTTGGCGCGGCGGTCTGCTTTGATCTCAACTTCGACCAACATGCGGATGCGCTTTCGCAACAGGCTGCCCGGCTGGTCTTCTGGCCCTCGATGTACTGGGGCGGGCAGTTGCTGCAGCACTGGTCGCTGCGGTATGGCTTCGCGATCGCGGCTGTCTACTGGCGAGAGAGCTCCATTATCGACATGAACGGCCGCTATTTGGCCAAACAGGGACATGACACATACCAGGTCCAGCAGAAGCACCTGCCACCCTGGGCAGTCGCCAATATCCACATCAACCGGGATCTGTATCACCTCGACCTGAACCAGCCACAGTTCCCGGCAATCCGCGAGAAGTATGCGCCGGATGTGGAGATCGAGGTCTGGGAGCCGGAGGGCTACTTCCTGCTGGCCTCGCACAGGCCGGATCTGCCCGTCGAGGCCGTCGCGGAGGAGTTCGGCCTGGAGACGGCCCGTGACTACCTCGCACGCAGTGTCAGGCTGCGCGAGGAGGCGCTCAGGCAGTGACGGTTGGCCTGGCGTATCCGGGGTGCTACGCAGCGGTGGGTGTGCCCCGGCCCGCGTTGGGTATTCCGCGCGGCAGTCCGTGACCGCAGCATACGCCGCACCTCGCGACCGGCGTTTGCAGATCTCAGGGCGCCTGCCAGGCAACATGACCTGCGGCATCGCGGAGTTCGAGGCCGGGGCTGCCGTCGTAACCCACACTCAGCAGCGCGCGGGGCCTTCTGGCGGCGTCCCACAGCGTCAGGCTGGATTCGCTGCCGTCAGTCACGAGTACCGCCGCCCTAGTGTTCTGTGGCGTATCGAGCAGGCACAGAGCCGAGTTCCTGCCGCCAGTCGCACTCAGGAACGCCCGTGGCTTCCCTGCGCGATCCACCAGTGTAAACTGCATCGCCTTGATCTCTACCGGCACTGCGCCTTTTGCCTGGGCCACTGCCGGCGTGGTGCGCAGCAACACGTTGGAAGGCGCGCCGCCTAGAAATCCCGAAACAACCGTGAGTGCCATCAAAATGCAGAGCTGTTTGCTGGTCACTGCTCGCAGCCGACCGTTAAAAGCCTCTATGGTGCTATAATCCTGGGGGTCACCATGATAGTCAGCTCGGCGGTTTGCCCGGATCGCTTGTGACGGGTGAAGAGAGTTCCCAGTGTGGGCAGGTTCACAAGCGCCGGCGCGGTTACCTTACCCGCGTCATCTACGGTGAGACCGGGCGGCCCCTCGGTGATGACCCACTCAAATGGGTTTACCGGGTCCACGAACAATGGCAGATTGTCAATTGTCCGTGCCGTAGCCACTACATGCCTGGACTCGCCCGCGGTTAACTGCAACTGTCCATCAGGCCAGAGGTTAATGTGGCAAAGCTGCGCGGACGCGACCATCTGGTAGTCGCTCATTTGGCCTGGGAGTATCTCAACCGGAAAATCCACCCGCCCAATCGGGTAGCCCTGCGCGTTTTGCTCCTCATATCCCAGGGCTTGGATGATGTAGTGGCCGACAGGAACGTGGCGGAAATGGCAAGTGTCGACGGGGCGGTCAGTCAATTGGGGAGTGGTATTGGGAGCCAAAGTGTCCAGTGATACTTCGACAAGTCGGGTCTCAATGGAGACCATTTGCGTCCTGTCAACACCGGCCGGCTCGGGGGCCGGCCATTCGACAGTGACGCTCAGAGAGCCCACTTCTCCGTCAGGTTCGCCCTGCTCCTGCGGCATTCCATGACATCCAGCCAGCGCAGTTACCACGACCATAAGAGCCACAGCCACAACGCACACCACGTATCCACGCATACCTCATTCCTCCTCATATCGGTTCTATGGCGGGTGCCAACTTGACGGGGCGAAAAGGCGGCACTGCCTTTGCTCTTCGCCTCACCCCCGTATAAATTCGCCCAAAGAGCTCTCGCATCCTGCCGATGTTACCTTTCTCGCACATTGGTTATTCCAGGCAGACAGCAATCGTGGGAGTGCGCCGGCCCACCATCTGGGGGGAAAGTGAGTTGGGACAGGGCAGTACGTTCGCCTGCGTAATCCCGCTGGAGTAGCATCGCCGAGGGGACGACTGAGCTTCACGTATTGCGGTGGACCGAATTCCGAAGTTCAGCGGATACGCAGGCAGGAGACTGCGGCACTGGTGTCGAAGATGAAACAAAGCGCTGTTACACTTCCGCCCAGCACGGAGAACAGTCACCGACAGGCAAACGTCTGCAGAGTTAGGACAATGAAACGCAATCTACTGCTTGTGTATGTTTGTGCTGTCAGCGCAGTCCTGCTGAGCGTCATTGCCTGCGCCCAGGAGGCCTCTCCGTATGAGGCTGCTAGCTGGCCCGTCCCGGCTAACGCAGTTGATGCCCCGGTGCTGGCGGCCCTACAGAAGCAGAACCTCGGACTGCGCCGGCCCTGCTCGGACGCAGTGTTCATCCGCCGGGTTTTCGTAGATGTCATCGGCACGCTCCCCCAGCCGCACGAAGTCCAGGCCTTCCTCCAGGATACCAGTCCCGACAAGCGTGCGGCCCTGATTGACAGCCTCTTCGAGCGTGAAGAGTTCGCGGACTACCAGAGCCTCAAGTGGTGTGATCTGCTGCGGGTGAAGTCGGAGTTCCCGGTCAAGCTGTGGCCCAATGCGGTGCAGGCATACCATCGTTGGGTACGCGAGTCAATTCGCGACAACAAGTCCTATGACGAGTTCGCCCGGGAACTACTGACTTCCAGCGGCAGCAACTTCCGCGTTGCCCCGGCCAACTTCTATCGTGCCGTCCAGAGCCGCGACGCAACAGGGATCGCCCACGCAGTGGCGCTGACTTTCATGGGGGTGCGGCTGGAAAGCTGGCCGGAGAAGAAACAGGAACAACTGGCCGCCTTCTTCTCCCGCGTCGGCTACAAGCCGACGCGGGAGTGGAAAGAGGAGATCGTCTATTTCGACTCGAGCGCCGCCGAGCCGCTGGAGGTTACCTTCCCCGACGGAAGTAAAACGACCATTCCCGCGCAACAGGACCCCCGCGAGGTGTTCGCCGACTGGCTGACAGCGCCTGGGAATGAGTGGTTCGGACAGGCGCTGGCCAATCGCGTCTGGTACTGGCTGATGGGCCATGGCATCATCCACGAGCCGGATGACATTCGCGCCGATAACCCACCTGCCTGCCCGGAGTTGCTGACCTTGCTCAGCGAGGAATTGGTCGGCGCCGATTACGACATGCGAAATCTATTTCGGTTGATCCTCAATTCCCGGACCTATCAGCAGTCGTCGGTGGCAGTAGAGCCGGTGCCGGAGAGCGCGCGTTTCGCCTACTACACGATTCGCCGCCTCGATGCCGAGGTGCTGATAGATGCCCTGTGCTGGATCGGGGGCAGTGGGGAGAAGTACTCCAGTCCCATCCCGGAGCCGTTCACCTTCACACCCAGCACGCAGCGGACGATCGCGCTGGCCGACGGCAGCATCACCAGCCGGTTTCTTGAGAACTTCGGGCGCCCGACGCGAGATACCGGCCTGGCTTCCGAACGCAACAACACGCCCTCGGACGCCCAGCGCCTTTATTTGATCAACTCCACCGATGTCCGTCAGAGGATCGAGAAGAGCCCGCAGTTGCGGAAGCTCTTCGACGCCGCTGGGGGCGACCGGAGCCGCTTGGTCGGGGATCTTTACCTGCTGCTTCTTTCACGTTACCCCACACCCTCCGAGCAGTCGGCCGCCGAGGAGTATCTGCAGAGCTCCGGCCTTGAGGCGCGCCAGGCCTTCACCGATCTGGCTTGGGCGTTGATAAACACGAAGGAGTTCTTGTGCCGACACTGACAGGAGGCGAGGGAACGACGATGGAAGACAAACGTGAAAACCCGACTGCCAACGAGCCGGTAATGTCGCGCCGCGAGTTCCTGCGCACGATGGTGTTGGGTGGGGCCGGGCTTTTGCTTGGCAAGCGTTTTGGCTGGGCGGCTCCCGCAGCCGCACCCACAGCGGCCGGTTCGCAATCCGGGTCGGCGAAGTCCGTGATCCAGATCTGGATGTGGGGTGGACCCTCGCAGTTGGATACTTTCGATCCGAAGCCGAACTCGGGCTATGACTATACCGGTCCGCTCGACAAGGTGATTGACACGAACGTCCCGGGCATCCAGGTCGGCGAGTTACTGCCCCTGCTCGGCCGGCAAGCGGATAAGTACTCGATTATCCGCACGGTGACCCATGGCGTCAACAGTCATGAGACCGCCGCGTACATGGTGCAGACCGGGCGGCGAGCTGGCGGGTCGCTGGTGTTTCCCAGCGTGGGGGCGGTGGTCTCTCTATTCAAGGGCTACGATCATGGCTATGACAGTCTGATCCCGCCCTACATCGTGCTCACCAGGTCACAGGGGCGGTTCTCCGAGGCCGGCTTTCTGGGGCCGCGTTACAAGCCTTTCTGCACGGGCGGCGACCCCAACGCCAGCCGGTTCGAGGTGGAGGGGATTATCGCCCCGGGCATCTCCGATGAGCGCCAGCACAGTCGCCGTAGCTTGCTCCATGCGCTCGACACCCTCGGAAACGCCGTGCCTGACGAGACCGCCTTTGCGCAGTTGGACACAACCGAGAAGAACGCCTACGACCTGATCCTCGGCGAGTCCAGCAAACTCTTTGACCTCTCGCAGGAGAGCGCGGAGTTGCGCGATAGGTATGGGCGCAGCACTTTCGGGCAATCCTGCCTCATGGCCCGGCGGCTGGTTGAGGCCGGTGTGCCATATATCACCATCAACTATGGCGGCTGGGATACCCACAAACAGCACTTCCAGATTATGCGCCGCAAATTGCCGGAAATGGACAAGGGGATGGCGACACTGCTCGAGGACCTGGCCGACCGCGGCCTGCTGGATACTACCATCGTCTGGTGGGGGGGCGAGTTCGGCCGGACGCCGCGGGTGGCGTGGGAGCCGCCATGGAATGGTGGGCGCCATCACTACGGGCAATGCTTCACCCACGTGGTCGCCGGCGGCGGTTTCCAGGGCGGGAAGGTGGTCGGTGCGTCCAACGAAACCGGCGAAAAGGTAGCCGAACGCCCGGTCTCGGTGCAGGATTTGATCGGTAGCATCTATGAGCTGATGGGTATTGACCCGGACGCGCCCCTGGCTAATCCGCGCGGTCAGGATATCAAGGTCCTGCCCTCATCGGAGGAGATGGGGATCCAGACGAAAGGCCGCCTGCATGAGATCATGTAAGACAGCGGGCGGGAGAACCCCAGGCTTTGCACGATTGCGCCTGACAGCAGTATCTGCGTCCGTATCACCAACCTGAGCGCGTGAATCCGTCACAGAGGAGGCACCGATTGCACCATGTCCCGTAGCATTTGGCCCATGGTCTGGGCCCTGGCCGTCTGTGCGGGATATGCCTGGGCCCAGGGCGGCGGGCCGCAGCTAGGGTATGTGTACCCCGCCGGCGGCAAACAGGGCTCCAGCTTCCGCGTGATAATCGGGGGACAACTGCTGGGCGGTGCCAACGGTGTCTGGATCTCCGGCGGGGGAGCTCATGGCCGTGTGGTTGAGTACATGCGGCCGCTCAATAACAACGAGCTGCGGGATACCGAGTGGTTTTTCCGCGAGTTAGTGCGGCGCCGCTGGAGCCTCCGGGTGATGGACTATGTACGCAATTCCGATGACCCGCCGGAGCTTCCCGACCACCCCTGGCTACTCGGTCTTGATCACAAGACCCCCGGCGAGCTGGCGCGGCTGCGCAACCGGCTCTTCGACCCCAAGCAACAGCTCAACACCCAGCTCGCCGAACAGGTAGCGGTCGAGGTGACCGTCGCTCCGGGGGCGGTGGGAACACGTGAACTGCGCCTTCTCACCCCCAATGGTGTGAGCAATGCGCTGGGCTTCGAGGTGGCAGGGCTGCCGGAGGTCTGTGAGGAGGAGCTTGAGCCGGATGAGAGAGCCCGGGCCCCCCTGGCCCTGCCGGTGATGCTGAACGGGCAGATTACACCGGGGGACATGGACTACTTCCGTTTGCAGGCGCGCAAGGGGCAGCGGCTGGTCATGCGGGCCCAGGCGCGCGCGCTCGTTCCGTACTTGGCCGACGCCGTGCCGGGGTGGTTCCAGGCCGTGCTATCTTTGCGGGACGCGGCTGGTCGTGAGGTCGCTGTCGTGGACGACTACCGCTTTGATCCCGACCCGGTGCTCTTTTACGAAGTCCCTGCCGATGGCGTGTACGAGCTTGAGATTCGTGATGCGATATACCGTGGGCGCGATGACTTCGTTTACCGGGTTGCGGTGGGGGCGCTGCCTTTTGTCACCCAGGTGTTTCCGCTGGGCGGGCAAGCCGGCGTAGCAACGACGGCGGCGATTGCCGGCTGGAACCTTCCGACCAAGACGCTGCAACTCGACACCTCTTCCGGCGGCGGGGCGCTCAGGCGAACCAGACCGCCCGATCCCCTCGGCGTGTGCAATACAGTGGCTTATGCCGTTGACAGCCTGCCCGAAAGCCTGGAGACCGAGCCCAACGACACCCCCCAACAAGCGCAGGTCGTCTCGCCACCGCTGATCATCAACGGCCGCATCGGAGAGGTCGGCGATGTGGACACCTTTGGATTCAACGGTCGGACCGGAGATGAAATAGTGGCCGAGGTGAAGGCCCGGCGCCTCAATTCGCCGCTCGATTCGCTGCTGCGACTGGTGGGGCCGGACGGTGATGTACTCGCCTCCAATGACGACTGGGAAGACCCGGAGAGAGGCCTGATCACCCACCATGCCGACTCGTATCTGCGGTTCCGGCTGCCGCAAGATGGGGAGTATATGGTCGTTCTGGCTGATGTGCAGTCTCACGGCGGGGATGAATACGGCTACCGTCTGCGGCTCGGCCCGCCACAGCCTGACTTCGCCCTCCGCGCAATACCTTCCGGCGTCAGCTTGCGCCCGGGAGGCACGACGACCGTTACCATCCATGCCATACGTAAGGACGGCTTCGCTGGCAATATCAAGTTGATGCTGAAGGACGCACCCGCAGGCTTCAAGCTAGGCAGCGAGGCCATACCAAGTGACAAGGATAAGCTGGACGTGGCAATCGCGGCGCCCCGCGACGCTCGCCCCCAGACGTTCGCCCTGAAGATGCAGGGACAGGCGACGATTGGTGAGGCGACCATCACCAGGCCCGTGGTGGCCGCCGAGGACATGATGCAGGCGTTTCTCTGGCGCTTTATCGTGCCTCAACAGGAACTGCTGGTATCGGTGCCGGGGCCGAAGCCGATCCCTGTCGTGTGGCGTCCGCTGGTGACCGGCCTGGAACCGGTGACCTCAGGGGCGGTACGGGTTCCGCTCGATGGCACCGCGCAGGTGCAGGTCAAGGCACCGGCCACACTACCGGATCATCCCGGGGTCACGCCGAGCAGCCTGCGCTTTGCACTGGCCGCGGCGCCCCGAGGGGTGAGCCTGGCCGGCAGCAGTGTCGGGCCTGCCGGCATCACCCTGGCGCTGAGGGCTGACCTCAACATCGCGCGCGAGGGCGACACCGGCAACGCGATTATCAATGTGTCCGCTCCGCCCGAGGGCAATGCTGAACAGACAGCAGGGGCGGCGTATAGACCGCGGGTGTCACTCGGAGTCCTGCCCCCGATCCCGCTCCAGATCGTGCAGTGAGCGACGCAACCGAGAGCCACAGGAGAGTAAGCCATGAGAATGCCATCCGCCACAGAGAGTATGGTGAGAACAGTCATCATGGTAAGCGTTCTGCTTGCGGTGGCAGCCGGCTCAGGGGCGCAGGGAACGCTGACAGCACAAGTCGAGCCCTCCGGTACGGTCAGAGTGTCGGCCGGGGGCGCCGAACTGGCGATGATCGAGCTCAATGCCCATGCTAGCGGGTGGAAACACGTACCGCAGGCAAGTGCTACGGCGCAAGTCACGGACCTGCCCAACGGGGCCGGCAAGCGCATCACCGGCACCTTGCCGATCGGCGAGGTAGGCGGCGCGCTCAGCTTCACCCAGACTGTGAAGCCGATTGCGCAGGGGCTACAGCTCGAATATGATGTGAGCGTGGCCCAGACCGTCACGCTGAACGGTCTGCAGATCTCGATATGCCTGCCCACAGCCCGCTTTGCCGGCAAGGAGCTGCTCATCGGGCAACTCGACCGTGACCCGGAGTACGGCAGCTTCCCCCAGGAGCTCAACCCCCAGAACTCCCAGGTGTGGTCCGGGGCGGGCGAGCGGGTAGAGGCTGCCAGGGGTACCCCCGAGGCAGTTGCGGCACGCCTACGCGCCGCGACCGACATCATCGTTCAGGACCTGCGGCAGTGGAAGCACGAGACCTTCGAGATTCGCTTCCCGGCCATTATGGAAGGCGGTGGCCGCGAGGTGACCCCGAACGACCGCTTCCACCTCGACTTCACAGTCACCTTCGCAGCAGCCGTGAAGCTTGCCGGCCAGTAGCTGCAGTCAACGCTCCTCTACCGTTCACCGGCCTCAGCAACTCGCTTTGGACAGCCCGCCATGCCTCAAACACTCCAGTGGCTGGCAGGGGCGACCAAGAAAAGCCACACTTGACGTGGCGATTGAGATGCCGTTCAATAGGGGTCAAGACTGCGGGGGCTAGTACCGCGCGTTTCAACCCCAGTTGACGACAGATTCGTAGATGCCCCCATGTGTAATGCTAGGAGATAATGAGATGGTCTCTGTGATAATTTCCTTCGCGACTGAGGACTTCGTGACCCCCGAGACTGACGATGCTCTGGGCTGGCTGGCTGAGGAGCTGACGCAGCGGGATGTTGCCGGCTGCTTTGCGATGGTCGGTGACAAGGCGCGCGCGCTCCGTGACCGCGGCCGCCGGGACATCATCGCCAGGGTTGCTGAGCATGAGGTGGATTATCACTCCAACGACCATCACTTCTTCCCTCCGATGGCGACGACCATCGAGGAAATGACGTGGGACGAGGGCGTGGCGTGGGTGCTGGCCCACGAAGCGCCCGGCCTGACAGACCTGGAGGAGCTCTTCGATCAACGTCCCGCAGCGTGGGTAATGACCGACGGCCACTGGACCGCCCAGAGCCTCTGTGCGTTCCGCCTGCTGGGTATGGAGGTATACGGGCTGCGGGGGTTTGCCTGGAGGAAGCCGCAGCTCTGGTCGTACATGAACATGGTCAGCCCGGCCTACAGCATCGGACTGGACCAGTACATTCGGGAGCCGGGCGAGGCTGCAGACCTCCTCGGCAAGGCGGCCGCCGAGTTCGAGCAGACGGTGACATCCATGGGCGAGGACCCGTTGATCGTGTACGGGACCCATCCGTGCATGTGGGCCTGTGAGACTTTTTATGACCTGCACAATATCAAGCGTCGCGGGCGAGTGCCGGCCAAGGCGAAGTGGCAGCCCGCTCCGCTACTGCCGCGTTGGCGACACCGGCGCGACCGCCAATTCTTCGGTATGTGGCTGGACTATCTGCGCGACTGCGACGTTGAGTTCATCACCTACGGCCAACTTGCCGACCGGTATGCTCAGCCCGTAAACGAGTGGCTGACCCGCTCGCAACTGGCCTCACTGGCGCGGCAAGTACGCAAGCGGTTCGCAGCCGCGAAGGTTGGCGGGAGGTTTTACAGCGCTGCCGAGGTCCTGGCGGCGTTGTGCTGGGCGCTTGCCAGATATGAAGATGATGCGCTCCCTGCTCGTGTGCCGATGCGGCGGCCCCTGGGGCCGGTGGAGACACCAGCAGGCCTCACCAAGCCGTCAACGGTAACGGCTCATGCAACGCTGACCGCGGCAGGCAAAGCCGATGTATATATCGGCGACCACCACCGTCTGCCGGCGCAAGTTAAAGTTGGTCGCAGGCGTCTTGGGCCTGCCGAGTTGCTTGCTCTCACTGCGGAAGCGTATCTGGCGGTGGCAGAGGGCGGAAAGCCGGGCGCGATCAAGCTCTCTGGCGGGCCGGATTGCCCTCAGGAAGAAGAACACCTGGCTGGTGCCCGCATCCAGTCATACGGCCTCCGGAAGGACTACCACCCGCCACGCCTGCTCGAGCAGATCCGCCTGCAGAGCTGGACGCTGAAACCGGCTTCACGCCGGTAGGCGGTCATCCCTCGTGCTGCAACCGAAGGCCCCCACGAGCGTTCTATAATCAGGCGCCCGCCCTGATGGCTTGATCTCCTGGCGGCCATGTCAAATTGCTCCGGAAGCTCTTAGAGTCTCCCTCTAGTTCAGAACGTGATCCCTAAATTCTCTGCATGCATCTTGACATCAGGAGGGATATTGTATACAGTATGGCGAAATACAGCATACAATAAGTCACAATAATGCATACAATCTATCCAGCAGGATGAGATGAAGATGGCGAGCGACAGCCTCACGGAGAGCATTCGCAAGAAGCTGATTGGGAAGATAGTCGCTGGAGAATTGCTCCCCGGCGACCACATCGTGGAGGCGGAGATAGCCAGCGAACTTGGCGTAAGCCGTACCCCTGTGCGCGACGCCTTGCAGGCGCTGATGACGCACGGCATCTTGGTCAGGCGGGCCCACCACGGCTGTTTTGTGGCTGAGCCCGGGCCCCTGGACCTCAGTCGCGCACTGCAGGCTCGCGAAGCGCTTGAGGGAATGGCGGCGCGGCTGATGGCTTCAGAACACAGCGTTGAGGATGTCGCTCAGCTTCGAGAGCTGCACGAGATGATGATTGCAGCTTCCTCGGATGACGACTACTTCGGCTATAGAACTCTCCACTACAGCTTCCACTCCCAGATTATCAGGGGCTCTCGCAATGAGTATATTGAGTACTACTCCGGCGTAGAGCTCTTTATTTTGAAGTGTCTGATCAACTACCCGCTGTCCTTTGTCGTCCCGGATATGCACGTGGAGCGCCCGATATCCCACATGGACATAATCAGTGCCATCCAGGCCAGTGATGCGGATGCCGCTGAGACTGCCATGCGAGGCCATATCGCGCATACAAGAGCGCGCCTGCTGCGTTGGCGCGAGCGCAATAGAGACCGCCTCAAGGCAACGGGCGTTGAGCTGGAGTATGGACGGGCGTAACTCGACAACAGGATGCTGAACCCGCAGTCGCCGCCGATGCTTTGGCGTTTCTCGGCAGATGAGCGTCGTACTCGAGCCGCACCGATCATCGGCTGAGGCGGCCCCACGAAATCGAATTCGCGCCCGTCTCGCGTGGCTGTCAAGAATGGGAGTAGGTTTCGGAAGGAGAGACGGATGATGCAGCAGCGCAACGGCTTCACCCTTATCGAATTGCTGGTGGTGATCGCGATTATCGCGATCCTCGCAGCAATTCTTTTCCCGGTATTCGCCAGGGCACGCGAAAAGGCGCGAGACGCCTCTTGCCTAAGCAATACCAAAGAGATTACCCTCGGCATAGTCATGTACTGTGACGACTATGATGGCGGTTACCCATTGCGCTATTATACGGCCAGTGGGGCACCATGCAGGACTCTATATTGGCCCTGGCTAGTGATGCCCTACGTACACCTGGGCACCGCACGCGGCGGCGTCCAGGGCATATTCAAGTGCCCCTCCTTTCGGGCTAGGGAGCACCAGTATGCCTACACCGATTGGATCTGTGGGGCTTACAGCCACTATGGTATCAACTCAGCAAGCGCCTTCAACCAAAAGAAGGACTGTGAGATCAACAAACCATCTGAGACGGCCCTCATAGGCGAGGCCTCCTACTACAGCGCTGCCTATGGCGGTTATGCTGGCTACTTCCTGTGGTACGGCCCGTGGAACGATCTAAGTCGCTATGACCACAATGACCGGGCGAACATCGGGTATTGTGACGGGCACGCCAAGGGCGGCACCAGGCAGTTCCATGTGGCGACTTTGAATCGCAACCCGTAAGCCCGGCATCTTCCACCCCACCAGAAGTGAATCGGACTGAGTGAGGTATGACCAATGGCACAGACGAGCGTGGCACTGTTGACTGCAATCTGCCTAGTGGCAGCGGCGCTGCTCGGCCTGGCGCCGACGCGAGCCGATGATGAAGCATGGCTGTCGAAGATCCGTCCCGATCATCCCCGCCTGTTCTTCAACGCCGATAGGTGGCCGGCTGTCAAAGAACGTGCGCTGACGGTTGAAAAGGACCACTATGCAAAGATCAAGGCGCATGCTGACGGTCCACCCCCAAAGCACGAATGGTCTCAGATTGATCGGCCCGCTCCACTGCTTGGCAGCGATGTCGAGGTGCGCGACTGGGGCGACCAGCTTATGAGCTCGGCCTTTGTCTATCGTGTCGAGCCCACCGCCACACGCCTGGCTGACATCAAGGCCAAGCTGCGCGCCAGTGTGGAGTACTATCACGCCTGTTATGACCAGGGCATGGCGGTCGCCTGGACCGGCGGTAGTCGTATCGGGGCGATGTGCGCGCTCGATTGGCTGTGGGACGAGTTCTCCTATCAGGAACGTCAAGAGATCGGGCAAGGTTTGCTCGAACACGTCCGGCAGGCGCTCTTCAAGCCTGGAATCGAGCGACGGGCCGGGGTGGGGTCTACGCCTCACAGGCAGAGCATGTACGGAGTCGTCAGCCTGGCACTGCCCGCGGGACTACTTTTCTATAACGAGGGCATAGATGACGAGCAGGCGCTGGAGCTTCTCAAGTTCGGATACGAGGTCAACACGCAAATGTTGGCATTTCGCGCTGAGGCAGCCCTCGATGACGGCGGCGGAGCCAGCTCCTGCCTGCCTTACCAGTTCGGCAAGTACATGCAGGCGGAATGGAATTTCATGTTCCTGTGGGGAGCAGCTACAGGAGAGAACCTCGCCTCCGAATGGCCGTACCTTGCCCTGCATCCCAACTACGTCATGTGGAATCTGCTTCCTGGCGGGCATGAATTCGGCTACGGTAGTGCATATCACATCTACGGCGGTGGCAACAATATAGATGTTATGGGCTGGCTGTACACCCATCTGTCGCAGTATATGCACTTCTTTGCTGAATCTCACCCGCAAATGGCGGCCCTAGCTCACCACCTCAGAGATGAAATAGGCGGCAGCTTCACCTCCGAGTTCGGGTCCGTGTATCCCTTCCTGCTCACCGGCCTTGAGCACGCACCCCCCCCGCAGGTGCCCAGTGGTCTGCCACCGGCACGTCACTTCGAGAACATGGGTCAGGTGTTCATGCGTAGCGGAACCGGACCGGATGACACCTACGCCATGTTCGCATGCGGCGGCATCGTTGACATGCACCGCCATTTCGACGCTATCCACTTCAGCATCTACAAGCAGGGCTTTCTGGCTCTGGACACCGGCGCTCGCGAAGGCAACACCGATAATGTGGCAAACTACTTCAACCAGACGATTGCCCACAACTGTGTGCTTTTCGCTGACCGGGGGCAGATCAAGCAGGTGGGGTCCGAAGTCCTGGCTTTCGAGACCGATCCGCTTTTCACTTACGTTGCCGGCGACGCCACTGCGGTCTATCCGCAAAGCACCTGCGAGTTGATGGTGCGCCAGTTCGTATTCATCCCACCGGACCATTTCCTGGTCTGCGACCGCGCGGTGTCAACACAGGCCGAGTACTCCAAGACCTGGCTGCTACACCACGCCAACGAGCCGGCATTATCCGGCAACACCTGGCATTCAGACCAGGATCGAGGGCGCATCTTCTGTCGCACGCTTCTGCCGGAGGATGCCGTGCTTGAGAAGGTCGGCGGGCCGGGCAAGGAGTTCTGGGTGAATGGCGTCAACTACCCGCTCGATGCAGGTCTTTCCGAGAGCATGAAAAAGGCCGGATACGATCCGGAGCAGTTCAAGAAAGAGTATGATGAGGTGCCCGAGCTGGCGGGCCGCTGGCGCATGGAAGTCAAGCCCCGAAACCCACGCAAAGAGGATGTCTTCCTGCACCTAATCCAGGTCGGTGACCAGACCTTGCAGGAGATGTCGGAGACACAGGTGGCAAGCGATGAAGCTGAGGTGACTGTGACATTCGACGCGCTGAACAAGCGCGTGACACTGAGCTTCGCCACGGTGGGCGCTGTGGGCGGCCACATCAGGATCCAGCAAGGCGCCGAGGTGCTGGTGGACCGCGACCTGACGCACGAGGTCATGCCCCAGGCGGGCCTGGCGCTTATGTAGTAGTATCTCCGACAGTCGCACTATCTCCGAGCGGCAGGCCGGACGCTGCAAAGGCGTTGCATTTGAGGGAGCTAGTGAGATTCATGGAAGTGTGGAACAGCAGTCCGCAGTGGCCATGGCGTTACGAACAGGACATCCGCAAGTACCTGGAGGTGCCGGATTATTGGCTCGTAGGATATGAGGAAGTCAGCGGATACCTGCGAGCCCTGCAGAGAGGACAACTTGACTGCATTGGGCATAGCGCAGGTGGTCGGCCGATAAGCGCCGTCTATTACGGCCCGGAGCGGCCCGAGCGGAAACTGTGCGTTGCCGGCGGCACCCACGCCACGGAAACCGAAGGGGTTGCCGCAGTGGTCAACCTCATCAGCGCGCTTGAGACCGGCCGGGACCTACGGGGGCAGCAATGGCCGGCACTGCAGCGTGCGGCCAGGCGCGTGGGCTTCTATCTTGTGCCCTTCCACAATCCCGACGCGGCCGCCCGCAGCCTGGTCAAAAGCTATGTCGGCATGCCCTTCGAGACGGTACAACGCCTGCATAACGGGCTGTGGCGCAACCGCCAGGTGGTGCAGGCCCGGCGGATTTTCGGCCCGTGGACAGAAACCTCGGACCTGACCGGCAGACTGGACCAAATTGCCTATCTGGGGGCGCGGTTCAATGACGCCGGACGGCTGGTTAACCGGCCCTGTTCCCGCAAGCAGACGATGTGCGTCGAGACCCGACAGCTACTTGAGTTCATCAAAGCAAACAAAGTTGACTGCTATATGGACATGCACTCGGCGAGCTGTCCGCCGGAGCAGTCTATCTGCCCATGGCTGGGTATATGCCATCCGCATCAGACTAGCGGTGATCACCGGCTGCTGGTGAAGCTACAGAAGCTCACGGGGCAACTGACCAAGCGCGCGGGTGGGCCTGATGTGGAGATGGGCTATAAGAGCGAGCACAGATGGAGCAATACCGCCTTCTTCTCCGCGAACCTTGGGACCTATGGTTTCACCTACGAGGAGCACGCCGGCTGGGAGGGGATGTTTCCGCCCGATTGGACGCCGGAAGACATCTGGCTGGCCAACACCTATAACGGTATGTACACAATCCTGGGACTCGCTCAGGCGCTGCTGCAGGTGCCATCGCCCTGGAAATAGCGGCGAGCTTCGCACCTCCGTGAGATCACAAGGGAGACAGTTTCTATGTTGCGTATCGAAGAACCCTTCCACGGTGCGGTTCTCAATCACCGGTACGGTGTCCAGACCGACGAAGGCTTGACCATCACTGTGACCGGACAGGCGCCGCCTTACGGCACAGTCACTATCAATGATGTGCCGGCCACGATCAAGAGTGGACGCCTTCACTGCGAGGTTACCGTAACGCAGCCGGAGCAGGATATCACCGCCAGCTATCGGGGCAGCTACGGCCACCAGCAGCACACCGTGCGTGTGGTGTGGGATCGTTACTCGCAGCCGCGCTACCGTTTCGCCATTGACGACAACATCTACTGGCTGCGCGACGTTGTTTGTAAAGGCTATCAGTCTTTATTCGATTGCCCCTATTTTGCCATGCTGCGTAAGCTCCATAAGGAATACGGCACCAAATTCGTGCTGAATATCTACTACGAATGCGAGGACGGGTTTCAGATTACCGAGTTCCCGGACCGCTATCGGGGCGAGTTTGAGGACAATGCCGACTGGCTGGTGTTGTCCTTCCACGCTTATGCCAACATGCCGAACCGTCCCTACCAGTACGCCTCCGCTGAGAAGCTGATCTCCGATATGAATATGGTCGAGGAGCAAATAGTCCGCTTCGCCGGGGAACGGACGCTCGCCCCTCCTGCTCAGATCCACTGGGCAATGGTCCTTCCGGAGGCGATACCGGCACTATTTGACAAGGGCGTGCGGGTACTATCCGGGTTCTTCTCGCCCTACCCGCAGGGCTATGATATCAACTATTGGCTCGACCCGGTCCGGTCCGAGTACCTGTGGAATCACGAGGCCCTGAAGGATTTTGACACGGGGATTGTCTTTTCACGCATGGACATCGTGTGCAACACCACGCCGGTCGAGCAGGTGGTACCCACTCTGGAGCCACTTTATGACAATCCGGAACAGGCCGAAATTATGGACATGATCACCCATGAGCAGTTGTTCTGGCCCTTTCATCCGGCCAATCTGCCGGATCACTGGGAGCGGTGTGAGACCGCGATCAGGTGGGTGAGCGAGCGCGGCTATGAACCGGCGTTTTTGCACGAGGGATTGTTAGGCAGCCCGCAGTAAGGCGCCTGGGTTGACGGTCGCTGCAGCCCCCCGTGTTGTCTGGTTGGCTCCGCGCTCTGTCGAGAAGCTCTCTGCGACATCTGTCGGCGATTCGCTACCTGCGGCGCGAACATGCTTCGCGGCTCGGTGTATCCGCTACCCCTTTCAATCTCTAGCCCTCCCGAGCAGAGTCTAGACCTGCAGCGCCCGCGACTGGATCGTGATCCGGCGCGAGCTACGGACAATACCCGCTGACGATTTGCTTCAGCGCCCCGGTGGGGTATAATTGGGGCCAAAGACGCCTGGCCGATAGAGGGGAAGCTACCAGGATGACGTGGAACACCTTTGACCGCGACCGCAAACACCTTGAGACGCAGTACCACGATCCCGCCTGGGACGAAGCCAGCGGGTGGAGCCTGGACCGGCTCGAGGATGCAGTTGCGCAGATCGTGCAGGATGGAGAGCAACAGGGCCAATCCCGCATCCGTACGAAGGCAGAAGTGTTCGAGCTGCTTCTGCTGAACGGCCGCATTCATGTGGATCCGCAGGACTGGTTTGCCGACCGCCTGGAGCCCTGGGAGCTTGTTGGCAGGCTGCGCGATACGTGGACGGCGGAGATCAGAAGAACCGCCATTGCCGAAGCAGACGCCACAGCCACGCTGGCCCGTGCGGTAGGCGCATACATCTCCGGCCCCAACTTCAGCCACACCGCGCCCGACTGGGAACGGATGCTGTCGCTGGGACCGTCGGGGTTGCTCAGCTTCGTCAGAGAGACGCGGCAGAAGAAGCTGGCATCAGGTTGCCTGAGCGCCACCCAACGCGATTTCTACGACGCCGTCGAGACGGTTTACACCGCCTTCATTCGGTTCATCCTGCGGCTGGCCGAAGGTGCTGAGAAGCAGGCTGGACTTCATCCTCAGGAGCAGGAACGGATGCTGGCTCTGGCCGAGTGCCTGCGCAACCTCGCGACGCGACCGCCCGAGACGCTCTATGAAGCCCTGCAACTGGCCTACCTGTGCCATGAGCTCATGGAGATGGAGGGCGAAAGCGTCCGCTCGATGGGAGGCTTCGACCGCCTTTACTATCGGTTCTACCGTTCGGATCTGGATCGCGGCCTGCGGACACGCGAACAGCAGCAGGAGCTGATCAAGTACTTCTTCATCAAGTTCTTCGCACGAACTGACGGGCTGAGGTACGGGAAGAACTTTGTCTTCGGTGGGCTGGATGTCGCCGGTAGCGATGCCACCAATCTGCTATCCTATGCAGCACTGGAGGCGTATGAGGAGATGCGGACAGTGGACCCCAAGCTCTCCGTCCGAGTGCATGGGGGCACACCCGAGGCTCTTCTCCGCCAGGTAGCCGGCTGTATCCGCAAGGGCTGCAACAGCTTTGTGCTGGTCAACGACGAAGTAGGCATTGCCAGTCTCGTTAAGCGCGGTGTCCCTGAAGCAGAGGCCCGCAACTACGTGTTGATGGGCTGCTACGAGCCGGCCATCATGGGCAAGGAGGTGCCGTGCTCCGGCTCTCAGTGGGTGAACATAGCCAAGGCTCTCGAGTGGGCGCTATACGACGGTGTTGATCCGTTGACCGGACGGCAGATGGGCCCGCAGACCGGTGAGTGCGAGACGTTTACATCCTTCGATGGGTTCTACGCCGCCTTCAAGCGGCAATTGTCTGCTCTATTCGAGGGAGCCCTGGATGTCCAGGTGGCCTATGAGTCACGCTGGGAGGAAATGAACACCTCGCCCCTGCTGTCCGGGACGATGCTGGAGTGTGTCGAGGAGGGCCGCGATATCTCCGCCGGTGGTGCCAAGTACAACAACACCGGCTGCTGCGTCGCCAGCCTCGCCAGCACGGTGGATTCGCTGATCGCGATCCGTGAGCTGGTCTTTGAGAGTAAGACCATCACCATGCCCGCGCTGGCCGAGACGCTACAGGCGAACTGGGCGGACAATGAGCTGCTGCGGTTGAAAGTGCTAAGCGGCCGCCAGAAGTTCGGGAACAATCAAGAGGGGCCGGATGCGCTGGCGAGCGATATCGCGGAATACGTCGCGAGCATCATCAACAGCCGGAGCAACGAACGGGGCGGGCGCTTCTGCGTTGCTCTGAACTCAATCCACCACTGTCACAGCTTCGGCATGCAGGTCGGGGCGCTGCCGGACGGCAGACAGGCGCATCAGCCGCTGTCCAAGAACTTGAGTGCTGTCACAGGGATGGACCGCGAAGGCGTCACCGCACTGATCAACTCGGTAACCAAGCTGGATTTCACGCAGTTCCCCAACGGCTCGGTACTGGACATTATGCTGCACCCGAGCGCTGTGCAGGGAGAGCAAGGCCTGAGTGCACTGGTGGGGCTGATCCGCAGCTACTTCGCCCAGGGTGGGTTCGGGATTCAGTTCAATATCTTCGATGTCAACACGCTTCGTGAAGCACAGGAGCACCCTGAGCAATACGCGAACCTGCAAGTGCGTGTATGTGGCTGGAATGTCCACTTCGTCAATCTCAGCAAGCCTGAGCAAGACGCGTTTATCGAGCAGGCCGAACATCTGCCGGTCTGAGAGGTACGCATTGGCCCTGCCTTCGCCTGGAATTGCCTAGAGAACTCCTGCCGGGCGATGCTCAATCTTCCCTCGTAAGGAGCAGCGCGCACAGTGACCGGAAGAGTGGCTGACATCATGCGGTTCGCCACCCATGACGGCCCCGGGATCAGAACCACCGTGTTTCTGAAGGGCTGTGTGCTCGCCTGTGCCTGGTGCCATAACCCCGAGACCATCGCCTGCGGCCCGGAGCTGGGGTATGTGGCTAAGAAGTGCCTCGGCTGCGGCGAGTGCGTACCAGTATGCCCCCAAGGTGCGCACCAGATGGTGGACGGGGAACATGTCTTCGACCGAACGCGCTGTGTTGCTTGTGGAGCCTGCGCTGAGGTCTGTCTCGGCAATGCGCTTACGCTCTACGGCAGGGAGATGACGGCCGAGCAGGTCCTCGCCACGGTGATTGAGGACAGGGTGTTTTACCAGAGCACGGGGGGCGGCGTAACCGTGTCGGGCGGTGAACCGCTGCTGCAGGCTGATTTCTGTGGAGAGCTTCTCGGGATGGCGAAGCATGAAGGGCTGCACACAGCGGTGGATACCTGCGGCATGGTTCCGTGGGAGGCGTTTGCCGAGGTTCTACCCGTGACCGACCTGTTCCTGTATGATATCAAGCACACCGACCCCGTAATCCACCAGCGGCATACGGGCAGCGATAACGAGCTGATCCTGGATAATCTGTGCCACCTGTCGGAATGTGGGACCGCAATTGAGATACGAATCCCGCTGGTTCCCGGCGTCAATGATGACGATGGCTGCATTGATGCAGCCGCGGCGCTGCTCAGTGGGCTGGAAAACATTCAGGCCGTGAAGGTGCTGCCCCTCAATCCGTTTGTCGGCTCGAAGTACGCTGCGCTGGGTAAGGAGGGGATGACGCCTTCGGGTTCCCCACCCTCAGACGCAGAGCTCCGGCGGGTGGCCGGACGCCTCCGCGCTTTCGGACTGAACGCGGTCTCCGGGAAAGACTGATACGCTAACCCGTGGCCACGCGGATGGCGATATGGTGTGTGCGAGAGGCCTAAATGATACCTTCGTCAATGTGACAGCCTTGTTTACCCCTAATTGGAGTGTGGGAGCCACTTGTAGGTATTCCTCCGATCGCCGCTGAAGCTAATGGCGTGTTCGCAGTCGAGGGCGAGACCATGACTAGAACTGAGACCACGAGGCGCTGGATATGGCGGGGAATGTGTGGGAGTGGTGCGCCGACTGGTATGACGCGAACTACTACCAGACGGCGCCGAGCAGCAACCCACCCGGGCCTGCTGAGGGAGTGGGATTCGTGGTTCCGCATATGGGCAGGTGGTCGGTCACGCGCGTTTCGTTGCGCCAGGACCGTACGGTAGTTTTGCAGCTTTCTGCTTTACCGCTTTACCACTTACGCCGTTGCTGTTTGCCGTGGGTGTTGGGGGTGGAGGACGCGGTGCTCCGCTGCCAGTATTGGAACATCGAATGGATGGCCCGGGGATAGCCTGCTGCGCCTGGTGCGTGCTAGCGTGTCGCACGGCTTGCTCACCGTCGGCGGCCTCCTGCACCTCATAGCCGGCATCCTCGAGCAAGGCACGGAGAACACCTCGGACGGTCGCTTCGTCGTCGGCGACTAGTATCCTGGTCGTCTGTGACTCCATGGTTTGCCGCCTCCGAGCCGATGCTTGTATCATCTTGCGTTTGGCGGAACCGGGATCTCTACCAGACCTATCAGCCACCCCTGCCGCACGGTGCGGTTCGGTTCCGGGCAGTAGTTCACTTGTGGTAGAGTATTCCACGTCGGGCGCTGGTTACCTGAATGTGAAGCAGAGGCCTTGTGCAGATATAGGCGGTATGATTGGGCCGCGCCAGAGGCCGGTAGCTGCGCACTAATAGACCTGCAAGACTTCTCGGGCCCTTCATCACCGCACAGGAATTCTCAGTGTCGCCCCGCCAGGCCGCCATTCCCAGCTTACGCCAGAACTCTCCCACCAAGGTACGCGCTGCGGTGTGCTGTGCTGCAGGGCGCACACGGTCTGGGGCTCGGTGTACCGGTTACGCTTCATGATGCTCAGCACTCCTGACCGGAGTATAGACCTGCACCTATTCTGATGCCAGGTGGATCAAGAGCCGGGGCTCGGGGCACTCAATAGAAGGTCTCTGTGGCTCCGACGGCCAAACGGTACTGCCGATAGGCGGCTGCAAAGCTCACAAGACCACGGAACCCATTTGGTTTCGAAGAGCGGAGGGAAATCGGATGCCCGTTAGCGTTGTCTTGACCGAGAGCGGAGCCGACCGCGCCACGGCCTATGCAATGAGCGCGAAGGTGGTGCGGCGCGGACCCGACTACCTGTGCACCTGGCTGGGCCAGGAGCGGCGGAACTGGTGGGCGCTTGTGGATGCGGAGAGGGGGGTGCTGCGCGAAAAGGGCCCGGTAGGGCCGGTGCGGAGGGACAACCATTGCGGCGCCGGCCTGTGCCTTGCGCCCGACGGCACCGCGCATCTGGTGGTGGGCGGACACCACGAGCCCTTCCTGCACTACCGCCTCCCCGCGAGCGCCAATCCGGCGGCGTGGGAGCTGCTGGGCGAAGCGGGCGGGCCCGGCGGAACCTACCCCAGCGTTACCTGTGACGCGGAAGGGGTCGTACACCTGGCCTACCGCTGCCGGGAGTTGACGCCGGGGATGCCCTTTCCGTATCACCTGATGTACGCCCGGTGGGAGCCTGATGCGGGTGCGTGGGACGGACCGCGCCCCCTAGTTCGAGCAGCGATAGAGGAACACACCTGGCTGACCAACGTCCTGGAGACCGGCCCCGGCGGGACCGTGCAGGTGTTCGTCAGCAACACCCGCAAGTTGCCCGACGGCTCCTACTACTACGGCGCGGCCGCTCTCTGCTCCGGAGACGGCGGGGAGCAGTGGCACCAGGCGGGAGCGCAGGCGCCGCTCGCGCTGCCGGTGGACATGGGGGAACTCGAGCCACTGGACGGCCCCAATCTGGCGCGCGCGCGCATACAGCCGCCGCAGCAGTGGCAGCAACAGGCGGCCAGGGGACCGGGGCAGTACTACTACAACGAGATACTGCTGTCTAATCCAGTAATAGATGAGCAGGAAAGGCCGTGGGTAATCCTGCATAACCTGCTGCTGGGTGAAGCGGCCCTATTCCACCAGGAGGGCGACGGTTTCGTTGGCTTGCCGCTGGCGAAGGCGCTGGGCGAGGTGGCGCCGGGCTACCGGATCTCCCACGCCGGGCAGCTTTCCCGTCATCGAAACGGCACCCTGCAGGCCATTCTGACAGTGGCTCCGGAAGGCGTGCGTGAGTTTGGCGCCGTTGGCACCGCGATGGTGCGGCTACTGGTCCGGCCCGAGGGTGAGGTGACCCTCGCGGAGTTCGCGGTTGAGCCTGCTGCAGATGGTACGCCTGACTGGTTGCCGAGCCTGGAGCGTTGGTCGTGGCAGGCG
>Ga0180432_10003218_pt1 | contig 23640 bp, 4 predicted proteins | sample SS_ome_10_FD_132414 | JGI IMG/M metagenome (GOLD analysis project Ga0180432, IMG submission 132414) | Hypersaline lake sediment archaeal communities from the Salton Sea, California, USA - SS_1_MS_2 metaG | ecosystem: Environmental > Aquatic > Non-marine Saline and Alkaline > Hypersaline >... | reverse complement strand
GTCACCGTCACCGGTCCGCCCGCCTCGATTTGCTGACGAAACAGCGGTATCACACTGCCGTTGCTGCCCAGCACATTTCCAAAACGCACCATCACAAAATCGGTCTTGCTGCGCCGGTTCAGACACTGAATAACCATCTCTGCCAGACGCTTGGTCGAGCCCATAATGCTCGTCGGATTGACCGCCTTGTCTGTCGAGATCATTACAAAATGGGCGGCACCGTGCCGGTCGGCCGCCTGGGCCACACTGCGCGTGCCCACCACGTTGTTCTTGATCGCTTCACCAGGGTTCAGCTCCATCAACGGCACGTGCTTGTGCGCCGCTGCATGTATTACCACCTCCGGACGGTAGCGATGAAAGACCCTATCCACCCTCTCCGTATCTACGATATCACAGATCACCGCCTGAATGTCGATCGTTTCGAATCGGCTCGTCAGCTCCCGCTCAATGTAGAACAAAGCATTCTCTGCCTGCTCCACCAGCACCAACTGCTTCGGATTGAACTGGCCCACCTGTCGGCACATTTCCGAACCGATCGAACCGCCCGCCCCCGTAATCATCACTACTTTGCCTCGGACGAACTCCTCAATCAGCTGCAGATCCAGCTGCACGGGCTCGCGACCCAACAAATCGTTAATGTCGACGTTGCGCATTTGGGATACGCTCACCCGGCCCGACGCAATCTCCACAAGATCCGGCACCGTGCTGAAGCGCAGAGCCGTACCCTCGCACCGCTGAATGACCTGGCGCATTTGCCTGTGCGTGGCACTGGGCATTGCGATGGCAATCTCGTCCACGTTCAACTCATCCGCAAGCTGCTTGATCTGCTCGGTCGTCCCCAGCACCCGCACCCCATGGATACGCACTCCCTGCTTGCGAACGTCGTCATCGACAAACCCCACGACCTCATACCGGCCCTGCTCCCTGCGGTGAATTTCGCGAACCAGGACCTCGCCGGCGTTACCCGCCCCCACCACCAGCAGTCGGCTCAACTGGCCGACCTCCTCCTGGTGCGTCTCCTCATAGTACAACCGAATTGCCACCCGCACACCGCAGACCACTACAATGGTCGCCGCCCAATCCAGCAGCATTACCGCCTGCGGTATCTCCCGTAAAGGCCCCATGACATCCCAGATCGGCCTGATGTTGGCCACCACGTAGTAGCCCAACACCAACGTAAGTGTACTCAAGAACGCCCCCGTCATGATCGTAAACAAGTCCGATATGCTTACGTAACGCCACCACCCGTGGTACTGATGCAACAGGCCGAATACCACCAGTTTCACGATCAGTACCGGCACCAGCCAACTCAAGAAGGTGACCGGAAACCACGTCTCATCAATGCGCATCTCCTCTCTGACCAGAAACGCCAAGAGTAGCGCAAACGTAAACAGAATCGCATGAGCCGCCATCAGCTTCAGTGAACGCAGCCTCTGATACCAGAGCCCCACCCGTTTGGCCTGCTCGCACGATGGTTCCCTTTGCTCCATACCTACCCGCTGCCTAACCCCCTCGACAAGCTTATCCCTGCCTGATTACCTCAGGCCTCAACTGCGCAGAACGCGAATGTTTAACTATAACCTTTTCTGGCCAAAGCGTCAATCACACCTGACCCAGGACTGTTACTCATTTATCGGTAGTCGGCCGCTATGTCTTCACCTTAGAGCATGCCTTGCAAGCACTTAAAGCCCCATGGCAGCGCAGCGTCCCTCTTGAGCCCCAAGGAACCACGTTTACAAAGTCACTGTTCGCTTACACAGCAGCCTTGGCCCGACCGGTTCGTTTTTTCGGTCGCTATGGCCCGCACCGGTCACTAGAATAGGCAAAAAATCGGCCCGCCTCACATACCCCTCTACGTTCGCGAGAGTGCCAGACGATGCCTTTGCACATAGCCATCCTCAAACGCCCGTATCTCGACATGATCCTGGAAGGGCGTAAGACCGTCGAATGCCGACTTACCCGCATCGCCTGTGCCCCTTTTGGCCGCGTCCAACCTGGGCAGACCATTCTGCTTAAGCAATCTTCAGGTCCGATAAGAGGAGCAGCCCGTGTAAGGCGTCTCCTTTCGCAAGAAGACCTCAGCCCGACCGACGTTGAGCACCTCCAACGCCGTTACAATGATCAGATCTGCGCCCCACCGGAGTTCTGGCGTGGCCGCCGCCAAGCCCGTTATGCCACCCTCATCTGGCTCGAAGACATCCGCACGCTTCGTCAACCCCATAGCTACCGCCAGAAAGGGCTTCAGCCCTGGCTGGTCCTTCCCTGCGATCACCCCCTGGCCAGCCTGGCCCAGACAGTTGGGTGCCCTTAACCCCACCGTTGCCTCCACCTGCGCCGTAAGAATACTAGACGGATTGCCCAGCAGCAATCTCGACCAGGGCTTGGGCAGCATAGTGCACCTGCTCCACCGTCAGGAAAGGCCCCATGCTCAGCCGCGTCGTGCCCCCAGTATCCAACGTTCCCAAAGCCTGGTGGGCGAACGGCGCACAATGAAGCCCCGGACGTGTCAAGACGCCAAAACGCTCCTCCATGACGGCCGCCAGCTCCGCAGGATCGTAACCGTCTACACGGACACTGAAGACCCCCACCCGCTTGTTGAGATCGGTTGGCCCAAAGACCTTAAGCCCCGCCACGGACCCTGTCGCCGCCATAAACGCCTCGCACAAGGCCCGCTCGTGCTCACGAATGGACTCGACACCACGTTCCAGCACATGGCCCACGCCGGCACACAATCCGGCAATCCCGATCGCATTATGACTGCCCGCCTCAAACTTGTCCGGCATGAAATCGGGCTGCTGGGGCACCTCGCTCTTGCTACCGGTCCCCCCTTCCTTCAACGTCCAAAGGCGCTCGTCGAGTCCCTCCCTGATGTAGAGCGCCCCCGTCCCCAGAGGTCCCAACAGCCCCTTGTGGCCTGGAAACGCCAGCAGATCGACATGCATGGCCTCGACGTCCACCGGCAGATGGCCTATCGTCTGGGCCGCGTCCACCATGTAGACAATCCCGCGTTCTGGCGCCAGGCGACCAACGGCCTCCACCTGCTGAACACTGCCACAGACGTTGCTTCCGTGAACGAGAGCTATCAGCTTGGTATCGGGTCGAACGGCCCGTGCAATCTCATCGGGGTCCACCAGCCCGGCGCCATCGGCCCGCACATACGTTGCCTCGACCCCCTGACGCTGTGCCAGCGCCGCCAAGGGACGCAGCACGGAATTGTGCTCCATCTGCGTCGTCACGACGTGGCCGCCTTGCTCTGTCAAGATGCCCTTTATCGCCAGACTGAGTCCGTCGGTGCAATTGCACGTCATTATGATCGAACTGGGCCGCTCTGCCCCTATCAGCCTTGCAATCCGCCGACGCGTCTCCTCAATGATCTGGCCCGTCTCAATCGCTTCCCGATACGCCCCACGCCCTGCTGAAGCCCCCACCTGACGCGCATAATGCATCATCGCCTCGTGCACGGCCTCTGGCTTGGGAAAACTCGTCGCCGCATTGTCAAAATAACACCGCTCCACCACGTAATGCTCCTATGTTAACAGCCCCCTTCCCCAAAGGCCATTCTAGCACCCCAACCATCCGCCGTCAACCAACGCCGCCTCCACATGCTGCCTCTCTCCACCACCACGTCAAAGCTCCCCAAGAGCCGATAACCAAAACGCCCCGGCCTTGATACCCCCCCAATTACCGTTGCCAAACCGGTTTCTCTGCACCTGTCCGGGATGGACTCAAATCCCGCCGAGTCCAGGCCGATACCTCTAATGCGGAATAAACACCCTTTAGCCCCAGTCAAAGGCGGGCAAGACATGACCTACGAGAGCTATAACCGGGGCGACTGGGCTGACGCCGAGGGGCGGGCCGAGCATGCCCACGAACTCTACGATCAGGGCAACTGCACCGAGGCGCTGCAGGAACTCGATGCCGCCATCGACATCAATCCCCATAACGCCAATTGGCTCTTCAACAAAGGGCTCACCCTCGACTCGCTCGAACGTTATCAGGAAGCTCTCCAAGCCTATAAACTCGCCCAGGAACTGGACGGTGACGACTGCGAGATTCTAAACTGTCTCGCGATCGACTACACCCGTCTCGGACAGTACGATCTCGCCCTGGAGACCTTCGAACAGATCGAACTGTCCCAGCCCGACTTCGAACCGGCATACTGCAACCGTATCATCACCTACGCTGAACTGGGCCAACACGACAAGGCCGAGGAAATGTTCTACCTCGCCCGACAGATCAAAGAAAACTGCCCTCTCTGCTACTACAACATAGGCAACTCGCTCTTCTCACGCCAACAGTACGATAGAGCCGTCTGGTGCTGGCGCCAGACAAAAAAACTCGACCCCACCCACCCATCGATCGATTACCGCATCGCCCAGGCCTATTGGGCCAAAGGAGAACCACAAAAGGCCAAGGAATTCTTTCTGAGGGAACTGCGACGCAATCCCGGCGACGTCGAAGCACTCCTTGATACAGGCATCCTACTGCTCGAAATCAGCGAACTCGAAGCCGCTCGCGAAAAATTCCACCGCATCCTCGAACTTAACCCCAAACACGCACAGGCCCACCACTACCTTGGCGAGTTCTATCTCCACGAAAGCAATCTCCCCCAAGCCCTGGAGGCTTTCAACCAGGCGGCCGCTCTCGATCCCCACTTGGCCGGCGTCCACTATCGCCTCGGAGAATGCCACCTCCTGCTTGGCCAGGAAGCCAACGCCCGCGAACATCTCCTTCTCGAACTTCGCTGTGCCACCAACCACCCCGAGGTCCTCCTGGATCTGGGTTGCCTGCTCCAACAGATCGGCCAAACCGCCGAAGCCATGACCTGCTTCGAGCGCGCCATCGAAAGCGATCCCGACGACCCCCGCCCTTACCACAATCTCAGCCTCTGCTACTACCAATCGGGGCTACTCGAACAAGGCGCCGACCTCTCGGTCAGAGTCCTCGAACGTGACCCCCAGCACCTGCCTGCCCTGCACAACCTGGCCTATATTCACCTCAAACTGGGTTATTTCGACCAAGCCCAGAAATACGCCCTCCGGGCAGCCCAAATCGCTCCCGATCAACCGCTATGGACCAGCCTTTGCCGTACGATTGCCTTACGCCGCGTCTGCCACCGGTCACTCAGGCCCATTCTTCGCTTGGCCGTCTTGGTCCGCACCCACCTGCTCGGCCGCCAGGGCACGAAGACGCCCCCCCAAGAAGCCTTCCAAATCGTCGTGGATTCCCAATCCATCTCCGACGACTGCCAAGTCTAAAACGCCCCGCAACGTGCCCCCTCGTCTCAGACGCCTGCGTTTTGCCTGCGTCAAGCATGGACCTGTTACATATTGACAATGTTCATTGGCTCGCCCGTTAACCAGGCGTGAATGTTGTCAAATGTGGTCCTGATGATCCGCTGACAGGCTTCCTGTGAGTTGAAGGCATTGTGCGGCGTGATGATCACATTAGGCAACCGCAACAGCGCGTTGGACTGAATCACCTTGCGCAATGTATCGACATCGTAATGACTGCTGAGAATCTCGGCTTCCTCGCTGATTACGGCCTCGGCTTCGAGCACATCCAAGGCCGCCCCCGCCAGATGCCCGCTCCTTAATGACTCTATCAGTGCCGCCGTATCGATCAACCCACCCCGCGCTGTGTTCACCAGGATCATTCCCCGTTTGACCTTGGCCAGAACCTCACGTCCGATAATATGATGGGTCTTGTCTGTCAGCGGAAGGTGCAAGCTCAACACATCGGACTCGGCCAGCAACGTCTCAAAATCCACATACCGAAACCCCAATGCCCCACTGAGCAGAACGTCCGGATTAAGATCATACGCGATGCGGTTCATGCCGAATCCGCCCGCAATACGCATGGCCCGCGAACCTATCGCGCCAACCCCCAGAGAGCCAAATGTCTTGCCCGCCAGGTCGATACCACGCAAGCCCTCCAGACTAAAGTCGCCTCGGCTTGTCCGCTCATAACAGCGGTGTATCTTACGCGTCAACGCCAGCAACATACCAAACGCATGTTCAGCCACGGTATCTTCGCCATAATGAGGCACATTGGCCACCAGAATACCCCGCCGGCGACATTCCTCCAGATCAATATGGTCGAAACCCGTAGACCGCGTCGCGATGAGCTTGAGCTGCGGCATACGTGCCAGCTGCTCCATATCAACTTGACTGTGAACAAACGGGCTCAAGATCGTCACGTCGTTTGTGACAACATCATCCCCTGTCGCCTCCAAACGATCCGGAGACGTCAGAACCGTGCATTTTCGAGGACACAACGCCTTTAACTGCTCCTGCTCCCAGGCTTCAAGCTCGGTAAAGAGCATCGTTGGACACGTTGACAGGCTCTCGTAAATGCACTCCATAGGCTATCACCTTGTCCCCGCAAGATGCCTGCCCAAACCGCTGCTCATGGCATCACTAAAGGGCAACCACGCCCGGGACCTGACCCACGCTAGAGCCACTGGGCATTGATATGCGTCCGCGGCAGATCAACCTGCTCGGTATCAGGATTGTAGAACGTGTTTTCGTCGTAACGTAGCCGACCGATACTGCCCTGCCCGTCATTGGCACTGATCGTCCCGTAAATCCGTTCGCCGATCAGCACGCGATCGATGTCACCCGCACTGCACGTGACGTCCGCATCGCCCATCAGAGAACCGCCCGCCGTAACCGCCCGCAGCCTGTTGCCCGCGGTCAGGTCCGCAAAGATGTCACCAAAGACCTTGACCGTCCCGACAGTATCGTCGGCATTGACCGCACCCGACAGATTGCCCCCGCTGCGACGCGAACCGGCACTCAAGCGATTGATAACACCTTCAACGTCCAGATTGGCGACATTCACGTTACCGCCGGCCTTGAGACTGCCCAGCACACCAGCACCCTCGCCGTCCGTCACCTCGATTGCCGAACTGAGAATGTCGCCCTTGGCCGAAATGTTCCGAATGGCCGATACTGCCCTGATGTTGGCACTGATATCGCCCCCAGCCGCAATACGATTGATCGCACCGTTCGCGGTGGTCGCGTCAATACTGCCGCTCAAATCGCCGCCCACCTTCAGGCTGCGAATTGTCGCTTCGCTGTCCAGATTGATCTCGGCGTCGCCACTGACCTGGACGCTGCCCAGTTGTGCGTCTTCCCCCCGAATCGACAGGCTGCTACCCAACAGGTCACCCGTCACCTTGAGCGAACTGACCGAGCCCGCTTCAATGTCCAGACTGTCCGCCCCGGCCCGCAGCAACACCGTACGAATAGCCTCGGTGCCGGCATCGATGCTCGTATCACTGACCGCCCCAGTCACCTGCAGCCGGTTAATCGCACCACTGATGGAGGTATCACTCACGGCCCCGCCAACCTTCAAGACGTTAATCGTCGGGTCCTCCATGTCGTCAGCTGTAATCGTCGCCCCGCTGATGTCGCCCTCAACCGTCACATTGTTGAACGAAGCGGCCGTCACCTCACCACTGAGAGAGTCAACGCTCAGCGAACGCACCTCGTCGGCCACGTCCAGGCCGCCCAGCGAACCCTCTACCAGGATTTTACTGATGGACCCGTCCCCGTCGATCGATGCTACGTCGCCTTCAACCTTGATCGTGCCGAAGTCGCCCTCGATCATAATGGCCCCAACATCTACCGCACCGTCGCCGTTCCCGTCCGATGCGACAATAGTCAATTGACCCCGATCGTCCGAGCCCGTCAAAGTCACGCTGGTCAGCGTCGCCGAGTCCAGCCCATCGCTATCGAAGGTAAACGTCGCCGCACCCGAGCCGTTGTAGGTAACCAGGACTTCGTCGCCGTCGGGCTCGGTATAGTAGAACTCGCCCGTGCTTTCAACGCTGACGACCACCGGCTCGATCGCCTGGCCCGACAGACTGAACCGCATCACCGGACTGTCAAAGTCGTCACTGTAGACCGTCATGGTGTCGCCATACGCAGCGGCATCAACTGCCCACGCCGCGCCCGCCCCTTCAGGCAACGCTTGCGGATCGAACACAAGCGTCGCCCCGATGCTCTCACCCGGCTCCACTGTAAAGCCCGCCAGGTCGACACCATCGCCGATGATACTGAACGCGCCCGCCTCTTCACCAAAAGCAATCCCGCTGATCGTCAGCGCCGTCGTACCGGTATTGACGATACTGATCGGATACTCACCACGCTGACCACCTGCACCGTCGGCCACCTGTTCGCCAAACACCACCGAGGGGTTCAGAGCGTTCGCTACCGTCCCGTCCGCCGGGTTCAGGTCCACCACCAACTCCGGAGCCGCCCCCGAACCCGTCAGAGGAATCACAACGCTCGACTCATCCGGGTCGTTACTGGTCAAGGTCAGCGTCGCATTGTAGGCGCCCGTATCGGTCGGCAGGAACTTCACCTGAATCGCCCGCTGGCCATCCGCCGCTACGCCGTAGTTGTCCGAAGACTTGTTCGCCAGGTTCGTCTGAACCACCTGGAAGGCATCCGCACCGGCACCCGAAAGCGACGCCGACGTCACGTCCAGCGACGCCGCCCCGGTGTTGCCTATCCGAATCGTCATCGTGCTCGAGCCGTCAACAACCGTGTCCTCAAAACTCAACGACGACAACTCGACACCCTGCGTATCCGAAAGGACAATGTCAGGCTTGTCGCTGCTGACCGTTCCGGTCCCGCTCAACGCCAGCGTGTATTCGGGCGTGTCCTCGTCGTTGCTCGAAATGGTCAGGCTCGCACCGCTATATAACTGCTGCGTCGTCGGATTAAAGCTCACATCCAACACGTACGAACCGCTCGCCTCAATCGTCAAAGGCAATGCATCTGTTAGACTGCTCGGCAGTGCAAACGCCTCGTTGTCCGTCGCCATATCCGTAATCACCAGGTCCGAAGCGCCCGTATTCAACAACACGACCTGACCGGTGCTACTCGAACCGCTCGCCACCATGCCAAACGACAGGTCGTCATCGTTCGGGTTGCCCACCTCTTCTACCACGTTGATCGCCGCCGGCAGCGTGCTCGGCAGATACCCGTAACTGGTGAGCCCCCAGGCACTGTCCGCTTCGGTCATGCCTGACACACTTGGCGTCGCCTCGTGCGCCGCCGCCATCACCGGCGTCTGAACCGTCAAGGTGTACTCCCCTGTGGTGCCCCAACCGTTCACGTCGATAAAGTACGTTTGCCCTGCTGCCAAGCCGCTACTGACCCGAAGCGTTTCCGTCTCACCCACCGTCGCTGCGTCTGTCGAAGACACCAACGTGCCCTCGCTGTCCAACACACTGATCGCCGCGTTCAGGCCGCTTGTGGTCGTCACAGGCTTCACACGAATCGACGCGGTCCCGTCACTATCGTCGGGCACGACAAAGCTGAAGTAATCCCGGTCCGCCTCATTGTGAACCGAAAGCCCTTCCACCGTCACCGTCCCGTCAATCACCCCAAGCTCGTAAGCACTCGTCGTTCGATTATTGGGCTCAGCCACATCGCCCACGTCCTCCGTCCCGTACGCCACTTCCAAACCGTAGCGACCCGTCGTCGTATCCACACCGCTCACCGCCAGGTACACGTCCTCACCTGCCCTCAAGTCCCCAAAGAGCAGCGTCTCCTCACCGTTGCCCCCTGCACGGTCTACGCTCCGCAACAGGACGCCCTCGGCATCGTAAAGGGCCAGCGACGCATCGAGCCCACCGGCACCGAACACCACCGCTTCAAGTGCCGACGTCTGGCCCGGCACCGTCAAACGATAATAGTCAACATCCGTCTTGTTATGAATCACCGGGTCCGTCAGAATCAGATCACCCTCTCCAACGTGGTGTGCCGAGTCCCGATCATCGTTAGGCTCGTAGGCATCGCTTGTCAACGCCTGCTCGAACGCCAGGCCGAACCGATACCCACCAACACTCTCCGCCCACGCACTGACGCAGGCATAGTAATCGGCACCAATGGTCCCTTCAAAGGTGATCGACTCCAAAGCGCCCACTCCGGTGTTGTCCGCACTGGCGACAAGCACGTTGTCCGCGTCGTAAAGCTGTAATACCGCGTCAAGCGTCGGGTCCGTTTCCACCGAAACCGTCGTCAGGCCCGTCGAAGTCGCCGGCACCACAAACTGGTAGTAGTCCACGTCCGTACCGGTATGCACGCTCGCATCCCACAGCGTCTGGCCGGTCTTGCCCAGATAATAAGCGTCAGATGCCGTCTCGTTAGTCTCGTAAGGATCCCCAGCCGTGCCCAGCCCCACTTCCAATGCCAACTCATAACTGCCCGACGACTCGCCAAGAGCCTTGACCAGAACCGTGTACGTCCTGCCGCCGCCCAGTGCAAACGTCGTAAAGGTCTCGTCCCCTCCGTACGCCGAGTCATTGTCCGCACCGCCGATCAGAGTCCCGCTGCTGTTGTACACCAGAACCGCCCCGTTAAGCATCTCGTCCGCGAACAACTCCACCCGAGCAAAACCGTCCGCGTTGGCTGGCGTCGTGAACCGGTAATAGTCCAAATCGTTGCTGTCATGCAACGTCGCACTCAACGTCTCCGCTTGGCCCTGCTCGTCAAGCGTCACCGCCTTGGCGCTGCTCTGACTGTTGTTCGGCTCGTAGGCGTCCGGCTCCACCGTCACCGTCTTCACCTTGATAGCACTCTCCGAGAAGATAACGTTGTTGTCTTCGTTGGCCTCGTCCACGTCGTCAAATTTGTCGACCACCATCGCCAGATAATAATCGCCGTCCGCCAGGCCGCTCGGTATCGCCAGACTCGTAATCGTCCAGTTCACCTCGCCGCTCGGCAACGCCACACCGTCTTCACCTAACTCCATCACCTGCCGCATGCCCAGAAGACGATCCGTACTCGTGTCAATCGTCGTGTTGCCGCTCGTCAGGTAGAAGTAAACGTCAAATCCACCCGCATCCTGCGAGCCAACGTTCCTCACATCGTTATAGACATCAATCGCATCCCCCGCCGACGCCTTCGGTGCCGTCGAAACCCCCAGAGGCAACAGATCAGCCTTGCCGCTACCAACCGTCAACGCCGCGGCCCCACTGTTGTTGCCTTCGTCCGCTTCCGCCAGCATGTTATACGGATCCGCCACCGCCACAATCTCGAAGCTGCCGTCCCGCCCAAACGGACTGCTCGCTGGCAGCGTCAAAGCAACCGTCTCAGCCGATCCTCCCGCCCCCGCGCCCACCGTGCTGCCTCCCAAAAGCCACGTCGCCCCGCCGTCCCGCAGATAAAACTCCACGTCAACCGGCCCCATCAAGTCATCAGACACATCTAACCCAAACTCAACCGTCACACCCTCGCCCCACGAGGCTTCAGCTACTGTGCTGACATCTGCCACCGACACGTCCAGCATGATCGGCTCGACAACCTCAAAGCTGTTCATCGACGCCAGACAGTTGTTGTCATAGTACTGCTCCACCGTCGCCGCCGTCGCCGGATCAGCCAGCGCCGCCGGGTTCACCGCCATCACTACCGTGAACATCTGCCCGTACGCGTCACTCAACGACTCCGGCAACGTCAACGCCGTCATCTCCGCATCGAACGCCCCCGACCCCAGCGACTCGATCGTCCGCGACCCCAACAGCACCTCACCGCCGTCAAGCACCCCGCCTTGCGTCATATAAAAGTCCACATCAAACGCACCCGAAACAATGCTGCCCGCGTTGTAAACCTCGTTATAAAACTCCAGCGTCGCGCCCGGCGTCACAAACACCGGCCCATCCAGATACGCCGCCAGCAAGTCCACGTTAATGACAGTCCCGATAGTCAAAGCCCCATCCGTCACCGTCACGTTGTTCTTCTCGTTGATCTCAATAATCTGCCCGTCGCTGTCCAAGAGCAATCCGACATAGAACTCACCGTCAATGCCGTACGGACTCTCCGCAGGCAGCATCAGCTCGATCGCGTCCTGATAACTGCTCTGCGAATCCAAACCCTCCAACGTCACGGTCCCCAACGCAAAATCACGCGGCGTAATCGACAAATTATCGCTCAAATAGAACGTACCCGTAAACCCTTCGGCATCGGCCGTTCCGATATTGTCAATCGTGTACTCCACCCACACCGGCTCGCCCCACTCCGCACTGTCGCTCAAGCTCGTCATCGGCAGCGCCGTCACATCCGGCATCCCCTCCTCCACAATTTCAATCGGCATCCAGCACACATTGTTCCACTGCAACTCGCCGGCCCCCAGCCCGCTCTCGAACGACTCATCTATCTCGTTGGCCTCGTCCACCACCGCAAACAGGAAGAACTGCCCCTGCGCAGGCCAGTCCGCTCCCTGCGCCAGCGTCAGCGACGTCGTCGCCCGACTCGAACCGTTACCCTCCAGCGAACTGACCGTCCGCGACCCCACCAGCACCGCGCTGGCCGGATCATACACGTCGCTCGGCGAGAGATAATAACTCACCTCAAACGCCCCCCCCACCGCCGACATGCTGTAGTTGTCCACCTGGTCAATCACCGATATCGTCTGGCCAAAGTTCGACGTAAACGGCGCCTGCTCCAGATACACGCTCAAGTCCGGCGTCCCCGCGAGCACTATCGGACTGGCCACAACGTTGTTCGCCTCGTCCGTCTCCACCACCGTATCCGCCCCGTCCACCTTCACCATCAGGTAATAATCGCCGTCGCCTGTGTTGACATACTCCGGCAGATGCAGATCAAAGTACAACTCAGCACTGTTACCATCCGCCGTGTTACCCAGCCCGTATATGGCCTGGCTCGTCAGATAGAAATCACTCTCGTCCAGCACGTCGTCCGTACTCAGCAACACGTCCACAAAGAAGGGCGGCGCACCGATCTGGCCCGTGTTCGTCACCGTCAACGCCAAAGGCACGTTCTCGCCCCACGCAGCCTCGCCCACCGTCTCGCTGATCTCACCCGCCAGGTCAGTCTCGCCTGCCGAGACTGTAAAATTACCGCTCGCAATCAAGTTGTTGAACTCATCCATCTCAACAACCATCTGGTCGGCGTCAACCACCGCCTGCACGAACGACATGTCGCCCGGCTCCAATGAACCCGGAGGAAGCATCGCGTCGAAGCTCACCCTCACCGGCTCGCCCGTCTCGCTCGCCGGAAGTGACGGCACCATCACCGAACCAATATACATCCCCAAAAACTGCTCCGGCTCAGAATCGCCCAAAGCCAGATCCGGAAGACTCTGATCCGCCAGGAAGAACTCCACACGCACATTCGCCACACCCTCGTCACCATAATTCGCTACGTCCAGCTCAAGCGTAAAGGGCTCGCCAATGACAATCTCGCCCGGCACATTCAGCGACTGCGCCGCCAGATCCGCCGACGGACCCGACGTCACCTCAAACCGACCAATAGCGACATTATTCTGCTCAAACTCCTCCTCCACCGTGTTGTCCGCGTCAATCTGCGCGATCAGATAGTGCAGCCCGTCCGCACCCGCTTCCGGAAGATCAAACCAGAAGTGCTTGTCCATCCACCCCTCCGCACTCAACCCCGCCACACCCAACTCACCCAGCAACAGATCCGCCGCCGGCTCCAGTCGGTCGTTCGTGCTCAGATAATAACGCACATTGAACTCCGGCGCATCGGCCAGCCCAATATTCGTCAGGCCCAACGCAACATCCATCGGCTGCCCCCACGCTGCCTCAGGCGGCATGCCCAGCCAATTGAACGTGAGATCAGGCTTACCGATCGCCTCGCTCGTAATGTTCACCAACGCCGCCCCCTCGTTGTTGAACGGATCCACCTCAAACTCCCCGCCCGTCGGGTGCACCATCGCCATCACGTAGAGATCCCCGCCATAACCGAAAGGCGACATCTCCGGCAGCATTACATTCACAGCCTGCTCAGTCACCCCTCCGCCCGGCACACCCGGCATGGCCATGCCGTCCAGCCAGAATACCATCCCCGTCCCCTCCGCATTCTCCGACAGCATCAGGTCCAGCCACACGTCCCCTTCCGTGTCCCCCGACTCCAGATTGCTCACCTCCACCGTCACATCCAGCGGCTCGCCCCAGTGCAACCCGGCCTCTACCAGACCACCACCGACACCCGCCGCCTCCAAACCCGTCACCGCCAGGTCTATCGGCGCCGAGGCCGCATCCGCCCACACCTGCACATCCACCGGTCCCCGCCACGGATCGTCGCTGTAGATCGTCACCCAACCTTCGTTGTGCCCCTGCATATTTGCTGTGAACGCCACATCAAACGTCACCGACGCCTCGGGCCCCAGCACGATCGGCAATGCCTGCCCGTCACTTGCCCACACATCCAGATTCACCCACTCGCTCGCCACATCGTGCAGCGTCAACTGCCCCATCCCAAAATTGGTCACCGTAAAGCTCGACACCAAAGGCTCATTCATCAGCACCGGACCAAAATCAATCATCCGGTCGTGCGGATCGTTCATGCCGTCCGTCACGTCGATCTCACCATGCTGCATCTCCAGACGCAATGGCGACAACGTCACATTGTTGTCCTCGAATATCTCGCTAATCGTCTCTGCCCCATCCACCTTCATCATCAGCGAGTAACTGCCACTCTCGTTGCCCGCCTGCACAAACGGCACGTCCGACGCCTGCGGCAGCACCAGCGTCATCTGACCACTATACACGTTCTCGCCCATCGGCGGCTCAAAAGGCCCTTCCTCTCCCACCGGAGGCTCTGCCGGGTCAAACGTCTCACCCACCAACAACGCAACAGTCTCCTGACCCAGCAGGTACGTCTGCACCGCCGTCCCGTCCCACGCCACTGGCTCCCCAAAGTCCATCCACGTCGCATTCGTCAGGTAAAACTCAACCGTGAAGTCCGCCGCGTCCTCGTTCCCAAAATTCGCAAATTCATACGCCACATCGATCGCATTCGTCGTAACGCTGTCGCTCCACCACGCCATGAACTCGCCAGGCTCAAACAGCGGCTCCGCCTTGAACGCCACCAGATCGCTCGCCGACACGTCACCGGCAAACCACATCGCCATCTGGTTGTTCCACTCATCCACCTCGTCCACCGTGTCCGTGTAATCAATCGCCGCCACGATAAACGCCATCATGTTCCCCGCATCCAAAGGCTCCACCGGCAGCGTCAACGTGTGCGTCAAAAGACCGCTGTTGCCCATCCCCTCCACCAGCTCAATCAACTGCGGCTCACCCAACATCACGTCGTCATCGCTCAACTCCGGATCATTCGAGAGATAATACGCAACCTCAAAGCCGCTCGCGTCGCTCTCCCCGCTGTTCTCAATCTGCAGCTCCAGCGTCACGTCGTCGCCCCAGAACACCTGCCCACCATCACTAAAGTCGATGTACATACTCCCCCACAAATCGGCAGGCATCGACCCGATGAACAACGGCGCCCAACCCGTGTTGTCCATCTCGTCCATCTCCTCGATCACATCCTCCGAATCCGCCTTCGCCAAGACGTGCCACGTATCCACACCCTCCGCCGGAGACGCGTTCGGCAGCTTCAACGACACGCCCATCAGCGACTGATGCTCAAACGGCATCATCCCGCTGACATCGCTCCGCCCCAACACCACATCGTCCGTCCCCACCTGCTCGTCCTGAGACAAATAATACTTGACCGTAAACGCCTCCACCTCCAGCGGGCTCATGTTGTCCACCATCGTATCCAGCGTCAGCGTACTGCCCCAGTCAACGTTCGGCGCATCCGGTTCAAACACAATCATCGGCCACGCCATCAGGTTCGACAGCTCCCGCTCGCCTAGCGACACGTCCCGAATCAGCATGTTGTTGAACTGCTCATCGAATTCCTCAATCGTGTTCGCCGGATCCACCACCCCAATCACCCGCAACATGTTCTGCTCGCCCGACTCCGGCAACGTAATCGTCGCCGACGTCATCACGCCTTCCCCTCCCCCCAGACTCTCCAGCGTCGTCGTCGCCAGAAGCTCATCCACCTCCGCATCCCACACCCAGTCCTCCGACAGATAGAACGCCACATCCACCGACCCCACGGTCAGCGAACCCCAGTTCTCCACCCACGCGTCCACCACAATCTCACTGCCCCACGCCGCGTCAAATGGCATGAAAATGTCCATCAGCGCCAGGTCCGCACCCGATTGCCCTATGTTAATGATAAAGTCAACCGAGTTGTTCAGCTCATCCACCTCTTCAACCACGTCCGCCCCGTCGATCACCATGAACACACGATAGGCACCATCCGGCAGCACCCCCTCCTCCGGCAGCGTCACCATGATATCATTAATCGACACCCCGCCTGATGCCAGACCATCCACAGTCGCTACCCCAATAACCGTATCGCTCGCCACGTCAAACGTGTTGTCACTACTCAACGCAATAGTAATCTCAAACACACCTGCCGTCGTGTCACCGCTGTTGAATACGTCCGCCACTACCTCGTAACTCTGGCCCCACCCCACGTTCTCGCCCATCTCAAAGAAGAATTCCTTGATCTGCAAATCAACACCCTCAACAAAGTTGGGCTCACTGATGTTGACCGGCATACTCATCATATTGTTGTCTTCGAACCCCTCTTCAATGACCTCGCCGCTGTCCGCAAACATCACCAGATAATACGTGCCGTCCGCAAGCACACCCGCCCCCGGCAACTGAACGGCCGCCTCGTTAAAGCTGTCCTGCCACGGCCCCAAACCATCCACCACCACCGACGCCAGCTCCATATCCCCCGGCTCGTACGTCGGGTTCTCACTCAGATACATGCTGATCGTGAATGGACCCACAGTGCCGTTACCCTCGTTGAACGCGTCCAAAGGCAACTCGTAATCCAACCCCCAAAGCATCTCAAACATCGGCGGCTCTTCACCCGGAGGCGGCCCCGGCACCACCAAATCAACCACCGGCGTCTCGATCCCCAGCGGCACCACCCACACATTGTTGTCCTCGAACGTCTCCTCGGCCACCGCCCCGCTGTCCACCTCCATTATCAGGTGGTAATCCTCACCAACCACTGCTCCCGCCTCCCCCGGCAGCGTGATCATCAAATCGTGCGGCGACAAACCCCCACCACCCAACGGCTCGATCGCCAGCGTCGTCAAAACCACGTCCCCACCATCCAGCAACCCATCACCGCTCAGATATATCGTCGCCTCCGTGGCCGGCGCTTCATGCGGACCATCGTTGCGCACATCCGCCGTCACACCAAAGCTGTCGCCCCACACCAAAGGTCCACCCATATGTGGGTCGAACCACGCCACGATCAAATCAATGTCCGGCGGCATGATCGAAATCGGCATCGACACCACATTATTCTCTTCGTTACGCTCAACAACCTCCCCCTGCGAATCAACTATCACACCCAGGAAGTACTCACCCGGCGCCACGCTCCCGTCGTTCGGTATCACCAGATCATTATGCTGCTCGTCGCCACCCCAAGGCCACAACCCGCCCAGAATCCGCTCACCCAACACCATATCCGAACCATCGATCACCTCGTCCGCCGACAGCACAAACGTCACGGTAAACGGACCCGCGTCAAAGTCCGATTCATTCCGTATCTCGTTCGCTACCGTAAACATATCCCCCATGCTCAAAGGCATGCCCCACACTTCAAAGTGCCCCAACATCAGGTCCGGAATCGCCGCCTCCACCTGTACCGGCATACTGAACAGACTGTTGTTCGCCTCGTCCGACTCCTCCACCAGATTATCCGGATCCACCACAAAACCAATATAATACGCACCTTCCGCCACATCGCCCGGCACGTTCACGTCCAGGAAATGCATCTTCTCCTCGCCCGGCATGATCATGTCCGTCAGCCGACCCAGCACCACGTCGCTCGCGTCAAATACATCGTCCGTCGAAAGCACCGCCGCAAACTCGTACGCTTCCACCCCCACCGGCGACATGTTCGCCACACGCCCCTCCACGTGAATCATATCGCCTGCAATCACATGGTCCATCGGCACGTGCATCTCCATCACCGCCAGATCAGGCTGGGGGTCGATGGCGATCTTGTCCGCCCACACATTGTTCTGCTCGTCGGTCTCCGCCACCGTCTCGCCCGCGTCCGCCACCACGCACAGGAAGTACTCGCCCGACGCCGTCTCCGTCGGAATCGTCACTACCATTTGGCCGTCGCTGACCAGACCCGCCGCCAGCTCCGTCACCGTCCGCGTCGCCAGAAGCACATCCGAACCGTCCGCCACATCATCTTCCGACAGGTACACCCGCACATCGAACTCACCCGCCGCACCTGCACCGAAGTTCCGCACCCCCGTCTCCAGCGTCACGCTGACATCCTGATCCCACACCGTCTCCACAGGCCAATTCACCGTCTCCACCTGCAAATCCGGCTCCGAACCACCAATCGTCAACGGCATCGAAAACGTATTGTTCGCCTCGTCCAGCTCCGCGATCGCCCCGTCCGCGTCGATCACCATAATAAGGTTGTACGTCCCATTCGCCAGCGTACCACCCGCCGGCACGAAGTTCATCACGTCCGTCGCCAGCACCTCGCCCGCTCCGAGACGATCCACCTGCACTTCCGTACCTGCCAGCTCCTCGCCCGCCTCCGCCACGCCGTCTTCGCTCAGATAGAACTGCACCGTAAACGGCCCAATCGCCTCATCCCCCGCGTTTCGCACGTCCGCAAAAAGCACCGCGTTCGTATCGCCCCACGTCACCTCGTTGCCCCCCTCAATGCCCAGCTCATTGCCCAGCAAGTCCACGCCGCTCAGCAGCTCGCCCACCTGCACCGGCACCGCCCAACATTCATTGTTGCTCTCGTCCGCCTCCGTCACCGCCGCCCCGCTGTCCACCTTCGTCACCAAAAAGTAAGGCCCATCCGCCGTGTCCGCCGGGATCGTCAGATCCATCTCCGCATCGTCAAACGCCAGACTTCCCAGCCCGTTCACCGTACGACTGCCCACCACCACGTCCGTCTCGTCATAAAACGGATCAGACGACAACCGCACCGTCACCTCGAACGACTCCGCCGCCGCCGTCCCCTCGTTATACACAATCGCATCCAGCGCCCCCGTATACGCCACACCCTTTGTCCACAAGAACGCCAGGTCCTGGCCATCCTCCTCCGGACCGTAATCGCCACCCTCCATCTCCAGCTCAAAATCAATCAGCCGCAAATCCGGACTCGCCAGCTCCGTCCCTGCGACAATCCACACCGGCTCGCCCACCGCGTTGTTCATCACTTCCTCGCCCGCAATGGCCCCGCCCTCGTCCGCCACCACGAACAGCCAGTACAGGTCCTGACCTTCCGCCCCAAACGTATGCCCACCCGTCGTCGCGTCACTCGTCGTCGGCAGCGTGATCAGAACATCGTTCCACGCCTCGTCGCCCGGCTCCAGATCCTCCGTCACCGTAATCACACCCGGATCGCTCGTCAACAACCAGTCGTCCCCGTCCAGAACCTCGTCCGGACTCAGATACAACGCCAGATCAAAGTCCGCACTCACAACCGTGTTGCCCACGTTCAACGCGTCCGCACACGCAATGTAACTGCCGCCCCACTGCATGGGCACATCTTCCGGCATGTCCGCCTCCAAGGGCGTCACATCCACCATCGGCTCCTGAATCCCGCCCCAAGGCCCCACGTCCAGCACCGCCACGTTGTTCCCCTCGACCTCCGGATCGTCATACACCCCGTCCCGATCCGCCACCAGCAGCAGGAAATTCCCATTCGTAAACGACGCCGGCAACGTCATGCTCACATCCGCCAGCAACACCCCGCCACTGCCCAACGCCCCGCTCACCGTCAGCGACCCCACCTCCAGATCACTGCCCGCCTCATACGCCTCATTCTCCGACAGCACCACCGACACCGCAAAGTCCGCATCCACCTCGGCAATGTCCGTCTCCCCGATATTCTGAATCAACGCCTGCCCCGCGTACGTCTGACCCCACACCAGCCCCTCCCACGCATCCACAAACAAATCCAACGCCTGCAAATCCACTTCACCCGGCGTCACCCCCAGCTCGCTCACAATATCCGAGACCATCATACTCGTGTTATTGCTCTCGAACGACTCAACCACCGCCTCGCCGCTGTCCACCACCAGGAAGATCCCATAAGACCCGTCACCATCCGGAGCAATACCCGGCAGCGTGATCGTCCCGGTCCCGTCGTACCACTCGCCCGCCATCAACCCCTCAGCCACCGTCACCACCCCGCCCGCCAGAATCGACACCTCGTCCCCGTTGCCGTACACCTTGTCGCTGCTCAGCACCACATCGATCGCAAACAAGCCCGCACCCCGGTTACCGCCGTTGTTCACACCGAAGTGCACCGGATAGCTCTGGCCCCACCGCAGCGGGATTCCCGGCAGACTCACATGCTGCGCCTGCAGATCCACCCCAATCGCCGGCTCACTCGTCCCGATCCCCACCGCCAGTGACCCCACATTATTACTCTCGTCACCCTCCACCACCGCCTCATCCGAATCCACCACCATGAACACATAGTAGTCGCCATCCGCCCCCGTCACCGGCAACGCCAGACTCACCGGCGCGTTGAAGTAACCCTCAGGACCCAGATCCACCACCGTCAGCGTCTCCGCCAACAACACATCCGCCCCCACATCCAACGTACCGTCCGCGCTCAGATAAAACGCCACCGTCGCTTCCACACCCGTCGCCAACATCCCCTCGTTCGCCACCTCCACCATCAGATCCAAAGACTCGCCCCAGCCCACCGCCGACGACCCCTCAGGCCCCATCGCCTGACGCTGCAACTGACCAGCCACCAAATCCGCCTGCGGATCGATCGCTATCACATCCGTCCATGCGTTGTTCTGCTCATCGCTCTCCGCCACCGTCTCGCCCGCGTCAGCCACCACGCACAGGAAATACTCGCCCGACACCGTCTCCGTCGGAATCGTCACCACCATTTGGCCGTCGCTTACCAGCCCCGCCGCCAGCTCCGTCACCGTACGCGTCGCCAACAGCACATCCGAACCGTCCGCCACATCATCTGCCGACAGGTACACCCGCACATCGAACTCACCCGCCGCACCCGTACCAATGTTCCGCACCCCCGTCTCCAGCGTCACGCTCACGTCCTGATCCCACACCGTCTCCACAGGCCAATTCACTGTCTCCACCTGCAGGTCCGGCTCACCACCACCGCCGCCAATCGCCAAAGGCGACAACCAGATATTATTAGTCTCGTTACCCTCAGCCACCGCGCCCGCATCGTCCGCCACCACATACAGGAAGTAATCGCCCGGCACCGTATCCGCCGGAATCGTAATCTCCATCGGCGCATTGCTCGGCGTCCCCGCCGCCAGCTCCGTCACCGTCCGCGCCGCCAACAGCACGTCCGAACCGTCCGGCACGTCGTCCGTCGACAGGTACACCGACACATCAAACTGACCCGCCGCCGCCGCCCCGACATTACTTACCATCGTATCCAGCGTCACCACCGCACCCGGATCCCACACCGTCTCCACAGGCCAGGTCACATCTTGCACCTCTAAATCCGGCTCCGGCGCAACACCAATCGCCAAAGGCGACAACCATATATTGTTCGTCTCATTACCCTCAGCCACCGCGTCGGTATTGTCCGCCACCACATACAGGAAGTAATCGCCCGGCACCGTATCCGCCGGAATCGTAATCTCCATCGGCGCGTTGCTCGGTGTCCCTGCCGCCAGCTCCGTCACCGTCCGCGTCGCCAACAGCATATCCGAACCGTCCGGCACGTCGTCCGTCGACAGATACACCGACACATCAAACTGACCCGCACCCACTGCCCCCACATTGCCCACCGTCGTATCCAGCGTCACCACCGCACCCGGATCCCAAACCGTCTCCACAGGCCAATTCACCGCCTGAACTTCCAGGTCCGGCTCCTCACCACCCCCGCCGCCAATCGCCAAAGGCATCGACCACGTATTATTGGTCTCATCCGCCTCTGCAATCGCCCCGCCCGAGTCGATAGCCATAATAAGGTTATACGTCCCATCCGCCAGCGTCCCTTGCCCCGGCAGTGTCAGCTCCGTATTCCCCGCAAACCACTGCGCACCAGCCCCCACCCCGTCAACTTCCCCACTGCCCAACAACTCATCGCCCCCATCGACAACGTCATCCACGCTCAAATAATACGACACCGTAAACCCGCCCGAAGCCGTATCGCCCGCATTGCGAACCTCCCCATCCACATTCACCACACTGCCCCACGTCGCCGACTCCGCCCCAAACATGTCGAACCGACCACCCAGCAGTTCCGTACCCGCCAACAACTCACCTACGTGCACACTCAATGCCATCGGCGCCACGTTGTCCCCCTCTTCCTCCTCCGCAATCACCCCAGCCCCCGAATTGCCGCTATCCACCATCGTCACCAGATAATAAGGCCCCGCCGCCGTTTCCGCCGGTATCGTCAGGTCCATCGGCGTATTATCCACGCCCAGCCCCGGCAGACCATTCACCGTCCGCGACGCCACCACCACGTCGCTCTCATCGTAATACGGATCCTCCGACAGACGCACCGTCACATCAAACGTCCCCACCGCGTCCGTCCCCTCATTACTCACCTCCGCCGAAAACCCGCCGACATAAGGCGATCCCGTCGTCCACAGATAACTCAAAGGCCCCTGCATATAATCAGGGCTGCCGTTATCCATATCCACCATGCTCACAAAAAGCTGAGGCCCCGCCAGTGTACTCGCCGACAGAACCTTCCCCTGGCTGCCCATCACATTATTGCTGGCATCCTCGCCCGCTATGCCGCTCGTATCCACAACCGCAAAGAGCCAGTAATCCTCCTGCGATCCATACGTATGCGACCCGTACGTTGCCCCCGCCGCAGGCAACGTCACACTCACCGTCTCATCCCACCACTGCCCGGGATCAAACTCCTCATCAACGCCAAACGTCACCGTCACCGTCCCCACCACCTGGTCGTCGCTGGGCGACGCCTCATACGTCCCGTCCGGACTCAACACCAGATTCACATCAAACGACGTGCCAATAATCGTATTGCCCTGGTTCTCCAACATCACCGGCAACTGATACGTTTGCCCCCACCCCAAATCCATAGACTCGCCCGGCATCCCCTGCACCGCAATATCCGCATCCGCCCCCACAAACGTCGCCTCCGCCAGATCAACCACCCAAACGTTGTTCGCCTCGTTCGCGTCGTCGTAAATCCCATCCCTGTCCGCCGTCAGCACCAGGTAATTCGGATTCACAAACGAACTCGGCAGCGTCACGTCCAGCTCTTCCATCAACAGACCATACGAGTCCAACGCCCCCGTCACCGTCAGCGAGCCCACCTCCACATCACTGCCGTCCCCATACACCATGTTCTCACTCAACACCACTGACACCGTAAAGTCCGCATCCGCCTCCAGAATCCCCGTGTCCCCCCCGTTCATCAACGCAAACTCCCCCTCATACGTCTGCCCCCACACCAGCTCCGCCGGCCCCTCGTCCAGATCCTCCACCTCAAAGAACATCGTCGCCAAATCCACCCCGGCGCTCGTCGCGGGCGATTGCTCGATCGTCACAAACCCGCACGCGACGTTGTTGCTCTCGTAAACCTCCGCCACCGCCTGCCCGCTGTCCGCCACCATGAACAACGCGTACTCCCCATCCACATACGCTGCCCCGTCCCACGCCGGAAGCACCAGCTGAACCTCACTCGTATCCTCGTTCTCCGCCCCCGCCGCCAGACCGCCCGTCACCTCCAAAGGCCCACCCGCCAACACCGACACATCGTCACCGTTGCCGTACACCCCGTCCGCACTGAG
>Ga0180432_10003217_pt1 | contig 23651 bp, 14 predicted proteins | sample SS_ome_10_FD_132414 | JGI IMG/M metagenome (GOLD analysis project Ga0180432, IMG submission 132414) | Hypersaline lake sediment archaeal communities from the Salton Sea, California, USA - SS_1_MS_2 metaG | ecosystem: Environmental > Aquatic > Non-marine Saline and Alkaline > Hypersaline >... | reverse complement strand
GATCCCGGACTCAGGCGTTCCAGGAATGCCGCCGCCGGATCGCCTCTCACGTTCGGCCGCGCCGTCACGACACGGGCCCCTCGCTTCGTAGGATCCGAGCGTGGATCACGACTTCTCTCGCTTCGCGAGCTCGGACTTCAGACGGTTCACTTCATCGATCAGCCGCGGCACATCGTTTCGCGCATGAGCGATGAACCGGCCATCGGCGAGACCGTTGTTCTCATGCTCGTCGTACGATTCGCCGTGACCCCAGAAGAAGGGGATGTGCGGATCGGTGTCGGCGTTATCACCCGTCGGGGCCAGGACCCGGTGTAGCCCGAACTTCCCCGAGGGGTGGTTATCCGGCTGCCACTGCAACACCCACGGACCCGGCCGTGCCCGCTCTGCGCGATCCCGAATCTCACGGAGTTCTTGTTCCGATATCATCCGCCGGCCTCCTTGTGTTCCGGTCTGAAGCTACAGAACGACGATTCTGTATAGTCATATCGGCGGCCGGTTGGCTGATTTGAGCATTTTCTTGTTCGGACGAAGACGGATGGGCTAGTGCTCGATGAGCCGCATTTTCTTGTACAAACGGTAGGCATGCCCCCGGGAGATCCCGAGGATCCGAGCGGCCTCCGCCACACGCCCCCCGGCGCTCTCGAGGGCCGACTGGAGGAGCTCCGGGTCCCACTCTCCCCGCCGAGGGGGCCGGGACTCGGCGGCTTCGGGAACCTCGGCGCCCCGCTCGGTTCCACGAAGGATGTAGGCGCGGGCCGCGGCTGCCCCGTGGGCACTGCGGTAGAGGAGCCCCCGGCTGACCGTGTGCTTCAGCTCCCGCACGTTCCCCGGCCAGCGCCACTGCCGCAGCGCCCCCAGCACGGCCGGGGTGAAGACGGTCCGGCAGTCATCCCGGCTTCCCCCCTCGCGTTCCCAGAGCATCTCGATCAGCAGATCGAGGTCCTCCCGCCGTTCGCGCAGCGGCGGCAGGCGCAGGACCAGCCCGGCCAGGCGGGCGTAGAGATCGGCGCGGAAGTGACCCGCCCGCACGCGTTCGCTCAAGTCGCGGCAGGTCGCCGCCACCACGCGCGTGAGCACGCGGTGGCTCTTGGTTGCGCCAATCGCGCGCACCTCCCCGGTATCGAGGAAACGCAGGATGAACCCCTGCGCCTCCGGCTCCAGGTCCGCGACCTCGTCGAAGAAGATGGTGCCGTTCTCGGCCTCCCGGATCAGCCCCCGCCGATTCTCGATCGCCCCGGTGTACGATCCGCGCTCGGCCCCGAAGAGCTCGGCCACGAAGAGGTCCTTGCGCGCCGCCGCGCAATTGACCGGCACGAAACACCCGCTCTGCCTGCTCAGGGCGCGCAGACCCTGAGCGATCAGGTCCTTGCCCGTCCCGGTCTCACCCAGCACCAGGACCGGCAGCATGCCGGGCGCATAGGTCTCCGCCAACCGGAGGGTTTCGAGGATATCGGGGGATCGGGTCACCAAGCCGAGCTCCGCCCAGATCGGATGACAGGACGGCCCGGCCTCCGGAGGCCATGGAGTCGTTCGATCCGCGGGCGGGGGCGTGCGGCGCCTGGCCCGTGGAGCCTCCTCCGCCACCGGGGTGGCGGTCGCCGGCTCGCGGAGGCGGCGAAGATAGGGCTTGGGGCCGAGCAGCGGATGGTTGAGCCAGAACTCGAGCGGCGAGGAGACCGGTTCCGCTCGACCTTCGGCCGGCAGCTCACCCCCTGGCTCCGTTGACCGGACGGCATCGAGCGCCTCGAGCCAGGCATCGATGACGCGTGACTCGAGCCGTTCTCCCATGCGCCGCAGAATCTCCCGGGCGCGCTCGAAGGTTTGATAGGCCTCATCGAGGTCCCCGGCCTGCAGGGTGGCCATGGCGCCCACGCGAGAGGCTTGGGCCTCCTCCCACGGCATGTCGATGCGCCGGGCGTGATCGATGGCTGCGGCCGCCTGACGCCGGGCAGCCGCGAAGTCCTCGACCGCCAACGAGACGGTCGCCTCGCGGATCCGCGCCTCCAGCGCCAAGTCCCCCTCCGGCGCCAAGCGGGATGCCAGGCGTCGGCAGAGCCGCTCGGCAATGCGCGCCTTGGGCAAGTCGCGGGAAAGGAGATAGGTCTCGGCAAGGTATTCGAGTGCAATCCCCTCCTCTCGCGGCAATCCCAGCCGGCGCGCATCGCGCCAAACCCGGAGGACAGTTTCTCGGGCCCGGGTGAGATCGCCGCCCCGCAGGGCAACCCAGCCCAGGCCGAGACGGGCACGCAGGGCCGAGGGGTGGTGTCCGAGCGAGGAGGTTAGGTTGAGCGACTCCTCGAAGAGGCGCGTTGCATCGGGAAGGAGTCCGATCAGCCCGACAGCCCACCCGCGGTTCAGCAGCACGCTGGCGTGCCCACTGACGTTGCCCGACTGCCAGTAGTGCTTCGCCGCCTTGGCGTAGAGGGCGTTGGCTTCTTCCAGCGAGCCCCGCCGCCGGGCCACGATCGCGAGCAGGGTGAAGGCATCTCCGCTCAGGCTGTCGCTTTCGGTGGCCGCCGACAGACGCGCCGCCTCCAGCCCGTGCATCTCGGCGGTCTTCTGACACCCGGCAACCGCTTCGATCCGCCCCTGCAGCAGCGCGATCCGCGCCCGGGTACAGTCGGTCACGCGATCGATGCTCGCGCTGGGGATCTCTTCCAACCGGGCACGGGCCTGCGCGTACTTCCCCTGCCGGGTGTCCTGAAGCGCAAGCGTCAGAGCCGTCAGAGCGGCCGCTTCCGGGTGGAGTTCGAGGTCTGAATCTCGAATCCTCTCGATCCAATCATAGGCCCGCTCTAGGTGACCGCTGTGCTGAAGACGTGCGCACGCACCCATCAGAAGGCAGAGGCATTCCATGGCCGTCGAGGAAAAGGCGAGGGAGCCCCAATGAGGCCGGATGCGTTCCCAGAGCAGATCGTGGGCCGACCGCCAGGCCCCGGCGGCCAGATAGACCCGGGCCTGGGAACCGAGCGATGCCCAGTCGCATCCACCCGGCTGACGCAAGGCTTCACGCGAAGCCTTCGACTTGGGCTCGGCGTCACCCATGATCCCGTCTCCAAGTTGCACTTCGGCCTACACGCCGCGGCGCGATCGGCTCCACTGGATCCGGTTTCTGCAGGGTGTGCTATCGGGGCGGGCTACTCAGGGAATTCTTCGCCCAGCGCATCCCCAGTCCCTGAGGGATCCCGCTGATCGGCCCTCTCCGGGAAGTCCTCTCCCAGAGCCGAGTCAACGGTCCAAAGCCCCTCAGGCTGAACATACTCGGGGAATTCCTCCCCTAGGGCACCCCACCAGATGGGCCAGAACCCAAAGATGGGGACAAACTCGGGGAAGTCTTCACCCAGAGCGGCTGCAGTGGATCCACCCTCGTAATCTCGGCAGACTCCCTTGGCTTCTGCAGTGCTGGTCAGGAACAGGAACACCGTGGCGAGGAGCAAAGCAGCCACCAACCAGGGGATCGGGTGGGATTTCATGACGCGCCTCCTTGGCGAAGTGACCTTCATCCTGAAGGTCGGAATGCGCCACCGGCGTCCTCGCCGCCTGCGCACTTCCCCATTGCGTCTCCAAGATTATCCCCGTGATCCCCCCAATGTCAAACCTGAAAAGTGAGTCCATGGAGCCCTCTCGCGCCCCCAAGAAGGGGCGTGGAAGGGCTCGTAAGCGTAAGTACTTCTAATGCTAATAATTAGAGATGAAGTGAGAAATCGTGAATCTCAAGGCCGATCGAAGAGAAGGCGAGGAATTCGTCTATTGAGCTTATTTTCAAGCAGTTGGACGATCGAACGGAGGCCTTCGGTCGGCGGAGAAACAGAGAGTATACAGGCGTACTCTGCCGGTGACCCCAGGAGTCTCCTTGTCTATTCTCAATCCAGAAGTTGTGGATAGAGGATTCGGGATGGGCCTTTGCTAGGATCCGATTCGTTCAGCCACATGCGGTCCCTGGGAATGGGAAAAAGCACTCCGAAGCCCCAAACCCTCAACTCCCAATGGATAGGGAGCTGCATCCCGAATCCTCTATCCACAACCCATGCGGTAAGGTCAATGGTGGGCCGAGAATCCTCGGCGGAGCCCCACCCGCGGGTGGAGGCCATCCCGGGGCGGGGCTCGCGCTCGAGGTCGACCACCTCCGTGGTCGGCTAGCCCATCCTTGGGCATCTCGGATGAGGAGGCTCGGTTCATTGGCTTGATCGGGACGCGGTGGGAGGGCCGCCCCCCCCGCTAGGAGGGGGCGGCTTCGGGACGCGTGGGCACGCAGCGGGAAGAACGGTCGCCGGAACCGGCCGACTCAATCACGATCACCACCCCGCCGCCCCGTCGACCTCATCATTGAGCCGCCGATTCCGGCTGGGTTCGGAGGGTGCGCAGGATGCCGAGGAACTCGGGTCCTCGCAGCCGACGCTGGTCGGCGATACTGCGCGTGACGAACATCTGCCACGCCAGCTCTACGAGCTCGCGGACAAGGGTGGCCTCGGTAACGGACTTCTCGGTTTTGATCGAGATTTCACCCGCCATGCGTTCGAGCATCGCGGCCCTCGATTCGGGAACGAAGGCGACCACCGCGACGTGCTGCTCCTGGTTCTGGTTCATTGGATTTCCTCCTGGTCCTGCATCCTGCCTCACACGTTGGTGGGCACTCGGAACGACATCGCGATGGAGAAGTGCAAGGGTTGGGCCAAAAGAGGCACGCCGGGGATCCCTCGAGGGGTGCCACCTGCAACCTACTGCCCGGTTGCAGATTCAGGAGTTCGCGCGCACCGGGCGCCGGGGATGCGACAGCCCGTCAAGCTGTCGCATCGCTGTCTCATTCACATTGGAGATGCGACAGTCTGTCTCACGGGCACCCTCACGCGCAAAGCCGATCGTCCGGTTCGCTCAGGAATGTATTCATCATTACCTCGCCGGGCCGGATGCCGAAGAGCTCCCAGACGGCCATGGAGAAGCTGTCGGGTAGATAGCGCCCCCACATCTTGACCGGCAGCGAATCGACCTCGAGCGTAGGTGACAGCGCGAGCATCAGCAGATACTCGATGAGGAAGGAAACATTGCTGGCGATCCGGCCCGTGTAGGGAGCGGATCGGCGTTGATCCAGAATCCGCTCTTCGTGAATGGACAGCCCAAACTCGGATTGGACGAGCTCCTCGTAGGTCGTCAGGATGATCTCGGTGCGAAAGGTCCGGGCCCCGGACTCCACGTAGAGCGGCAACCCTTCTGCCAGTTCTCTCGGTTCGATACCCCGTCCGGCGGCAAACCCCCAATCGCAGAGGCGAAGCCGATCAATCGTCGTGGCGGCCGGTGGCAGGTCAAGATCGACGAGCAGATTGACCGCGTTGTAGGAACCACGATGCACTTCGCGTTCCACGATCGTTGCGCCGGGATGTTGAGCGATCGCGTCCTCAATCCGAGCCTGCTCTCTCAGGGTTCCGGTGAATTTGAAGCCGATGACGTCGTCGATCCTCAGGTCGTCGGGCTCGAAGTTGAGCTCTCGGTCCCGGAAGGCCTGAGAGACGATCCGCTCGGCCGCCGCGAACTCCTCGACCATGGTTTCGGGAGAAGAGACCAGATCGGTGAGCGGAATGCCCACAATGCGGGCTCGCTCCTCCGCCAGCGAGCGCGCGCTGCGATAGATGGCGCCCGCTAGGCGATCGGCGACGCGCCTGGAGGCCTTCTCGGCAATGCGGCGCACCCGCTTGATGCGAGTCATCCCGACCAAGGAGCCGTCCCGGCGTGTTGCGAGCATCAAGTCGACCGGCGTGCGCGGGAAGAACTCCTCGGGCAGGTGATGATACTGCTCGAAGAGCGATTCCATATCGGGTGGGGGAACGCGGCAGCTGGCCACGATCGCATCCCGCACGCTCTCCTTGCGCCGCACGCGGCGGAGTTGGAAGGGAGGATCGTGAACGGCGCTCAGGATGTCGATCAGGAAGGTCCGGGCCGTGGGCCCCGAGATCAGGCTCTCGTAAGTGAAGACCTCGGTGACGAACCGGCCGTCGCCCGGCTCGACCCAGTCGCGGAACCAGCGGGTCGCGACATCAAACAGCCTGGCACGATGGATGAGTCCAGTGAGGTACATGCCCGATCACGTCTCTCCTTCCTCGGAGAATCATCGGCCGGTGGAGAAATCATCCTTGGGGCTCAAACCGGTTCGGATTCGAGGATGGGGGTCGGTTCCAGCACGAGCGGATCGCTGAGCACCCCGCCGTGCTCGACGCCGAAGAGGCGCCAGACCGCGCGCGAGAAGGTATCGGGCAGGTAGCGGCCCCACATCTTGACCGGCAGCGACCTCACCTCGAGCGTGGGTGAAATCGCCAGCATCAGCAGGTACTCGATGATGCACGCGGCATTCATCGCGATGCGACCGCGATAGGGGGCGCTCTGGCGTTGATCGAGGATGCGCTTCTCGTGGATCGAGCGGCCGAACTCCGATTCAGCCAGCTCTTCGTAGGTCGTCAGGATGATCTCGGTGCGAAACGTCGGATCTCCGGTTTCCACGTAGGGCCCGAAGCCGCGGGTCAGTGCGTCCGGATCGAGCCCCCGTCCCGCGACGAAGGACCAGTCTCTCCCCTCCATCCGCCGCACCAAGCGTGGGCCCGGCGGCACGCGAAGGTCGACCAGAAGGTTGATGTCGTTGTAGTCGCCGTGGTGTTCCTCACGCTGGGCGATGGTTGCCGCGGGGTGTTCGGCGATCACCTGCTCGATGCGCCCCAACTCCGCGGGGTTTCCGACGAACTTGAGGCCGATCACATCATCGACCCTCAGATCTTCGGGTGCGAAGCGGATTTGCTGCTCGCGAAAGGCCCGGGAGACCACCCGCTCCGCGGTCCGGAACTCCTCATTCATCGTCTCCGGCGGCGTGGTCAGCAGGTGAAGGGGAATCCCCACCGCCCGGGCGCGGGCCTCCGCCAGGCCGCGAGCTTGCTGATTGATGGCCCCGGCCAGCCGATCGGCCACCCGCCGGGAAGCCTTTTCCGCAACCCGACGCACGCGCTTGATCCTCATGGCCCCGCGAAGAAGCCCCTCGCCGTCGATCCCCAACACGAGGTCGACGGGGGTGCGGGGGAAAAACTCCTCGGGCAGCTCGAGATACTCCTGGAAGAGGGACTCCATCCGGTCGGTCGGCTCGGGACAGCCGGTCAAAATCGCCTCCCGCAGATCATCCTTCTGATAGATCCGCTGGAGCCGCAGCGGTCCCGGGTAGATGCGGTTCAGGATCTCGACCATGAAACGCTGACTGGTGGGGCTCGAGATCAGGCTTTCATAGACGAACGCCTCGGTCAGAAACCGCCCGTCCCCCCCCTCCACCCGATCCGAGAACCAGCGGGTAGCGAGGCCGAAGAGGCGATCTCGATGAACGAGCCCGGTCAGATACATCCGTTTTCCTCCCCAAACAAAGATAGCACAGGATGCCTCTGGCCGGGAGTTTTCGGTTTTGCCTAAGCGGAAACCCCCAACGGGCCGAGATTGGGGAGTGGAGCCGAGGGGCGATTCGAGGAGTCACCATGCCTCGTTTTTCGAGCCGAGAGGAGTATTTCGCCTGGAGGCGGCGACAGCAGGGCGTCGAGGAAGAAGGCGCGCTCGCGATCGAGGCATCCGATAATGCGGAGCGGCGCTTCGTCGTCACCACCTACGCCGGGTTCTGGCTCCGCCTGGGTGCTCTGGCCATCGACAGCTTCGCCCTCGGTATCGGGTTCATCATGCTCCTCTCCCCCCTCTACCTGATGGGTATCTCCACGGCGGAGAGCTCCAATGACCTCGATCACATCCAGACAATCGTCTTCACTCTCGGCATCTTGCTCACCTGGATCTACAGCGCGGTCATGGAATCCTCGACGATGCAGGGCACGTTGGGAAAGCGCTTCCTGCGCGTCTGCGTGGTGGACGTCGGCGGCCGCCGCATCACTTTCTGGCGGGCTACCGGGCGATACTGGGGGAAGTTGTTGTCGTCGATCTTCCTGATCGGTTTTGTGGCTGCCGCCTTCACGCCCAAGAAGCAGGCGTTACACGACATACTCGCGGGATGTCACGTTGTGCGGGGTTGATCAGACCATGAACTGACCCACGAGGGACTGCAGGCGAATCGCCATCTTGGTCAACTGGACGGCGGTCACCAAGCCCCGGATCCTCCGTGTTTCCTCCTCGTCAACACCGATCAACGGCTGTCGCGCGGCGGGGATCGCACCAATCCTGCACCTGTTCATCCGGGTGTGCCGAATTGGATCAATCAATCTCTCCGCAGACAGCGCAGGAGTGGAACTTCTTGCGGATTCCGCTATACTTGGAAGCAGAGGCCGGGCTTTCGACGCGGAGGTATCCCATGACGGACCGCCATCGCCGTTTAGGAAATCGGTTCACCCTTGCGAGTGCTCTCCTCCTTCTGCTCTTCCTCTCCGCGGGCACCCGCGCGCCGGTCTCGGCCAATCCTGCCGCGGAAAGCTTCCTGCTCTTCGATGTCGCCGAGCCCCCGCCGCCCGATTCGGACACTTGCGAGGGCCCCGCGATCCCCACCTGTACCGAGATCCGCCAGTTCACCCTCGCGTCGGGAACCATCCAGTTCGACCTCTACTTCTTGCCGGTCGACTACCTGGCAGAGGACGTCACCCTCCTGGCGCTGGAGACGACGCTGACCTGGCCGGCGGCATGGGAGTTGATCGAGTGGGAGGCATGCGGAGACGCCGTCGCGAGTTTCCAAGTGACCGAGAACTCCGGCGCGCTCGACATCGTGTGGGAGGAGGGATTGACGATCCCCGACGACTTGGTTCGCGTGGGGCGTTTCAAGCTCGACGTGACCGAATTCGGCGCGCTGGAGACGAGCGGGACCGCTCAAGTCACCTGGAGTCTGCAGGACTTCGGAGAAAGCACCACCTTCCCCTTCTCCCTCGCGGGGGAAGCCGGCCGGGTGTGCGGGGAGTGCGCCTGGGGCTGCCCCCGAGTCGGCGGCTGCTATCCCGAGTTCTACCCCCGGTATCTCGACCTGCAGATGACCGCCGGCACGCGGCAGGTCGTAGAGCTCTCATCGTTCTTTCGGTCAGCGGTGTGCGAGCCCGACTACTCCTCCACCGAGTCCTGGGCATCGATCGTGGGGGTCATCCGCACCGGCCCCCCGGAGTCGGTCTATGTGGGCATCGATACCGAGGAGCTCCTCCCGGGGTCCTATGAGGCGCACGTTCTCGCCGATGCGGATTGTCGCGCCTGTTGCTGGATCCGGCTGGAGGTGCTCTATTCGCCTCCCGCGGCCCAGTCGACGACATGGAGTGAGGTGAAAACTCGCTTCCGATAGGTCAGCGTCACCCCGCGCTACGCGGCGGCCGACCAATGTTCGTCGGGGGCCTCCGATTCTTCGGGAGGGGTGGCCGGTTCGGCAACCGCCCTTACCCGCCGGCCCGTGACAAGGGCCCCGAGCTCGGAGACCATGGCCTGGACCGCCTCTGACTGAGCCGTCAGTTCCTCGGCGGCGGCCGAGGACTCCTCGGCCACCGCGGCATTCTCTTGCGTAACCGTGTTGACACTCGAGACGGCCTCGTTGACCTCCTCTACGCCCGCTGCCTGCTCATGCGAGCTCTTGGCGATTCCGCCCATGAGCTCATTGATGCTGGTCACCCCGGTCACGATCTCACTGAGAGCGGCCGCCACTTCCTGGGCCACTTCTGATCCCTCCTGGGAGCGGCCCGACGCCTCCTGGATGAGTGACGTGGTCTCGCGAGCGGCATCGGCAGCGCGCATGGCCAGGTTCCGGACTTCATCGGCGACGACGGCGAAACCCTTGCCGTGCTCGCCGGCGCGGGCCGCTTCCACCGCCGCGTTGAGGGCCAGCAGATTGGTCTGGAATGCAATCTCCTCGATGACCTTGATGATCTTGCTAATTCGGTCCGAGGATTCGCTGATGCCGTTCATGGTGTCATTCAGGCGACTCACCGTCTTCTCACCCGTATCGGCGGCTCCCCGTGCCTGTACGGCCAGCTCGTTGGCCTGCTCGGCGCTCGCGGCGTTGTTCCTGGTCATAGCCGACATCTCTTCCAATGCGCTCGATGTCTCTTCGAACGAGGACGCTTGCTCACTCGTCCCTTGGGCCAGTCTCTGCGAGGACATGGAGACCTGCGCCGCCGCTTCGCTCACCTGGGTGGCGCCATTGCTGAGATTGGACATAATGCGTTGGATCGGCCTGACGATGGAGCGGGTGATCAGGACAGCGGCCACTGCCCCGAGGCACAGCGCGAGTCCGGCAATCGCCGCGGCAACGAGTCCGCTGCGATGCGCGGTGGTCACCGTCGCTTCCTGACGATCCCGCGCCCCCGCGTCCGCCTGGGCCACCGTGCTCTCGATCACCGGCTCGAGCTCGTGAATGGCCGCGCGCATCTCTTCCGTCTTCTCGGCAATGGTTTGATTCTCGGCCACGAGGGCATGAAAGGCGGTGCGATACTCCCCCAGTTTGGCCAGGAGCCTCTCCTTGGCACCCACGGACAGACCGGCGCCTCCTACACTGGCCGTCAGCTTGTCGATGACCTGATCAGCTCTGTCGACATACTTGGTTGCCCCACGTAACAGGTAGTCCTTTTCATGACGCCGAAGCATAAGAAGGTCGACCATGGCATTCGGCACATAGAGCGCCTGCAGAGCGTCCTCGACCTCATGCGCCGCTTGACGATAGGCACTGGTGAATTCGTCCTGGGCCTGACCCGACAGGGTTGCGCGGGCGAACGCTTCGAAGGAGGCACCGTAGGAATCGACCCGCTTCGCCAACTCCGCCTTCTTGGAGTCGTCGAGGGCGGAGGATTCCAGCTGCGCATGGAATTCGGACGTGAGAACGGCCATCTTGTCGAGGTACGTCTCCTTCCGGCGTAGGTTGAAGTCCTTCTCGCAGCGCCGCATTTGCAGGAGAACGATGTAGAGCTCGGCCACATCGCACTGCTTCAGCTCGGCCTCGAGGTCGTGCACCACGTCTCGGAACGCACCCTGAAGCCCGGAGCTGTGATCCAGGCCCCGCCGCTCCCAGGCGCTCGCGACCTCCTCGTAGGCGCTGAGATAGCGTGCCGCGTTGTCCTCTATGGCCTGGGCAGCACGGAGAAGACCATCGTTCCCGGTGGCTTCTCCGACGTTTCGGAGCCCCTGGCTAGAGGTAGCAATCCGGGCGACCGATTCGCGCACCCGGTCCCGGTACTTCATATCGAGGCGCATGAGGAAATCTTTCTCGGACCGGCGGGCTTGGAGCATGTGATTGCCGGTTTCGAGCGCGAGGGTCTTCGTTTCGACCTCGTGCCGGAGCAGTTGGTCATAGGAGGAGCCGGTTCGCGTGAGCGTTGCGTGATACACGACGGCCCCCACGACCAACAACACCATCACGAGTCCAAAACCGGAAAAGATCTTAGCGTTGATCCCCATTGATCTGCCTCGTGGTTGAGTGCCCGCCACCTCGGCTCGCCCTTCGCCGCCGGGAGAGGGCCCCCTCAACCCGCCTCGGCGAAGATATCGGGTCACCACGAAGTGGGCCCTGGACCCGCGTCTCTCGAACGAGCCTGTCCGTCTTCCATGTTCGGTTCACCGGAGCGGGGAGCTAACAGCAACCGAACCAGACGCTAACAGTGAGGCTGAGCGCAACCATAGGGCTTCAGCGAAGCCACACCCACGATGGTGGCCGTGGCCGCATAAGACACACTCATCTCAGAAGTTACAAAACTGCGGTTGGCACAACCATGCGGTCGCACCCTGGCTAGAGACCGTAGCAGATGATCGCCAGATCCTCTTCCTCCGTGCGATCGTCACCGGCACTGGCTCCGCCGCCCATGCTCGACATCGCCGAGGACAAGAGCCCGGTTACGACCACAACGCGGTCCCCCATCATAAAGACCCCGTCCTCCACCGGATTGCCGGGGGCTTTGAGAGACACCTCTCGGATGAAGCGGCCCTTCTCGTCAAAGACATCGTAGATTCCCAGGACGCCGTCGGGCACACGCATCTGACCGCGGCTCGACTGAACCCACAGCCTACCGTCCGCTCCGACGTAGAGCCCGGAGATGTCTCGGTGCCCGTCCTCGACCTCGGGGCGGGCATTGGGGATGGACGCGGCCACCCCGTTATAGAAGTCGATCCACATCTGTTTCTCTTCCGGCGTGCGGGGGAGATGCTCATACTCCCGCGTGATGACCCCTGTGGCCTTCCCTTCCAGGTCAAAAGCGCGGATCTCATACCCATAGTAGCGGGGCACAGCATAGATGGGCCCACCGGGGAGAGCCACCCAGCGGTCGCGATAGGATCCCCCACTGTCCTCGCTGATGGGAATGCCCTGGCTCATGTCGACGTCATCTTCGAAACCCACCAGACGGGTCAAGAGCTTGCCCTCATCGTCGAAGAGACCCACCATGTGAGTGCGATGCATGACTCCCTGCGTGAACTGCTGGTTCATGCAGACGACGCCCAGATTCTCACCGACGGCCTTGATCTCGAATCCGATCAGAAACGCCTGGGCCGCGGGGTCGTCCGAGAGCGCCGGCATCATGGTGCCCGCCGGCGTGCCATCGGTGTTGAATTTGACCACCTTGCCGGGGAAGTTCTGGATCACCGCATAGCCACCGCCGGGAAGCGCACAACCACTGAACCCTTGCGTGAATTCGCCCGGGCCCTCACCGGCCCGCCCCATGGTCCGGATGCGTGTCCCGTCGGGGCTATAGATGCGAAGCTCGCTCAGTTGGGAATCAAGGAGGCAGATGTTGCCATCCCCATCCTTGAAGACGGAGCTGACGACGCCGAAGAGCTCATCCTCATCGTCTCCGCTGAGGCGCCAAAGCTCCTTGAGCTCGATCTCCTGTTTGCCGTCCTTGGGAGTGTCGGGATTCAGCACCCACGGCAATCCATCCCGCATCTCCTCCTTCGCATCCCACGCCCGAACGGCGGGGGAGGCGATCATCACGCATCCGAGGCCCACGAGGGCCGCGATCAGGGAGCACCCACGATGCCGCATCTTCTCCTCCTCGTTCTTCTCAGTCCCGGTCGACGGATTGGGCGGGATCATACACGGTTCACCTTCCGGTTCCCAGCCCCACCCGATGGGGTCGGGCGCAGGCAAGTCCTAACTCATTGCACTGGGATTTGTTACGTTCGGAATCCACAGCCTGTTCCACCCCTTTCGAACCGAGGCGGCCTGTGCTAGCCTTGGTGGTTCCGCCAAGGGAGGCGGGCTCCGCTGGATCCATGAGGGGAGGTAGTCATGAGCTTGAGCGAACAGGCGCGGCACCTGGTTGACCGTGTGATCGAGAACAACGAGTGGCGTCAGCGCCGGTGCTTCAACCTGATTCCATCGGAAAACACCCCGAGCCTGCTGGTCAAGGTGATGGAGATCTCCGATCCCTCGGGCCGGTACGCCGAGCATCGCACGATGAAGGGCAAAGAAGTCTACTTCTATCAGGGCATCGACTTCATTCGCGACATCGAGGAGATGGCGCGCGAGGAGATGTGCAAGTACTTCGAGGCCCCCCGGGCCGAAATGCGGGCGGTCAGCGGACAGATGGCGAACGAGGTCGTCTTCAAGGCGGTCACCAATTTCGGCAACCGCAAGCGGGAAGAGGGTCAGCCCTGGCGGCGGATCCGCTCGGTCATGAACAACGACCTCACCAAGGGAGGGCACCTTTCGTCCCAGCCGATGGGAGCGCTCTTCAACTTCGTCGACCATCGCGAGGACGGCAAGGAGAACGTGACCAACTTCCCCATCCGCGCCGACAACCTCTACAAGACCGACACCGACGCGCTCGGAAACCTGCTCCAAGAAGCCAGGCCCGAGCTCATCATCTTCGGCAAGAGCATGTTCATCTACCGCGAACCGGTCCAGTTCGTTCATGACGTCGTCAAGGATTGGGATCCCCGCCCCATCATCATGTATGACATGGCCCACGTCCTCGGCCTCTACGGCGCCTTCCAGGAACCCTTCAGGGAGGGGGCGGATATCGTAACCGGCAGCACCCACAAGACGTTCTTCGGTCCCCAGCGCGGCGTGATCGCCTCGACGATCGAGAAGAAGACGCCGCTCTCGAAGCTCTGGATCGACATCAAGAGCCGCGTCTTCCCGGGATCGACCAGCAACCACCATCTGGGGACTCTGCTCGCGCTCCTGATGGCGACCTACGAGATGAATGCCTTCAAGACCGAGTACCAGACGCAGGTCTGCCGCAATGCCAAAGCCTTCGCCAAGGCACTGAAGGAGGCGGGCCTGGATGTGCAGGGCGACCCGGCAGACGGGTACACCGAGACGCATCAGGTACTGCTGCGCGTCTCCGAGTATGGCCCCGGCGATCAGATCGCGCGCCGGCTGGAGGAGAACAACATCGTCTGCAACTACCAGGCGCTCCCCGACGACGAGAGTTTCCTCGTCTCGAGTGGTCTGCGGACCGGTGTATCGGAGATGACGCGGTTCGGCATGAAGGAGGAGGATTTCGGCCCCCTGGCGCAGCTCATCGCCGACTGCGTGATTCGCGACAAGAACGTCAAGGATGAAGCGGCCGAGTACCGAAAGCAGTTCAGCACCATGCATTATTGCCTGGCGGCGGACGAGGCGGCTGAGCTCGCGGCCAGGGTGTTCTCCTCCGTGTTCCCGAGTTCGGAGTACGCCAAAATCTTCGCGGAGAACCTGAGCCGGCTGGTCTAGGTGAGATGGAGGTGGAACAGTGCGCCCCTCCCACTCGGTGACGGGGGGGCGCTAGTTCAGAATCAACAGCTTCTTTCCCGATCGATACCCATCGTCCGTCTTCATCTGAACCCAGTAGATCCCCGCGCCCAGGCGGCGCCCTTGGTTGTCGGTTCCATCCCAAACGACCGAGTGCTCCCCTCCTTCCCGCTCGCCATCCACCAGCGTCCTCACCCGCCGCCCGGTGACATCGAAGATCCCCAAGTCGAGGTGTCCCGCGTGGGCGAGGCTCAAGCGGATCGTCGCCCGCGAGTTGAACGGATTGGGGCGGCTGTCATATAGGAAGCTGACGGGCCCGGTCACGTGAGGCACATCATCCTCGTCCACGCCGGTATGGACGCAGGGGTAGAGCCACTTGATGAACGGGTCGCTCTCATCCTCGACCCAGCCTACCACGGGGCGGATCATGGCGGCGGCTCCCTCCACGATGCAGACGCTATCGCGGCGGCAGTCGGGACTGCCCACCGAGCCCTCGCAACCGATCTTCGAGAGGTTGAAGAAGTTGAAGCCATTGACGACCGTTCGGAGGTTGGCACCCGGCTGATGGTCCTTGACAACCTGGGCGAAGTCGACAAAGTCATCATTCCCGGTTCCCTGGTAGCTGAACCAGCGCGCGTTGCCCACCGCGCCCCCCGTGGGAAAGAGCCCGATGACGTTGTAGTCGATCTCCCAGGGGCAGCCACTGCTCCAGACGCGCACCGGGGCGTCGGGAGCGAAGACGGATCCGTCGGTCGGCTCAATGCCCGCGCAATGGGCGGTGTCGTCATTGGCCTCGCGGTAGGCGGAGTTCTCAAGCTCGATGCCGAGAAGATCGAAGGCGAGATGGTGGGCACAACCCTCCTGGGGATCCGCCATATGGTAGCAAACCCCGGCGCCGTCGAAGATGAACGCGCGACGTATCGAGGCGAGTCCGCAGTCGGTGCACTCGATCCACTGGGCGAACATATCGAAGTCGTCTGGGTGCATGCATGCCGCGCCGAGGTACCCGGTATTCAGGAAGATCAATCGATAGCCTTGGAGCTGCTCGGTGGTGCACCCGTTGTTGGACCAGCCCCCGGGATTGAAAGAGGTCCCGCCGAATCTCCGCTTCATCGGAGCGTGCGTGCTGTTACATGGGATCAGATAGTCGAACCGGTCGACGGCAATGCCCTCCTGCTCGAAAGCGGGCATCATGTACGGCTCGGCTCCTCCGTTGAAGGCGTCTATGTAGAGCGCCGACGGCCAGCGGACGCGATACTCGTTCTCCGGATCGGCTTCCATCATGGGCAGGATGGTGAACTCGAGCGGTTGGCCGCTCGGCGGATAAACGTAGTAGTCCTCCGGTGGCATGCCGCCTCGATACCAATAGCTCCTCCAGTAGTACTCGACAGAGGTCCCGGGAACGAAGACATCATCGGGGAAGATCTCCTGGGCCTCGGTGTAGTCGGAAAAGGTGGGATCGAAACCCGGGTGCTCTTCGTGGAAGTAGGATGCGAACCAATTCGGAAACTCCGGATCTGCCGTGGGCGTGGACTGGGCGGTGTCCATCAACACGCAGACGAAGCCATCCTCCGGATCCTCGGCCAGGCGACTCTTCCATGAATGGTAGCCGGGGATCCAATCCTGGCGCGGGCCCTTGGTGGCAATTCGGAAGCAAAGCTCGGCCAACCACCGCGAATCCTCATCCAGTACCGGCGGTCCGACGATCACCGAGGTATCCGCCATCCATCGGTTGGCCTCCGGCGGGTGGTCCCAGGCTAAGTCGGCGGCGATGTTGGCGCATCCCACATCGCTCGGCTCGAGGTAGGTCGGGTAGTGCTGACCGAAGCCGTCCATGAAGAGGTGGCTGCCGATCCAAGGCTGGCAGACCGGTGCGTCCACGCCCGCGCCGACAATCCCGACGCGAACATTGTCGATGACTGGAGATCCCTTGCCGCAACCCGGGGTCAGACACTCATCAGGAGGAACACCGAATTCATCGCAGCTGCTCATGATCTCGTAGATGAACTTCAGGGAATCCCAGTCCGCCGGTGGAGGGAAATTCATGCGGCTGGCGCTGTAGGTCAAGCGAGTGCAGTGGGGAACTTCGCGAAACCACCACACGACATTGCCGTACGGTGGGGACCAATGGTCCCCCATGTACGGGTAGTACTTGCATGACAGGCGGATCAGGCAGCCGTTCGCTTTCGGGAGGTTCTCATAGGCATCGAAGGCGAACACGACGTCGTACCACTGCGGGAAGGGATAGAGGGTGCGATCGACCACCGGGCTGGTGAACGCCTCCCATACGCCCGGCAGTACGCCCGGGTATCCATCGTCGCAAACGATGCTGTTGAAGCAAACCGCCTGGTCGGACAGGCCGCACCCGCAATGGAGTCCCGAACCGTGGTACATCCAATCCCCGTACCCCATCTCGTTCACGAGATGGGAGAACGTCCCCGCGCCCGGCTTCTTCTCGAACACCCAGCCCTGGGGCCCGTCGTCGAAGTCATAGAGTGCATCCACGCTGGGTGGATCGTCCTCCGTCCAGACCCGGATGTTGTCGAACGCGCAGGGACCGAAGGGGCAGTCGATCCAGCCATCCTGGTCAGAGAACCCGATGTCGGACCGGAAGAGAATCTCGATCTGGAATCTGATGGAGGCCGCCGGCAGGTCGTAGGCTCGCGTGCGGAAGTCGCCGAAGGCCGGCTGCGTGTAGTCGCCTTCTTCGCCACCGTAGGCGGCCAGCTCCAGGATGGCGTCGGTCATCAAGCTGTCCTCGCCCGATCCGGCAGCGTAGGGAAGAAGCCGGATGTAGGTCAGATCGTAGCCGGCCTCGCTGTAGGCGAAGAAATCGAACTGCAGATCGATGCGGGCCGCGGGGTCGAAGTCGAACTTCGGGGAAAGCGCGCGCTGCCACCAGTGGTTGCCGTAGCCGAGACCGTTGACGTAATCGAGCGCCTCGGCATCTGCCGTATGGATCCCGCACCAGATCATGCCCGTCGTGTTGTCGAGCATGGGTGCGTAAGGATATGCATCCGGGGGGAATTCGTCCTCGGCAAAGTCCCCCAGCGTGACCCATCCGAAGTAGATGTCGGGATTCGTGCTCATATCGATGGAGGTCCAGCCTTGGAGCGTCCCGTCATCGAAGTCCCAGACACCCCCTTCCCGGGCGTACCCGGGGCGGTTAGGATCAAGCCCGCCGAACCAGATGGTATCGGCCCGCGCTCGACCAGATGGCGGGTGGAGGTTGCCCGGGTGGGGACTTGGTCCCATGATCGGGGAAATCGCGGCGGCCGTTGTCGTGAGCGCACCCAGGAAGATGACCAACAGGCAGGGGAGGCATGTGCGCATGGCGGACCTCCTTCCGTGAGGCTGCGTACTTCAGTATATACAAGCGTAAGCAACGAACGGGTCGGGCCGTCGATTCGCGCGCAGGTGGGCTCACGTTCTGATTGTCGCAGCTGGCCACCCGATGCTCAAGTCGAAGCGGTCACACACATCCCGTTCGCGCCCGTCATCCCTTCCACTTGTACATGTGAATTCCAGACCGAAAACTGCAACCCAATCGGCGCCACCGCCTTTGGGAGGATCGGATGATCGGCCAGACCATTTCGCACTACCGGATCACCGAGAAACTCGGCGAGGGTGGGATGGGCGTGGTCTACAAGGCCGTAGACACGACGCTGAACCGGACAGTGGCCCTCAAGTTCCTCTCCCCGCAGCTGGTCGACGATCCGCTGGCCAGAGCCCGCCTCGTTCAGGAAGCTCGGGCGGCCGCCGCGCTCCATCACTCCGGGATCTGCACCATCCACGACATCGAGGAAGAGGCCGGACACACGTTCATCTGCATGGCTTATGTCAAAGGGGAGTCGCTGCTCGATCGAATCGCCGCCGGCCCGCTTGACCTGGATGCCGTCATCACCATCTTCCGTCAGGTCGCCGCCGCGCTGGATGCGGCGCACACCCAGGGTGTCGTGCACCGGGATATCAAGTCGGCCAATGTCATGATCACACCCGAAGGCCGCGCGGTGATTATGGACTTCGGCCTGGCCAAGACGAGTGATGCGACGCGGATGACCCAAGCCGGGACGATGCTCGGCACCTTGGCCTACATGTCTCCCGAGCAGGTGCGGGGGGAGCAGGTTGATGCAAGGAGCGACATCTGGTCCCTGGGGGTGATGCTCTATGAGATGCTGACCGGGCAGTTGCCGTTCGGCAACGAGGTCCATCACGCGGTGATCCATGCGATTCTGAACAACCAGCCCCGTCCCCTGGCAACCCTTCGCCCGGAGCTGCCCTACAGATTGGAAGAGATCCTCGCCAAGGCCCTGGCCAAGAACCCGGGGCACCGCTATCAACGTGTCGCCGATCTGCTGAGCGACCTCGATCGCCTGGCGTCACACTCAGACCGGGAGCACTGGGTGGGCGTGCGCCGGTTCATGCGGCGTCGGGGCATGAAGCGCATCGGCTGGGCACTGCCCTTGGTCGTCATCGGATTCGCGACGTTGCTGCGATTCTACCCCCGGGACAGTGGGATCGATTCTCTCGCCGTTCTCCCCTTCGCCGACCGATCGCCGGATTCGGCACAGGTCTATCTCGCCGATGGAATGACCGATGCCCTGATCGGTGAACTCGGACGGATCGGTGCGCTGCGCGTCGTTTCTTGGACATCGGTGCGCCAATTCAAGGAGACCACCAAGTCGGTGCCGCAGATCGCCCGCGAACTGGGGGTGGACGCACTGGTCGAGGCCTCGGTGGCGCGGCGCGGTGATGACATCCAGATCTCCGCCAAGCTGATTCGTGCCGTACCCGAAGAGCAGGTCTGGAATGCGACCTTTGCGACGGACGTCCGCGATGTGCTCACCCTCTATCGGAATGTTGCCCGAACCATCGCCGATCAGATCAGCGTGGAACTGACGCAGCAGGAAGAAGCGCGTCTGGCCGAGGTCCGCGACATCGACCCGAGGGCCTACGATGCCTTTCTGCGCGGGAAGCAGCTTCTGTATTCCATGATGTCCTTCCGGCATCTCACCCAAGCGATTGCTCACTTCGATGAGGCGATTGCCTGGGAACCCAACTATGCCCTCGCGTGGGCGAGCAAGGCGTACGTGCATAGCCGGATATGCCAGTGGTGGGGAGGAAGTCTCCGAACCGCCCACTGCTCGACCGCTCGTCAAGCGGCATTGCGCGCTTTGGACCTGGATGATCAGCTGGCGGAATCGCACGTTGCCATGGCGCGAATCCACCTGGTAAACGACATGGACTTCACGGCCGCGAGGCACAGTATCCGCCAAGCGGTGGATCTCAATCCCCACAACGCCTGGGTGCTCAGAGAGTGGGGCCAGTTCGAATCCAGGGCCGGCGCGTACGAGAACGCTATGCGGGCCTATGATAGCGCCCTGAGACTTGATCCACGAAATGACGACCTTCTGCTGCAGAAGGGATTCGTCTACTGGGTCAGCGGACGATTCGCCGAGGGAATCCAGCACTTCCAGCACATGCTGGAGCAATTCCCCGATCACCGCTGGGCGCTGCAGGAGCTGGCCTGGTGCTATGGTGATCTGGGGATGGTGGCGCAGGCCGATTCCATTGGGCGCATCCTCGGGGGAGGAACGCCTGAGTGGACTCTCCGTGATCAAGCCCGACAGGGGCGGTGGGAGTTGGTGCTGGCGGAGATCGAGAGCCTTCGAGATACGACCGGAACCATCGTGGCCCGGCAGCAGTCCTACTCGGACCATTCCTTCCTCGCTATCGCCGCGAGCTTCGCGGCACTGGAGGAGACCGAAAGCGCCTATGCATGGTTGGATCTCACCCTGCAGGAGGCCCCCCACCAACTTGTCGATCTACTGGGCCACTTCGAGTTCGACCCCCTGCGTCGGGAGGCACGGTTCGCAGACTTCATGCAGCGGGCGGGCTTCTCGTCAGAGATCATCGAACGGTCCCGAACCCTCGATCGCTGGTCACCCCGTGTGGGCCGCTAGGATCCTCCCCCTCCGCACGCCCGGGGAGGCTTGGTCGCATAACCGCTTTCCGCAAAGGTGCTTGAACCGCATGCCCTCGCAGCCTACGCTGCACCTAGTCTTGGACCCAAGCCTTGGAGAGGACGGCCGGTCATGAGCAGCCCGACCAGTCAAGAGGTCGGCCAGGTCCTCCGGGCACTACGCCAGGGGGAAGCGGAGCGGGCCCGTGCTACCAGAGTCCTGTTCGAGATCTTGTACGACGAACTGCAGGCGCTCGCCTCCGATCTGATGCGGCATGAGCGCGCCGGGCACACGCTCGAGCCGACCGCGCTCGTTCATGAGACCTATCTTCGCCTGGTCGATGATTCCCGGCTCGATTGGCAGGACCGAGCCCACTTCTTCGGCGTTGCCGCGCGCGCCATGCGCCAGATCCTGATGGAACACGCCCGCCGCCGGGCGGCGGACAAGAGAGGGGGCGGGTGGCTGCGAGTGACACTGCGCGAAGAGCTCCAACTGGCGGCCCCATCAGCGGTCGAGATCCTCAAACTGGACAGAGCTTTGGATGATCTGAGTGAGATCGACGAGCGATCGGGACGGATCGTCGAATTGCGGATCTTCGGCGGCATGCGTGCCGGTGAAATTGCCCATGTCCTGGGGATTTCCGAGCGCACTATCTACAAGGACTGGCGCGTGGCGAAGATGTGGTTGACCCGTGAGCTCACGGGTGGGCGGAAACCATGAAGCCCGAGCGCTATGCACGAATCAAGCAGCTCGTTCTTGAGGTGGCCGACCTTCCCGCCGCCGAGCGCGCCGCCTACCTTGATCGGGCTTGTGCGGATGACCCTGGATTGCGCGAGGAGGTTGAGTCTCTACTCGGCCACGAAGCGCACCCCGCCGAGATTCTGAATAGCGGCGCCGTCTTTCCCCGGTCTCCGGATCCAACCGATCAGGCCGTGGATCTGATCGGGCGGACGATTTCGCACTACACGATCGTGGAGCATCTCGGCTCAGGGGGAATGGGAGTCGTCTACAAGGCGGTCGACGACCGCCTCCAGCGCACCGTGGTCCTCAAGCTGCTCTCGCCGCAGGTGACCGCAGATCAAACGGCCCGGACCCGACTGATCCACGAGGCACAGGCGGCGGCTAGTCTCGACCACTCCGGTATCTGCACGATTCACGAGATCGGCGAGGCCGACGGGCAGGCTTTCATCTGCATGGCCTTTCTCGAGGGTCGAACACTGGCCGAGATGATCGCGGAAGGTCCTCTGGACGCGGAGAGGGCCCTGGGCATTGCCATACAGGTCGCCGAGGCCCTGGGCCGTGCCCACCAGAAGGGGATCGTCCACCGGGACATCAAACCGGCCAATGTCATGATCACCCCGGAAGGGCAGGCGGTGATCATGGACTTCGGTCTGGCCAAGATGACCACCGCCACCCAGCTGACGCAAACCGGGACCCTACTGGGCACCGCCGCCTACATGTCGCCCGAGCAATTGCGCGGGGAGGCCATCGATCAACGTTCGGACATCTGGGCCCTCGGTGTGATGCTTTACGAGATGTTGACCGGTCGACTGCCATTCGATGGCAAGCTTCACCACACACTCATGCACTCGATCCTACATACGGATCCTCCGTCGCTCATCAGTCTTCGCCGGGATCTTCCCTGCCGGCTCGAAGAGGTGATCCGGCGGGCGCTGGCCAAGAAGGCATCGCAGCGGTTCCGGTCGGTGGACGAGCTGCTGGCGAAGTTGCGTGAGCAGGCGATCCGCCTGCCACAGCACTCCGGCACGGAACGCCTCGTGGGGATCAGACGTCTCGCGCGCAGTCGGCATTCTTGGGCAGCGGTCGCCGGTCTGCTGGCACTGGCGTTCGCGGCCCGCTTCCTGTTGCTCGATCGCCCGGTGACCATCGAAGCGATTGCGGTCCTGCCCTTCACCGATCTGTCGGCGGACTCCACGGAGGCCTACCTCGCCGATGGCATGACCGATGATCTCATCAGTGAGTTGGGCCGGATCGGCTCACTGCGCGTCATGTCCTGGACCTCGGTGCGCCGGTATCGAGCCACCGAGAAGACGGTGCCCGAGATTGCGCGCGAACTCGACGTCGATGCACTGGTCGAAGCGTCCATGGTGCGGCAGGGGTCGGATCTGCAGGTCTCCGTTAAGCTCATTCGTGCCGAGCCCGAGGAGCAGCTTTGGAGCGGGAGTTTCTCGACCACACGGCGAGATGTTCTCACCTTCTCGCGCGATGTCACAAAGGCCATCGCCGCGCAGATCCGCATCGAGTTGACGCAGCCTGAACAGGAGCGTCTCGACCAAGCGCGAGAAGTGGATCCCGAGGCCTATGAAGCTTATGTGCGTGGCAAACCCTATATGGAGGACATGGTCAACTACGATTCGCTCAACCAGGCCCTGACCTACTTCGATGACGCGATCGCCCGCGATCCGGAGTACGCGCAGGCATGGGCAGCGAAAGCCTACGCTCATAGCTGGATCTGCATGTGGTTCCGCGGACAGCTCCGAGAGGCCCACTGTGGCGTCGCCCGACCGGCCGCACTGCGGGCCCTGGAGATCGATGACGAGGCGGCGGAGGCCTACATGGCCTTAGGACATGTTCAGATGGTGATCGATCGTGATTTCGCCGCGGCCGATCGCAGCTTCCGGCGAGGGATGGAACTCAGCCCCAATGACCCGACCGTTCTTCTCCGGTGGGCCGGCTATTTGATTAGCCTCGGCCGCTTCGACGAGACTGTGGAGGTGATCGATCGGATCCTGAGACTGGATCCCCACAATGCCTTTGCGATGCTGAACAAGGGATTCGCCTACTGGGCGGGGGGACGATTCGATGCGGGTGTTGCGCACTTCCAGGAGATGCTGGTGCAATTTCCGGGACACTACTGGGCCCAGCTGGAGCTTGCCTGGTGCTACCGTGACCAGGGGATGTGGTCGGAGGCGCAGGCGATCATGGATCGCATCGGCCGGTCGTGGGACCCTATGGAGGTCGCCATGCAGGGTCGTCGCGAGGAGGCCCTGGCCAGCATCGAGGGTTGGGTGACGCAGGATGAT